>Ga0247763_1000112_pt1 | contig 39363 bp, 59 predicted proteins | sample UWRJL141409B4_FD_179926 | JGI IMG/M metagenome (GOLD analysis project Ga0247763, IMG submission 179926) | Plant litter microbial communities from Arlington Agricultural Research Station in Wisconsin, United States - UWRJ-L141-409B-4 | ecosystem: Environmental > Terrestrial > Plant litter >... | reverse complement strand
GCATGGTCATCATCGACACGCAGGCGCGCGTGACGGTGGGGCTGAACGAGAACGACGCCGGACAGATGGGCTACCTGACCGACGCCGTACGGGCGATGCGCCACGCGACCGGCGCGTGCGTCCTGGTCGTCCACCACATCGGTCGTGACGGCAGGAACGCGCGCGGGTCCTCGGCCATCGACGCCGCGCAGGACTCGGAGCTTCGCGTCGATCGGCCGGAGAAGAAGTCCGAGCGCGCGAAGATGACCTTTACGATCTCCTCCGACAAGCAGAAGGACCGGGGCGAGGACGGGGAGTGGCACTGCCAGATGGAGGTGATCAAGCTCGGCCCGCACCCCACGACCGGGCAGGAGATGACGTCCCTCGCGCTGAAGCCGTACAACCCGTTCGACCAGCCGATCCGGCCGCAGCCTGAGTACATCGAGAACCTGTCCGACAACCAGCGCAAGATCGTACGGGTGCTGCGCGACTTCGCGAACGAGGACGGCCTGACCGTCGACCAGATCGTCTCGCGCGGCAAGGAGCAGGGCATTGCGCTGAACAAGTCGTCCGTCGGTACGGCCCTCCAGCCGGCACGCCGGCTGATCAAGGACGGCGTCGTGACGAAAATCGGCGTGAAGTACACCCTGCCGGAACACCTCGACGCGGCCGACAACATCGGTGCCTGAGTACGACGAAGCCCCGCACCTGACGATCCGGTGCGGGGCTTTTCGTATGCACGTGCTGCGACGTTAGCCGCTGAACGGGGACGTAAGCCCCTCCGACGTGGAAAGAATCCCGATCGGCTGAAGTCCCTTGGTCCCCCGGAGGGAGTTCTCCACGCTCTTGAGTCCGTCGCCCTCCATCGCGAGGCGCACCACCACGCCCTGTGACACCTGGTACTGATCCGCCAGCCGCTCGATCTCGACCTTCATCGGCTCGGTCACCAGCGAGCTGACCTGCTCCGTGTACTGCGCCACCCGTGCCATCTCCACACCTCCACCTTCGGCACGCCGCGCGCCGATCTCACATAACCCTACTGGACACCTAATAGGTTTGTCCATTACAGTGAACCTGGTAGACAGCTAACAGGGAGGTGGGAGATGGAGAAGATCGAACGGCCGACGCTCGGCACGCTGAGCAAGGGGGACAAGGTGATCGTGATCGAGCCGATGCGCCGTCAGCCGGCGCGCGAGCACGCCGGTGTCGTCACGAAGGTTGCGCGAGTGTGGATCACGGTGAAGCACGAGTACGGCGGGTTCCCCCGTGAGGCGCGCTTCCGTCTCGACACGCAGGACGACGGCGGTGATTCGAACTACCGGTGGCACTTCGTAACGCCGGAGCAGAAGGCGTACGACGACCGGATGAACGCAGCACGCACCGTGCTGCGTGACGCCGGAATCCAGTTGGACCACCGGTCCCCGCTCCAGTCCGACGCCATGACGCTCGCCCTCGCCGAGCGCGTCGCCGCGCTGATCGGGCAGGTGGCCCCATGAGTCGGACGACGCCGGACGTCACGCCGGAGATGGCCGACCGGGCGATCTTCCGAGGCGACTTCGATCACTGGGACAGCGTAACCGTGCGCCCCGGTCCGGTCGTGGCGTGCGGTGTGGACGGTTGTGACTACAACGAGCGCGTATCGCAGGTCTGTCGACGTCCACAGTCGATCACCGGCCCCGGGATGGACGGCCGTGACGCGACGGTCGTCGGCACGTTCGCCCTTCAGCTCCACCTGAGCAAGCGCCACTTGGACGAAGTGATCAACGCACTGGAGAGTCGAACGTGAGTGCGCGAGGTGAGTCGCACGTTTATCCGCAGCGTCGGCGTTGCCTGAAGTGCCGGAATTTCTTCGACTTCATCGTGATCAAGCGGCTGTACTGCTCCTACTCGTGTGCCGACATGTTCGACGTGAGTGCCATGCCGGTTGACCAACTCCCCCGCCAGTGCTCCAGCTTTCGTGGGACGAGGCGTGTCGCCAAGAACTGGTACGACACGCCGGAGCAGGCCGAGGTCGACGCCGTCAAGGCCGGCACCAGGTCCTACTACTGCAACATGCACGGGTGCTGGCACCTGGGCGCACTGAGGGGCGAGGACTCGTGACCGACGCGGCGCACCCCTGGGTTGAGGTGGCATGGGACGTGATCGAGGCCGGTGATCACGTCCGGACGCCGGACGGGGCGGCCTGGCACGTCACGGCGAAGGTCGACGTCCCGGGCGACGGACTCCTGTCGCTGCTGATCGCGCTGGTCGGCCGGGAGGAGACGGAGGTCTGGACGGACCGTCCGCGCGGCGCGAAGGTCATGGCGTGGCGGTTCCGGGACGCGCCGCCCCTTCCGGGCGCCGAGGCGTTCGCGATCGGTCGACTCCGTCTCGGCGGGTTCGACGTGTCCACTGTGGACGGTTAGATCACCCGGTCCGGATAAGGATTGTCGAGCTACTAGGTTCCTGTTAGGCTGTGGGCATGCGAGTACTTGATCTGTTCTGCTGCGCGGGCGGAGCGTCGGCCGGGTACCGACGCGCCGGGTTCGACGTGATCGGGGTGGACATCGTGTCTCGCCCGAACTACCCGCACTCGTTCGTGGAGGATGACGCGCTTCACGTCCTGCGACGTCTGCTGAAACAGCCCGGCCTGTACGGGCGTTACGACTTGATCCACTCGTCTCCGCCCTGCCAGAAGGGTTGCACCTTGACGAACGGCACCAATGCTTCGCGGGGATGGGGGCGGGATCACGTGCAACTGGTACCGCAGGTGCGCGAAGCGCTGGACGCGATCGGCCTGCCGTACGTGATCGAACAGCCGCAGGGACATGGCGGCTTGATCCGGACCGACCTGCGCCTGTGCATGGACATGTTCCCGAAGGGCGACCCGCCCTGGGTACAGCGTCACCGGGACTTCGAGATCTCCGGGTTCACCGTGCCGCAACCGGCGCACGTGAAGCACCAGGGGTACGTGCGTGGTATGCGGCACGGCGTCGTGCGCGAGGGTCCGTACGTCGCGGCGTACGGCAGTGGCGGCGGAAAGGCGACCGTTCCGGAGATGCAGTGGGCACTGGGGATCTACTGGACGGACGTGCGCGAGGAACTGACCGAGGCGATCCCGCCGGTCTACACCGAGCACATCGGTCGCGCGTTCCTCAGATCCACTGTGGACGGTGAGCCGGCCCGTACGCGACAGGGGTTGCCTAGCTAGTAGGTTCCTGTTAGGCTATCTCTGCGCCCATCACGACACACCGGAACGGGCGCACCGGGAGGGCCGAGGGGGCTGCATGTCGACCATGCTGAAGCTTCGCGACTACCAGATCGCGAGCATCGAGGCGCTGCACACGCGCTGGGACGCGGGAGATCGGCGTACCGCCGTCGTCCTGCCCACCGGCGCAGGCAAGACATTCGTGTTCTCGCACCTGATCGCCGGCTGGATGAAGCTCAACCCCGGTCGGCGGGTGCTGGTGCTGGCGCACACGGATGAGCTGGTCGCACAGGCGGCCGCCGACATCCGTGCCGTCGCGCCGCACCTGTCGGTCGGCATCGTGCAGGCGGCCCGCAACCAGGTCACCGCCGACATCATCGTCGCGAGCGTGCCGACGCTGCGCACGCCGAAGCGTCGCGCGCAGCTCCGGCGCATCGGGCTGGTGCTGGTTGACGAATGCCACCACGGTGTCGCTCCGACCTACCGGGCGATCCTGATTCACTTCGGAGCGCTCACCCCCGGACAGGAGTGGGCGCGGTACGTCACCGCACCCGAGTACGCCGACGCACCGGCGATCGCCGCCGGCTTCACCGCGACGCTCGCGCGGGGCGACAGCGCGAAGCTGTCGGAGGTCTGGGAGTCGGTCGCGTACCGCAAGGACATCGGCTTCATGATCCGCCGGGGCTACCTGCGCGACGTGATCGGGCGGCGCGTCGAGGTGCCCGACCTGGAGCTGTCCAAGGTCAAGCGCTCCGGCGGCGACTACCAGGCCGCCGATCTCGGCGACGCGCTCGAGGTGTCGATGGCACCGGGCATCGTCGCGCAGGCGATCCTGGATCACGCGGGTGATCGCTCCGGCGTGCTCTTCGCGCCGACCGTCTCGGCCGCTCACGTTTTCGCCGACGCGATGAACGCGCTGGGGATCAAGACCGAGGTGGTCTACGGCGAACTGCCCAAGCCGGAGCGCCGGGCGATCCTGGAGCGGCTGGAGAGCGGCGCGACACAGTGGGTCGCCAACTGCATGGTGCTGACCGAGGGGTTCAACTGCCCCCGCGTCTCCTGCGTCGCGGTCGCGCGGCCAACCAGGAGTGCGCCGCTGTACCAGCAGATGGTCGGCCGGGGTCTGCGCCTGTGGTGCCCGACGCACGGTCGGCACGGGGCGAGGCTCAAGCCGGTCAAGTGCTGTGACGACGTGATCGAAACGGGCCTGATCCTCGACGTCGTCGGGGCGAGCAAGGTGCACGGGCTCGCAAGCCTGGTTGACCTGTCGGAGAAGGATCTCGCGGAGATCCCCGACGACATGACGCTGACCGAGGCGGAGGACTTCGAAGAGCTCAGCGGGGATGAGCCGATCAAGATCGTGCACGATGGTCCGGTCGAGACGATCGAATTCGACCCGCTCGACCGGGCGAGCAAGTTCGTGTGGAACCGCACGACCGGCGATGTCTGGTTCCTGTCGGTCGGCGGCAAGGACGGCCGGTACGTGTTCCTCCTGCCGTCCACGCTACCGGGCGCGGAGCTCGGCACCTGGGATGTGATTTGGGCGAGCAAGTCGGGCTACGGCCGGGACCGGGAGCAGGGCGCGACCGAGCACCGGGGCATCCCGATGGAGATCGCGTTCGCGTGGGCGGAGGACGTCGCCGAGGACTGGAAGATGAACGGGTGGACGACGGGTGCCGGCGCGCACGTGTCGGCCGACCTGAACACGACGAACAAGCGTGCGACCTGGCGCAAGCAGGAAGCCAGCCTCGCGCAGCTCAACGAGATCCGGCGCCGGAAGATCGACGTCTCCGGGATCGACGGGATGGCGGAATGGCTGGAACAGTCGGCGGATGACGTGTTCCGCCGAGTCTGCCCGATCACCAAGGGAGACGCGTCGATCCTGATCGACGCGCACGCCGCCGGCCAGCGCATCGACCCGATCGCACGATGGGCGGCGTCGTACCGCCGGTAGACCAGCTACTAGGATCCTGATAGACTAGACCCTTATCGCAGGTGGATAGGGGTCTAGTTTCCCCTGAGAGCAGATGAGACAGGAGCAAGGCATGGGTGGAGACACCGGCGGCAATGACTGCGTGCACGTGTTCGACGTACGGGTCGACGCGGGGGCAGCGCTGCGACAGCACACGAATCGACGGTTCCTGGAGCTGCGTCCTGACACCGACGTGGCGGTCGCGGACGAACACGGCTACGTCTGCCAGTTCACCTACCAGGAGTTCTACGATCACGTGATCGCGGTGAAGTCCGGTGCGCACGACGGGATCGCCATGAACGGCGTGCCGGAGCAGGGCGTCACTCAGCACGACCTGGTGACGCCTGACGCGCGAGAGACCGTCAAGCCCGACCCGTTCGACCAGCCACCCGGCCGACGCGCCGGCATCGGTATGGGCGTGCATCCTGACGCGATCATCGACGGATACGGATTCGACCCGGAGCGCGACCGGTGACCATCTCCGACATCCCGGCCGACGCACTGCCGTTCGCCGACGACCTCTTCTCGCAGCCTCCCGGGCGGCCGCAGGAGGAGCGCGATCAGTGGAAGCGGCGGCTCATCACACATCCTTATACGGGGGAAAAAGTCCCCTGGACGGCGGTGACGACGTTCCTCGGCGCGCTGAAGGACTCCGAGGGTCTGCTGAAGTGGACGGGCCGGATGATCGTCACCGGCCTCGGGATGGACGAAGCGCTCTGGGTGCGCGCCGCCGGCACCGACCCCGGCGACACGCGCTCGCTCGATCAGATCGCGGAGGACGCGAAGCGCGGCGCGGGTGCGTTCGCCGGTGCGAATCTCGGCACCGCGCTGCACGGCTTTCAGGATCGTGTCGACCGGGGTGAGGACTCGCGCGTGCCGACGAAGTACGTCAGCGACGTCGAGGCGTACAAGGCGGAGATGGCGCGACAGGCGCTCGAACCTGATGCGCGCTTCGCGGAGCGCTTCGTGCTGATCCCCAAGTACCGGCTCATCGGCCGGATCGACGGGGCGTGGTGGCGTCCAGAAGGACTGGAAGACCACCAACAGAATGCGGAGCTGCACCTGGGCGACCGCAAGACGAAGCAGTCTCGCAAATCCTGGTACGAAGAGGCCTGTCAGCTCGGCCTGTACTCCCTGGCCACTCACTTCTACGACCCGGAGAAGAACACCACCGAGCCGATTGCTCCGGCGTTGGCCGAGCGTGCCGGAGACGGGCCGAAGTACGAACTGACCGGGCGCCCCTGGAACATGAACGCCGGCATCGTGATCCACGCGCCGGCCGGTAGCGCGACGTGCCAGACGTACTGGGCGAACCTGAAGCTCGGTCGGCAGGTCGCTGAGGTAGCGCACGCGCTGCGGGTGCTGCGTACCAAGAAGGACTACGTTCGTCCGATGGAACCGCTTGCCTAGCTACTAGGATCATGTTAGGCTTGTGCCGAGCAAGACGGAGAGCGACAGGAGAGACAGTGACGAGGGCAAGCGACACGGCCGCCGACGGGCCTGAACACCGGCACGACTCGCGGACCCACGGGTCAACGGTTCAGCCGGACGGTCCGAAGACCGGGACTCCCGCGTCGGGTTTCGCCCCGCGCGGTCGCCGCAACCCCGGTCCGACGTACGGGGAGGAACCGAAGCGGTAAGCAGCACGGCGAGAGGTCGGGGTACATTACCCGACTCGGACGATCAGATCGAGTGCGCAGCCAGGCACCAGGTGGCAGAAGACGCCAGCGATGGATCACCGGGGTTCGACTCCCCGGCTCGCCACTTCGCAGAAGTCGTTGCGACCGATGAGGCGTGACGCCGACGACGGTCGGATGAACTGCGAACGGGAGGGGGTCCAATGCGCATCGGACCTTGGAAAAACCGTACTGGGTACCGTGCGGAGAGGGTTCGATTCCCTCACCTCTCGCTGGACGAACCGGAGATAAGCGCCCGGAGAGTCCTGGTAGATCACTGGTGTACGGAGCACCGAGACCCTGACCCGCACTTGCTTGGTGCGGACGGGTCCCCGGACCGGGGTTCGACTCCCCGGGTGATCGCGCTTCACTCACGACGACACACCCATGAGGCGTCGGGAGAGGGTCGGACGAAGCGGGACTAGGGGTTGATCGCCCCGGGAGCGTGAGTCGCGGATCCACCTTGCCACCTAGCTCAGTTGGACAGAGCGCCCGCCGTGCGCACGGAGGGGGAGGTCCCAGGTTCGAGTCCTGGGGTGGCAGCGATGACGGCGCGCCCTGTGGGCCGCAAACGGGGACGCTGGGGGCAACCAGCGTCGGGCGCGCCGTCATCACAACGAATCGACAGCACAACGAAACGAGGAACGCAACATGACGACCGACCCGTTCGCGACGAACGAGAGCAGCAAGACCAGCACGGTGGCCGACCCGTTCGGGCAGGCGGACGGCAGCGCGCCGGCCGGTGACCCGTTCGGGAACGCGCCGAAGCCGGACAGCAACTTCCTGAGCAAGTCGGACCTGGTGCCGAACGGCATGGCCGGCACGCCGGGCGCGCTGGTGCTGATCCGCGTCGACAACGCCAAGATCGAAGAGGTGGACAAGCCCGCTGAGTACGGCGGCGGTAAGCAGGACCGGCTCTCCGCCGACACGGCCGCGCTGGACGGGGAGCACGCCGGGCGCACCGGTGAGCAGATGTACTACTACAACACCGCGATCGTCGGCGCGGTGAGGCGCGCGAAGAAGGACAACACCCGGTGCATCCTGGGTCGCTTCATCGAGGTGCCCAGCAAGATCGAGAAGAAGAACGCCGAGAAGTACCCCGGTCAGGGGTTCGCTACCGACGTGGACGACCTGCCGGAGGCATACGAAGCGTTCAAGAACGGCAAGCACCGGGGCGAGAAGCCCAACGTCGCGCTGATCCTGGCCGACCACACGCCGGACGACGCGGTGAAGGCGCGGGAGTTCCTGGCGGCGCACCCGGAGTTCCTGCGCTGACAGCTTCACAGGGCTGACCGACAACGCGCTACCACGAACCGGCGCGAGGGAGGCCCGACCGATCGGCGCGCTGGACCGAGCCCCTGTGGCGCCGATCACCGGGAGGGGGCGACGAGTGGAAGCGTCGCCCCCTCCCTCGTATCCACCGACTGATCACGTTCGCGACCAGGGGGGCGAGGCCGTAATCATGGAGCTGATGTTCAGCGACGGCAGGAGGGCGGTAACGGTCGACCTCGACCAACCGCTCTACCTGAACGACGACGGAGAGCTGTGGTGTCAACTGGACGGTTGCACCTGCGGAGGCGACAAGATCCGAAGCGACTCGCGCCGGCTCTCCGTCGGTGATCTCCTGGACATTCTGACGCAGCACCGGAAGGGGCTGATCGAGCCATGAACGAAGAGCTGAACGACGCGGCGGTGACGGCGGCCGTCGCCGGGTACCCGCGCACCGGGCGCGACCTGGCGGACGGGTACATGCTTGCCGCGCTGGTGATCCGGGCGACGTACGAGCCGGCCGACCCGGAGATCGACCGGGCGTTGCGGCTGTACACCGGCGGGGTCGACCGCATGGAGGATTTGTCCCGGGCACTGATGGCCGTCGCGTCCGCCGTAGTGGAGGCCGCCCGGATGCACGGGGTGCGCGAGCTGGCGGCATGGGCGAGCGAGGCGCCGGTCACGGTGAACGCCAACACCCGGTACGAGATGAAGGGCGAGCTGCGCTACGACGGTGACGCGTCGGCCGACCTGGCGGATGCGGCGTTCCGGCAGATGGAAACGCAGGTCATGCCGTCCGTCGGGGAGGTCTCCGAGCGCGTCGCGCAGAACGCGGTCGACACGCTGATCACCGGCAGGGGCGAGGCGCCGGGCGGGCCGCGCGGCTACGTGCCTCCCCGCGACGCGCGTGATGCGGACACGCAGGTCATGCCGCGCGTGCCGGGCGAGGTGACGCAGGAGATCCGCCGCCCGTGCCGGCATCCGGGCATCATCCTCGGTGTCGAGATGTGCCCCCGGTGCGGGCTGGTCTGATGCAGGTGTGGCGCGCGCTGGAGCCGATGGTCCCGGCGCCGGGACATCGCACGCCCTGGGTGGCGTCGCTGTCTCCGCAGGAGATGAGGACGATTCGTTCCGCGCTGAAGCAGATGGCAGAGATCGGGACCACGGACGCCGGACGCGCCCGCGCCGAGGCTCTGTTGGCGGAGTTCCCCGATCGGCTTGACTGACCTAGTAGGTTCCTGTTAGGCTATGGGTACAGCAAGACGGAGCGAGCGAGGGAGATCGAGATGGGCACGCAGATGCGCAGCGACCGGGACATGGTGTGGGCGCAGTACGGCATGATCGCACCGACCGGTAAGCCGGAGCCCTGCTACTGCGGCGGACTCTCGCACACCTGCGGCAACAAGGTCCACACGCCGCCGATCGTCACCGGCGTGAAGGACTGCGAGAGGCTCGCGCAGTTCCCCGTCGGCAGCGCCCCGCTCGCACAGATCACGGACGCGGCGGCGGAGCTGCTGACGGAGGCGTACCTCATGACGCCGCGCTTCGGTGTCGAGCTGGGCGGCATCTTCGACTCCGAGACGGCGCGCGAGCTGGTGGAGGAGAGGATGGGCGACGTGCAGACGGACTGCGAGACGCACGGTTTCGCCTGCCCGCCCGGTGACGACTGCTCCGCCGACATGGTTCAGGTGTTCAAGATCAACGATGCGGGCGAGGCCTGGCTGGAGGACGCCGGCAAGATCTGACGCACGACACCGGGCGGCACTCCCCCGCCGCCCGGCAAGCGCCCGAACCCCGACACCGGGAAGGGGCACCCATCGGCAGGTGGGTGATCAAGTGGGTTCGATTCCCACCGGGCGCACGTAGACCAACCAGTGCAGCGACGGGAGAGATCATGACGGACCAGGACTACCAGGACCACCTGAAGGCGGCGCGCTCGCACCGGGTGACCGACCCGGAGCGCATGGAGTCCGCGCTGACGTGGGCGGCGGTCACGGCGGCGTGCTCGATCGCCGACAGTCTGAAGGCGCAGGTCCAGTTGGCGAAGGACATGCTCACGCAGATGGAGCATGCGAACGCCATGCCGGCACCGGCCGAGACGCCGGAGTCGGCCGGACTGCCGGACGTCGTGACCGACGGTGAGGGTGACATCTGGCTCCGGGTCGTCGGTGGGGATCGCTACGTCTGTAGTGATCCGGGTGTGAAGCTGAACGATATCCGGCAGCGCTGGGGGATTGGCGGGGATCAGCGGTAGCGTCCCCCGAGACCGGTCGGCGGAGCCCCGCCGATTGAAACGCTTCAATCGGCCGAGGGGAGGCAACGACCATGCACGACCTTGCCACGATCTTCGACATTTTCTGGAGCTGATCAAGATCATCGGACCGGCGTCGGGTGACGCCGGTCCGACGTCGTCCCAAGATCTTTTGCTCGACCCCTTGCAGACCTAGTAGGTTCCTGTTAGACTTTAGGTACAAGGAAGACGGAGACAGAGGAGCGGGACATGCGGAAGATCACCAAGGCCGGGACGATCGTCAAGACCACCCAGGTTGCCGACAGCGCCACCGACCAGCGGGTCGCCGCCAACCTCGCCGAGATCAACGCGGTCCGCCAGATGCGCGGCAAGCCGGCCGCGACGGCCACCGAGATCCGGGCCAACCTCACCGAGCGGGCCGAGATCGCGATCTTCTGGAACGCCGAGCACGCCCGGACCAGCATCCGCACGGGGCGCCGGGGCTGAGGCCCGGGGCGGCCTCGCCGCTCAAGATCTTGTGCCGGCCGGTGAGAGTCAGCTCCCGGCCGGCACTTGCATACCTACTAGGAACCTGTTAGCCTATAGAGGCAGGGTGGAGAAGGCCCTGCGAACAGCACCAGTGACACCCCTGACATGACATGTCAGGGGTGTCACTGTCATGTCAGCCTGCCGCTTGCAGACCTACTAGGTTTCTGTTAGGCTAGTGTCAGAGCAGATGAGATGACAGGGACGCTGACGGGAGACAGTGACATGACGGTAGAGCCGAAGCTGGCGAAGCGGGCAAGCTGGGTTTCGATCCTCTGCTCGTTCGTCCTGAGCGCGGAGACGTGGGTCCGCCTCGCCGAGCTGGCCGGGTATACCGGCAAGATCACGGTGTCCGTGCCGGGCGTCACCAGCGAGCTGACGCTGCGCACGTCGTGGGCGATGGTCGGCGTGGTCGACGCGTACGTGATCAGCGCGCTGGTGCTGTGGACCTTCAGCAGTAACCGGACGCTGGCCAGCTTCGCGCGCAAGAACACCTACGCCGCCGCCCTGGTTGGTGTCGCGGCGCAGAGTCTCTACCACGGCGCGACGCAGGCGCTTGCCGGCGCGGCGATCGTGCTGGTCGTGCTGTCCGTCGTGATGGGGGCGATCCCTCCGGCGTTCGCCGCGCTTGGCATCCACATGCGCAGCATCGGTGTGGTCGCCGCGCGTACCGGCACCGCCACCGACAAGATCACGGCCGGCCTCCTGCCGCTGTCGCTGATCCACGCCGCCGCCGCGACCGCGTCCACCAACCAGGAGCTGCGCGCTGAGCTGGCGCTGACGCGTGAGACGCTGGCCGCCGTCACCGCACCCCGCGTCGCCACCGGCGGGCGGGGCGCCCTCACCGTCGACACCGACGCCGGCCCCGTCGCGACGGTCCCGACGAAGCGTGCCAGCGTCAAGGCGGCCGCGCTGAAGTGGCTGGACGACAACGCGAGCGTGGCGACGAGCGACAGCGTCCTGGCGGACAAGGTGGCGTCGCTGTTCGACGTCAGCCTGTCGACCGGGTGGCGGTACGTCAGGGCCTACCGCGCGACCGCCTGACACTGCCACCGTCACGCAACCCCCGACCAGATTGATCTTGGTCGGGGGTTGCTGTGTCTTCTTGCATCGCTACCATGAACCTGTTAGGCTACTGGTATGACGACGACGGAGAGGCGGGATCGTGAACTGGCCGGAGAAGCGAGCTGAACTGCTGAACAGGATCGCCTCCGGCGATCCGACGAACGCGGAAATCGAGCGCGTGCTGATCGAGGCGGAGTTCGTCGGTTACGTGCGCGGATGGGAAGCCCGGAACGAGCGAGACGAACAGGACGGTAGGGGCATGAAGCTGATCGAGATCCCGGACGGCACGGCGACGCGGCTCCTGGAGAGCGTTCTCCGTGCTGGGGGCACCAATGAATCGATCTGCCAGGCGTTGCGCGAGGCGTACGCCGCCGGCTACCGGAATCTCGCGGCGCACGTGCTGGCCGAGGGGCAGGCGGTGCCGTCCGTGACTGCGAGTGCGCTGCCGCCGGTAGTGGCCGACCGCGACGGGGATGAGTGGACGCTCAACGACGACGGCACGTATTCGATGGGAGCGGTCGCCCTCACCCCCGCGCAGGTGGAAGAGGAGTGGGGGCCGCTCACCCTGCCCGGTGCTCCGTTCACGTTCGGCACGGCGGCGGGATCATGAGCCCGGAGGTCGGCAATTCGATTGATCCGATCATCGTCGCGCTGACCGCCGAGCGGATCCGGCAGGGCCTGTCGCAGTCCGACGTGCAGCGCAGGATCCCGTGCGCGGCGGGGCTGATCAGTCGCGCCGAGCGAGGGTTCAACGCCACGACGCTGCCGATCCTGCGACGATGGGCGGACGTGCTGGGGATGGACATCAACCTGACCGTGCGCGAACAGGAGGTGTAGCCGTGCGGAGGACCGGCAGACACTACGTGACCCGGCCGCCGAGCGCGGCCGAGGCGTGGGCGCAACTCCTGGTCGGTATCGCGCTGGCGGCGGCCTGCATCGTGCTGATCGTGTGGGTGGTTCCGCGCACGGGCGCGACGCTCGCCCCGACGTCGGGCACGGTCATCGGCTTCCGTTTCTCCGGAGACTTCCCGCACCGGTGCCGGCTGTGGATCAAGCCGGCAGGCAACACGATCGCGCATCGCGTGCTGCTCGATCCGAACTCCGAGGCCGAGTGCCTGAACGCCCGGATCGGTGATCGCTGGGAGCGGGTCCGGTGAACGGGGCACGCGCTTTCCTGGCCGGCTTGGCGGCCGGCGCCGCCGTCGCCGCAGCCTGGCTGGTGTGGCTCTGGAGGGTGGCGCGGTGAGCGAGGGGCGACGCACTCTGAAGGTCAACTTGGGGCGTCGGTGCACGATGTGCGAGGAAACGCACGGCGGGGTAGAAGATCTGGCCCCCAAGCGCATCCCGCTCTACCATCCGACGCTCGCCGGGTACCGCCTGATGATCTGCCCCGTTCACGATCGCCCCGAAAGGAGTGACCAGCCATGAAGGACCGCCCCTGCCTCGGTTGCGGGAACTACCCGTCCGCGTGCACGTGCATCCGCCCGCCGCGCCCCGGACGCTGATCCCGCACAACACGAAGCACCTGCCCCGGGGTGGAGGGCAGGTGCTTCGTCGTGTCCTAGGGCCAGGACTCCGCTACCGTACCGAGCCCTGGGCGGGAACGGTAGGCGCCGGGTCGACGGTCGGGGACACCTGCGTACGGACCAGCAGCGCGAAGAACGTCACGATCGCGAACTGGAGCGCGCCCATCTGCACCTCCGTGAGGCTCAGCCCGAAGTACGCCAGCAGCGGCGCCAGCGTGGTCACCAGGGCGACGAACGCGGCCGGCGCGACGGGGCGGGTCTTCAGCGCGTTGATCGCGCCGAGCACCGCACCACCCAGGGCCAGCACCAGCGCGCTGAGTTCGTCGGTGATGCCGAAGACGCGGAACGCGACCAGGAGTGCGAGCACCGCCTGGAGCGCCTGAAGGTAGAAGGTCGGCTCGCGCCGGAAGGACAGGTTCATCTCACTCACATCCAAGATCTCGATATAACTTCTCGGCGTTGCGTTGCTGGGTGCGGCCGACCTCGCTGGTCGGCGGCGAGACGCGGTAGCCCTGGACGGTCGAGCCGACCACGGCGCAGAAGCGCCGGTCGGACCGGTGCTGCTGCCAGTTCACGTAGAGCAGCGTGCCCAGCATGCTCAGCACCAGCGACACCACCAGGACGGCGGCGAAGTACCCCCGCATCCGTGGATCCCGGTACGGGCTCATCTCAGGACCCACGCGACCAGCAGCATTCCGATGATCCCCGTACCGATCACCGACGCGAGCGTGAGTGCGACGACGTCGTACCGTCGTCGCCACGACGACGGCGGCGGGGGTGTTGCAGATCCACCGGTCGGGTCGATGACGAAGTGACGGGCGCCGGCCCTGGGTCCGGCGGCGAAGACCCCGCCTGGTTGGTGGGACTGAAGAGCGAGAGAGCGGCCGGCGCGGCCGTGCCGAACCCCAGTAGCACTACGTAAAACCCCAGCAGTCCCAGACGGGGCTCCTCCTGCCTGATGAACCCTTCGAAAATTCCGCCCGCCAATGCCACCGTCATACATAATGCGTCCTTTACCAGGGTGAATACGTCTCTCGGTTGCATCCTGTCCCTCCCCGCGTCCCCTGCATACCCTCTCGGGGAGGGTGCACGTGCAGTAAGCGTTGCATCCGCACGTGCACGCGGCGATCAAGAGAGCGCTTCAGTCCTTCAGCCGCGCGGCCAGCTTGTCGGCGACCAACGTCGCCAGCTCTTCGCCCATCAGTGCGGCGACCTTTCCGGCGACCTGATCGGCGAAGTCGGCTGGCAGTTTCACCTCGGTCGGCGCGTCCAGCGCCTCCTTGATCTCCGTGACGTCCGCCTGAAGTTCTTCGAACGCCCGGACGAACTTGTTCGGCACGACTTTCGGCGCGTCACCCGGGTTCTTGCCCCACTCCAGGTACCGCCGGTCGCGTTCCATGTTCTCCGTGGAGGATCCGAACTCCTCCAGGTTGAACAGTCGTCGGTTCTGATCGCTGTCCACGTCGTCCTCCACTCCCGTGCCGCCGTAGCGGCTACGTCCCGCCTGCCAGGTCGACAGCGGTTCACCAGCCAGGATGCTCAGCATCCCGCGCATGGCTGTCATGTCGTTCAGGTACTGCCGCAGCACGCTGAAGTGCCCGTGCCACAGGTGCGAGTCGTCCGGCGTGCGGGTGCTCCACAGAAGGAAGTCGTACCCCTCCGCGTTGCCGTCGGCATCCGCCTGAATCAGCACCTCGCGGAAGCCGTAGGCGCGGGGATCGCGTGCCTGGTGCGCGTCGCGCACCCGTGAGCCGTAGGTGATGATCGTGCCGTACCGGCCGCTCTGCGCGTCGGGGAACGTCCAGTCGAACGCCGCCGCCTTGTCGCCCGGCCCCAGCTTGTCCGGGGCGAAGCGGATGCTGTAGTCGTTCGGCCGGTTGACGATCATCCAGTTGCGCGTGCCGTGGTAGCCGGGCTGTTCGACCGTGATGCCACCGTCTTGCGTGCCCGACTGAAGCGCCAGGCACTGCGTGCGGAAGTACCACAGTGCGTCGGTGATCCTGCCCGGATTCGGGTTACCTGCCATGTTCCTACCTCCCGTCTCGCTTCATTGTGCCCCTACACGCCTTCGATCTTTCGTACCCACCATGTCGACCACGCACGCAGCACGGTCGCCGTGCCGGCGCCGGCGCTGAACTGCGCGTACGTCAGCACGGCGTTGCCGGCCGTCGTGGAGGTTTCGAACACCACGGTGTAGTAGCAGACGATCACGTCGGACGACGTGGTCTGACCGGGCGCGGCGAAGCTACCCGACGTGGTGGCCGTGCCGAAGTAGGCGTCGCCGGTGTTGGTGTTCGTCGTGCTCGGCAGTGACAGCAGCGTCAGTCGGCGCAACGTCGCGCCGGACGGCAGGGTGATGCCGGGCTTGAAATCCTCGCCCGTTCCGGCCGTGTAGAACAGCGTGCCGCGCGCCGCGTACTTCGTGGACGCGGCGACCGGCCGGGACAGGTTCGTCGCGGTGAGCGTCGTGGAGTTCGTGACACCGGCGTGATCCGTCAGCAGGGTGCACTCTTCGTCGCTCAGGAGTTGGATCTGAGTGTTCTGTGCGGCGTCGCCCTCGGCGAGGATCCGCCCACCGGCGGGCATGCTGGGTGGTGTCCAGATGGTCACAGCGCCCTCCGGGCGGGGTAAGCCACGTGCACGGCCGCGCCGCTGCTGTGGGTCTTGACGATGCCGTTGATCGAGCGCACGACGGTGAACGTCTGCGGAGACGACGCACCCGAGATGTTCGTGACCTGCATGATCTCCCCGCCGATCTTGATGTACAGGCCGCCGCCGGACAGTGACGTACTCCAGTCGTTCGCGTCCGTCGTCCAGACCACGCCGCCGGTCGACGCGACCGTCACGTCCGTCTCGGTCGTCGTCAAGTCCTCATTGATCGTGGACAGGTCGGTGTCCCGGCGCGCGAGCAGGAGATTGGTGAGACCGTTCGCGTCGGAGTAGACCGCTGTGTCGAACGGCCGACCAGGGGCGGCGTTGAACCTGAACCGGTGCGACAAGCGCGACACCGTCTCCGTCACGCCTCGGATCAACAGCTTCGCCGGATTCTCCGACACCCATCCCGGCATGCCGGTCGTCGTGATCTCCAGGACGTCGCCGATCGCCGCGCCGCGCACGGCGGTAGAGGTGGCCGCGTCACCGACCAGGGCGGAGCGCGACAGGTCGACCTCCACCGACGGGTAACGCTGCCCCCGCCAGGACGCCACGTGCGCCGCCCACTGCGCGATATACGACAGCCGGTCGTCGGTGTACGCGTTGAGCGTCTGCGTCTGTTCGTACGTGCCGACCCCGGCGGGCGGAGACTCGGTCGTCAGGTGTTCGAGATCCCCGTCGGGGATGACGTAGCGACCGGACCCGCCGTCGGGCCGGCTGACGGTGACGTCGTTCGCCGTGAACCGGTCGTCGTCCACCGGCAGGAAGTCCCCGTGCAGGTGCGACGACACGTAGGACAGCGGGACCCCGCGCTGCCCGCAGAGGTTGCGCCGGGTGCGGAAACCGATCGCGAGAGAGTCGCGCGGCTCGAACATCACACCCTGGTCGGTGTCCACGCACTCGCGCAGGAGGTTGTACTCGGTGTCGACGCGCTGCACGCCCATCGCCTCGGTCTTGCTGGCCGTCCCAGCGATGACGTAGTCGCGGCCGTTCTCCTCGCAGAGTCGGGCGAAGCGCGCGCCGGCCGTCTCGCCGACGTAGCCCCGGTAGCCGTACGGCGCGGAGACCGGCACCAGCTTGAAGAACGCGTCGGTGTCCTTCGCGATCGCGAGGTGCCCGAAGCTGATCGTCGCCAGGTCGGCGACGGCCAGTACGCGCCGGTCGCCGACCGTGATCCGGGTGACCCGGCCGAAGGTCGACGTCGTCCAGGTGGCGTCGATGGCGCCGATGTTCACCGGCCCGTACGTGTAGAGGTGCGTGACCACCGACCCGCCGGACTCGATGAACTCCAATCCGATCGCGCACGGGTTGGCGAAGAAGTCGGAGCTGACCGAACCGCTGGACGACTTCGTGATCGCCCCGCCCGACCAGGCGTTCAGTCCGAACGTGCTGCCGTTGAACACCAGGTCGACGTAGTCGAACGAGCCGCCGGACGTGTAGATCCGGTAGAGCTGACGCTCGGCGGCCGACAGGCCGGACGGGATCGACCAGAGAGCGAAGATCTTCGTCTCGCCGGTACTGGTGTACGTCGGCAGGTAGCAATCGATGCGCTGGTCGGTGGAGAAGGTCAGCATCCGTTCAGCGGCTGGATGGTCGGTGTAGGCGCCGTAGTCGTACGGCGTCACGGCGGCGTTGATCGGGTAGGCTACCGCGCCGGTCGTGTCGTACGGGGTGAACAGCACGGTCGGGGTCGCGCCGTCCTCTTCCTCCAGCGGCCAGTACGCGACCAGGAAGTCAGCGTCTTCCGCCGACGTGATGCCCCGGTACGCGATCGAGCGCAGCGACGATCCCCCCTGCTGCAACCGACGCAGCGCGCCGGCCGCTTCGAGCTCCACCGTCAGGACATAGCCCCCCGACGCCGTCTTCACCCACGTCGGACGGAACGACACGATCTCGCCCGTCGCGCGGGCGCCGAGATCCCGCACGGCGACGTTGTCCCAGGAGAAGATGACCGGCTTGGCGGTGGTGTTGCCGCTGGCCACGCCGGAGCGGATGCCGACCGGCCCGGCGGCCGCCCGCTTCAGCGGCGCGTTCGTCGCGTACGGCGTCACGATCACGTTGTACGAACCGGGCTCGGACCCGGAGTTCCACACCTTCATCTGAAGGGTCGGCTCAAGTCCGACGTCGGCATAGATGTACTGCGCCCTGATCTTGAGCGGGGTCGCGGCGGCGTGCGTGACCAGGGTCGTGGCACTGCCCAGGGTGGTCTCCACGCCGTCATCGATTGCGATGATCGTGACCCCGACGCTGTTGTCGGTGTTCACCAGGACGCGGCACATGAAGGCGTCCGTGCCGTCCGGCGTCGCGTTGTAGAGCAGGAGCAACGTCGGCTCCAGCGCACCGCCGGTCGCAAGCGGACATGTGCACTCGGCGTACATGTCCACCGACGCGAGCCGCGTCTGTCGCAGGATCGCCAGCCTGAAGCTGTTGGCTGCGGGCACGCTCATGGTCCCGACGGATCCGGTGGTGGCGAAGTCGGAGTACGCGAGGGTCGACGCGTTACCACCGACCGACCAGGGGCCTCCGCCGGTGCTGTCCCCCCACCCGTTCGACGTCGTCCGGGTGAACGTGTCGGTGACAACTGTGTCACCGGTGTCCGGCGTCGTGCGTACCCGCACGACGGTGTTGCGTCCGAGCTTGCCGTAGTACGTCGACAGCGGGTTGTCCGTGTTGAACGTGCTGTCGTTGTCCAAGAGGTACATCCGCATCGACAGCGGCGACGCCTCGCCCTGCTCCGACCCGGATCCCGCCGTGATCTCCACGCCGTCGCGCCCGGTCGGGCCGAGCACACGCGTCTCGTCATCCAGGCGAGTGATCGTCTCCCAGTCCCCGTCCACGATCACCTGGACTTCGGGATCCCACTCGGTCGTCATGCCGGCTTCACCCGGCCGGAGGAGTCGAGCTTCAGGATGATGCGCCCGTACTGCAAGGCTTCAAGGAGCATCCCCTCCATCGTGCCCGCGCCGGGACCCGGCATGACCGTGAGATTGAGGTCGCCTCCGCCACCGCCGCTGTCCCGCCGCGCCATCTCGCGCGCCGTTCCGGCAGGCGTGATCTTCGCCGGATACGCGCCGAAGTCCACCAGCTCGGGACCACGCTCGTTGATCTGCTTCACGCCGGTCGCGATGCCGCCGTGCGCGAATCCGCGATACCCGCCAGATCCACCCAGGGTGCCCGTCATCGTCTTGCGCTCGATGACGTCGATGTAGATCGTCTTACTGTGAAGGGAGTTGATCGCGCCGCTGAGGCTGTTGACCGCACCCCCCGCGCTCATCGTGCTGGATGCCACCTGGTTCATCGAATTCGTCGCGCCGTTCTTGAACGCGTTGAAGTCGGACTGCGCTTTCTTCAGCAGGTCGCCGATGATCGGGAAATTCCCGAACACCGCCACCATCGCGTCGATGATCGCCCCGAACGCGGTGATCGCCATCTGCATCATGGCCTCCCACCCCCGGTTGATGAAGGCGATGCCGTCCTCAAAGACAGCGACCCATCCCAACCAGACCTCGGAGAGGAACTGGATGAGGCCGACCAGATTGCCCATCGCCGCGCCGATGGTGCCGAGGGAGTCGACCAGCTTCGCCCCGTCGGCGGACTCCATGAACTCCGCCCATTTCTGCGTCTGCTTCTCGATGTTCTCCAGGAACGTCTGCCCCTCGTCGCTGCCGTTCTTGAAGATCGACATGATGACGCGCCCGACATTCTCGGCGATCCGACCGAGCGTGCTGAACGCCTCTTTCGCGCGGTCCGCCCAGCGCTGAAGTTCGCCGGACTCCTTCAGTCCTCTGATCCAGTTCGCGAACTTCTCGGCGAGACCGGCGACCCCCTCGCCGACGTCACCGAACATGCTGGCACCGACCTCGCCGATGTCCAGGAACGCCTGCATCAGGAACGGGATCGACTTCAGGATCCCGTCGATGTTCCGCCAGACACCACGCATGATCGTGTCGAGCTGGTCACCGACGCCAGCCGACTTGAAGAACTTCGCAACCCCCTGCCCCGCCTGCGCGAACAGGCTCGCGATCTTCGGCAACCACTTCTCGGCCAACGGTTGCACGACGGAGTTGATGTCCCGGATCGCAGCGGCCGCACCTCGGAACAGGTGACCTTGGACCACCTTCTGTAGCGGCTTCCACGCATCGACAATCTTGACTCCGGTCCTGACGAAGTCCTGCGCGTGGACGTCCAGCCCCTTCAGCGCCTCCTTGAACTTCTCCACGTCACCGGAGATGCCGGCCTCGAACGCGTCACCGACGCCCTTGAGTCCGAGCTTGAATACCGCCAACGACGCGGCACCAGCCAGAAGTGCGGCCGGCAGCGTCGACGCCAAGCCGGTCAAATTGCCGATGACTCCTGCGATCACCACGCCGAGACCGGCGAGCGGGGGGCCGATAGCCGCAAGCTTCAGGCCCGCCGTGCGAGCATCCTGAAGAATGCCGACAAAGCTCTCGACGGCGCCGGACGCCATGTCGGCGAACGCCTGTCCCGCCACGTCGGTTGCCCGGTTGACCGATCGCTCGATGCGTCGACCCATCCGCTCCGCCATGGCGGCGACGCGCGCGAACGTACCGGCCACGCCGTGCGACGACGCGGTAACGTGGATCGTCACGGTGCTAGCCATCGTCGCCCCTCGCTTCCCGGTAGCGTTTCTCGATATTCAGGTACCGCACCAGCTCCGCGTCCTCATCGAGCAGTGCGGAGGGCAGGCATCCGAACCGCTCACACAGTCCGAGCATCAGCTCCGCCTCGATCAGTGCGAGCGGCTTGCCGACTACAGTGCCGTCGTCGGCAATGCCGCCAGGGACTGCGGCCCACCGTTCGACGTCCGTTCCAAAGGGGCGGGCACTCCGGCGATCGCGTCCTGCCACTCCTCGGCGAGGATGAACACCAGGTCCGGATCCATGCTGTGCAGCGTCTCGACGCTGATCGGCGCCACGACGCCGTCGCTGTCCGGATCGCAGTAGTTCCACTCCGCGATACCGGCGGCAAGCCGCTCGATCAGTTGATCGAGAAGGTCGGCGGTACGCGCGCCGTCACCCACTAGACGCATGAGTTCGAGAAGCTTACCCATCGACATGCCGACGAACACGACCACGAGCCCGTGCAGCGTCTCGTCCTGGTGCTCGGCGAAGTCGACGCGGAAGCGCCGACGCGGCCGGGTGAAAGTACTCAAGAGATCTCCCGTCTAAGACCAGGTGGGCACGGTGCCGTTCGCGAGCACGCACGGCGCCGTCCAGGCGAACGACCCGTCCGTGCCCCGGTTGAGCGCGTAGTCCGTGAACAGGACTTCGTTCGACAGCGTCTGCCCCGACACCACGAGCGTGAAGGTACGGACGTTGTCGAGCACCTTGAACACGTCGTGCGAGAAGTCCGTCGCGTCGTTGAACGTGCCGTTGAGCGTCGCCGAGAAGTCGGCGATCCCGTGCAAGCGCTCCATCGCCGACTTGTCCAGACCGGTCGTCTCGATCACCGCGCGCGGCGTCGAGTACTCCAGCGAGTTGACGTCGTTCACGATCGCTTTCAGCACTCCGGCGCTGTTGTCGACGCTGCACGTCGTCCAGCCGAGGCCGTTTTCCTTCGCAATGACTACTGCCCTCCTTGACCTTGAGTCCAGCCGAAACTAGACTCATATACATGACCGAACTGATTCCGCAGGAATGCGCCTGCGGCTGCGGCCAAATGGCCGCCGTCGACTTGCGACGTAAGCGCGTCAGCAAGTACGTGTCGGGACACAACTCTCGGACCGCTCACCCGATGAAGGGTAAGAAGCACACGGCCGAGACGATCGTCAAGCTGAAGGATCTGACCGGCGAGAAATCCTCCATGTTCAAGCACGGCTGGTCCACCACCCCCACGTGGAAGTCTTGGAAGTCGATGCAGGAGCGCTGCTATGACTCGCGCAACGCGTCCTACCCCCATTACGGAGCGAAGGGCGTTACCGTCTGCGAACGATGGCGCGCTGACTTCCTGAACTTCCTGGCGGACATGGGAGCGCGCCCCGGCAAGGAGTGGGCTGTCGATCGAATCGACCCGAACGGAAACTACGAACCGAGTAATTGCCGCTGGTTGACACGTGCCGAGAACATCGCGCGCAGGGAGGACCCCGGAGGATGGAAGGCCCGACGCGCCCGCATGGCTCGCGAGGCTGAAGCCTCCGAATAGAGGTCCAAGCGACAGCGCGGAGGTCACCGTAACCTCCGCGCGGTCGCGTCCAGCGATTCCTGCATGTCTTCCACCCAGTGCTCGGGGCGCGCGTGCTTGCGGATCAACCCGAGATTCGCCCGCCAGTCACCACCGCGCACCAGGTAGATCTCTGGCCGGTCGATCGGCACCCGGTGCTGCGTCGCCTTCAGGCAGGGGCCGTTCATCAGGAACACCTGCTCCGCCGAATCGATCCCGGTGACGTCGGCCATCGAGCGCTTCAGCCCGTCGACCCGTCCGGCCGCCGCCTCGCGGAGTAGTGCGATCCGATCGTCGCCGCGCGGCAGGCGCACGACGTACCCCTTGACGAAGTCCGGGCACTCCACCTCTTCGCACGTCGCCGGCCTGGAGTGTGTCGCGGCGGGGCGGGAGACCTTGTACGTCTGCATCGCGCGCACCGGCAGGACCGGATCAAGGCGCTGAACGGGGCGCATCAGAAGTTCACCGTCGCCGCGTTGCGCACGACCATCACGGCGAACACGGCCGAGCTGAACGTCCCGGTCGTCACCACCCGTAGGTAGCGCTCGACACTCAGGGCACGCGCCGTCTGGATGCGCTCCTTGCCCTGCGCCGTCGCGGCGGTGAACGTCCCGCCGACCACGTCGGCGTAGGCGTCGGCGCCGTTGTCGCTGGACTCCTGGACCTTCACCGTGACGGACGTGCCGGTGAAGCTGAACACCTGGAGGTAGGCCTGGAGACCGAACGCCGACGACGCGCCGAAGTCGACCGCCGTGCCGTTCGTCGCCGCCGTATCGGTCCTCTTGCCGGCCGTGAGCGTCGTCCCCCACTCCAGGCCGTAGCCGTTCGACTCGGCGACGACGTTCAGGACGTAGCTCGCGTCCGTGCCCCGGTTGCCGCCGTAGTCGAGCTGCTTGCACACGGTGGCGGCCGCCGACGCGCCGAGCGTCGTGCGATGCAGGTACATCGCGTGCCGGTCGTTGGAGGTGTAGTTGCGCAGGGCTACGTGCTCCTGAAGGGCGGCGTCGTTGAACCACGCCTGCCACTCCATGCCGCCGTCGCGGTGCGCGTGCAACCGCTCCTGCGCCGACTTGTCGATGCCGGGTACTTCGTTTACGGTGCGCGCCGTGTTGATCCTGCTCAGCGAGCCGATATCGCCGGACAGGTCGTAGCCGTCCACGTAGAACGCAGCACCGAGTCCGTTGCTCTTCGCCATCTCTCAGACCTCCCTACTGCGCCTGAGTCCAGGCATCGTTGACCAGGCAAGGAACAGTGATGTCCAGCACCCGGAACTTGTGACCGTCCTGGTCGATGTAGCCCGTCAGCGCGTCCATGCCGACGCCATGCTGTCCGAACACGTCGACCGACCGGATCGATCCGCCGAGTCGCAGGTCCCCGTTGATCGCTGCACACATCGCGTCGCCCGCTTCGAGCAGATCGACATCGATATCGTCCTGCGGTTCGCGCGTCATCGAGCACCGAAGCTGCACGTTGATGTCCATCCGGACCGACGTGCTGTTGAGTCCCGAGGACTGAATCGGCGTCACCCGCGCCAGCCACACGAACAGTGTCAAGCCCCGGCCCGGAGCGTTCTTCGGTTCGTGCTGTGCCGTCGCTTCGAAGTAGCCGGTTGACAGTGCCAGTGATGTCAGCCGGTCGCGCGCGTCGCGGAACGCCGTCGTCAGTGACATGTCAGAGCCTCGCCACGTAGGGACGCAGCACTCGTTCGGCGATCTGATCGGCGTTGCGATCGACCATCTGCGCGACGTACCGGAACGTGCGATAACCCTTGAAGCGGGTGGTCTTGTTCCGGCTGCCGGTGCCTTCCAGCCAAGGCCCGTAGATGACACCCGAGTCATCCACTTCCCAGTCGCCACCGGTGCGCACGGCCCGGATCCGGGTGCGGTAGTACGGCGTCTGCTTGCGCAGTACCTGGTTGAGTCGCCGGTCGACCTGCTGTGCGCCGTAGTGCGCGACCTGCTTCTCGATGTCATCGACCGCGCGGCGGATGTGCCGGGGCGCGCTGCCATCCAGGAGCGGGCCGCGCCGGGTGACGCGTACGTCGAGACTGACCACTACACCGCCCCCGTCAGCCAGCGCTTGTACTCACGCATCGCGTGCTCCTGGATCTGCTTCAGACCACGACCCGACGCCTCGCGCTCGTTCTCGTTCGAGCCGACCGTACGGGCGTAGCCCGCCTGGCTCTGGCCGAGAGACGTCAGCGCGTACGCGAGGGCCAGCTCGCCAACCAGAGGTGGCGGCTGCCACACGCGGACGACGCTCGCGTCCGTGTGCGTCGCTGCCGTGGTGCCGAGTGCGCCGCGCGTCACCGTCACCGTGCGGGGCGCGTACAGCGTCGCACCACTGGTGTGCGTCGCGAGCGTCGAGCCGTCGACGGCGCGCGTCACCAGGAGCACGTTCCCCGCGACGGCATGGACCTTCATGTACTCCGCGTCGATCAACACCGTCTCGCCGACTGTCACCCCGGCGCCGGATGACACTGTCACCGCCGTGTCAGCTTTCGCCGCTGTCAGGTTCGCTGACAGTGTCACGCCCGTTGACAGTAGGGACCTGGCAGTGACAGTCATCCGCTCACTGTCGACACGGATGACACTGCCAACCCCGACGGCGGCCGACGCCTCGCCGTTCAGATCGACCGACGTCTCCGCCGCGTCCAGCGCCTCCGCCGTCGCGCCGGCCGTGATCTCCGTCAAGTCGTAGCCCCACACCCCGGTGATCGACACGGCGGGATCCTCGCCACCGAAGAGGCTGGCGGTCGACGTCGCGACGATCCGAATGCCGTCGTACGGAGGTCCGTCATCGAGGGGCAGGAGGAGGTAGTCCGCATCGTCCAGCGCGACGCCGTCGACCGAGACGGACGTGACACTTACCAGACTGCGCCGCCCGAACCACAGCGTCTGGCCGGCCGGGGCGGGGAAACGGAGGGTGGCGCTCAACGGGTCGAACTGACGCCGGAGCAGGCCGGTGATCTGATCGGTCGCCGTCGCAATGCAACGATCGATCTGCGCGTCGGAACGCGCGGTGGCCTTGATGTCCAGGGCATCCTTGACGGCTTCCCTGGTGATGTACCAAGTCATGACGCCATGTCCCTCGAACTCGCTTTCTGGTTCCTAGCCGCCCCGTAGGGGGCAGGAATGGCGATCTTCAGTTGTAGCCGGAGCGCGAACGACGGGAGTGCCCGCGCTCCGGTGATCACCAGGTTACAGGCTCCCCGCCCCAGATCCACCCGTCGAACGGGCACCAGTGCTCACCGCGCACGAAAACCAGCGCGGTGCCGTCGTTCGGGCAATTCGTCGGCGGACCGGCCGCGTCTCGGCGCAGCTCGGCATCGGCGTTGCGGTAGATGGCGGCGAGGCCGTTCCATCCGGTGCGCGGCCGCGCCACCACGCCACCCGTGACGACCGTGCCCGCCAGCAGCGCCGTGCCGATCGGGCCGGTACCGGCGAGCGCGGCCGCCGTCTCCTGTCCACCAGCCAGGGCTGCCGTGCCGACCGGGCCGGTACCGGCAAGCTCGCCCGTCGCACCGGTCGCGGCGGAGAACACGGCGGTCAGCATGTAGCGGTTGAACGCGCCGTCGCCCGACCAGGAGACCGACGGCGTCTCGGCCGCCGTGCCGGCACCGTCCTTCGTCGCGACGTAGCCGCGCACGCCGGTGATGCCGGATCCCTGCACGCTGGTCAGCAGCCCGGTATAGCCCGACGACCAGACGGGCGCGCTCTGGTTGGCCGCGCCGATGGAGTGCAGCGCGCCGAACGCGACGACGAACTCACCGGTAGCGCTCAGTGCGCCGGTGTTGTGCGACGGTGTCGATCCGGCGACGCTCGAGGGGGACTGCGTGTTGCTGGTGGGCGAGGCGTCCACTGCGTCCAGCCCGCCGACCCGTAGCCAGATCACCGACGTCGGCTCGTTGCCGTTGGTGTCGACCACCACGGTGGTCAGCTCACCACCGGTCGCCTTGCGCCCGTACACGTAGGCGCCCTGGTTGGCGACCGCTGTCTCCAGCGCGCTCCATGACGCGCCGCCGGAGGACGTCACGCTGTCCATCACGGTGTTGCTGTTGATGCACAGGATGTCCCATTGCCCGACGCTCGGCGCGCTCCCGAGATCGAGGGACTTGCCCGACGTGCCGTCGGCGAATGCGTACGCCTGCGACGCCAGGACGTTGGCCACCGGACTACGCCGCCGGAACGGTCAGCGTGCCACCGGTGATCGTGACGGACGCGTCGGCGACCAACGAGACGGTCGACAGGGTGAGATCCCCGCCACCGCCGGTCGCCGTGACGGACCCGTCGCACACGACGTTGTTGTCCGAGTCGAGTCCCCGCCACCACGCCGCCGTACCGGTTGCGACGATCGTGCCGGACAGGGTGGGGCTGGCGTCGATCGATGCCGCGCCGGTACTGGCCGCGTCGAATGCCGGATCGTTCAGCGTCACGGTCGCGAGCAACGTCCCGGCGGCCGCGTCGTTCGCCGACGCCGGCTGCGTCCCGCTGTAGATGCGGATCTTGCCGGCACCGGATCCGGCGTCGAACCGGTCGACCCACGCGTCACACAGCGCGTTTCGGGTGGCGGTCGAGTATCGAATTGCCATCTATGCCACCTAACGGACTGCGTGACGCGTGGGTCGGGGAACTACTTGCTGTCCTGCGTGCGCGCGCCGCGACCGGTCGCCTTCACCGGCTTGTCCTTCTCGGTCGCGCCGGAACGCTCGGCCGAGTCGACACCGGTCGCCGGGTCGGCGCCGGACTCGGTCCCGGCGTTGCGGCCGCGCGCCCCCTCCGCCTCGCCGTGCTCGCGCTCGATCCGGGCGCGCTCGGCATCGCCGTCCCGGTCGACCTGCTTCTGCTCCGCGTCGCGCCGCTCCTGCTTGGCGTGGCGGCGTTCGTCGTCCGTCAGGCCGTCGGTGCCGCGCGATTCGTCGTCGTCCGACTCCATGACCGAGGGGTCGTGCGTGACGGTCGGCGTTTCGTCCAGTTCACTCATGAGACTTCCTCTCGTCAGGCCGCGACCAGCGTCGCGCCGTCAGTGAGTGGTACCCACGTGACGTAGAAAGTGATCGCACCGTTGGCGCTCGCCGCGCCGACGAATTCGATCTGGCCGGTCGTGACGACCGCCTCGTGTCGCACGGTGCCGCCTCGCAGGAACGCCGGTGCGGCGGTCGTGCCGCGCGTCAGCCCGATCAGCGAGCCGACCGCCGTGTCCGACGTACCCAGGTCCGTCGCCGTGACGATCGTCTGGGTGTCGCCGGTGGTCGGGTTGGCCTGGAGCGCGTACGTACCCGAGTCGGTGGACAGGGCGGTGGTGACCTTGCCCCAAATCCCCGTCACGAGCACGTCACCACCGGCGATGGTGAACAGCGGGGTCGTCGGGTTGCCCGTGATGGTGCCGGTCGCCTTGCTGACCGGACCGGCACCGAGCATCGACTTGCGGTATGCGGCCGCTTCGTTGACTACCGTCATGTCTCAGTCCCCGATCAGGCGTTCGCCGCGCCGGGGCGCAGGAGGTTCGGGTAGGTGAGACGGTCCGGACGTGCGCCGGCACGCAGGCCGACCGGCAGGTACAGCACGGCGCCGGTGCGCACGGCGTTCGTCGCGTAGGACAGCGTCACCGACATGTGCGAGTAGCCCGTGCCGAGCTGCGAGGCCCGGACGTTGAAGACGACGATGCACTCACGCGCGGCGTACGTCGCGCCGGTGAGCACGATCTCCGACGCGGCGGTCTGCGTCACCCGCGCCCACGCTTCGTCGTTGTCCAAGAGCGTCTCGCTCTTGACGAAGTACTCCGAGATGCCGATCGACGTCGACACGCCGGTGGCGTCGAGATCGTTCGACGTGCCGGACGTGTACGCCGTGTGCTGCTGCGCGTCGATCGTCACGTCATCGGTACCCGACGCGGCCGCGCCGAGGACTACGACGACGTCGACCGACTCGGCGGACATCATGTTGATCCGCTTGCCGGTCGCGCCGTCGCCACTGTTCATGTCGATCGGACTGACACCCAGACCAATGTCGTACAGTCTTCCGAGTCCGCGCATAGCGGGCTCCTTTCTGTCGCCCTTGCTGGCCCTGAGTGGGCTCGCGCGCAGGGATCGTGCACCGGCAGGAGCGATCTACTGCCCATTAAAGGACCCGCTCTACTCCTGCCGGTAGATCAGCCGAGCGTCACCAGGATCGAGCCCTGGTCGTCGGGTTCGTCATCCGGGCCGAGCGTCACCAGCGCCCAGCGCGCCGACGGGTCGCTGTTGCGGCGCACCACTTCGTCGTAGTGTTCCTGGCCGGGCAACCATGTCTGAAGCGACACGTTGCCCGGCTGCGGAGCGCCCGGCGGATCGTCGGACATGATCACCGTCTCCATGGTTACCGCGTCGCGAGCTGGACGAACGCCGACAGGGTCGGGCCACCGTTCTCCGGGGTGAGCGGCGACTTCAGCAGCGGCTGGCCGTCGACCCGCTCAATCACCTTGAACACGGTCTTGTCGGCGAGGAACTGCGCGTGCTCGCTGGTGTCCAGGCGCACGTCCTGCCGGTCGCCGATCGCGTACATCCGGAAGTCCGCGAGGCTGATGTCACCCTGCGTGCCGAGCACGCCCGGCGCCTTGCGGGTCCACTTGATCGGACGCCCCAGGAGCGTCATGGCCGGGGCGGCGTTGCCGGCACCCGGTGCGATCATCACGGCCGACCCGCCGGTACCGACCGGCAGCGCCATGGTGAACACCTCCGGGAGGGCGTCCGGGGTGATCGTCCAGATCGCCGAGTCGTAGCACTCCGGCAGCATCCGGGCGAACATCGCCAGCACGTTGTTCCACGTGATCGTGGCAGCCTGCTGGCCGACCTCCGCCGACGCGACGATCAGCGACGGGTTGGCGGTGTGCAGCGCACCGAGCGGCTTCTTGACACCGTCGCCCTTGAGGAACGCGCGGTCCTCGAAGTCCCGGATGCCGCGCGGCAGGTTGGTGCGCAGCCACGCCTCGAGCGCTCCGGCGTCCTTCAGCGTGTCGTTCGGCACGACGGCCGCACCGGCCATCCGCCACGCGTTGAGCGCGATCTCGGCGAAGTTGGCGGACGTGTCGGGGATGGTGCCCTCTTCGTCCATCCAGTAGAAGATCATCCCGCCCAGCGTCTCACCGTTCTCCGTCGTGAAGTCGACGGCCGGGTAGTGCAGACGCAGCGTGTTCATCGGGATGACGGTCGCGCGCGGACGCACGACCGCTTCCTCCAGCTCGGGGCCGCTGAAGATCTCGGAGCGCCACTCCTCCGGGATCAGGTAGCCGCCACCCTCGCCGGTCGTGGAGGAGTAGTTCAGCATCTCCTCCTTGAGTGCCCGCCCCTCCGGGGTGAGCTGCGAACCGGGGCGCAGGGCGGCCTGAAAGAAGTTCGCCAGCGACTTCGTCTTACCGTCCAGGACGGTGCCCGGCGCGGCGGCGTTGTAGGCGGCGCCACGCTCCACCTGGTGGCGGATGGCGCCGGACCCGATGCCGTTGCGCTTCGCGAGCTCCAGGATCGAGGCCTGCATCTGCTCGGTCAGCTCGGCCTTCATGTCCTGCATGGTCGCGTTGGACGCGTCCTGATACGCCCTCATCGTCTCCTTGAAGGAGCCGTCGTTGAAGGCCTTCGCGAACTTCTCCGGCGTGTCGAAGGAGTTGACGTACTCCTCCCACTCCTTCGCGTTCTTCGGCAGGGCCTTGGTCGTCGTCATGCGAATAGTCCTTTCAGACCAGAGGTCAGCCCACCGAACCAGTCGGGAGCGGTCGCTGCTGCGTCGATCTTGTCCGTCTCGGATGACGGAGGTTGCCTGTTCCCACCGGACCCACCGTCGCCGGTGATGCCCATCTGGTTGGTCGGAGCGGTCGTCGCGCCGTGGATGCCGGTCGCCAGCCCGGCGGCTACGGCCTGGCTGGCGTTGTACCACGTCGTGGCGGTCATTCGCGCGCGCCATTCCTGCGCCGTGCCACCGGCACGCTCGGCGTACATCGCCGCGATGCTGTCCGACAGGAGATCGAGAATGTCGGCGGTCTCGCGCAGGTCGGCCGGGTGACCGGGACCGCCGCCGAAACCGTCGTGGATCATGAGCTGCGCGTTCGGCTCCATCCACACCTCGTCACACGCCATGAGGATGTACGAGGCGGCCGACGCGGCGATGCCATCGACGTAGGCGACAACCTTGCCAGGGTGGCGCTTGATCACGTTGTGGATGGCGTGCGCCTCGAAAATGTCGCCACCGCCGCTGTTGACGTGCAGCTCGACCGGGCCACCCTTGGCGCCCTTCAAGCCGTCCAGGACGTCCTTCGCCATGATGCCGTCGTACCCGCCGATGTCGTCGTACAGGTACAGCGACACGGCCGCGCCGGAGTTCTCCAGCCGGATGCCACGCCGGACCTTCGCGACCGGCGCGAGGTTGCGCGCGCGCAGCGCCTCGATCCGCTGATCAAGGTTCATGATCCCTCGCCCTTCCGTCCGCGCTTGACGACCCGGCCCCGGCAGTTGCCGCGCCCCTCGCACTTCGCGTAGCCGCCACCCTCCGGGTAGTCGGCATACGCGTCCTGCCGGTTGCGGTACGTTTTGCCGTCGTTGTCCTTGCAGGCCTGGCAGGTGTTCTCGTCAATGTGCTCGACGGCCACCCACTTCATGGCATTGTCGAACCGGTCGTCCCACCCGCTGTCGTCGTCATCGTCGCCGCTGCGACGGCGGCGCGGGCGTCCCGACGGATCATCCGGATCCTGGTCCCATCCCGTACGGCGATTCGCGCCGGCCGCCATCGGGTCAGAGACCTCCCTCATGGGAGGTAGCCCGACGACCATTGCCGCGTCCTCCGGGTTGACGCCGGCCAGGCGCAGTACGGAATACGCCTCCGTCTTACTGGTGCGCGTCGCGTTCTCGCTCTCCACGTCCGGCGGGGTCGGGTCGGAGTAGGCGAATTCCACGTTCGTGCCGGTAGCGCCCCAGCGCTTCAGGTAGCGGTAGTTGAGCGCATCGCGGATCTTGTCGAGGCGCGGCACGATCATGCGCGACGTGTACCAGCGCGACGCCGCGTCCGAGCTCGCCCGGTTGGCGTTCTCCAGGATGCCGGCCGCGAACTCCGGGAAACCGTACGCCTGACGGATCTGATCGGCGCTGTACTTGCGGATCTCCGTGAGGATCATGTCCTTCGGGGAATACGACCGGTCCGACCACGTGATCCCGTTCTCCAGGATCGCCACCCGGTGCGCGTTGCTCATCCCCTGGTGATCGCGCTTCCACTGATCCGCCAGCCGATCGAACTCCGTCTGACCGAGCGCGGTCGGCACCTCGAGCACGCCGCCCGGCATGGCGGAGTTGCGGAAGAACATCTCCGTCCAGTCGCCCGACGCGGCCGCCGACCGGATGTCCCGCATGATCGAGCCGACCGGCCCCTGCCCCCGGTACGGATCAAGCGGGTTCGGCGACTTGAGCGGGATCACCTGTTCCTTGAACAGCGGGATCACCTCGCCGTCCGGCGAGCGGTACAGCCACCCGGTCAGGTAGTCCGTCGCGCTCGCGACAGGCGCCATCCGATCGGGGCGCACCGGGTACATGTCGAGCACGCCGGACAGCGCCCCGGCGCTCACCAGGTCCATGACCCAGTAGCCCTCGCCGGTGAGATCGACGTGCTGCTGAACAGCCTCTACGAACTCCTGCCCGGTCGTGTGCTCGTTCGGCTCGTTCCACCGATCGAGCGCCGGATGCTTCTCCAGGAGATCGACACCGGCCTTGTCGCACAGCGGACAGGTGGCGGCGTCCCTCGAGGGGTTGCGCTGGCGGATCCGGTGCATGTGCCAGTCGACGCGCGACGTGTCCTCGGACAGCGCGTGCACGACCTGGAACAGCGTGCCGACGGCGCCGTACGCCGTCATCTGTCCCAGGCGGTCCTGCGATCCGGCGCCCAGGCCGCCGCCGAAATACGGCGTTTCGACCCGATGCGACAGGGGCACGGGGGTGCGGTTCAGCAGTCCGGCGACCGAGTCGCGGATCACCTCACCGAGCAACCTCACGTACGCTCCCCGCCCCCGTTACCGCTATTGCCCGTGATCATAGCGCTCACCAGTATGAACGTGATTCCGATCGCGACGTACCCGGCCGTTCGGCTGATGTCCCACGCGGCGTAGTCGAGCCAGCCGAGGCCTACCAGCTGGAGCAGGCCGCGCAGCAACCGCTCTCCCGCGCCCTTGTTCAACCGTCGCGTGCGCGCCCGGCGCTCCGTACGCGCCACCATCCAGCGGCCGATGCCGGCCTGCATCATGTCGATAGTCGTCATGCGCTTCTCCCGGGCTTCATGATCCGCAACCGGAGACGTCCGACCGCGACGAACAACGCATCGTGTCCACGCCACAGAACGCGCCGTCGTGAAGTCGGCGCAATCCACACCCCGTTCTCACGGGACTTGCCCCACCTCATGTCGATGGTCGTCACCAGAGAGGGTCTTTCCGTGCGGCCTCACGAGCGGCGTCCCGGATGCGGTTCACCCGGTCGCTGCCCGCCGCGCGCGCCCGATCCTCGGACGCAAGGGCGCGCTCGGCCGCAACGCCCTTGCCGTGGTTCTGCCCGGCAAGCTCGCGACGCCGCTCGATGAATGCGGCGGTGACGTCCTGCTTCAGCATCGCCTCGGCGATGCGCCTGTCCCTGCTCATCAGTCGAACTCTCCCGCCCGGACGCCCTTGACAAACGCCGCCCACTCAGGGCCGTTGAACCACACGACCGCGTCGTCGGGCCGCTTACTGTTACGCACCCCGACCTCCCCGTCGTACAGCTCGGCCACCTCGACGCAATCGCTGGTGCTGTCGCTGAACGACGACTTGCGCCACGTCAAACCCGATGCATCAACCTGATCCATGTCCACTCCCGTCCTGTCAGCCGATCCATCGGATGTTGTACTGCGGACGCAGGTCCTGGTCGGCCACGATATACCGCGTCGTGTCCATCCCATGATCATGCTCTTTGATCGGCTGGTCCTTCGCCTCGTTCCACACGTACACGGGGAACTCCTCCGCCGTGCACGTCGGCCGCATCTGGAGCGCGAGCGCGCTGTCCCGCTCCACCAGCGCACCGCGCACCAGGAACAGCCTCGGCCGCCCGTCGCCCGCCGGCTTCAGCCGCTCCGTCACCCCGTCGATGCCGTCCTTCACGGTCTTGGTCGCGGCGTGGGTCGGCAGTCCCATCTCCTGCTCGAACGTCGCCCGGTCCTCCGCGTCATGGTCCGTGATGATCTTCTGCGGTTTGGGCTCGATCCACGTGCCGTCCTTGCGGATCAACAATCCCTTGATCTTCTCGCAGTGATCCTTGACGGTGCGGCGCGTCATGTAGATCTCGCGGTACATGTACAGCCGGCCATCGTGATCCTGCGCCCACCACTGGCAGACGAACGGGTTGGTGAAGCCGAAGTCGATCACCCAGAAGCGCGGCCACGACAACGGCACGTGCCCACCCGGCGCCGGCACGTTGTTGATCAGGTGAATGCCGGGGTTCCATCCTTCGTAGATCACACCCTCGGCGCTGACCCACAGCCCGTCGCGCAGGCGCAACCGCGTCACGCCGGTCAACGCGTCCAGCCGCGCCATGTACGCCGCACCCTCAGGTGTCAGCGTCCCGTCCTCGCGGTAGTACACGGGGTTGTCGACGTGCCGGGAGACCAGCCGCTTGATCGCGCCGCTGTTCGCGCGCTGGTTGAGCCAGTGCGTCTCGGCGTCCGGGTTGCAGTCAGCGAGCAACTGCTGGTACGGCATGGCGCCGTTGCGCAGGCGCGACGACAGGGCGAGCCACGCCGTCGCCTGAAGCTCCGTCGCCTCCTGGACATAGATCATGTCGTACTCGGTGGACATGATCTTGCTGGGCTTGTCCAGCCCGGCCAGCATGATCTTGCTGCCGTTCGCCAGCCGGTACTGCGCAGGTTCGTTACGCGAGCCGCCGTAGTACGTCATCTGCCCGGTGGCAAGCGCGTCCTTCGCCACCTTCTGCGTCCACGTCACCATCGCCGACGTCGACAGCGACACGAGCGTCTGCCGCACGATCAGGAAGCGCGCGTTCGGGTACTTCATCGCGCACAGCATGATCTTCATCAGGCACGCCATGGACTTCCCCGTACCCGCCGGGCCGTCCATCAGCAGTTCGGGCGAACGGTCCGTCAGCACGTCGCGCGCCGCGCCGCGCGGCACGTACCGCGTCAGGACCGGAGTGCTCACAGCGTGAGCTTCAGCAGCGCGACGGCACCGTGCACCAGCGCGACGCCAACCAGGAGTAGCACGGCGCAGACGCCTCCCAGCTCCACGGTGCGCACGACCTCCGCGCCAGCACGGCGCAACGCCGTCATGACGCGTCTCGCAACAGTCCGATCACGTAGCCGACGCAGAACGCCCCGACGCACGCCACGCCGTACGTCCACCATCCGAACGCCGACACGGCGCGCAGCGCTTCCCTGATCCCCATGCCCGCTCTCCCGTCACACCTGGTTCATGTCCACGCCGACGATCTCCACCCGGAGCGTCTGCCCGTCCAACTCAAGCTTCGGCTTGAGCTGGCCCAACTCCTCGGCCACGCTGCGCAGCGACGCCCGAATCTCCCGGATCGCCTCCACGCGGGTCGACGCGTCCCTGACCGGCTCGCCGTTCGGCCCCCACAGCGGCGACCCCTTGACGTCGAACTTCGGCGGCAACTCCGCCGTCGCCAGTTCGATCAACTGCTCCACGCGCTCCTGCAACTGCTCGACGCGCGCCGTCTGGTCGGCGATCCACAGTTGCGACATGCCGGCGTTCGCGTTCTCGCGCAGGCGCTGAATCTCCTCGGCGTTGTCGCGAGCGAAGACGGAGATGGCGGGCTGCGACACGCCGCACGCCTTGGCGATCTCGGTCTGGGGGAGTCTCCCCTCGGCCAAAAGCCGGATGGCCAGCGACCTGTGTCGTCGCTGGCCCAACGGCGTCCCGTCTCGTTGTCCCACGTTATGAAGCTTATAACGCAAGCTGTAAGGCCGGTAGGTGGCTGTTAGGTTTCACTCCGCCACCTCCATCATGATCTTCATCAGCGCCGTCATCGTCGCCTTGCCGGTGATCGGCACCCGGCCCCGCCAATGCGACCCGGCCCCGCCCTTCCATGTCAGGTCGACGCCCTGATCCCAGGGCAGGACGATCATGTCGGCACCCCGGTACGCCACCATGAGCACCCGTGCCCGCCCCCCGACGCCGGCATCGTTCAGCGCCGCCGTCCAAACCGTCCAGCCTGCCGCGCGCACCTTGCCCACCGCCGCACGCACCTTGTCCGGCGCGCCCAGCACCCATGGGTCGATCTCCGGTCGCCTCCCGTCAGCGACCGCCTCGACCCGCGCCGTCCTGGTCGCCCTGTCCGGTGGCATTGTCCGCCACCAGTCAGGCAGTACGCCCAGCTCAGTACGCCTCTCCGGATCCGGAGCGACGCCCGGAGTGTCCCAAGGAATGTCCGGCGCCCTGAACGGGCTCCCGTCCTCCTTCGTGACGTAACCCTCCCCGGTACACCCACCATGCCGGTTTCGGCCGTCAGGGAGCCTCTCAGCGGTCCTGCCGCCGCACACCCAGCACTTGCCGAGACCGCCTAGTTCGTACAGCGCTTGCTCCCGCTGCCACCTCACCGCCGCGCGCTCGCTGTCAACGTCCATCGAACGCCGTCCAGTGCGTGATGACGACGGACGAGAATTCGGACCGACGCTCTTTGACCATCCGGACAATCTCATCAAGATCATCCGGTCCGAAGATCCCCGGACACGTGATGTCGATCGCACCGATGACGTGCCGCCCGTCGAACGTCTTGCCGCTGTACGCCACCCAGTAACGCCGCACCCCGTCCGGCATCAGCCCTTCTCCACCCGATAGATCACCGCGTGCGTCATCAGAGTGCCCTCCACGAGGCCGACCGTCACCCCCGGCATCCAATCCTGAAGCCTCTCGATCGTGCACCTCGCGTCTCTGTTGAGCATCCGCTCCGTAGGCAGCAGCAACACGTCGCCAGGCCTCACCACCACCGCGTCACTCATCCCGCACCGTCCAGTCCGGGACCCGCTCCGTCAGTTCGCGAACCCGGTCCCGGAGCTCACCAAGCTCACGCTCCAGCGTCCCGATCATCGACCGCAGCTCATTGCACCGCCGCTCCAGGCGCTCCACCGCTAGCGCGTTGCTGATGCCGCCCGTGCCGTACGCCTCGCTCGGCACGAAGTCCCTCGTCTCGCTCACCAGTCCTCCCAGACCTCTACCGTCGTGTGCGCCGTCTCGCCATCGGCGACGTAGCACTTGACCGCCTCCACCCGCGTCACCAACCGATCGTCCGCGTAGACCCCCGCGTCGGTCAGGGCGTCCAGGACGTTGCGCACGAGCTTGTCGACGTCCCCGAAGTACCCGGACACAGGCGCGTGCTCGGCGCCCTCGACCGTCGTGCCCTTGATCCGTTCGAACCCGAACCGCATGACCACCCGGACCGGCAGCACGGTCGGGAACCCCGTCACGCCACCTTCCGCGTAACCGCCCAGGGCGCGCACCGCCACCCGCGCAACCGTCGCCACGTGTTGGCGCCAGAGCGACCCGTCGGTGGACTGCTCCTTCATGTGCACGCCGATCTTGCCGCCGGCCTTTCGGAACGGGATCGCCTTGAGCGACCCCTTCGGCCGCGCCCGCCCCATCACCGTGAAGCCAACCAGGAGGTTGGGCGCTCCCCGGTCACCCGCCTCCGCCGTCACCGGCTTGCCTTGATCCGGTAGTACGGCCGCCTACGCGTCGGGTTGCCGATCTTGCGGTACTCGACCTCCAAGATTCCGGCCCGTCGCGCCGACCGAAGAAGGTTCAGAGCCGTCTTCGGTTGGACGCCGGCGGCGCAGCCGCCGGAGATCGCGACATCAGCGAAGGTCCACCTGTCCTCTGCAAGATCGTCCCACATGGCCTGCCATGCCGGACCGATCAGCTCCCCCCGGGAGGGGTAGCCGGACCTTCCGAAGTCCGGTGCCGGGTCGCCGCTCAGCTTCATGATGTCCACTATACGCGACGTAGGAGGTTTCTAGTAGCTTCATTTTCCCTACCTTCACCCACCCTCATCCGGTGCTCATGCTCAGCGTGCTCAGGGGTAAGAGAACCCCCTGAGCACGCTTCGCGAGCATTGGTAGCCGTCGTACTGAGCACGACTGAGCACGCGTGAGCACGCAAAGCCGTGACCTGCGAAAATGGAGATCACGCACTGAGCACGCACTGAGCACGCACTGAGCATAACACCCACCTATTAAGTATATAGTATGCTCACTGGTGAGCATCACGATTTGCTACCGAGCACTCACTGGCTGTAGAGCAAGAGTCACAGTAGACATGAATTGTTTACTGTGACAGGATCATCGTCCATGACCACCGACGCACGCCGTCAGCAGACGGCGAACGCACGCGCGACACGAGCGCGCAAGTACCGGGAGAAGAAGATCCTCGAGGCGATCGAACTGATCACGGAGGAGGGATACGCCGTCGTTCCGCCGGATCAGGTCCGACCGGAGGGACAGTGAAGCCCCGGGTCGACGCTCCCGGGGCTTCACCTGACGCTTTACCTCACCTACACCGGAAGGTACCGCAAATGGGTACGGATGTGAACCTGACGCCGGAGCAGGAGCGCGCACTCGACATCGCGCGCGAGCTGGTGAAGGCCGGCGTACCGGTGTTCGTAGCACCGCCCGCACCCGACACGAAGATCGGCTTCAAACTGCCGTCGGGGTGGGAGACCTCAACCCCGACGCCGGACGTCGTGAACAGGTGGCGTCCTGGTTGGGCGCTCTGCGCCGTCGGCGGACACGCCGTCGACTTTCTCGACGTCGACCCGCGCAACGGTGGCACGGAGGGCTACCGGGAGATGGTGGCCGACAGCGCCCTCCCGTACTCCTACGGCAGGCAGAGCACCCCGAACGGCGGTACGCACGATCTGATCGCACCGCTCGGGCAGGGCAAGAGCACGCCGTACCGGGGGGTCGACGTCCAGGGCGGAGCACCCGACGGCACCGGCCGAGGGTTCGTGTTCATCGGCCCGACGGTGCGCCGGGCGCTGGACGGTGTGGAGCGGGCATACGCCTGGTTGGTAGAGCCCAAGCTCGATGAACGATTGGCAACGGACACGTCCGGCCTGATCCTCGCGCGTCGCGTCGCCGCGCGACGCTCACCGAGCACGCAGGTGAGCACGGCGAGCACGGGAGACCTGTTTGCGCAGCCCAGCACCGTGCTCACCGGTACGGGCGTCGCCGCCGACGCAGCGGAGGCCATGGCTTACGTGACCTCGCTCGCGGTCGAGCTGGCCGCCGCGCCGGACGGACGGGGCAACCCCCTCGCCGCGTCGCTGGCGTTCCGGGCGGGACAGGTGGTCGGCGCCGGACAGCTCGCCGCGCCGACGGTGCTCGCGATCCTGGAGGGCGCCCTGTCTGGTTGGACGTGGCGGGGGCCGCACGACCGTGACGCGATGATCGACACGCTGCGCCGGCAGATCGCGGCGGGCGCCGGACAGCCTCGCGTCTGGGAGGCGGCGAAGGCGGCACCGGTCGTCACCGAGCGGACCGACGTCGCGGCGGAGGACGCGGACATCGACGCGCTCATGGCGCAGGTGCTCGACACCGACGCGATGGACGCGCAGCCCCCGCCGGAACCGCTGATCTGGGACCTGATCGACCTCGACAGTGAGACCTGGTTGATCAGTCCGTCGGGCGGCTTCAAGTCGTTCGTCGCGCTCGACTGGGCGGGGCACGTCGCGTCGGGGATCCCGTGGCGGGGCAAGAACGTCGCGAAGCGGCGCGTGCTGTACGTCGTCGCGGAGGGGGCGAAGGGGATCACCCTGCGCAAGAGGGCATGGGAGATCCAGAACGAGCGCCGCATGACCGACGTGTTCTTCCTGCCGATCCCGGTGCAGGTCTCGGACGCTCGGAGGTGGGCGGCGCTGATCGGCGCGGCGAAGCGCTTGGACGTCGGCATGGTCATCATCGACACGCAGGCGCGCGTGACGGTGGGGCTGAACGAGAACGACGCCGGACAGATGGGCTACCTGACCGACGCCGTACGGGCGATGCGCCACGCGACCGGCGCGTGCGTCCTGGATCTCCCAT
>Ga0247763_1000111_pt1 | contig 39510 bp, 49 predicted proteins | sample UWRJL141409B4_FD_179926 | JGI IMG/M metagenome (GOLD analysis project Ga0247763, IMG submission 179926) | Plant litter microbial communities from Arlington Agricultural Research Station in Wisconsin, United States - UWRJ-L141-409B-4 | ecosystem: Environmental > Terrestrial > Plant litter >... | reverse complement strand
AAGCCAAGGTGAAAAAAAAAAAAAAAAAAAAAAAAAAGATTATTACGCTGTGCGTCAGCCTCGCAGCCGTTTGTTTTACCAGCAACCGGCCGGACGCTGACGCGCAGTGCACCAAGCCCCAAGCTCGACAACGCCAGCCCCCGCGCAGTCGAAACAGGCACGGAGCCTCTTCACCTGCCTCAGGCTGTCGGGGTGCATAAACTTTGCGCGAACGGCCCAGCAGGTACCTACCAAGCTTCCAAGTCCATACACCGGGAGGCCGCCCACCCGTTTTAACAGGCCCGTTCAATAAGATCCATCGTCCCGTTCTACAAGGACACTGCAGCAAGGGCTTAATTGGATTGGAGAAGCGGAATCGTCGAGAAACAAACCCAGTGTGCGGAGCCGTAAGGTTTGGCATCACGGCCATGCACCGGTGCATGCACCCAATGGCGGCATTTCGCCGGGACATCAATCAATCGTCCTGCCATACATCCTTACCTCCGATAGTGTGTAGATGGAAATACAGCTGTCGATATCGCGTGAACAGGAGCCGGCTCAAATGTGAGACAATGACGACATGGAGGCCAACCCCATGACAACCTGCCGGGATCAGGTGACGACGTGATGGTGTCGGGAGCGACACGGAAAATGGCGGGGATGGGGGGCGACCCGGAAGGTCTCAACAGAGATGCCTATCTGGGGTCTCGCAAGAGCCGAATGCACAATTGTAAACTGTGTCGGCACCTGCGTTTTGGGAACGAAAGTTAGAATATTCAAGGCCCGTGTGAGCGAGTGAACCAGAGTCGACAGAACAGCAACAGGGGGCGATGGGATCAATGGCTCTGCTTTGCTAGGGACACACCCCCTTAATCCAGCACCTGTGCACCATCCACCATCGTCGCTGGCCGATGGCTGGCACACGCGCTGAAAGGTGAGAGGAAGACCACTGTGTTGATATACCAGAACCAGCTAATGAGCTGGGGACAAGACGTGTTTGTTGGTCTGAAACGCATATCGTATCCCTCTGATTTGTCTTCGCGTGGCCCAGTCCCAATTCTCGTCCATTTTTGTGCCGTTTTAACGCATTTGCTGGCAACATCCCATTTGCCAGTGTCGAAAGAAAGAGGGCGACAGATGCTCGTTTCCTGTCAGGTACCCGAATGGGCTGTCGATCACGGCGATGACACTGGCCGGCAGACCAAGAGCCGACCAGACTCGTGGCGGCCCTGCAGCAGCTGTCCACCTGGTCGACACCATCTTTTCCTGGCTGCAGAGTAACCCTCTAACCCTCTCTCCACTCCGCTGCCGGCGGATTGCACACCTCGCTTTCTTGGTTGGTGGTCACCTGGCGTCCCTCACTCATCCTGATCTAGCGGGTCGCGTTGCAAGAGGCCGCGGGAGTAGAGGAGCAATACGCAGTAGGGCTGCAAAAGGCTTGTGAGTGGCACATGCCTGGTCAATGTGCCCATTGGATGACGGTTTCTTGGCCAGCCTTGCTCGGCATGAGTGTGTCGGAAATTGGTCGTCAAAAACCAGAAAAATGTCGACGGGATCGTGCATTTCCCAACAATTACTCCAGGTCAATCCGACAAAAGCGCGGGGTCTTGGAATTGCGCCTAGCCGGAGCTTGTTTGTGTGGATGCATTGCAATCTCAAGGCGACCTTGGCGGGGCGTATCAATAGTTATGTGTAGTTCAGGCTCGTAGGAAACGGACCCATGCAGACACAAGAGATGTGATTTGACGCCTCCCTCCATCAAGTTCACGACGCGGCCGGCGTCTCGCCCTGCTCTGTGTTCAAGCGCTCGTCCATGGACCATGGCGGGCATGCTCCCGTTTCCGGCGCGGCCATGGTTGGCTGTGAGCCACAGGGCGACAAGTGGACGGAACTCTGCAGAGGGCAATTGATCAATGAGTGTCGAACAGCTGTCGAAGGTCCTGGGGTCTTGCGGACAGAAATCCATCAATTGGCCAATCGCCCCAATCCATTCTTTGATCCTCGCGGCGTGGCACTGCGTCGTGAGCGGGGTTAGGACATCGCTTGCCTCGTGCCCGGCATAGGAGCAGTAAAGCGAGCGCGGTGTCGTCTTCGAAGCGATTACTCAATTGAATAATCTCTTGAATAAAGGAATGTATCAACAGCCTGGCGCAACGTAGACTTTCGCCTCCGAAAACCGCTTTCTTGCTTTGCTCTGAATAGGGAAGGCGCAAGGGTGCCCAACTGTCAAGCGATGAGGGGTTGTGAGAAGCGTCAAGGCTGCACCCTCACCTTCTGAAATGAGGGGTGATAAGATAGTGGTGGAGCCTTGGTATGCAACATCCAACCTTGTGCCTTTGCCGCTTCAGAAGGGCAAGAATCGCATAGCAAATCACTGATCCATTCCGTTTATTTCGTATATGAGGGTGGGCTGGTTGTTCAAGTGACACCAACATGTGAAAGCCAACCCACCTGAGTTCTCGAGCATGGTTGCATGGTCAAACTTACAGATGGATTAAATTTCTTGGAACTCTGCTGCTCCAGCTCACCCCCGCGTTGCTTGACCCCCTCTGTGGCATCTCGGACCCTCTCTGGAGAGGGGTCAGGTGGATTGCCAACAGACGGCAGTCACGCCGCCACCGACGGAAAGTGTGATACGGGGGGTGAGGGGCACTTGCCATTGACGAGCGGGGTCCCGCATCACTAACACAGTCGCTGGTCCCTGAATGGCATCGAAGGTTCACATCAAATGTGTTGTTGCGTCAAATTATCAACATATTGGCTCATAGCGAGCTTGACGCCCAAAATACTAGTTTGAGATTGTGTTGCAGGCCCAAACACAAACCATGGCGCCGGATGGTCGCAGTCGGAAGTGGGAGTTGCGGCCGGATCGCCCATCTAGAAGCGGCCTGCAGCTGGAGGACCCTGCCATGGCCGAACCGAACCCGGCGAGCGGAGCCGTTTGTCAATCAATGCTTTTCCTCACGGCGCGACATAAACTTGTCGAAATTGTTGCAGAATTTGTGCTGCATTGTAGTGTAGGCAAGTCAAGGACAAAAGGCTTGCCGCTGTGTGATGGGCGTGCAAAGCTAGGCAGCAAAATGAATTGCATCAGCTTCAAGCTCTGTGATTCACCAATTGACTGTTCTCCAATTGAGTCAATTGCCCATTGCGCGGCTTGAGGCAGCAGCTCCGATGGGTCCAGGATGGCGACAAACCACGTAACACCGAGCAAGCCGACCAGTCTGGCCGCTGCGTCCAGTCCCAATTGAACTCCTCTGTCCTCCCTCCCGTCTCGCTTCGTGCAGGGACTCGACGTGGCAACAGAGACGGAAGCTCATCAGTACCAGTCTTGTGCATTCGAAAGCCTGACTTGGACGCGCATTTCTTCTAGCGCTGTCAAAGACCAACTATCGACGTGGGGGGACACAACCCTTCTTGCACCTCTTCGTGCACTTTCAATGTCTTGCCAATCTGCCCGGATCTTTCGGGAAAGTGCAGGCTCAAGGCGAATTGAGTTGCTAAGAAAGCTGACATGGAGCTCTCCAACATTCCAAAATCCGTGCCAAAGTCCGATGCGGAGTCGGCTCAATTCAGTTTGCGCTCACTGCTGGGGCAGTTTAGTTTTCTTCGGGCAAGATACAGCGTAAAGTCCGGTCACATAAGCCCTGGCCGAGAGGCGTCGGGCCGTGGCGACGACGAAGTCAATCGAAGCAAGAGTTGACTCTCTCGGCGTCTTCATTGCGCGGGAGAGCAGAAGATATCGGAAATCCGTCAGGCTGGATTTGTGAGCAATCAAGTGTGTTTTCTAAACCCACACCCCTCCCAATGTTTCTGCAGACAGGTTCCCTTTCTGGGCCTCTGCGGTACTTCGCTGATGCCAAGTGTACATGAGGACATTCAAGGCGTTACCTATCGATAAAGTTAATTCGCTAGGCCTAATTAGGCCAGAACTGTTTCGACTTCAGTGCCCCACAGCCCACAGAAACGGTGCTGCACAGAACCTCTCGCCCAGAATTTTCCCTGCCCGAAACTGCGCAGCTGTTCAGAATTCCCATTCCACGCAGCCACGGCAGCCACGACAGCCAACCATCGATGAGTCACACAGCAAAGACCTCCTCGTTGGAGACTCCGTACGATTGCTGCCCCTCATCCAGCGACCCGCTCGGAGCAGATTCGCACGAAACGGACTGCCTTCCTCTAATCCGCGTTGCTCGCGTGATTGGTCAATTCACCCTCCCTTTCGCCGCTTCCTCACGCTTCGCGCCATCCCATGTGGCAATGCAGAATGCAGTAATGGTCCATCTGTTGATTCTCAACCACAGATGATGGGCCAAGCTGCCCCACGCGATGAGCTGTCAGCCTGCTTCATTGCAATGCTAGCTTCTGCAGCGGCTCCTCGATGCCCAAATAGCTGCCCAAATGGGGTCCAATTGGAGCAGATTGAGTCGGTGAGGTTCTCCCAGCTGCTGCCAAGTGGCAAACACAAGGTCTCTCTAGTTCCGCCCCGTCACCTCGCCGTTGAGGAATCGAGCTGACGCTTTTTAAGTGCAGACTTCAACCACGCCATGCACCCAGCGACATTGGGTTGTGGAGACATTGCCACTGGAAAACCTTCTCCTTCCGAGCAGCATTATATCGTCACCGCCTAAAGGCATGCGAGATAGCACCTCCCGGCTCCTCAGCCCGGGCACAACATGGCACAACTTTGATGTTCATGGTTACACCAAGGCAGTGGGGCAGCTGGACCTAACTTAATGGAAAGACGTTGAGCCAAAGCTCCAGCTCAGCGCAACGGTCTCACTCTACCTAGAGCTTACTACCCAAGCGCCACTGTAAGAAGCTCCTCAGTGGACTTGACATCACCCCTCCCTATCTCCTTGAGCACCGTCCTCACTGTGCATCTCTCTCTCGGTGGCTTTCTCATCAATCGGAACTAAAAGACGCCGAGGGTTTGCCAGATGAAACTTAAAGACACCAGAGAAGTTTCCCGCCACACCATTCGCTCCAATTGTATTGATCTTTCGAACCAATTGGCTTCCCATCGACTGCTCAAAGCCCTGATAAGCTTTTCCCTTCACAAACCGCTAGCCCCGGGACTATTTCCCCATCCGCCGCCAGATGCGACCGAAATGCAACTGCCGTTAGGCCCATCGAAGCACTCCAATGGCCACGGTTCCTTCAGCTTCCACGAGTGGGAGAACAATGATCTTTGGCGATCGGAAACAGCGGTTCTCTGAAGAAGATGAACGGATAGGAGAGCCGCGTCTCAGGGGTACCTGATGCACAGGCGCATACACAAAGAAAGGATAAGTGAGGAACAACAGCCGCTTGCGGTCCAATCCAACACGAGGACCAGACCATCGTTTGGCGTGTCTGCCAATCACATGAGCGAAGGGGTCTAAGACGAAACCTGCTTTGGAATGCCTTCCAAGTACCGTAGGTTGGGCAGAAGTACCAGTGGCACACATGCGAGCCCGACTTATTTTTGCCTAACTGACCAGGGTCAGCAGAGGGGGGTGCGTATGACTGGATTGGCTGACCGGCTGGGAGTGGCTGAAGGGGGTGTGACTCGAAAGGCGGGCGACGAATGACTCCTTCAGCAGCCAGGGGGTCCTAGTCGAGACAGACAAGCCAATTCCAGCAGCGTCCTAGGCCGTCCCACACCCCCCCTTCCCCCCTCCCCAAACGCCATCGACCCCAGATTCGTGCGCCCCAGCGGTCGGGGCAACCCTGGAAGTAGATGACCGCGTCAGGCAGAGAGCCCTACCAACCAGGGGAGTGCAAGCAACAACGGGAACAAACACAACACGCAGGCTCAGGACGCTCGCATTTGGGGCGACGCGCGCGCTGTGCGCCGGCCGACTTGTTCGCCCGCTGTGTCACTTTTTGTTGTCGCAATCGCCTGCCAGGCCCTGCGCTGGAGCCTTGGGCACACCTGCCAGCTCACGAGCATTCATCTAGCCAACCCATCTGGCGGTGCCTGGCCGTTGTCCATTTACACTCCCTCTCCCTCCTCAACTTTCTCCCTCTTCTTTCTTCTTTTCTCTTGCCCTTTGCCTCCCATCAATTTATCTCAACGCATATCCTGCTCTATTGCTGTCGCATCTGCTGTCTCAATTGCGGGGCGCAGACGCTAACAACCGCCCCTCGCCACGCCTTCCTCTTCCAGCAGTTTCCATTGACCAGCCAGAGCCGCCCGGACACTCACGATTGTCTGTTGACGCTCCTGTTGCCTATTGTCCTCCCCACGCCCAATGGGTTGACTATTGAGAAGGCTCCGGGCGCAGCATACTCGTCATCCGCATTGTTTTGCCAATTCAACGAATTATTTAGACAATAGTCGCGGCCTTCACCGCTGGCGACAATCGCTTATCAATCACACAAACACCACTTGGGCAGGTCTGACTTATACGCCAACGCCGACCATATCCTGCGCCAACAACCGTCCCCGTTTCACTTCCCCACCGATTCCAGGACCGATTTGACAACTGCGTCGAAGGTTTCTTGGTCGCCGTCAGGATTTTCTTTTTCTCTCATATTATCTGACGATTGTCCCCTCGGCGCAACTCAATTACGTCCAGCCTCATCGCATTGATGTCGCTGCCGTCTCTTCGCCACCCATCACCCCGTCAAACGGTCATTCACAGGATGACTGCCCACCCAATGCCCCCGACGATGTCACAGCCCTCTGGTATTTCTCGAGAGCAGCCGTCGGCGACACTTCAATACTGGCCTAGCTCGTCCACTTCGACCGCCCATTTCCTCCCGACGCCGACAAAGACGGTGCAAGACGAGCGCGCGAGGTCTGCTACGCCGACGATGGGCTCCGAGTCCAAGAAGACATGCGATATTAGCAACCTAATGTCACCTCCCGAACCCGCTCCTCTCGAGAGTTTCATGCAGGTGGAGATGGCCGCAACGCCAGAGCCCGCGCCGTTGGAGAAGCGTCCAGTCCCAAACCCTCCGCTCTCACCACCCGTTTCGCCTCCTAACAAAGCCGTGAATCCCGTTAGCTCTGCGGTGCCCGCCGCCATCAGCATCCAGGACCCGATCATATTCCCGAGCGCCGGCCCCCCCGCGAACCCGCCTGTCGGGCCATTGTTCATCGCAACGGGTGGCTCTATCGAGGCGGTCAATGCGGCAACCAGACAATTGGTGGACGAGCATATTGCTTCGCGGCCGGCCTCTCTTTTCCGAGAGGCAACGCCGCCAAGGCGGGAGGACTATGAGCTCGCGCTATACTTCAAGTCAAATTGCCTGAGAATGTTCAAGGAGAACCCAAAGGCGTATCTGCGTCAAGAACGTGAACTCCTACGGGCCGACCGCAAGAGCATTATTGTGGCTCGCCCGATTGTCAAACTTCCTCCAATCCTTCCTGCATCAAGGCCCACCGCGTCTAAACCGCAGACGGCCAAGACTGTGGCAAACCGCATTCAGAAGCCCCGGTCGCCCAGAAGCAATGGTAAGGTGTCACTTCCGAGGCCAATCCGGGCGACGCCAGCAATTCGCCAGACCATTCGAGTCAGCTCGACCCCCGAGCCCAGAGTCAGGACCGTTGCTCCAAACCGGGAAGACAAGGATTTCAGGTCTTTGCCCGACTACTGCCCGCCTCTCAACTCACTCCCCAACAAACCCAACAGTCTCAAGGTGGATTGGAAGGGTAATGCTCTTGATTTGAGCAAGGATCCTCACGCCAGCCTCCTGCACCCCGACGAACTTCTTCTGGCAGCTGGCCTGCGTTTGGACTGCGCGACCTATCTCACCAGCAAGAGGCGAATGTTTATGCGTCGTGTCGAATGCGCCAAAATCGGGAAGGAGTTCCGCAAGACCGATGCCCAACAGGCGTGTAAAATTGATGTCAACAAGGCATCGAAGCTGTGGACTGCCTACGAGAAGGTGGGCTGGCTTGATGGAAAGTGGGTGCACAAGTATCTCAACTGAGCTGGAGAAGAAACGACTATGATGAATGTCACGACAATACCCCACTCTACGACATGGCTGCCCACGAGCCAGCTCATGGGCGCCTAGTTTTAACCTAAACATTTCCTTTGTCACGATACGCAACCGCCAGTTCGGCGATATTGGCTTTTTACGGACCCCTTGGCGTTGTCACATCACGGTACTTCTATTCTACGATAAACCAGCATTTAGGGATTTTCTTCTCGGATGATACCCGGAGTGCGACAAACAACTTGTTGCCATTGTCACCCATCATCCACGTGGGTGGTTTCTGCTTACAGACCCCTTGTTGTCACTCCATCACAACACTTGGCTTTTTATTTGGTATTCGGGTAGTATCTTTCGGTCGCATATGCACAACCCGCCAGGTTGGCTTGGTTGGTCGGCGGGGATTGGTATCGGCGGCTCTTTGCATTTTTATGGGTTCCCCTTGGGACGAGTTGCAGACACGGTCACGGATGGATTTTTGTGGTTTGTTCTTCGCAATCAGGGCCAGAGTTGCCCACTTTTTGCATGTATTGGCGGCGTTACACAGTTGGACTCCATACCGCATCACAGCAAGGAGAGATTGGAATCGTCAAGTATACCCCAGTTCTTGTCTTCAACTACAGCGTGTGGACACATCACGAGCGAGTTCAATCGAACCACTCTTTTCTTTGTCGAGAGATAAATTATTAGGTGGAGCCTCCGGGGACTTGCAAAGCAAGAAAAGATTGCCTCTGCCCCAACCTGAGGAAACAAATTGATTGATGTTGGCCTCTCGGCCATACTCAACTTGTTCTGTACTTTGACGAGTGAACCGGCTGGGCGAACAGGCTGCCGGGAAAGAATATCCTGTAGCCGAATCCCATGTCATCATTTAGGACATCGCCGCTCCAGCAAGCGGACGTCGACGGCAGTCGGATCAAGGCGATCGTCAGATCCGTCCAGGGTCGATCGGCCCGCAGGTCATGGCTGCAAGGGCCCCTGGCTTGTCCCTGTTCTGACCCCTGTGAATGGCGACATCAGCGGGTCGTCTCCCGCGCTGTGGGTCTCTCCCCCGCGGTGATGTCATTTTCATATCTTATCGAACTCCTGTCCTGATTCTCCTCTCTACTGAAAACTAGCTTTTTCACCACGAACATTTTCACTTGTTTTACTGTGCGCAGTTTACAAATAGGGCTCCTGGAATCATGTTTTTTTCCCGCCTGCATTTCAGGTGACCAGCCCCTTTACCGCTCAAGCCGCCGACCTACCCGCCGAGGTTCAAAAGTCATACGTCACTGATTCCCAGCTCCAGGAAAAAGCCGACGTGCACAGCACTCACACCGAGACATATAACCGATCAATTGAGACACCGAGGTGCAAAGGATAGGTACGTAAGCTTGCATTTGGGGATGTTGTTATTCTCGCATTCTTAGCTAGACGGCTCGCCTGATATGCCGGCACGTGTTCCCGGCATGTGTTTGGATCTCGACTGGGTTGCTTGGTCTTATTTATCGACGACTGCAGTTCCCAATCCTGGCCGCCGAGATCCCAAGTGCAAGTCTCGGTGTTTCCGTTCTTCGCTTGTTTTGCATTCTACGGTGTTAAAGCACAGCATAGCACACCTGTCTGCAGTGGGACGTGGAAGTAATGTGCTTTGACCGCGTGTCATTTGTCTCCTTCTGTTGTTACGTATTTACCAGCCGGGTCTGCCCATTCCGCCCCAGTCTGCCCGCGGCTTCTGGTCTGATCTCGTTTCGTTTCCTTTTCCCGCTTTTTCTGGGGTATTCAATGTCAAGCCGTTCCGCCCGCGGACGTTGTGCTGCAACTTATCCATGTCCGCATTGCATTTCGGAATTTTTTCTGCCTCTATCTCCTCTGGGGAGGGGACATGTTTGACGTTTGGGTTTCTCGGGTCATTGTATCTTACCCGGTTTTTGGTAAACTTCTTCCCTGTCGTTTTTCAGCTTGTGAACGGTTCGCTTCGGGTTTGGCGTTGCAACCGTTGTCGCTATCATTTTATCTGGAGGTTGGTCGGGTCGCAGGATAAGATTTTTAGACGAGGTAATAGTGTTGAGCCAATCCCGCTACAGCGACAAGAAATAGCGCCCGGGGTGGTTGGGAATGAGGTTGACAAACGAATGAATTTCGACTTGCGCAATATGGGTGCCAATGTTGCTGGGAAAATCGGCGATTAGGCCTGCGGCGATGGCTGCTGCGCATGAGAATTTACCGCCTCACCACCACATGTTCGAGGCGCTGAGAGCAGCGGACGGGTTTACCGAAAAGTGCAAAAAGCTCACCACCAAGCTCCCTCGAGGGGAGGTTGGTGGTTACGAAAAACCCCGGTGGGTTTTTGCTCCGGGCGGAGGAGTGGCGATGGCGGTCGAGAATGGGGAATCAGCGACTTAAGGGGAGGTTATCAACCCAACCAGGGCTCAAACTCCAGTTCTCCGCATCCCCCTCAGGAAAGATAGCAGTCAGGCTCCAACAACCGTTCAGCCATTGTGCCTACTTACCATCTCTGTACCCCGAGGGGAACCGTGAAGGTACATCGACTTAGCGGGGTATATATGTGCACCACTTACACCTACCACCAAGAAATTGGTCATAATGAAACAGAGGGCGGACAGAGCCTTCAAGTGGCCAAAGTGGCCAGGTGTACTGCAGGGCAATGCGTCTTCACCGGCGCCACGTCGGCCTCAGCTCTAGTATCACGAGATGGTGGTGCCTTGCGCTCTCGCGCTGGAGAGCCATGTCCCTCGTTTCTCTATGTTCTATAAGTCCACAGACGACTCCAGCTGGCACAAGCTGAGTAGGTAGCATCATTTATCGTCTCGAGTCACAAGTTAAGCAAAGACTGGAAGGCATGAACAGGGAGTAAAAGTCTAGTGTAGAACTAGTCTAAAAAGACGAACAGGGAGGGATACTGACTCAACTAGATGCTCACTTTGATGAAAATATGAAATCTTCCTCCTCTTCTTCTTATTCTTCATTGCAGCCTGGCACATTAGATTCCAGTCTATGCGATTCCCATTATTGATTCCGACGACGACGACGACGACGACAACAGCTATCTATCTTTCTTGTTGTTAAAAGTCCAGTCCAGTCCAGTCTAGTCTAGTCCAGTCTAATCTTGTCCAATCTAGTCCCATATAGTCTAATCCCGCCCTATTAAGGTATTTCCGAGCTGGAACTTGACTCGACCGGACTGAAGCCATGGAAATGTAAAATGATCATGATCAGATTAGAGCACTCGTCAATGAAACTCGTTTCATATGGATCAAATAGAAAAAAGAAAAAGAAAAACCCAGCGTGGTAATAAACCTGCCTTAACTACATATGCTTGTATAAATTCAAGATAGTTTACCCACCTTGTGAAAGGGAATTTTCTTCTTTTTTTTCAAGATGTTTTTTTTTTCTCCCGAGGAGAATGAAAAGGCAGGATTTGCCCGGTTTGGCTCTTGGGAGTTGAGCTGATCGAATCGCGGGGGGGGGGAATCGGTTCTGCTATGGAGATGTCGAGAATTGATTCTTCATAAGGTATCTAGATGTCTGTTGCGTTTTTTGACTACCTAGATATTTCCCAACGGTCGGCCTGGGCAGCGCTACCCTTCTCCCATCATCCACAACACATGGCAACAATGGCAATCACGCATGTACTCAGATAAAAGCAAGTAGTACCTGGGTGAGGTAGATATGAACATACTCAATTCCACTGGGGGATATATATCAACTAAATTACTTTGAACCTGATTTTTCGCCCTGGTTTGACCACACCGACATTGATCTCGCTTCTGTCTGACCACCCCCTTAGTCTTTCTTGTGCTCGTGTTCCTGAACCGCCAGATCGACATTGGTGTTGGGCCAGAAATGGCTAAGGTCTCCAACAGGCAGGTTCAGGGGGATCCGCATCTCGCCCGCCATGATGATGAAGCACATGTACCAGCCTAGCATAGCTACGACGAACAACAAGGCGCCGCCACCCTACAAAAAGACAATTAGCATGCGGCCTCACGAGAGAAGCGTTTCGTCGTGGAAAGAACTCACCTTCTGAAGTTTGGAGGCAGCATCAAAGTCGCCAGCCGAGACCTTCCAGTACGCACCCGAAAGCACCCAGGATCCAGTGCTGACGAACAGAAAGATGGCCGCAAAGACGGAGTTGATCTTGCAGGTGAAGATGAAGAAGGTAAATAAAGCAAAGCCCCAGACAAGTAGGTACAGCGCAATGACCGCGTTATACTGGGGCGAGGCGAAGCCGCTCGGGTCCTCGGGCGTAGCATAGGCGAGAGCAAGACCGAGAGTGGGGAGTTGAAGCATGCCAAAGGAGAGCCAGAAGACGGCGAACAAGCCCATGACCATCATGGGGAAGAAGTTGCCCATGACCCATTCGAACACCATGGCGAAGACAAGGAGGACGGGACCGACGAAGAAGAAGATGCCGCTGTTGTACCTGTTAATACCATGCCTGCTGCCCAATGTATCCGGAGCGAACTTACACAACGGGCGTGAAACCGGTGGCGCCTCCCCAGCCCATGAGAACCATGGAGAAGGTGAAGGTCGAGATGACGAACCTGGGCAAGACGCGTGTTAGTCGAGTCAATGACACTATTCAGTGTAGAACACGTACCCAACGAAGCCAAGGGCAGTGGGATTGGCAAAGCGGCGGTTGTAGTCGCCGACATGGGGGACCTTGGGGGTAAGGTAGAGCTTCTCGAAGAGCTCCGGAGACATGGTTACACCAGTCGTGGTCCTGTGCAGGCCCTTCTCCTCGTCGTGGATGGTGCGGGCTCCACCATTGTTCTCGGTGGTGATGGGCTCGGTAGTGGTCATTGTGGATGGATTTGTCGATGGACGCAAAATGGAGGAAGAAGAGGAGGAGGAGGAGAGATCAAGAGGGACGGAGTGGTGTGATGATTTCTTAAGTACGTGTCAGCCATCGCGTCTCGCTGGCTAGCACAGACAGAGCTGCCGACAGGGTCTCATCTGGGCGTCGTCGGACCATGGGTTGGCTGGGTTGCGGCGAGCGGTATGGCTGCAAGAAGGTCAACCGAGAATTCAAGCCAGACGCGTCGCCCAGAAATAGCCCTATGACATTGGGCCTTTGCGCTCGGTCGAGCATCCAAGACCCAAGGTACGGTACAGCGAGCATTGGCACCCGTCCAGGGAGAGAACGAATCGGGACCGATGCAGTGTCCATGCAGCTGCCGTGTGACCCTTCCTAGCTTCTCGTAGGCTCCACTGACAAGTGCCGGCAAGCAATAAAATGGCCGACTCCCCAGTACGAAACCCCCATTTGGGCCATGCTGTCGAGCTGCCAGTAGGCGTTGCTGCTCTCATTCCATTCTGTGTCTTTGTTGTTAGTAATGTATAGGTTAAGGTAGCTAATAGTGGAGGTCGGGGAGATATGCAAAACGGGTGCTGGGACGGCAGCAATAAGGCCCTTCCCGTGCCTTTTGTTTCTCGGCAGGCCGGTGAGGCGGTCGGGTGGACTGATGGTGTGGCCTGGGATGGCTGACATGCGTTAATGAAACGCAAAACTGCGGGGAAGCCATGGGAGCAAAGATTGGAGGATGCACCCAAATCAATCCTTTTTTTCCTTTCCCTCTTTCACCAGCATCATTCAAGTTAGCCTGATGTAACGGCACGTTCCAGCTTGGGTAATGATTCTGTGGTCTTGGTGTCGGGGCGACAAGAATAGATTATAGCTGCCACTATTGGGCTTCCCCGCACACAAATTCCGGGGTCGAGACATTGGCATCTTGGATTGCAGATTTCATAGCATTTCATAGAATATAGGCCAATGGCGATATACATTTGTTCTCTGCAGATCTGCTGTGCCTCAGATGCGGCTTCCAGCCCTCAGATCTCGCTCAACTGTCCTTCGGTCGCGATTCTCTTATTCCGCGCCAGTGGGAGCATGACATGGAACAGAAGCCAATTCGCGGCACAGATGGCTGGGGGGAAGGCCAATCTCGGGTCCAGCGCTTGTTCCTGCCACCGTTAGGTCCCGAGGGCCAAGAACCATTGCGTTTCTCCATCGGGAATTTTGATGTAACGGCAATTATAACTGCCAACACTCTTGGCGCATCTTTTGACCCCCCAGCAAGCAGACTTCGCAATGCCGCCCAATCTTTGCCACGATACATGTAGCGACGAGTGTCTGCGCACACAGCCAGCTTAGATCAACCGATCAAACATCGGCCTCCTCGTCGCCTTGATGGAGTCTTCCACTCGAGATGACGGCCATGGGCCCTGCTTTACAGCGTGGACCTCGGGGCGGTGTCGCAGTTTTGTCTGGTGACGCCCAAGAAGATTAGGCGTTGCTGTCTGGTATTCTAGCTTGCCTTTTCCAGTCCGAGCTTACAATCACAAAGAGGTAGCACTGCCATGCACGACGAATGGCTACCTCGAACTTCCAGGTTCTATTTCCAGCCTCTATTCATATCTCCACCCCACAGGTTCTCATAGATGCGATGCCATCTCTGACTACTTCAATGTCGAGCCGCCGCGTCGAGGTCCGATAAGCTCTCACCATGCCTGTCCGGCCCCTCGGTTAGAAACACCTAGGCACTGAACACTGGCTTTCGCAGCGAGCGGGTCTGGTGGATTCGAAATAAGTCTATTCAATCTTCCGCTCTTCTCCTGCCTCGGGATACATACTTAGTAGGCGTTGGGCAATGCGCCGCATTGCTACAGGCATGCAAGGTCGCGCATTCACGGGCTTGCATAGACTGAGAGGTGAGTGCCCCCGAACACTAGTCAATAACCGAAAATTAGAGGAGCTAACACCGTGATTTCCTATTCAGGGGCCACAAGATCTACAGGCGATGCTAGCTAGGGTTGGTCGACGAGACAAGACGCGACCTCGATCTACGCGACTATCTACAAGAATCACGTAATTTCTGATTGAATCTTGCTGTCGATAATGGGCGTTTTGGACATCGTGGTCGCCACCTCACACGATGCAGTCCGGCCGAGCGAAGATGCCACACACGTGCAAGCTCGCTGCGTCTCGAGATCGGTCCTCATCGAAGAAATCCGCCCGTCATAACCAGTGCTATATCACCAGTAACGATAGTACCTGTATCAGCCTCGTATTCTAGTCGAGAGTCTCGGGCAAGGGGAGCCGAGAACATCAGTTCCTTTTAATAGGAAAGGCTTAAGTTGACGGCTCGACTGATACTCTAGATTGGCGAATTCTGCCTCGGCCTTTGAAGGAATCGGGTTGTGTTACCTCGGGCTTTGATACGGTGGCTTGCTGATTGGCTGGAAGATGTGCAATGAAATGAGAATGCAACCAAACCGGGGGGCTGTGTCCCACACTATGTCCACACCGTGCCGCGCGTTGCGTCTATAGTGTACTGTACTGTAGATCCTACAAAACGACAATGAACCACACCATGGCCAAGAGAAAACTTGATCACGAAAACTCGTGAAATAACGGGATTGCAGACCATCACCGGTATAGAATACGCAAGTGTCATGTCGCCATGGCACCACAAACAATGGCGCTCTCATCGGCTCTGGCCATGACTACGCCTTTTGTCCAGCCGCCCTCATGTCAGAGCATCTTTTCGACCACGGAGTTGACCGACTATCCTTATACGACAAATCTATTCTACACATCCCCGACTGGACGCGACATCTATGCTTCCCCGACAAGACTTCCCGTCTTGGTTTCCAATTCTGCAGACTCTCGGTTTTCGACTTGTCAGCAGTCGGGATGGAATCAGGGCGAATACCCCTTCACTTTCACGGCTGCTGTGTGTCCCAGTGGATGGGTCATGTATAATGCTCAGGCGAGAGATGTGTACTACGAACATAGCACTAGTAGGGCATATTGTTGCGCGAGGTACCTACCTACTACCTACCTTACCTGCCCAGAGCATTCAAACCGCATACTGGAGAGAGTAAAAGTCTAACAAAAGTGTTAGTGGTTACACCATCAATTCGGACTCGACATTGCTCAGGTCACGTACCTTGCTCTCGAACACGACTGTCTACGTGCGGTGTGTCAGCTCGATCCCTGACTCGGCCCCCTTTTCTACGCTTCCGACGTCTTCCGCAACAACAACGACGACGATCTCTTCTACTACCACAGAGATGTCGAGCCTTGGCTACAACACTCTCTATCCCGCGGGAATTGCCATCCACTGTATGTTGACCAAGAAGCGTGACCAGGTAACTTGGCTAACTCATACACACCCCCTCAGACCCCTATGTAGTCGAATGGCACACGACGGACCAAGCCAAGCTCACCCCCCGTCCACCAGATCTCCCGTGCGATGTGACACTTGCAACCTGGACACCGGGTTCCCCCGTCGCCACAGAAAGCCTCCAATGCTCTCCTGGATTCGAGGACCGCCGGCGCGAGGCCAACAAGCGCGAAGTGGACCACCGCTATGACGGTGTTATCGTCATTGTCATTGTGGTGCCTATTGTTGGCTTTCTTATCATTTTCGGCTGTGTCTGCTGTTGTATCCGCTCGGCAATCCATAGCAAGAGGAGGAAACGCATGGCGCATTGGAAGGCGAACCACAATGGGGCGGTATACCCGACTCTGGAAGCAGCGCAGGAGGCTTTGCGTGCTGAGAGGACCGGGGCCGGGGCGGTGGCAGTGGTAGTGCCGGGTGGTGTTGTCGAGAGGGGAGACTCGAATCAGGAACCCAGTGTGGTGGGGGAAAGGGAGACGGAAACGGAAACGGCTGAGCAAGTTCCTCCGGCGCGAGAGACGAGTGGTGATGACGGAGGTGGTACAAAGGGCAGTGGGGAGGTCGCTCAGACAAGTGGGAGATGAGGGCACCCGTATGACGCCGGGTAGGGAAGAGAGAAGCTTCGTGGCACGATGAACTTGATTTCGGCGTTTTCAGGGTTCGACGGACGGGTGTTACAACGAAGCTAGTACCTAGATATCTCCATGTCCTGTACGTGTAATGAATAATTAGAAGCCGAAACGCAGACCCTGGGTGTTTCCCCTTCAAGGGAGGCTTTGTCCTATCACGATCTGCCAGACAGTGTTCGAGCTGATCAGCTTTGACGAGGCTTGCCAGCAGAGACTGGGAATCGGCCCAGACACACTCAAGTGGGTTGGACGAAGTTATCGGTGCTCAGGGGAAGCAAAGCAAGGTGTTGAAGAACGCAGTGCTTGGCAGCGTTGGGCAAGACTGCGAGGTATGTAGGAGATCCATACTTCAAAGACAAGGAGTTCGAGTGCAACGATTACACAAATCTTTGGCAAGCCGTCGAGCTCAAGGTCCTCGGAGACCAAGTGGGCCCAGATGCAGGCAGGCTACCTAACGGCAGGGATGCCCGGGGTACAATGTTAGGACACAGATGTATTCAAGCTCCCCAATGTCCGAAGCACGCTCTAGGTCCCTAGGGTCTAGACCCGCTGAAGTGAATCACTGGCTGGAGTCTGCATCTTCTAAAGGGCTGAGAGGTCTCGCTCTACCTAGCCCAAGCGCCTTGTGTAGGTACCAAGGTACGCAACGCGCCTGTCAAGGACATGCTCCATTGAAACTCGAGATGCCGCCCTAGTCTTCGACCTTTATTTGTTCGTCACCTTCGACGGCTACAAGCGCCCACCCGTCAGCGTCCTCAAGACCTAGCCTTTGCGATCTGATCTGCACCGCGGTTGGCCAGGAGGCCCTGAGCACCGGAGTGGACAGCAGAGGTCCAGTGGGTAGTATGCGGTTCGTCTACCAAGTCTCCTGTTGGTGACGAATCACGGGTACCCCCCAAGGTAGCATTCACGGTTGAGCGGGTCTCTCTTCTAGACTTTGGCCAGATTCTGACAAACTACATTTTCCCGATACGGAGGTGGCCGATACAATGCGAGATATCACCTTTGGACAGCCGACGGCCCATTACACCCGGAATGCAGCAATGACATGGCCGGCCCCTTGGCCGTGGCTACACCCAAGCACTCCATGTCTGTTACACCACGGGGCACCGCCCGCAACAGTAGTCCAGAGATACATATGATGTGGCTCCTCCCCTCGCCATGGTCCGGTTCAGACACTGTCTCCTGCCGACCCCGTCACGTTGTAGCAAACGACTATTTATTACTGGTGGGCCACAGAATCCTGCTTGGTGTCTCCCGGACTAGGAGTTGTAAGTCTCCCCACTATAAACCCCCATTGCTGACCCAATAGCATGGGCAAGGACTGACCCTAATGCGCAAAAAGAGGCTCGGGCTTGAGACACGGAGGGGCCGCCTGGCATTTACTTTATCCATCAGTCGGGCATTTGGAGAACAGATCATGTCCTTCATGTTATTTCCCGACACACCCCTCGAGAACGAAACGCTTCATCCGCGATGCCACACGTTCCGTGCAACATCCTACCCCTTTTCGTGTGGGCAAGACATGATTCTTCGAACGTAGGACCTCCCAAGCTTCAAGCAGGGACGACCCCTGAGCCCCCGTTTCGACAGCTGCTGTACCCGGAAAAGAGACAGACAGACGACAGGTTTCTCGGTTGCTAGAAACCGTCTGTGGACCAGATCTTGCCAACAGACACAGTCAGAAAAGTACAAATAGGACGCTCTCGAGCACTCTACGTTTCTAGGGCGGCTGCCTCTCTCCTTTCACGGCAGAGCGAGTGTCCACCCCGAGGCCGCAAACTGGGACTCGGCCAGCTAAGCGACGCATACAATCTTTGGCCACCCCCCTGTGTTTGCTTTGGGAAGACCCGGAAGAATCCAGAGAGATCAGATCTCGGTTGTCGACAACATACGCAGCATGTCGTACAAGACCGGAAGTTGCTGACACGCTCTTCTGTAGTTGATGCTATGCCTCCTCCTCCTCCTGCTCGAGGGAAAGAAAAGGCCCCCTAAAACGGCTTCCCCGTACTCTAGATTGTGATTATGCGGCCTGCGTTGTAAGTCATCCTATTTGGCAAGCAAATCTGTGCGCCAGCCAAAAACACGCTCTTCCACACAGTGTTGATCCATTGACAGATCTACTTGTGCGTATGCCCAAGTTCTATCCCTTTGCAAGTTCACGCAAAAAGTCCCCGAAACGCGCGATCGAAGTGAACAAAGCACCCAAACCATCCAGTTTCCGTTACCAACCTCGTTCGAGCCCTCGTCGTACGAATAACCACGTTTGTCCACCAGCCTCGAGTCCCAAGTCCGGCCAAAAGAAGGAGATCACAAGAACGGAAACCACAAGGGTTAGCAAAGAAATGACTCAGAGAGAAAGGAACAACCATTGGAAAACACTACAAGAGATGGGAACGATCCGAGGCGGGGGTACACGGCGAAAGAAGAGGCAATACAAGAGACACAAGGAGACTAGGACGTTACAGCGGGTGACGTTGGAAGGGAAGGAGTTCCACAAGGGGAAAGAGAGGTGTCCCGTTATCATTGACTGAACCTCAACGGCCTCGTCAAAAGCCCACCCACCACGAAGTACTGGAGAGCCACAACATTGAAGCTGCAGACCTTGTGGTCGAGTCTTGTCCTCGGGACCAAGGTCCTTTGGAGCATCATCACCCAGGCGCCACCACCACATCAAGCACGTTTCACAATGACCCAACCCTTTGGTCCATCGTCAAAGGGCACTCTTTGTGTAAAGACAGCCAACCCCTTGTTGTCTGTCAAAGGGTGGGTAACAATGACAAGGACTCGAACACAAGCCAAGCGCCATTGCCTTGCCCACCTGTCTATAATATCTAGGTAATTAGACTCGACGCTTGATCGGGGCGTGGTAAAGGTCTTTTGCTGACTTGGAAAATTATACCGAGAAACCAAGACACCAAGGGAATCCAAGAACCAAGAAACAACAAGCAAAGTCATTATCATCTCGGATCTCGGTCTCGGCCCCCCGTCCCCAAGACGTAATTAACCATTTGCGAATCTCGCCTGTCGAATGCCGAGCTGCCTAGGCTGACTTTGACTGCCGTGATAGTTGGTCGTGCCGCGAACAGCCGGCTAAACTCTGATTGGGAGGCGCGGTTACGAGATGACTGTGTGTTGGCACCGAAATCCCGGTAAGCAGGATGGATTGGTGGTGTGGGAGCGATCGATCAACATGGCGCGCGTGCGGCTTATGCCGATTCATGCCTAAATCACCTGCAGCGAACTCTTCTATGCCGTGACACCCAAATGTTTGGTACGAGCGGCCCAGCTTGCCGCCGTTTAAAGAAAGTCTGAGCCACAAAAGCCAAATACGTCAAAACCAACTTCACATTTACTTGTGGGAGGACTGGCAAGTCACAAAAACATATCACTATGGGGCCGAAGGGAATTGTGGTGGTGGTCCGATGCTCATCATTCCTTAACCTGCATACAGAAAGGAAAGCATCGATCGTGAAGAACAGACAGAATAAAAAGGTTGCTTTTTCAGGCCAACCGCATTTTCCACGCCCAGCCCGCGATGTTTTTTCCCCAACGGTTGTAAAACGACGACGGTCATGCCCGCCGCTCCTGAGAAGAATCGAATATGTCCCCTATGTGTAAAGTACATGGAAAGCGAATGGTAGATCGGAGACAACCAGCTTCTCCAACTGCGTCCTCGCATCGAGAAAGAAATGCAGGCAATCCAGAGCTTCTCTCACCACATCCTTCGAATGCATCATGTCGGTTGTGTCTTCCCAGAGTTCAAGTCCTGCCCGTCCAGTCATCAAGCGATGCGCACGCACAGAGCGCGCGATGCATAAAGAGTCTTGACCGAGGAGGATATGATGGCGAGAAGGTTGATGCCTCAAGGTAAGTGGAGGTGGTCGAAAGAAAAGATCCGGTTCGCACAGCGCAGCAGGGACCCAAGCTGGAACACCTGGTCGCCCAAGATCTGTGTACGGGATTCATACACTACATGAAATGAAATGGAAAAAGAACGCGCCGCCGGGGATGCATCATGCTGAACCGTTGGTAGTCATCGGGGTTCAGGCATGCCTGAAAGGCTCGTCCACCTAAGCCGAGACCGGGGGCGCACCCTGGGGCTCCTTGACGTTGTTGGCGTAGGCGCCTCCCATGTTACCTATAATATAGTTAGCATATCACAAACATAACGAAATGAGGAATGGGGTAAGCTTACCGGCGGGCTTGTAGTTGCAGACAGTGTACCACGAGGGCAGGCTTGAAATGGTACCAGCAGGGCAGAGGTAGGAAGCGCAACCAACTCTCTCGGTGCCGGCCCAAACGACCTGCGAGAAGTGGCCCCAGTCCCCAAAGTTGCCCATATTGGGGCTGGCCTTTCCGTAGTCGCGGGAGGGGAACTTATTCAGCTCGCCGTTGTACCACATGTTGCTGCAAGCCTGAGCACCAGCTTTGGGGGCACCAAGACCGGCGGCATTAGAAGAAGTGCCGTACATGGCGAGGTTCTGGCCATAGCCACCGCCTCCAGGAGAACTAGAGCATGTTAGCAAGCGAAGAAAGAAGCATGAGGCGGGAGGAAGCTTACAGATCGTGCTCGAAGACGCACTTCTTGGCGGATTGCAGGGCAAAGCCGGCAAGATCGTCTCCCCAGGTGAGCGCAGGAGCAGAGTGGTTGCTGCGGTGGACGTTGTGGTGGTAGAGGAGAGTGCTAACATAGTCGTCTCCAGCAGGGGCAGCGGGAGCCGCGGGAACATTAACAGGGGTGTCGATGATAGGAGCGGGAGCCTGCGAGTATCTGGCAGGAGGAGCAGCGGGTGCAGCCGGGGTCGGGGTCGGGTCATCGGCAGGAGCGGGGGTGGTTGCGGGCTCCGCGGTGCTGGTCGACGAGATCTCGGTGGATGTGGAGCTCGAAGACGAGGAGGTGGAAGTAGGGCGGATACGCACACCGCCGAAGACGAACTTGGTATTCTTGGCCTTGAAGCGTCTATCGGTGACGGTGGTAGTAACCCACTGCTCAACGGTCACAATGTTGGTGTAAATCCTGCGGGCCTGAATAACCGGGCCAGCGGCAGCCAGGATGGCGCCGGTGGCAGCGAGAAAGATCGAAGTCTTCATTGTGTTTGATGTTGTTGTGTAGTCTAGATATTGCGTTAGCTTGAAATTGAGTGACAGTTGCGGTCTGACGGCCAGCGTAGATGAATCGGGGAAGACAATTTGGTAGTGAATCGTTGTGGTTGTGACATGGGAAAGTGAATGACGAGGGAAGCTTGTGCAGGAAGGGATTCGAAGCGGATTATCAAGTAAAATTCCAGAATGACGAATTCGCAAACCATTGTCGGGAAAATAAAGACATTATTTGGCAGGGAAAAAGGGCAAGGGGAATTGGGTTGGACAGGAATGCTTTGTGCACGGTGAGACCGCACCGCGCTGGCAAAATTGTACGTACCTTGGTATAGCCAGAGAATCTGGTCAAGTGGTGTGTCTCGAGGAGAGTTTGGAGGGATGTGTTCAGTTCCAGCTGGAGGGCAGCACTGCTGTGGCTTGGGTCCTTCAAGGATTTTGACGGTATCGCGTTACGGAGAGAGCGTTGGACAACAGCTTGGCAGCGTGTTGTGAATCGGGAGGCTCGCGAGCGCGGGGTGTCTACCGGGAAGGTGACGAAAATGTTGTGCGTCAAACTGGGTTGAGGGTTCACGAGCAGTATGAGTCCAGCGGACAAAAAGGAGGGTCGTTTGAAAGAGTGAAATTGCCAATGAGACACCGAGCCGGCGGAAAATGCGTTGTTTGGGGAGAAAGGAAGTGGAGGGTGAAGAAGGAACCGGTGATCGGTGAATGAGTGGCAGTTGAAAGGAGTGGACTGGAGTTGAAAACTCGCAAGGAGAGGAAGGGTGAAAGGGAAAGGTGAGGTTCAGGGAGAAAGCCTCTTCGCGGTCGGAGGTGGTGATAAAAAGGTGAGAGGACAGGAGGGCAGGAGCGCACAGGCGGAGGGGTTGGGTGGGTTCTTAGCGGCTAGCCGTAAATTGGGCCCAGGCCAAACACGACTTGGCAGTCACCCCCAGGACATCCCCAGAAACGCCAGCACCCAGGGGGCTTCTCATCCCAGCAAGTTGGTCCCGCTTGCTCTGGCCCTTCATACCGAACCCTGTCCGCTTTTTTCGTCCCCAAGGCCTTTTGCTGCTGAGGGGGGGTAAAATTAGTCGGGACGCCGCCTCTCATGATGCACGCTGCAGGGCGAGCCAGTTGACATACGGGAGCACGGGAGGGTAGACGTATCAACTCCGCTTCTATCACCCCGAACCTTCCATTTTGGACCAGTCTGGGCGTGAGACCGATTGCAACCAAACTTCTGTTTTTGTCGAACTTGACAAGGACTGACTATTGACATTCTCTGCATCTCCCGATCCTTCGCGCGAGGCACCTCGTTGGCAACGGAACATGTTGATAAGATTTACGAAAAAATCACGTATTCAGAGTGTTCACCTTGGGCGCGAACCCAGAACATAGCGTAGCAGATCAATTGGTCCTGAGAAATCCAATGGGGTGTTCGTCCCATTTCCTGACACGGCGCTTTCGCGCGTCCCTCCTCGAGCTTGGCTGTTATGCGCACGCCCCGCGATGTGTGTCCGCCCCTTTCGATTGGCGTCTTCAGCCATTCCCCTGCCTTAGCCGTCTGCGCCTTCCCGGTTCTGCGCTTCCGCACCGGGCTAGCCAGTCTGGTACCTTGCAGGATTGCGGAGTGATGACGATCTCAGGGGAGCCAATCATACACGGCCAATTCGAAAGGTGGGTCGTGCGTGCCTCTCTGAAACAGCGCCAATCTCGGTGGCGCCCACTTAAATTGGATCAGAAGTTCCTACCAGCGGCGGGCACCTTTAGAACGTTAACAGCGGAGTCGCAGATTCAAGGACAGGCATGTTAGAGCTGTAACTTCCTTGCTGAGCCGCGACATTGCCGGCAATCGCGAATCTCCCTTCATCAGCCAACAAAACACTCCACCTCGTTGAAGCTTATTATCAGGGTGTGATCTGCGGAAATGGGTTTTCTACTGCTACTGGGCATCGCCAGATGGGTATATTTTCGTTCCCGAACCAAATTTTCATCTGGGGGTTTGCTTTTCGTTTGTTCGCTGACGAAAGAGTTTAAAATGACCCTTGCTGTTCCTGAGTGGGCTGGTTGTGGGGGACTACAGTGGGCAAAGAAGAGAGTCCAAGGTGCCAAGGGAAGGAGCGAGCTGATCTGCAACTGTTTGCGTTGACGACAGCTGTCAAGCTAAAAGGCGTTACGTGCGCGTGCTTGTCACCGATACGCTACAATACTCTGTTCTGGCTCATTGGCTTATCGCTCAGCATCATCATTAGCAAACGCAGTTTTCGTTGACGATCAACGTCTTCCGTGTTTGTTTGTGGGTTGTCAACCCCGCTGCTGATCGCGCCAGCTAATTTAGCACATCACGCCCAACTGCGAACTCTAACTGGACCTCATCGTGGACCGTGTGATGCCTGTTGTTTTACCTTCTGCACACGGAAGTCCCTCCGCAAGTGGTGAACGAGGTTCTGGTCAAGGGCCAAGGGCGGTTGACCAAACCCTGTAGGCCGGCCTTGGTGGTTGGCCCCAGCCTCCAGGTGGCATTTTTTCTTTTGACAGCACCACGGAACCATGCCCTTGATGTTTCATTCTGAGGCTCGAGGGCCCGCTTTCTCGCGCGGCTGAACACTCCGTCTCACCAAGCACAGTGCATGGGTGGTGGTTGGTTCGTGGACCACAACCGGTCAAAACATGGCGGGTTGACCCTGAGGCCTGCGTCTCCCGCCCCTTGGAGGATGATCATCACAACCATCACATCGGACGAAGATGTTGGGTCGGTCGCAGGCAGGAGCGGAGGAAAGGAGAGGGATTGGCAAACAACACAACACAACGTGGTCGGCAGCCCAGCGCCTCGGTCGATGTGGTCATGTCGCCCTTTTTCGTGTGGGGTAGCACCGCCTCTGGCGGCCGCGAGGTCATACACCGCGGCCAGCAGCTTATCGGGACAAGGTCCAGATGGATGTCTTAGACTTTGGCGAAGCGATCGCATGCCGTCGGAGCCTCGCTGCTGCGGCTGGATGACGCTGGATGACGCTGGATGACGCTGGACGCGAAGCTGAGTGAGCGGCTGCGATGAAGCGGGTACGAATTCGATTGCCACCAGTCGCTCAGGTGTCCGAAAATCGCGCTTTTCTCTGCAGCTCGAGCGTGGCGGCTCCCACTTCCCTTCAAGCACCCGAACCCATCCCCTGGAATCCCACATGGCCATGGCACAGACGGAAAATTAGCGCTGTCCAGGACGCGCGTTGTTGTCCAACTTTGCCCTGACCCCTATCTATACCCTAATGACCAACTACACTAGGTCCAAAGCCGGAAGTTGTGCCGCTTTCTAGTCTCGCTGCTGCAGTCGAGTGAGTGTTGGTCAAGTCTGTGTTGTTGTGCCCTGTGCACAGAGGTGAGTTACGCCGCATCTCTTTTTTTTCTTCTACTTTTTTTTTAGACACCCTTCGCTCCAATCTTTATCCAGCGGGGCTACCCATACGGATACATATGAAGCAACCCTTACATGTAGGTAGTGTAAGCAACAAAGTAGTGTCCGCCATAAATATCCGACGTTGTTGGCAGAAGGCTGCATGCGAACTGCCAGCATCAACAGGGTCGGCAAAGCAAGCGACGTCGGGAACGGTCTGTCAGGAATAGATTGTCTGTGCTACGTGCTTGGTTGCGCTGCAGCAATGTGACGGCTCTAGATATGACGGGAGTCTCTGATACCGACACTGCATGTCGTCCAACACGGCTACACTACACCGGGACAAACTTCCCCGGATGTTGTAGAACTAAACCCGATATCCAGGCCCACATCAAGACTTACCCCGGTTCGCAAGCCATGGCGGCGGAGAGACATATCCTCCAGTACAGCTCCAAGACACCTGGTCACACCCGACCCAACACCTTCGCGGACGTAGCGAGATCCTGTCCCCTTGTCCCCCTGTGCTCTTGACTCTCGGAAGGAGTGACAGAGACAGATAGAAGAAGAGCAAACGAGTGCGGTAAAAATTTAAAAAAGACGAAAAGAATTGAGCCTGTTCGAAACCCCAAGGCATGCCATTGCCCGTCGAGCGTAACACAGCCCAATGTGTCTGAGACTTTCTCTCTGTCTTGTCTGATCGGCTCCGGTCTCGCGCGTTGTCAGCAAGCATGAAGTGATACGGCTCACTGCCAGGGCCGGAGAATACAGAGAGAGAGAGCTTCTAGCATGGTGCACGGCGTCTGGTAGGGTAGTTGCATTGCCTTTCGCGTAACCAAGACGCTTACTCTCTGAACTCAACTCAACACAACACAACACAACACAACACAGCACACACAGCACACATAGCACACATAGCACACAGTACAGCCTAGATTCAACTCTCCGTCACGGCTATACCCGCAAGCCTCGTGTTTTGGCCTATGAGCATGGCGGAATGGATTCCATTTAGGAAAAAAGCGAGGCGAATGATTCACAATGGGAGAGGAGAGAGACAGTCTGTGTGTCAGTCTCCCTGATCTGATACATAGCTTGAATAAACTGCTCGCTCGCAGTCTCGCACTCGCCTTCGCATTCGCCAACCCAGTCAACCGAGACATATAACTCCCCCAGCGACAATACACAGCCGTGCCAGTCAGTGACGACGTTATGCGGGTTGGCAGGGTTGGTCCTGTGGAAGGAGGATCGAAGAGTAGCCAGGAAGGAAGCACGAAAAAGTTTAGAGGATGAATGGAATGGATGGAATATTACCTGGGAGATATTTGCGCGCCTGCGCGTTCCCTTTGTGTTTCCTCCCTCGCTTCGTCACGGGCAGACCGAACTGGCAGAAAGCGCGCACCGCAGGGCAACTCGTAGGACAGAGTCATTACCATAGCTCTTTTTTTTTGAGTGACGCGATCCCCAAAATGAGTTGATGCGGAGAAGATGACCAAGAAGTGTTTGGGCAGAGCATCCATCTGCCTGGACGCAATCAATTCGCATCATGTTCATCTGGGTGGCTGCCTTAGATCACCCTACTCTCAGCCGTGACGCAAAGAGGCTACCTACCTACCCGGCCCGCACCAACCGCTCTCTGAAGTAGCTTCATCTAAATCGACGCTGTCCAGTCGCAATGACCTATCTAGTGATTGAGTGTAGACACGAATCTGGGTAAGCTGGGAGTGGCGAAAATATTGCCATGAGAGGTTGGTTCTGACACAGCAACGCGATCTAGGCCTCGGCTTTGAGCCCTCTCAGTAAGTGCTAGAAAACACGCGATGCCTTGTCCCACCTAAGTTGTTCTCGTAGTCTCCTCGGTTGCGAGAGGGGCGATGACCGCGGTGAAACGTCACAACATACATGTGTTTCGGCAATCGGTAATGAGGGGACGACTAGGATCATTGTTCCGACTGATCCAATGGTGATTGGTCATCATCTGAGGCCCCTTCGTGAGAGTAGCATCATCGTTATCAAGCCTATAACCCGCATGTGACCATCTTGTGTACCCGCGGGTATCAAAGAGCATGTAAGCGCTGGCCGTGTCAGAGATTCTTCCAGTTCACCTATGTACAATACACGCAAATGTCGACAACCAACCCGAGCTCCGCTTCGTCTAGGCTGATGATTGAGTAATTGGCTTTAGTATTATGGGCCCAGTTTCTAGTGCTTCGACCAACTCTTCATGCCTTGGCCTCAGTCTTTGCAGCGGGCTCCCGGCCTCCTTGTTGAAATCTCTGAGCGGCATCGAGCAACTGCTGCTGAGCTGGACCAACAAAGGGTTCAGCAGTACGGGGAATGGGGTAGTGTGCAAAAATCATCTTCTTCCGCAGGTGCACCGGCTCCGCGTCCCTGGGCTGTTCCGGGATAATTTTTTCAAGGCCCTAAAGCGGGGTGGTCAGTCAGAGTACCCCCATACCTAGCTAGGCCCCGAACATACCAGCTTGTCAAAGACACATTTGTTCAGCTTCCACTCCGCTGCCCGGCATTGCCACATCTGGTGGTTGTTGTCGTCGAGGCACTCCCAGTGCGCACGGAACTGCTCCAGGCAGTTCGTGTTGATGTCCTGGATGCTGAGGAGTTTGTTAACAGAAGAACAGCAGGCGATGGACACTGGGAATTGCCAGTGGACCATGTGCAGCAGCCACATACACACTCCGAGCACATCTGGTGACTCGTCGGCCCTCCTTCAGGCATTCGAACTCGCCCTTGCCGGGGTTCTCTGTCTTGCACTTCATGAAGTCATCATTGTAGTCCTTGCATCGCGCGCCGATGAAGTATGAGGCCGAGAAGAGTGGCGCAGACGTGACACCGAGCTCTTTGACCTTCGGGATCGAGTCGGGGAGCGGGGTGGTGTCGTAGAGAACCTGCTGGTTGAAGCTGGACGCTGTTCGTCAGCAATTGAGTTGCGCAGCTAACTGGAAAGTTCGAAAGGCCAATTCAATGCCTAGGCATTCGGTGGGGCATGTAGGACATACACGGGCTTTCGGGAAGCCATTGTGGCAGTTTTGGAGGACCTGGGCGATGCGAAGCTGGTCCTTGATTGCGTGGTTTGGAGCTTCGTCGAGATGTGAACCTGTGAGGTTGAGGTTCCCGGTATGTGGGGCCTTTTCTGGTCTTTTGATTGGTGAAAGTGCGTGCGGCAGCCTGGCCTAAAAGTCGCCTGGTTGCGACGCGGTCAACAGAAGCACAGAGCTGTGTCTGTTTGTGGGGAGTCTTTTTTCTACCTCGTTAAAGTCTCAGTGTCGCAAGGTCGCAGCGGTCGGTTTCACTTCATATCTACACAGAGCATCTTCTCCTGGCTTTATTTTGCTTCTTCGACCAGAACTTGCGCCCTCCTCGGGATTTACTCCGCTTACCTCTGCGTTTGACGACTCGACATTGATCGCGATGTTCTCCTCTCTCAACCGCCCCCCCGCCCAGTCGGCGTTTGGTGGCGGTGCGCAGAGCGTGTTCGGACAGTCACTATCAAACCAGCCGGTGAGATAGACAGCTGCGACGTCAATGCCAGTCGCTGATGTAGACCCTAGCAGCCACAACAGCAGCAACAGCCCCAGCCCGCCTCAAATGCGCTTGGCCAGTCCCAAGCACCTGTCAACCCACAGCTAGGAAACTCTCTATGGCAGCCAGGTAGCCAAACAAACCGTGAGGCGCCACATTCCCAAAGTTTAGCTGGCCCACGCCTTGTTACAGACACCCCAGAAAACCCTCCTCATCGGTGTACTGAGGCCAGTGTTTGCTAACATGTTTCTCTCACTCGCAACCATTAGTTCAAAAGCCGATCCCCGAACAGATCAAGCTGATCACGGAGAAATGGGACCCGTCGAATCCGAACTGCGTCTTCAAGACATACCTCTACAACAAAGTTGATGAGCATGCCGTCCCGCTTTTTGGCCCCGGCCCGAACGATGACCCGAAAGAGTGGGAGGAAGCTTTGCAACAGAAGCCTGCGCCCAACTACATCCCCGTACTCTGTGCCGGTTTCCCCTCGATTGTCGCACGTTTGGTGCTTCAGCGAAGAGTTATCACAGAGTTCAATAATAAGCTCCATGCCATCAACTCTAGCCTCGACGAGATTCTCTCCCGCCATGATCTGGAGCACTCGGTTCGCGCTCTCAAGGCCCGGAGGCGACATGCAGAGCTGAGCCGGCGGTGCTTGGCGTTGGCCTCTCGTGTTCAGGTCCTGAGAAATCGGGGATACGCTCTCAGCAGTGATGAGGATGATCTGAGACAAAAGCTGCAAAAGGTAGATAAGGATTTGCAAGATCCGGCACTAAGTGCCCGTATGGAGGAACTTTGGAGCCGTCTCATCATTTATCGGGGCTATGCGGACAGCCTGAAAGATCAAATCAACCGGCCGGGTTTCGCTGAAGGTGGTGGTATAGGCGAGGAGGTCGAGGCCAGGGCGAAAAAGGTACGTGGTCTTGAGTGTATTGGCGTTCGACCCAGCTGACCCGGTATGTGGCAGATTCTTGAAGACTACGAGAAGCAGCTCAACCACCTCAAAACCCAAGTGGATGAGGCGAAGAAGGACTTCGAGGAGTGGGAAAAAGTGCATAACCCACGGACGGCATCTGCAGCGTCCTCTTAGGCCTGTTACGAGGGCACGGATATTGCTTCACAAGTGGCTACGGCATCTGGCTTGCGAAATGCGTTACCTAGAGGGCTGGGATACGGCTTGGGATTGATTAATAGGATACCTCGGGGCATCACTGGCGTTCGTGCTTGGGGTATTGGCAAAAGCTCTTTCAGTAATAGAGCACTTTCAGGATGCTGCCTTGCCGGCGTCATAAACCTTTGCATTATGTTTTGCCAGAATTGCGCCCCTAGCTGCACTCCTTAGCTTGGATGTGCCAATAGCGGAATGAATCTTGTATTGAAGAGTAGTGTGGTATCGCAGTCCCCATATATCATGCCCATTCTATCACGATTGATGGAATTCGGAAGTGAAGCCCCTTCTCCTCTAATGTCGTCCATGTCTCTGCCCGACACGAAGATCATACGCTCGGTACACAGCGCTTTCCAATGTCTATGACCGCTGTTTCTTCGGCCGTTTGTATATTGTACAAATGTTGTTACAGAGCAGTTCGCGGAGTTATCGGGTGTTGGTATCAGGCGTAGCTCGAGAAGAAGTCCAAGATGAAAGGGGCTGCTAGCGTCAGCAGGAGACTCGATTGCGAAGGACAGCAGGTCACTTACTGAGGTAGAGAGTGACAGCACCTCCTAAGGCCATCTTGATAGTGAAGGCAGCCTCCTCTTCCCCGGCCCGGATTTCCTCCGCCGAGATCTGGGGCGCAACTGCACGTCGTGTCGGTTAGTCTTGGGAGTCTTGATCAAAGAAGTTGGCCCTTACATCCGCCGAACATGATTTCGTCTTGAGCTGGTTGGGAAAAGACAAACAAATCTAGAGAGCCCTCGGCAAAGTTTGGTACTATGGTAGGATGTGGGGGGTGCTGGTTAGTTGCGGTCTGTCGACAGAGGGCGCGGATGCTGTCTCGTGCTGCAGGTCCGACATCCGATCGAATTTTTTGAGCCGACCCCGGATTGGTGACGCCACCAGCGGTCCAGCGTCCGCGTGCAGGTGGAACCAGTTCGCGACTGCGTCTTGGCGGTCGTTTACGTAAGTTGGGGTCGGCGAGACGACCTATCGGAGACGCTGAAGCGGGCGGTGAGTTTCGCGGACAATGCATGCTTCCCTCGACCCACAATGGCCCGAAAATACCCGACCACTTTATCATGCCCACGGCCACCGCATGGTGGACCTTGGACCGATAGCGGTGGTGGGCAGGAATGGGTGACTCCTGCTAGGGATGGTTTTGGTAGCCATCTTCCGCTCTTTATCCATCTCTCTCTCTCTTTTTTCCCTGCTGAAGTTTTATCGCGGCCACGGAGAGACTTGAGTGACAGGTTCTGTGCGAGACGCGTTCTCGGTTGGAGTTGACGTCAGTTGCCGAGGATTTCGCCCCAGACCCGACGCCGATACCGAATGCGATTTTCTCCATCCTATTGCCCTTCTTCCGTCGCCTCATTCCATCCCGGGCTCGTTTGACGGTTGGCTTTCAATGCAGCGTGTGTGTTCCTGACGAGGGCGGCACTGGTAGAAGCATTGAGGTTACTCGGGGGGTGTTAACTACAAGACAAACAATTGGTCGGTCCAGCTTCCTTTGTCTGGTTAATAGACTCGCATTGACCTTCCTCAGCACTTGCTTCAACTTCAGAAGTCGGTGTTCCTACCCACCACGATACGGTAAAGATGGGTGCCTCGCGACAGCTCGGTCGCATTAGCGGATCGCTCGGCCATCCGTTCCTCGCTTTGAGGGTCACTCGGCCGAGAGCGTCGTTAGTGTCCTCGTGGGCCTTCACCAGGCGTTTTAAAACAAATGACGCCAGGCATGCTGCTGCACCAGAACCCAGGCTTGATTCCCGACCACAATTTTTCAACAATCCCGATGGCCCCTTTAACTGGCCCCAGCAGGTCAAGTATGTTGGGATTCCTGAGCTGGACCTTGGTCGGGATGACTTCATCCGGCGCCACATCGGTCCTGATCAGGAGAGCATGGAGCAAATGCTTGCCGAGCTCAACCCACCCGCTGAGTCTCTCGAATTGTTTGTTGAGCAAGTTGTTCCTCCGGATATCCGCATTCAGCGGAAGTTGTTCGACAAGCCTCGGACCCATTTCTACTCGGCCTTGGAAGGCGTGACTCGTGAACCGCATACAGAGGCAGAAGTACTATTTTTGGGGAACGCCGCGGCGAAGATGAACAATGTCCGCAAGTCTCTTCTCGGTTGCGGCTACTATGGCACGCTCACGCCAGCGGTCATTAAGCGAAATGTTCTCGAAAACCCCGCCTGGTACACGAGCTACACACCCTACCAACCCGAGATCAGCCAGGGCCGACTTGAATCTCTCCTAAACTTCCAGACAATGGTCTCGGATCTGACGGGGCTACCCATTTCCAATGCCAGTTTGCTCGACGAGGGAACCGCTGCCGGCGAGGCAATGGCTCTCTCCTTGAATGCCCTCCCCGCATCGAGAGCTCGGCGACCAAACAGGACTTTTGTCATCTCCAAGATGACGCATCCCCAGACCCGGTCTGTTCTGCGTAGCCGTGCCGAGGGATTGGGCATCAGCCTCCTCACTCTCAACGATATAGGGTCTAACGAAAGTCTCGCCGCTCTCAAGAACTTGGGTGATGACCTCGTCGGCGTTCTTGTTCAGTATCCTGACACATTGGGCGCCGTGCATGATTTTCGCCAACTTGCAGACTGCGTTCATGGACAAGGGGCTTTGCTCAGTGTGGCCACGGATCTGCTGGCTCTTACATATCTTGCACCGCCTGGCGAATGGGGCGCTGATATCGCGTTCGGCAATTCCCAACGATTTGGAGTCCCCATGGGCTACGGAGGACCCCACGCTGCTTTCTTCGCTGTCCAAGAAAAACACAAGCGGAAAATGCCCGGCCGCCTTGTCGGTGTTTCGAAAGACCGCCTCGGCAACCGAGCCCTTCGGCTATCTCTGCAAACTAGGGAACAGCACATTCGAAGGGAGAAGGCAACCAGCAATGTCTGCACAGCGCAGGCCCTTCTTGCCAACATGAGTGCTTTTTACGCCATCTACCACGGCCCCAAAGGCCTAAGAAGCATAGCCGAGAGAGTCAACCTTGCCGCTCGTGCCGTGGATACCGCAGCCAGGTATTACGGACTGCCCACCCTTTATACCCAGCAGGGCGTGGTGCCGTTTGATACAGTTGGCATATACTGCACCGAGTTTACTGATGTTTTCTATGCGGCGGCGAAGTCAAAAAATATCGACGTGAGACAGTACTCCGATGATCTTATTCCCTTGACCTTCGATGAGACTGTCACCGAATCCCTTTTGCTCAACATCGTCGAGATTCTGAGAGTGGTCGCGCAGGCTTCTGGCCTAATTCCCAGCCATGCGACGAAACAGCCTGATGAAGTGCTTCAAGCCTCCCTCATAATCGAAAAGTCGCGCGGATTGAAGCTTCCAGACATCTTCCGTCGACAATCAGAGTATCTCACACATCCCGTGTTCAACTCGCACCATTCTGAGACTGAGCTTCTTCGGTACATTCATCACCTTCAGTCCAAGGATCTTTCATTGGTTCACTCCATGATTCCGTTGGGCTCTTGCACCATGAAACTGAACGCCACTACCGAGATGGAACTCATCAGCGACCCCAAATTCGCCAACATGCACCCACTGGCACCCAACGCCGACGCCCGTGGGTACTGGGTACTCGCCAGGGCCCTCGCCGCGCAACTCCAGGATATTACCGGCATGCATGCGGTCTCTCTGCAGCCAAACTCCGGCGCACAGGGAGAGTTCGCCGGTTTGCTCACTATCCGGAGATATCACCGGTCCCGAGGCGAACATAATAGGGATATCTGCTTAATTCCTGTCTCGGCACACGGCACCAACCCGGCGTCTGCCGCCATGGCCGGTATGCGGGTGGTCCCCATAAAGTGCGACACAAAGACGGGTAATTTGGATCTGGTCGATTTGAGAGAGAAGTGCGAGCAGCATGCCTCCCAGCTTGGCGCAATGATGATTACCTACCCCAGCACGTATGGAGTCTTTGAGCCCCAGATCAAGAAGGTCTGCGAGATTGTCCACAAATACGGCGGGCAGGTCTACATGGACGGCGCCAACATGAATGCTCAGATTGGCCTGTGCTCTCCTGGTGAGATTGGTGCTGATGTTTGCCACCTGAACCTGCACAAGACGTTCTGTATCCCCCATGGAGGCGGCGGCCCGGGAGTTGGGCCCATCGGCGTGAAGCGCCATCTAGCCAAGTTCCTGCCGACCCGCCACACCCGGAGGCAGGTCAAGATTGGCGACCAGGATCCAGTCAGCAGCGCCCCCTTCGGCAGTGCCAGCATTCTGCCAATCAGCTGGGCCTACAACACTCTGATGGGTAAGTACGAGCCTTCAACTGTTAAAGAGCTATCTGACACGTCCCAGGCGGGGAAGGGCTCGAACAGGCCACCAAGGTCACACTGCTCAATGCGAACTACCTCCTTAGCAAACTCAAGAAACATTATCCCATCCTCTATACCAACACGCATGGCAGGTGTGCCCACGAGTTCATCCTCGACGTCCGGCCCTTCCACAGCACAGCAGGCATTGAAGCTATTGATATCGCCAAGCGCCTTCAGGACTACGGTTTCCACGCCCCCACCATGAGTTGGCCTGTCGCTAATACGCTCATGATCGAGCCTACCGAGTCGGAAAGTAAGGAAGAGCTCGACCGATTTGTCGAAGCTCTTGTCAGCATCCGCCAAGAGATCCGCGAGATCGAGGAAGGCAAGGTTCCCCGCCAGGGCAATGTACTCAAGAATGCCCCGCATCCGCTTTCCGACATTATTAGCGGTGATGGCAAAGATGGAGCCAAGTGGGACCGCCCTTACACGCGCGAGAAAGCCGCCTACCCTCTGCCGTGGTTGAGGGAGAAGAAGTTCTGGCCCACGGTTGCGCGTGTGGACGACAGTAGGTCATGTTTTCTGCACGTTGAATACCAAATAACTAACACACTGCAGCATACGGCGATCTCAATCTCTTCTGTACATGCCCCCCGGTCGAGGACACGACGGGTAGTGACATATCTTCGGTCGAGACCGCGAAAAAGTGAAGGAACAAGCTTCAGGGGTGGAGGTGGGAGTGGGGAAACCCTTCCACCTATACATTCTTCATCAGAATGAAAAGCCTGAAGGTGGAAGTGAGATGGCTGAAGACAGATTCAACAAATTTTCTGTCTTGACAAACGTAGCGAACAGCTAGGCCACGACCAGCAGATAGCGCATAGGTGCGTGCATATGGGTTGCTTCAACAGACAAGGCCAAGGCGCCAACGACATACGGACGGAGTATCTGGCTTTATATTGTGCTCTTTCTTTGGGAGAGAAGGGGATTGGATTACTTCAACACACTGGTTAATACCCACGGATCTGTTCCATTTGAAGCGACAGGAGCTGGAGTTCAACAAGACTAGGATGGAGGCAACGGATAGAAAGAGGAATTGATGAAATAGACTTTACGTGTGAGCAACTGGCTGGCCGCCTCCATGAGACATCGCATTGTCAAGAATACAGCACCAAGACATGCTTGCGAGTAGAGCTCGAAGTGTGCTCCGTACCGAGCATCAGGAGCTACGTTGAGTGGGGTCATGTGTCACTGCAATTGTTCTCCATATATCTGACGCCGATGATGCATCCGTCATGCATGCCTTTTTCGCGCCAATCCAGCGTTAACTCGCAAATAAGAAAAAACCAGATCCGTTACAGTAATCTATCAAGGGGTATCCATCCCGCTCTCTACTCATGCCTCAAAAAGCAAGACGATAGCATCATCTCCAGCCGTGACTATCCTCTCGCCCGTCTCACCTTGCACAAATCCAAGCACACCACCGCCCTCACCACCGCGGTGACCCCTCCACTCCTTGACCAAGCCGGCCGCCGTGCTGGCGTTTTGGTTGGCTGTCGCTCCACGAAGATCCCACCTCTTTACCACGCCATCCATGCCGCACGACGTGAGCAACCACCCAGTCGCGGCAGGCTGTGATGCTGCTGACTTGACAAACTCCACCTTGACAACGGGAGCCTGGTCATGCGCACCCTTGATGTGACGGCGGACAGCGAATGAGCGTGCCGTGTCGAAGACAGCGATGCTTCCGTCGACGCTGGCCGCGGCGAGGAGGGTTTGCGGAGCGGGCGAAAACGAAATGGACTCGATGCTGTCCTCTTGTACGGCAAGAGCAGCCAGAATGGCGCCGGCCTGGGTTGACGGCTCAGCCTGCGTGCGACGGGCGCCACCGCCGCGGGCGGCTTGTGCGGGCTGAGCAGCTTGGGAGAGGCGGGGAAGACCGACGACACGGATAGCACCACCGGCACCACCGGCTGCGAGGAAGGTTCCCGATGGTGCGATAGCTACTGAGTAGAGGCCGCCCTCAACAAAAAACCGTTGGTCCGCCTCCGTGAGAGACACAACCGTTTGGCCATTGTCTGTAACGAGGTTCTTGCCAGCAGCGATACCCCATACGTCAAACACATGTAGGGAAGAGTCTTCGCTGACGGTAGCAAGCAGGAGGCCATCCGGCGACCATGTTCCCGCGTTGCAGGGGCCAGTGTGGAGGAAGTATGACTGGATGATCTGAATCGGGTTCGCAGCGTCAGAGGGATCGATTGTGAAAACCCAGACAGAGCCGTCCGAGGCGCCCAGGGCAATCGCGTTCGCGTGATCGGGCGATGGGCAGGGGAGGAGCCAGTTGACCTCTTCTGTTTCTTGCGACTCGGCGAGGAACTTCAACTGGGCTGGGCCGGAACTCGGGACAGATACACTGTATACTCGCAAGCGACCATCAAGACCGCCGCTAGCGAGAAACTCGCCCCTTGGGAGAGTGAAGGTTAGGGCGTTGATGCTGTCGGTGTGCCCATCGATAGAGAAGAGAGGATCGAGTTGGGGGTTTTGCTGCGGGAGAGGCCCAGAGCTGTAGCTCGCGGGGAGCACGGGTCGTGATGCAACAGCCGAGGTATCGAATACATAGCCCTTCCCTGGGGCGTCATCGGCGTCGCCCTCGGACCCGCCCGTCGCGATCAGGTTAGGATGCAGTGGGTGTTGGGCAATGGCGAAGACTGAGTCCTTATGCGAGTCAAAGTAAGCAATGCTGTCATTTTGCTGACCAAGTTCTTCATAGTCCTCGTCCCCAGAGTCCATCGCTACGTCCCCGTCGTCAGCAGCTTCAACGACCTCGTCAACGTCCTCCTCTGCGAGAATGTCGTCCAAGTCCTCATCCTCGGCGGGGTTCTGGTGGGGTTGCTTTGAGGACGACATTGTGAGGGACAATGCAGTTTAGATGGAGATCCCAGGCCTAGGGAAAATTATAAGCAGAAGAAAAGTCAAGAGAATATGTGGCCGCGCTCGTCGTTGATATAACGGAAGTCGAATGGGCGCCAATTTATGTGACAGGCACCGTGATGTGGAGGGGTCGTTGCTGCTCACCAAGCAAGCAGCAAAGGTGGGGTGGGAATATTTTTCTTGCTTGATAAGCATCGTTATCGCTCTCCCGATGGCGGGGTTCCAGGCGGTTCTCCAAATGTCACCCCTGAAGTACTGTTAGCGTAGGCCTGGGCTAAGTGCCCGCCCTTTTAACATTCCTACAGGGCTATCAGGGTGCTGATTCATCACGCTGGCGGAGAGATGCTGGTGCTTGTGTCGCCGCAAAATCCGCACCAACCCGCCCATGGCTGCTTCCCCGACCCACAGTTGAGTTCGGCCTTATGATGGGCCTCTATGAAGTCCAAGATCAAAGATAGATTGTATTGGGAGCCCCTCTTAAGGCGGCTCTACTCGTTCCGCCACTTGTATTCAAGTTCCGCCTCAAGCTTGTCTCTCTCATTGTTGCCCAACAGCTCCCATGTCCCAGTAAATGGCCTCATGATGAGCTTCATGAGCAAAAGAATGGCCAAAGTCATGATGAGGGAATACCCAAACCCCATAAAAGCATCAGCCAGTTGCCACCTACAACTGCAGTTAGCAAACCGGCGGTATGAAACCAGGTTCGAGATGCCTGCTTACCCTACGCGTTTTCCTACAGATCGATCGAGTAACACCGAAAACCCGTCAAAGCCGACGACATATTGTCTGCAAAAATTTTATCAGTCAGCTACAGGTGATTAGCCGTGCCGAGGGATCCCCTACCTGGCAAAGCATCCCGTCAAGAACATGCCGATGAAGCCACCCCCTGTGTGAATGAGAACCACAAAGAGTGGATCTCCCCTCATAAGGTGTTGTAAGAAGGTGCTCTTCATCATGAAAACTGCTGCCGCGGCGATCGCACCAATGCATCCTGCACTCCAAACTGGAACCTGTCATGCATGTCAGTGTTTTGTGTCCCTGATAGGGATGAGGCATCATACATATCCTGCAGCAGGTGTTACGGCAACGAGACCAACAACAGCGCCCTGCTGCCGTCAGCAATCGGCTCCTCTAGTCGAGAGAGGTGCAATGAGGTGGCTGTACGTACGTCACAGAAATGCACCACTGACAACTTAGCGCCCCCGCTGCCGTCGCCAAACACACTTGGCCATCTCTTGACTGCCCCTTCGATCGCCCAAAAGAGTAACAACATGACACAGCCACCCGTGCTGGCAGCAACGTGCGTCGAGACGCAAGCAGAGACGGCGCGCATGTTGCCGCCGAGCGCAGACCCTCCATTGAATCCTAACCACCCGATCCAAAGCAGCATTGTTCCAAGCACCAAGTTGTTGATGCTGTGCGGTGCGTCCTTGGTCAAGACTGGATCCCCCGACAGCTTAAACTCTTGATCAACCACGGCAACCTCATCATCTCCAGAGTTGTGTCTCGAGCTCATACGTCGTCGAAGTTGCATGGCGTCGAGCTCAACACCCTTTTCTGGTTGCTTTGCAGCGTTCATAACCTCCCTGAAGATCCCTAGGCCATGCTTCTCGAGGGCGTGGAACAGCACGACAGCGCCAGCAGCCGTACCCGAGGTAATATGGACGACCGTCCCGCCCGCAAAGTCCATGATGCCATGTTGGCTGGAGAAGCCGTCCGGAGACCACGCCCATCTCGCCACTGGGTAATACACAAGCAGTGACCACAGCCAGATGAAAATGAGGAAACGGCCCATCTTGAACTTCTTGATGACGCCTCCGCAGATGAGAGCGGGCGTGAAAGATGCGAACATGCCCTGGTAGAAGGCGTAAAGCAGCTCGGGGATCTTCGGCCCAGGCGCTCCAACCGGCCGGACCATGGCACGGTAGAGAACCATGGACTGGGTATGGCCGCCGTACCAACTCGAAGTTGTGCCATCGGTCCCAGGCGCGAACGTCAGGGCATAGCCCCAAAGGTACCACTGGACATGCGTTAGCGCAAGGCCGGCGAGGAGCCGGCTGGGAAGGCATACCTGGACGCTACAGAAGGCAGCAGTGATGACGGGCATCCGGAGCAGTGTCAAGGTCGATGACCGGTCTGTCGCGCCGGAATAGAACATGGCAATGGCTGGGATCATCTGGAGGACCAGACTGGCTGAGATGGTTATCCACACGATATCCGAACCCTAGCAAACAGGCGGTTAGCGGGGGTCTTGTTCGGTCGTCTGCAGGTACAGCCAAGTACTCGCCTGGAAGAAGTCCTGGGGGCTCTGCCTGAGGACATCGTCGACTACGGATCCGCCATCAACAACCCTCAGTGGCGGCGGAGCGACCTGGAGAGGATAGCTTGCCATGATGGGCTA
>Ga0247763_1000110_pt1 | contig 39741 bp, 28 predicted proteins | sample UWRJL141409B4_FD_179926 | JGI IMG/M metagenome (GOLD analysis project Ga0247763, IMG submission 179926) | Plant litter microbial communities from Arlington Agricultural Research Station in Wisconsin, United States - UWRJ-L141-409B-4 | ecosystem: Environmental > Terrestrial > Plant litter >... | reverse complement strand
CGGCAAGGCCGGCGAGAAACCGGCGAGACGCTCGCAGCGCCGCGCGGTGAGCCAGACGAGCCGTGTTACTCGGCATGCCAACCGGAGAGTCGCCGTGGTGTCGAGAAGCATGAGTCAGCGTCGGTGGTGTGTTGCAGCGATGGTGCTCGCGGCCTGCGGCGGAGTGGACGCGCGCAGCCCGGGCCTCGCTGCGGATGACGCCGTCACACCTGGCGGAGGCGGCGGAAACAGCGGTGGGGCAGGGGGCTCGGCGGCCACGCCTGGCACGGAAGGCGGCGCGCCCGGCGCCCAGGGCCCAGACGATCCCGCTGGCGGCGTCGACAGCGACGAGGCCGGAGCGGCGACGGGCGGCGTCACGCCGGCGGGGCTGACTTCGAGCGCCACCGCGTTCGACTTCGGCCGGCTCGAGGTCGGCGTGGCGAGCGAGAGGGCCTTCGAGTGGGTGATCACCAATACCGGCGAGGGCGACACGGGGCCGCTCAGCCTGGTGGCACCCAGCGCATCACCCTTCAGCGTGAGTAATGGCTGCACGTCGCTCGCGGCGGGCGCCGCCTGCAGCATCGGCGTCAGCGTCTCGAGCGCGATGGCGGGCATCTTCGGCGCGCGCCTGCGCCTCGACAGCTCCGGCGGGTCGCTGGAGCTCGACGTGACGGCCCGAGGCCAGCACCGCTTGACCGTCAGCGTCGTCGGGCGGGGCGACGTGACGTCAGAGCCCGCGGGGCTCGCCTGCAGCCCGGGCGCATGCACGGGCCTGTTCGACCCAGGCACGATCACGCTGACGGCGCGAACCCAGAACGGCACCGGCAGCTTCCGAGCCCAGTGGGACGACCCGGCTTGCCACGCTCGGCAGACCTGCACGGCCGCGCTCGACGGCTCGCGCAGCGTCGGCGTTCGCTTCGCGGACATGACGAACAACCTCGTCTTCGTCAGCTCCGAGGCGTTCGCCCCCGATCTCGGCGGCCTCGCCGCGTACGATGCGGCCTGCAATCGCCTGGCGACGGCCGCCGGCATCAACGACGCCTCGGGCGACAGCTACATCGCGGCCATGTCCGACAGCACCAGCAGCTTGCGGCAGCGGCTCACGGGGGCGCGCGGCTGGGTGAGGATGGACGGGCTCCCCGTGGCGGACACGGTCGAAGGCCTCTTCGATCGCGCCGAATTGCTCTACCCCATCGCATGGGACGAAAATGGTCAGCCGACGCCAGACCACACCGGAAGCAGGGTCTACACCTTGACCGGCACCTTGCCAGACGGGACCAGTTCACCCAACAACTGCGCCGATTGGACGAGCTCGCTCCCCACCGTCCAGTACAACGCGGGCAGACCCGCGGGAGGGCCCACCTACTGGATGTTAGCCAACGTGCCGAGCTGCGAGCCCGGCGAGACCCCGAACTACATCTTCTGCATGGGAGTCCGGCGCGCGGCGCCGCTCGTGGCGGAGCTGCCGCTCGGGCGTTCGCCGGCCACGGGCAAGCTGATCTGGAGCACGAGCACCCCCTTCGTCCCCGGCACGATGACTCCGGATGCGCGCTGCCAGAGCGAGCTGCCCGCCGGAGTCGCCGAGGCGCGCGCCTTCGTCGGGTACTCGGATCGGCCGGCAGCCGACGTGCTCGAGCCCGACGCCAACTACTTCCGCCCCGATGGCGTGCTGGTCGGGTCTGGCGCAGAGCTCGCCGCGCTGGAGCTCTGGGGGGCGCCGTGGGCCTTCGCGGACGGCACGGCGGCGTTCGTGGTCGCCGATCCCGCGGGTCGGACCGTCTTCACCGGTGCCCTCGATCCAACGAGCGTCACGACGCTGCCCGACGAGAACTGCGACGACTGGACCGACTCCAGCATGGAAGGCTTGGGCACCGTCGGCGACTATGGCCTCGGCAACCCGCGCTTCTTCAACTCCTTCGGAAGAAGGCCCTGCGCGCTGGGCGCGCGGCTCTATTGCGTCGAACTATAGAAGAAAATGCGGCCGGGGTCGCCCCGCCGCCGGCCCCGATCGCCCTCAATCCTGTCGCGACACGTGCGCGGCCTCACCCGCCTGCGCCTCGAGCTCGAGCAAAATGACCTCGTCGACCAGCACGTGCCCCCAGCCGGCGGGGTCCGCGTCGATCACGTCGAGGTGGAGCTCGCGGCCCGCGTAGGGGCCGAGATCGATCAGGGTGGCGCGCAGCACCTGGTCGTTCTGGCCGCGATAGCTCGCGAGCTCCTGGCCGGCGGCGTCGCGCAGGGCGACGCGCACGTCGTTGCCGGAGCCGCCGCCGAGCTTGAGCAGCAGGAAGGTGTTCGGGCCGCCGGCGAAGGCGGGCGAGCGCGCCTCGCCGAGGGTGGAGTCGCCTCGCTTGGGATCGTACGTGGAGAGCCAGGCGCCCTCGGCTCCGGTCACGGGCCCCTCGTTCTTGCCAGGGCGGCGCACGCAGCGGGCGCCCGTGAGCGTCCAGCCCGGCGACGTGTCTTCGCAGTCGAGCAGCGCTCGTGCCGTCTTCACGCGCTGGCCGGCGATCACGCTGCGCTCGGGGCGGCTCCAGTCGAGGTGATACCAGGGCTGAGCGTGGGCTCCCGTCGGTAGCCAGCCGGGTCGCTCGGAGGAGAAAGGGGCCCAGAGATCGGGCGCGAGCTGCATGGCGTAAGGCGCGCGCGCGAGCGCTGCGTCGAGGCTCGTCGCGGCGGGCTCGATCGTGATGTTGACGCCGCGGCTCTCGAGGTAGCCCGGCGGCGGGGAGCGATCGTGCGCCATGTGGCGGCGCGCGTTGTCGGGTGTGCCGTGCCGCGCGATGGTCTTGTCGGTGAGGCCGAAGCGATCGATGAAGGTGACCTCGGGCAGGTGGTAGGGGATGATGCCCATCCAGTTGTGCACCATCACGGCGCCCGGGGGAAACGGGGCGCGATCGCTGCGACCGTAGCCCTGGTAGAGGCGGAGGACCGTCGCCTGAAAGCCGCGGTGCTCTACCCATGAGACGGCGATGGCGTGGGAGGTGAGCCCGTCCATTCCGGTTTGATAGGCGCGCACCAGCATCTCGAAGCCGGGCAAGAGCTCGCCCGCGGGGAAGCCGGCGAGCGTGACCTTGGGCGGCGGCTCGGGGGCGAGGTCGCGCTTGCTGCGGCGCGGATACTCGGCGACGAGCTGCGCCACCTGCAGCACCGAGGAGTAGACCAGCAGGGTCGCCACGAGAGCCGACCACACGAGCACGCTCGCGCCGCGCGCCTGCCAGGCGCGAGCCCGGCGCGCACGCAGCCGAAGCCAGAGCGCGAGCCCGCCGAGCGCGTCACCCGCGCACACCGCGAGCAGCGGCCAGTAGTAGTCGAGCGGGCGAAACTCGAAGTGGTCGCCCCCGATGGCCGCGATGTAGCCGGCGTGCGGCAGGACGGCGCACAGGCTCAGCCCGAGCAGCCCGTCGCGCCGGCGCAGCCAGCGCAGCGCGCCGCCCACGAGCGCGAGCGGCACGCTCAGGTACAGGCCCGCCTGCACCAGCACGGCGCCAAAATACAGGATGCCGGCGTCGGGCCAGAGCCGGACGACCTTGGCGTACGCCGTGTTGGGCAGCCAGTCGTCGTAGTAGGCGTAGCGCCAGACGTAGTGCGCCACGATGATGAAGCCGGCGGGCGCGGCGAGCTCGAGCAGCGGCCGCCGCAGGCTGCGCCCCTCCACGAGCACGCGCCACAGCGCCCACGCGGTGATCGACACCGCGATCAGGCCGCCTTCGGGCCGCGTCAGCTCGGTCGCGCCGAGCGCGAGCGCCGTGCCGAGCCAGCCGCCTTGCCCCGCGAGCGCGCGTCGGACCAGCCAGACCGAGAGCAGCACGAGGAACGTGAACTGGCGCGTCTCGAGCCCGCTCGTGGTCCACACGGCGACGTTGCGGTTGAGCGCGAGCATGAGCAGCGCGCTCGCGACGGCGAGCCCTCGCATCGACGGGAAGGGCGTCGATCGCATCAGCTCGATCACGATCCACACGCAGCCGAGCGTGCAGAGCGCGGAGAGGAGGATCGACGCGAGCGGCATGGGCACCCCCACGGCGCCGAGCAGCGCCACCTCCAGCACCCAGAGCAGGTTGGTGTAGCCCTCGACGCGCTCGCCCGGGTTGAAGACGAGCCCGTTCCCATCGAGCAGCTGGCGCGCGTAGCGGAAGCTGATGAAGGCGTCGTCGCACACCCAGTAAAACCACGCGGCGTGCGCGGCCCAGAGCGCTCCGATGACGAGCACCGGTGCCCAGCGCGCGAGGCTCGAGACGGGCGGCAACCGCGCGCGCGCAAATCGCGACCATTCCCCCAAACCCCGAAAGCGCCCCGCGAGCGACATGGCTCTGCTGTAGGCGCGTCGAAGACCGTTGTCTAATCCGCGTCCGCTGCGATCTGCGAGTTCGGTGTGCGCGTTACCGACACGCGCCCCCAGTGCCCGTCGTAGATGATGTGGTGAGCCCGCGTGGGCCATCCATCCGGGAGGGGCCACCGGCAGGCGATCGCGTCCGCGGCCCCTCTCCTCGAGGCCGATTCGAGACCTTCACGCGCGCCAGGTGCGGAGGACCGCGATCGCTTGGCGTTGCTGGGCGACAGGGTCTTCCGGTTCGAAGTTGGCCGCTCCTCTGCCGCTTCGCAGCGCGATTTCGTCGCCCGCCAGACGACGGATCGTGAGGTTCGGCGTGGCAGACCCCTCGAGCTCGTCGAGTGCCCCTTCGAAGGTGTATGGGGTTCCCCGCCGATAGCGTGTCCCACCGCGAAAGCGCTGGCGGTTGTCCTCCCACCACGCTTCCCAGCGTGACGAGTCCTCGCAAGCCTTTTGGCCGATCGGTTCCGACTCGTCGTCGTCCTCTGTGACGAACTCGGCCTCGAACAAGTCGGCTGCCGTGATGCGCTGGAGAGCGAGCGCGACGGCACTCCGGACTGATCTGGTGGGGGGATCGGCAGCGGCGAGATTCTCGATCAGGGTCGGGACGGACTCTGGGAATCCGAGCGCGCCGAGCGCGAGCGCCGCCGCTTCGCCCAAAGCGGCATCGGCCAGAGGGAGGAGTCGGTGGAGGCCTTCGAGATCCGATCGGTCGCCGGTCAGTCCGAGCAAACGAACATGTCCAGCGCGGCGATCGGCTTGCCCGAACGCCCAACGGAGCCTCGCCAGCGCTCCAGTCAGCCCCAATCTGAGGAGCGCCTCGAGCAGCACCTCGTTCTTCGGGAACAGCTTGGCCAAAGTGATGGTGTCTTCACTGTCCGTTCGAGCCGACGCGCGCGCCACGGCCAACGCCGCGTAGGCTCGCAGCTGGGGTGACGAATCGCTCCGCATCAAGGCCGCCATTCGTTCCACGTCCAGATGGCGCGAACGCCCGAGCCAGTCGGCGAGGGCAATCCGCTTGGCTTCGTCCAGGGGCGATTCCAGTAGCTGGTGGAGAGCACCAGCGAGGTGGGGGTTTTGGCCAAAGCGCATCGCGTCTTCCACGAGCGTCCACGCCTCGCTCGGGTACGGAAGCTGCACCAGCGCTCGCTGGACGGCGAGCGCATCATCCGGGTTGCCATGGGCGCCAACCAAGAGCCGTACGGCTCCGCTGCAACGCTCTTCGTCCTGCTCCGCGGTGGCCGCCCGAGCGAGCTCGAAGGCGGGGTCGCCGCCCGACACCAACGCGGCGAGGTGCGCCTCGATCTGCGCTTCGAGCCCTGTCAGCTCGGACCAGAGCGTCCTCCCGGTGCGGAGCTCGAAGCGGCGTTCCCCCAGCTTGCTGCCGATTTCTTCCAGATGCCCTTCGTGGCGGACCCGGTTGAAAGCGGCGGCTTCACGGCTCGGGGCAGGCAGCGCGCGGCGCGTACTGGCGCCGCGCTGCAGGGCTGACACATCGTCTCGGCCACTGGCGGCGGCCAATACGCACGCGCCGATGCTGCCGCGGTCTGACGAGGCGTAGGCCAGGATGCGTGGCCGCCGTTCCCGAGGCGCGCTCGCGAGGCGGATTCTGGCGATGCCCATCGCCAAGGCCCCGCTCGCCGCGCCGCACGCCGCGAAGCTCTCGGCGACGAAGTCCTGCTCGAATGGCTCGGGCATGAGCTCGACGCAGCGGAGATAGGCGGCGCCGAACTCTCGTCCCCAGGTGCTCTCGCCGGTTTGACACGTCACCACCCGCTGGCAGCGCCCGACACCGGGTTTGGCGAGCAGCGCCTGAAAGGCCGTCGTCAGCCCGGTCCCGAGGTTCGGCTCGCTGGTGTAGAGTGCGGCGCTCTCTCGGGAGGTGCTCGCGCCGAGCACGTGAAGCGCACCGCCGAGCTGCGCAACGCGGGGCTCCCAGCGCGAGAGTACCATGAAGCCAGCTCCTTCTCCGGGCAGTAAGCCATCCAGCGCGTCACCTTGGATGCGCCCTTGCCGAACGAGCTGCTCCAGTGAGCCGGTGTCGCACAGCGAATCGACGGCCCCGACCAGCACCGCTGGGCGGCCGTCGACCACGAGCTGGCTCAACGCTCGCTCGAGCGCCACGAAGAAGCCGGCTCGCCCGTGCAGACACGGCCAATTGCGATCAAAAATCAGCTGCAACCCGGCCGGCGCAACGGCGGCAAGGGTGGTGCGGAGCGCGCTCTGATCGAACCCGGTACCGTCATCCTCGGGCAGTCCGACGAACACTGGCAGCTCGCGGTATCCGAGCTCGAGGCTCTCCCATTGCACGAGCGCATCGCGCGCCGCATGTTCGGCGAGGTGCGCCATGCGTGTCGTCCGGTCGCGTGCCGCCAGGTAGGTCAAGGATGAGCCGCGGACGCGGTCCCCCTTCCGGTCCCGAACGTCGAGCTCGCTCAGCTGCAGGGCCCCCGTTGCGTACTCCGCCAGCGTCGTCGCCGCATCGAGGCCGATCGGCGTGCACAGGCCCATGCAGGAGAGGATGGGCCAGCTCGTGACCTCAGTCGAATCCGACATTTTCCCACTCGTGCATCTGCCGCAAAACGCTCGCCAGATACTCGTGGGGGCCCGCTCCGCGGGCGATCGCGACCCGATAGTAGAGAGTGAAGCGGCCGTCGTCCGGCTCGATGTGCAGTGTATCTGCCGTCATCTCGACCAGCTCTTCGTAGCCATCGAAGTAGCTCTTGAGCAACAGCCTGTTCCTCGGCACGGGAAATGCGATGGGCCCAGTCGCAGAAAATCCCGTGAGCGAGATCGGCTCACCCCCGAGCAGGTGCCTTTCGAGGACGAGGCCCGGAGAGGCAGCCTGGAAGAACCGCAAGTCGAGATCTGCGGGCCAGAATGGCATGCGCGTTTTCATCCACGCCTCATCATACGTGCCGGCGTGTCGCAGCCGGGCGGGCCAGTGGCGTGGAATTGCGCAGAACCCGATCGGCTTGGGGCGGTCACGGAGTTCGGCGATGGGCTGGTCTGGGTCTTCGATGTTCGGCAGCGGCCTGCCCGACGCTGCCCGGGCGTCGGAGTACCAGCCGCAGCCGATCGGGTTATCGGCGATCACGCTCCGCTCGTCGACTCGGCCGCCGAAAGCCAGCTCGTAGCGCAGGGGCAGCCTCGAGAAGGGCTGTGGCGTACTCGGCACCAGGCCCATCGCGTCGCGCCGCCAGACGCGATCGCCGCTGACCAGCGCACGCTGCTCGAGCTCGGCGACGCGAACGGTCAACAACAGGCGCGATACCGGCACCTCGCTCGGAGCACAGGCGTGGCCAGAGATCACGATATCGGTGCCCGGGCGCTCGTAGATGCCCTGGCCCTCCATGCGCAAGCTGGAGACCCCCGGCTCTCCCCAGTAGACGTCTTCCAGGATGGGCTCGCCTTGCTCGGCGCTGGGCGGGGTGCCTCGCGTGGCGGAGCCATCGAGGTCGTGACGAGCGGACACGCACACGACCTGCACATCTACGCCTTCCCGGGTGATCGCAGGCACCGAGGCGACAGAGAACGGGCTCAGGTTCACGATTTCCATGCGCGTCAGTTGATGAGAACGACCCCACCCTTGATCCAGTGCGTGCGCCGAGCGCGGGTGACGACGTCCTCGCCACGGATCTTGATCTTGCCATCGGCGCGCAGGGAGATCGAAGCGCTGCCGCACGCGAGCACGAGCTCCTCGCTGGCTTCGAAGACCTGGCGCTCGGCGGGGCCGGGCGCTCCCTTGCCGTGCTCTCGAGCTTCGGTGCCACGCGCGCCCCGCATGATGGATATGATGCAGACGCTCGGCGTTGGCGCATCGTCGAAGACGTGCACGACAGCGTCGCGAGCCTCGGCGATGGCGCGATCGACGTCCTCGTCACTGAGGCTAGTGGACAGCTGGGCCATGAGCACGGGCGACGGCCGCCCGAGCAGGCGTACGAGCGGGTAGCCCTCCTCGCTCCAGCCGAGGATGCGAGCCCGATGCGTCTGCCCGCTCGCGCCGTCGGGGCTCGATTGTCTTTGCGGTTCACCGAGGGTCATCGTCACTCCGGTCCGAGTTCTTCGTGGATCAGGTCAGCCACTGCCGAGCGAAGCTCCTGAGTGGGCGCGCGGATGCGTAAGGAGTAGAGGCCGAAGAGCTCGAGCGTGGTTGGTTTCCCCTCGAGCCACAGCCACGTGTCGTCGTCACGACTGTAGAGTGTGTGCCAATCTCCGTCGCCGCCCCCGGCGTATCGGGTGAAGCCGGCGTCTTCGACGACCTGCCGAAAGTATTCGGTGGCGTCACACTCGCCCGGCTCGCTGCGGTGAAATCGCAGGTAGCTCTCCTCCTGATCGGGATGGATCAAGCCAAATGCCCATTCGCACAGCCAGTGCTCGAGGCAGGCGTAGTGCGCAACGCTACCGAGCAGGGTAGTGCCGTCGATTCGCCCATGGGCGACGCGGAAGGCGCCGAGCGGGTGGGCTGGCAGTTCCGCGGTGACGGGCGCGAGGTGCCAGCAGTAGGATGGCAGATCGTACTCGAAGCGCTGCAACAAGAAGAGCCACCCGGCGGGCGTCGGGCGCGCCGGGTCTGAGTAGGATTGCGTCGCGAAGTCGACGTTCAGCTCGTCATCGGGCCACAGGGGTCGGAGCTCGCCACGGGTGTTGCCTCCCATCGTCTCGAGGAAGCGTCGATAGTCGTCGGGGAGCGGCACCTTTGCGGCTCTCTCCAGCGCGGCGAGCGATGCTGCCGGGGCCGGGCGTGCCTTGCGAAGGAGGTCTGGTGCAAACCTCTGCACGAGCTCCGAGAATACCGCGAGTGCGTCGTGCGTCATCGGATGCGATACAGGTCGAGGTTGTCGAGGAGGATGTGAAGCAGCTCGGCAAACTGGCGCGGCTCGTGCGCCATGAGAGCGACCTCGCAATCGTCGCCGCGAGGGCTCACGTAGCACCACAAGCCAGCCTCTGGTCGCTCGTAGCCGAGCCACCACTGGTCGGCGGCCGGCACGGGCGCGAAGCCGAGGTGAGCGGCGATGCCGACGAAGATCTCTCGCCGAGGGCGCCCCCGCACCTGGCCGCGTCGATCGCTCGGATGAATTCCGAGGACTGCCGTGGTTTCACAGGTAGCCCGCCGTAGCGCGCAGTGGGCGTGCAGCAAGAGGTACTCGAGCAGGTCGGCGTTGCGCGCGTGGCTATGGCTGCCGTGCGCGTCGTCTGCCGAGCACCAGACGACTCGATGGCTACCCGCCGGATGTGCCGGGGCGTCGCTCGCAAGGGGCGCGAGGTACAAGTCCTGCTCCGCGTCGAGACCCACCTCCGTGAGCCAGGGGAACCAGCCGGCACGCGAGGCCGGTATATTTCCTGCTGCCTGCGCCAACCAGTCGAGCGAAAAGTGCCGGTCGGCGAGCAGCGACCCGAGCTGGTTGTGGCGGTTCTCGCCCAACAGGAGCAGAAACTGCCGCTGCAGCTCGGGCAGCGGGTAACCGAGGGCGTGCTCGATCTGCCCAATGGCCTCGGGGCTGGCACCACGAAAGCAGGCAGTGAGGCCGGGCGCGTACTGGTCCACGTAAGAAGTGAACGCCGACAAGCTGCGAGCAGAAGAGGCGGGCTGCATTCTCAGCGCCTGGCCTTTCGCACTTTGCGTTGCGGCCCCTGAGAGCCGCCGGCGCCGCCCGGTGGATCCTTCTTGGGCTCGTCACAGAACATCGCGGTGAGCACCCGCTGGCACGTCGCGCACGGATCCCGCTTTTTGCCGGCTGGGTTTTCCATGGCCGAGAGAGACGCCGTGCAGCCCTTCTCCTTGTTCAGGGGGAAATGGCTCTTGGCCATGAAGGCCGCCGACTGCTCTCCGCAATTGCCGACGGGGTTGCTGCCTTCGGGAGTCTGCACGCTCCCTACCGATTTGCCGTTGAGCAGATTCACCGCGGTCGACGCGAAGTTCGTTTGAGTGATCGGGTTCCTGGGATTGCCTGCGCCGTACCTGAATACCTGCGGCCCCGAGTCCTTGCATTCGATGACTAGCGCGGACACCATATGTTCGCCGGAGTGCCGCTTTTGCACCGGTGTCCACTGTTGCCTTGGCTTGCCACTCGGCGGCACCGCTGCCCGCGCTTCCGCATCCGACCTATCCGACGGCTTGGGGATCACGTCTTTGTGGCCCTCGAAGGGCTTGCCGCAGATCGGGCACAGGGGCTTCGTTGCCCCGGAGTGGCCGGGGCGCGGGCTGCCGCGGTTGACCGAGGGGTCATTCGCCGCGTTGCCGTTGTGCATGTTCGGGTCGAGGAACCGGATCACTCCCTTTCCCTCGAACTTGACGTCCATGCTCTGGGCCATCCAGATGAGCTTGCCCTTGATCTTGCCCGAGATGATGCCGCCGCCCGCCGTGCCCGCTTCGTCTCCCGTGCTCGTGCTCAGGTTCGCGCCCTTGACGGCGGCGCTCTTCCCCTGGATTTTGACCGTCTTCGTGCCATCGGCGAGATCGCTCGATTTGGCGATGTTGGGGTACGGGACGGGGACGGGGCCTGCGGGCGACGGGGTCTTGCACACGTCAGGCGTGGCCGCGATGAACGTCAGACCATCGCCGGCATGGACGATGGTGCGCGCGTTGGCGAATACGCTCGACCCCACCGCCCCATGCTAGCACGGAGCTCGAAGGCTGGGATGTCGCGCGCGATGCCGGTCTGGTGGCACGGCGTAGTGCTCGGCGGGCTCGGCGGATAGCGGCGCCCGCGGCGTGTAAAACTGACGCCTTCGTGCGACGATCAGCCCGCGCTCGCGTCGCCCGGCGGCTCGCTCGCGGCGTCGGGCACGGCGGCATCGGGCTCGTCACCCGTGCCTCCCACGCCGCCGCTACCCGCGGCGCCGCTCGCCCCCGCGCTGCCGCCATCACCCGCGTCGCCGGCCCCCGCGCTGCCGCTCGAGCCGCCCGTAGCGCCCCCGCTTCCGCCGCCGCCAGCAGCACCCGCCGCCCCCGCGCCCCCGCCCGCGCCGCCGCCGGAGGCCTCGGACAGGTCGTTCTTGGGCAAGCACGCGAGCAGCAGAGCCAGCGAGAGCCAGAGCACCGGGGTGGAGCGGGGGAGTGTCATCGCGGGAGCTCGGGGCACGGGGGGCATCGGAAACTTCAGACAGTAACAGGCTGCGCGTCAGCTCGGGAAGTACGCATCCGTCAGCCAGGCGGAGAAGATGTTGCACGCAGCGTGAAACGCCACGGCCGCACCGATGCCGCCCTGTTCTTCTGGCGCGCGGGCGCCCCGACCCGCGCGCGGACGGCGGGCGCGCAGCCAGCCGAAAACGAGGGAGGGAAAGAAGACGCTCAGGCGCGCGGGGTGACCGGTGGTCAGCACGTGGCCGAGCGCGAAGATGAAGCTGCCGAGGACGAGGCCCACCCCGATGTCGGCGCCGAGCACGCGCACGCGCCACTTGCCGGCGTCGTCGAGCGCCGTCTGCGCGTAGCCGCGATAGAACATCTCTTCGGGCATGGCGATGCCGAGCACCTGAGTGAGCAGCGCCTGCCCCGCGGGCAGCGGCGGCCAGGCGAACTCGCGCGCCGGCTGCCACCAGAGCACGAAGCCGAACCAGAACAGCGGGAAGAACACCAGCGCGGCGAGCAGCGCGTAGACGAGGCTCATGCCGATGGCGCCGAGGATCCGGCGCACGTCGAGGGGGACGGGCTCGAAGATGCCGCCGAGCCCGAGGCCGTGGTGGCGGATCGTCGACGCGTCGTGGCGCAGCACGAGGACGTGCGTCGCGACCAGCAGGCAGAAGCCGACGCCGGTCGACTGCCACTCGCCCGGCAGCGCATAGGAAAGAAGCGCGACCAGCGCCGTGACCCCGGCGGTGACGCAGAGGGGACGAACGAGCGGTATCAACCCCGAAAGCTTCGCACGGAAGCTCTGCGCCAGGACAACTCCGCGATGTTCCAGGAGCCAGCGAGGTTCGCCGGCTGCGGGGCCTGCCCGAGGGTTTTGCTGCCGGGCGGTTTCATTGGGTTGAGGGTCGGCAGTAAACCCGAGTAGCTTTCGCCACCTGCCCGGAGGCTCCATGTTTGAAGTTCAGCCCCAACAGTTTCCTGGTTCGCGGGAGCCCCAACCCGCGAACGGCGCGACGGTTCGCCCTCCTCTCGTTCGTCCGCCCGTCGTGCATGCGGCAAAGTGGCCGCCGGACGACGACGCGGGCATCCCGGCGGGTGGGGGTTATCCGGGCGGCGGCTATCCGGGCGGGTTCGACCCGGGTGACTCGAACTTCAAGAAGGGCAAGATCAAGCCGCTGATCGCGCTGCTCCTGGTGGGCATCGTGGCGGCGGGCGGGGCGCTGTTTCTCGGGGTCAACGCGGAGCTCGACAAGGAAGAGCTGACGCCCGACAAGGTCGCCAAGCTCACCACGCAGACGCTGATGCTGACGAAGGCCGAGCAGCTGCCGACGTGGCAGCGCTGGGCGGTCGACCCCGAGGGCAACTCGATGCTCAAGGAGGAGGCGATCAAGCAGCTGGCCTGGGCGCGCGACCCGCGCGGGGTCGACGCCGCCATCGCCGCGCTCGCTGCGCCGGAAGAGAAGCTGCGGGCGCAGGCCGCGACGGCGCTCGCGGAGTACGGGCTGCCCGACGCCGAGAAGGCGCGCGCGCCGCTCTTGGCGGCGCTGAAGGAGGCCAAGCCGGAGTCGAAGCCGCAGATCGCCTGGGCGCTCGTGGAGCTGCACGAGCCTGAGGCGTTCGATGAGGTGATGAGCCTGTACCGCGCGGGCCACCTGTCACAGGTGAAGCGGCTCGACGGCGCGCTGGCCTTCAACCCCTACAAGATCGTCGAGCTCGTGAGCCTCGACAAGTTCGCCGAGCTGCACGCCGACGAGAGCCCGAGCGTGCGCCAGCTGGTGGCGACCGTGCTCTCGCGCAACCCGTCGCCGAAGTACACCGACGCGCTGATCGCGCTCGTGAACGACAAGGATCGCGACATCGCCGCCCAGGCCGCGCCGGGCCTCGGCAAGATCGGCGACGATCGCGCGCGCAAGCCGCTGCTCGATCAGCTGCAGGGCGCGAGCGTGGAAGAGAAGAAGGTGTTCCTCGACGCGCTGCGCGACGGCGTGGGCGCCTCGGGGCTGGTGCTGGCGCTCGAGAGCGTGTCGCAGGAGAACGCGACCAAGACCTGGCACCAGACGCAGCAGATCTTCAAGATGATCCGCGACCTGGCAGACCCGAAGGGCGTCGACGCGCTCGTCGGCTACCTGGGCCAGCGCGGCAACCACATCCACTGGCAGGTGGAGGCCGCCTTCGCGCTCGCCGAGATCGGCGACGTGGGCGGCGTGCCGACGCTGGCGGCCCGCCTGCGCATGGACGAGCAGAAGATCTACAGCGACGAGACCGACTACGAGATGATGCTCAAGCGCGACAACAAGGAGCGCGTGACGGCAGCCCGCATGCTCGCCGACCTGGCCGTCATCCACCCCGACAAGCGCGAGCAGCTGCGCGATCAGGCGGAAGACGCGCTGATGTTCTGGATCAACGAGATGGTCTCGCCGCACGCCAACGGCCTGCGGGCGCTCGCCACGATGGAGAGCAAGCGCGTGCAGGGGCCGCTGCGCGCCTGGGCGAACCCCAAGAAGCCGCTGCCGCTCGAAGGGCAGCAGCCGCCGATGCCGGAGGAGTGGGTCGTGGCCCAGAGCGCCATGCGCTACGCGGGCATGATGAAGGACAAGGCGACGTGGCCCGTGCTGGTGAACGCGCTCTCGCGTCGGCCCGAGAAGGCCGACGCCACCATGGAGTCGCTGATGTCGGGCGGCATGGCCATCCTCGGCATGAGCTTGCGCGCCATCGGCGTCGGCGCCTCGCACGGCTTCTCCGAGTGGGGCGACCACCGCGCCTTCAAGCCGCTGATGGACTACATCGAGGAGCCCAAGGAGAACGAGCAGAGCCGCATGGAAGCGTGCGCGGCGCTCGCCTGGGTAGCCGAGGATGACGACTTCGTCACCATCGCGGAGAAGATCAAGCACTACTCCGGGGCTGACCCGAAGGATCAGGTGCGCCAGGCCTGTCTGCTCGAGTCGCTCATCACGCGCCCGATCGCGGGCACCTCGGAGGCGCTGATCGGCCTGCTCGTGCCGGAGTCGAGCTTCCCGGTGCGGCACGCGGTGGCGCGCGCCATCGGCAAGGCCGGCATCGAGCCGAGCGTCGAGGCGCAGCTGTTCGAGAAGCTGAAGGACGAGAAGCTCCTGAACGACGCCGCGCTGGCGCTGATGCTGGGCGGCAGCGCCGACACGGCCGCCCGCGCGCTGGCGGCGCTGGCGGGGCAACCCAAGGAGGCCATCGACGAGCTGCAGGAGCTGTGGTTCGGCTCGTTCGGCTACTGGTCGAATCGCGACCTGGATGAGGGCCACATCTTCCGCTACGTGCAGAACGCCGAGGCGGCCTCGCGCATCGAGTTCGACAAGGTGCCGCAGGGCTGGGTCGCCGAGCAGCTGCGCCGGCAGTTCCACAACCTGCAGTACGACAACGGCCCGCACTCGTTCACGCGCGTGGTGCTGCGCCACCGCCTGCTGGCCATGGCGCTCGGCGACGACGCGGCGGTGCGCACGGGCGCCGTCAACACCCTCCGCTTCATGCAAGAGCAAGGCGCCTTGCTCGCGCTGCGCGACGAGCAGGGCGAGGTGGGCAAGCTGGCTCAAGAGGCTTATCACCGCCTGAAGAACCCGACGCTGGTGGTCGGCGCGAAAGACTTCAAGAGCGAAGCCGAGGAATGAGGGGCGCTCTCGCGTCGTTGCTGATCGCGTGCGGAGGCCTCGGGTGTGAGCCCGGGGCGCACGCCGCGAGCGGTACGCGGCGCGAGGCACGCACGGGGCCGGCGGCGAGCGCGCGCCCGGCGCTGGTGGTGCCGGAGGCCCCCGCGGGAGACGACCAGCCCAGCTTGCGCGTGGTCGAGCCCTGCTTGCCGCAGGGCTACGAGGTCTGCTTCAACGCCCTCGACGACAACTGCAACGGCGCGCTCGAGGAGGGCTGCGGCGTGCCCGCGGGTGTCGTGCAGTTCATGATTGGGTGGGATGCGCTGCGCGCCGACGTCGATCTGAACGTGACCGATCCCAACGGCGAGCTTATCGAAGCTGGTCGAGTCGTGCGCAGCGGCCTCATCAAGACGCGGGATTGCCCCGGCCGCCGGCAGGAGTGCAGCGGCGTGAACCTCGAGAACGTGTTTCTGGAGGGAAACAAGGCTCCCACGCGCGGCACCTACCGCGTGAGCGTGGCGCTCGAGAGCCTGGGCGGAGAACAGCCGCCGATCTGGGTCAATCTGTCCTCCCGCCTCGGCGCTCGGCGCTACGCTTTCGAGATCCGCCTTTTGTCGCCGGAAGACGAGCGTCACGTCGAGCTCACGCTCTAGCCGCACCCGAGGAGCCTCTCCGGCGTCGTGGGTGTCGCGGCGAGCGGTTTTGCCTCGGCGCGTGGCGAGCGCGATTTATGGATCCGAGGGCCGGACCGGCTTCGAGTACACTGTACGCCGTGACTGTCCTGGCTCGCGTGACGAACGACGTCGACGAACCGCGCGGGCCCGACGTGTTGTTCAGCGTCGAGGTCCCGATGGAGTGGCTGGAGGAGGGGGCCAGCGTCTCCATCGCGCTGCCCCGCCTGCTGAGCTGCGCGCGCTGCGAGGGCGGTGGCTGCGATGTGTGCGGCCGCAAGGGCGCGTTCGAGCAGGCCGCCGATGGCCCCGTCATCGTCAGCTTGCCGCGCCAGGCGGGCGCCGCGCCGAGCGCGCTGCGCCTGCGCTTGCCGGGTTACGGGGCGCGCGGCGACGCGGCTTTGCCGCTCGGACACTTGATCCTCACCGTCGTGCCGCGCGACGCGGCCTTCGGCTGGGCTCCGGCGCACAGCGTTCAAAAAGTCGAGACGCGAGACGGATCGCGCCGCCCGGCGCACTGGGCGACGGGAGCGTGGGGCATCGCGATCGCGGCGCTCGCGCTGATCGCGTGGTGGTTGGCTCGGTGAGCCGACGCCGGGGCGGGGCAGGCGCCGCCGGTGTGCGCAGGCGACCGAGGTGCTGCCCTCTCGACAGCTCCCTAGCGGTGTCGAGGGCGGCGTGCTTCTAAGTGATGACGGCTGAACGGATCGAACCGAGCGCCCGCCGAGGCCGAATCCTGGCCGCCAGCGCGCGCTCGAGACAGAGTGGACGAACCATATGAACCCGATCGCGATGGCACTGTTGATCGCCTCCCTCGTGGGGCTCTTCGCCTGGACGGCTCGGCAGCGCCTTGCCTTGATCGGCACCGGCGCGCCCGTCGAGGGCGGCAGCCGCGTCGATCGCCTGGGCGAGCGGCTCGCCCGCACCTGGCGCCTCGCCATCGTACAGACGCGCATGCGCGACTACTTCTGGGCGGGCGTCGCGCACCAGTTCATCTTCCTCGGCTTCGCCGTGCTCTTGCTGCGCACCATCATCCTGTGGGGGCGCGGCTTCTCGCCAGACTTCAACCTCTTCATCCTCGGCCCCGACGGCTTCCTCGGGCTGCCGCTCGGCGCGGCCTACGGCTTCCTGAAAGACGTGTTCGCGCTGCTCGTGCTCGGCGGCGCGCTGGTCTTCGTCTACTACCGCACGCTGCGCAAGCAACGGCGCATGACGCTGAGCGGCGAGGGCCTGCTCATCCTCGGCATCATCATCACCATGATGCTCGCCGACATCTTCTACGACGGCGCCTCTCTGGTGCTCGACGCGCGCTACGCCGAGAACTGCGGCGAGTGGTGCGACAGCATCGCCACCATCGTGGCCCCGCTCGGCGAGACACCCGCCGAGCTCAGCTGGCACGCGACGGAGCCGGCGGGCACGCTGGCCTCGCTCATCCTCTCCGGGCTCGGCCCGGGCGCGCTCGTCGTGATCGCGCACCTCGGCTTCTGGACGCACTCGACCCTGGTGCTGGTCTTCCTGAACCTGCTGCCGCACTCGAAGCACTTCCACGTCATCACCGCCATCCCCAACACCTTCCTCTCCGATCTCGCGCCGCTCGGGCGCCTACCCAAGGTCGCCGAGAGCACCGAGGCGCTGATGGCCAAGGTGGAGAAGGCGATGGAAGACGAGTCGGGCAAGGCGCCAGCCGTCGGCTTCTCGCGCGTCGAGCACTTCACCTGGAAGCACTTCCTCGACTTCTACACCTGCACCGAGTGCGGTCGCTGCTCAGACCAGTGCCCTGCCACGCAGACGGGCAAGCTGCTCTCGCCCAAGCACCTCACGCTCGACCTGCGCAACAACCTCTACGCGCGCGGCGCCGAGCTCACCCACTCCAAGCAGGTCGCCGCCGCCGGCACCCAGGCAGACCCCGAGAAGCCCCAGAACGACCAGGGCGAGCTCGCCGAGGCCGGCGCGGGCGACCCGACGAACACCTCGGGCACGCGCGAGGCCATCAAAGAGATCGCCCTCGTCGACCTCGTGCCGGGCGTGATCAAGCCCGAGGTGCTGTGGGCCTGCACCACCTGCCGCGCCTGCGAAGAGCGCTGTCCCGTGTCGATCAGCTACGTCGACAAGATCGTGCAAATGCGCCGCCACCTGGTGGTGATGAAGGGCGAGTTCCCGCAGGAGCTCAACAAGCCCTTCGAGGGGATGGAGACCAACGGTAACCCCTGGAACCTCTCCCGGCAGGACCGCACCACCTGGGCCGACGGCTTGAACGTCCCCCTCGCCAGCGAGAAGCCCGACGCCGAGGTGCTCTACTGGGTGGGCTGCGCCGCCAGCTACGACCAGCGCGCCAAGAAGATCGCGCGCGCCACCGCCAAGCTCTTGAAGCGCGCGGGCGTCGACTTCGCCATCCTCGGCGACGAAGAGACCTGCACGGGCGACCCGGCGCGCCGCGCGGGCAACGAGTACCTGTTCAGCATGCTGGCGGAGACGAACGTGGCCACGCTCAACGGCTACATGGAGAAGGGCAAGAAGAAGATCCTCACCACCTGCCCCCACTGCTTCAACACCCTGCTCAACGAGTACCCCGACTTCGGCGGCAAGTACGAGGTCGTGCACCACACCGACTTCCTGCTCGGGCTCGTCGCCGAGAAGAAGCTCGTGCCCCAGCGCCCGGTGAAGGGCAAGATCACCTACCACGACTCCTGCTACCTCGGCCGCTACAACCAGATCTACGAGTCCCCGCGCGACATCCTCAAGAGCATCCCCGGCGTCGAGGTCGTGGAGCCCACCTACTGGAAGAAGGACAAGGGCCTATGCTGCGGCGCCGGCGGCGCGCAGATGTGGATGGAAGAGCAGAACAACAACCGCGTGAACGTGAAGCGCACGCTGCAGCTCATCGACACGGGCGCCACCACCGTGGCGAGCGCTTGCCCCTTCTGCATGACGATGCTGGGAGATGGGCTCAAGGCGAAGGACCGCGAAGACATCCGCCAGCTCGACGTGGTGGAGCTGCTGGCCGAGAGCTGCGAGACGGGGGAGGAGAGCGTCGCGGCGGAGTGAGCTCCCGAGCGCCGTTCGAGCCCCGGCGCCGCTCAGTCGCGGATGGGCGGCAGCTCGTCTTCGCTCGTTTCGGGTTCCAAGCCGAGCGTCACCTCCTGCGTGATGACGTGGCACTCGTCTTCCTCCACCGTCACCGCCACTGAACCCGCCTGTTCGCCGCGCGTCGCAGTGATGAGGAAGTCACCCGCTTCTTCGCCGCCGCAGGCGTACTGGCTGCCGATGGGCTCGCACGCTCGAGCTTCGCCGCCGTCCACCGAGTATTCGACGGCTGCGTCATCGACGGGGGTGTCGCCGTCCAGCACCGTCACGAGCGTCGAGAACCGAAACTCGGCGGTGCAGATCACGCCTCCCTCCTCCTCTCCTTCGGGCGCCTCGTCCGAGCAAGCGAGGCCAGCCAGAATTCCCGCAAACATGAAGACAGCGCGCGATCTCATGAGTTCTCCTCTTTCCAGCGTGGCTTCCGCCGTACGCATCGACTCATGAGCCTCGCAAGCGACATGCCAAGTGAATCGGCCTCCTCCAACGGCTGTTCCGCGCTGTAGCAACGCGACGTGTGCCAGCTGCCTGTGCCACTCGCGGTCGTGACCGGGCGTGTGTGTCCTGTGGCGGCACATCGGGTGGCGCATGCTCGTGGCTGGTCTTAACCCAGCGCATCGCGGCCGCGCGGAGGCCCTCGCCGCGGCTAGCGCGACTTCAAGCTATCCTCTCGGATCTTTCTGAACTCGTTGCCTGGCTTCCATTCCGGATACGCCTTCGACTGGGCGACGCGGTAGCCGACGGCGAGCAGGAGCTTGGCCTGCTCGGCGAAGCCGGAGAGATCCCAGTCGGGCTTCACCTGGTCGGAGGGGGAGTGGTAGTCGCTGGCGAGGTATTCAGCTCGTTTTTGCTCGCCGAAGCCGGCGGGTTTGTCGACGTAGTCGATGCCGTCGCCGACAGAGAGGGCGGGCACGCCGGCCTTGGCGAAGTTGAAGTGGTCGGAGCGGTAGTAGAAGCCTTTCTCGGGCTCGGCGTCGGGCGATAGCGTCTGGTTCTGTTCGGCGGCGGCAGCGTAGAGGTAGTCGTCGAGATCAGAGGCGCCGAGTCCGACCACGATCACGTCCCTGGTGCGGCCCCACATCGGCAGGTTGTTGTCGGCGTTGATGTTGGCGAGCGTCGTGACCATCGGATAGAGCGGGAACTGGGCGTAGTAGCGCGAGCCGAGCAGGCCCTGCTCCTCCGCTGTGGTCGCCAGGAAGACGAGCGTGCGCTTGGGGCGCGGCGCGTGGGTGAGGGCGCGCGCGATTTCGATGAGGGCGGCGCTACCGGAGGCGTTGTCGGCGGCGCCGTTGTAGATGGTGTCGCCGTTGCGGGCAGCGCCGATGCCGAGGTGGTCCCAGTGCGCCGTGTAGATAACGGTCTCCCGCGCGAGCGCAGCGTCGCTGCCCTCGAGCTTGGCGATGACGTTCTTCGAGGTGACGGGGCGCAGCGTTTGCTGAAAAGACATGCTGGCCGTCATGCCCAGCTCGACCGGCTGGAACGCGCGCGAGGCGGCGGCGCCCTTCAGCTTCTGAAAGTCCTGCCCGGCGAGCTGAAACAGCCGTGTGGCGGCCTCGTGCGATAGCCAGCCTTGCACGGCGGCGCGGCCCAGGTTCTTGTCGGGTGTGACCAGGTCGAAGCGCTCGCCACCGAAGCCCTGCACCACCTTGAAGGGGTAACCCGCGGCCTCGGTATCGTGCACGATGAAGACGCCAGCGGCGCCGAGCTCGGCGGCCTTCTCGTATTTGTACGTCCAGCGGCCATACAGCGTCATGGCCTTGCCCCCGAACAGCTTCGGGTCGAGGCCAGAGCCATCCGCCGCGGGCACCGGCGGATCGTTGACCAGCACGATGAGCGTCTTGCCCTTCACGTCCAGGCCCTTGAAGTCGTCCCAGCCGTACTCGGGCGCCTGCACGCCGTAGCCGGCGAACACCAGCTCCGCGTCGGCGAGGCGGATCGCGTCCACCCCGCGCTGGCTGAACGCCACGACCTCGCCATCATGCGCGAAGGAGTGGGCCTTGCCAGCGCGCGTGACCGATAGCGGCGTGAACCGAGAGGGCAGGATGCCGAGCAGCGGGACCGTCTGGATCCACGTGCCGTCGGGGTTGCCCGGCGCGAGGCCCGCGGCGCCGAACTGGTCGATCAGGTACTTGACGGTGCGCTCTTCACCCGGCGTGCCCGGCGCGCGCCCCTCGAACTCGTCCGATGCGAGCGCGCGAATGTGGGTGAGCGCCGCGCCCGTGTCGATGTTCGGCAACTCGGCGAGCGTCGGCTCTGCGCTGCCTGTCGAGGAAAGGGCTGCGGCCGATGCAGGGGACTCTGAAGCCGCCGGCGTCGCGACCGTGGACGGCGCGGCGGCAGGCGAACAGCCAGCGACCCAGAGTGCGAGCAGACCGACGCGATGAGCCATCATGTCGTCAGGATAGCCCATGCCGCCCCTGGCGAGGCAACGCACCAGGCGATGAGCGCCGAGACCTCTCCCGACCGTGCCGCTCGCGCTCCACGGCTGGCTCCGGTTGACCCCTCCCGGCTGCGGCGGCTATGGGATGGCCTGATGTCCAAGATCTTTCTGCAGGCCTGCGCGGGCGCGCCCACGGGCTACACCCCGATCTGGCTGAACCGCCAGGCCGGTCGCTACATGCCCGAGTACCATGCGGTAAAGGGCAGCGGCTCGAGCCTGGAGTTCTTCAAGGACCCGGAGCGCGCGGCGCGGGCCACGCTCGACGCGCAGCGCATCCTGGGCGTCGATGCCGCCATCCTGTTTGCCGATCTGCTGCCCATCCTCGAGCCGATGGGTCTGCGGCTGCAGTACGTGGCGGGTGAAGGCCCCCTGTTCGACAACCCGGTGCGCACCGAGGCAGACGTGCAGCGGCTCGTGGTCTCGCCGGCGCTCGAGGCCACGCCGTACATCGCACAGACCGTGAAGAACGTGCTGGCGGAGCTGCCTGCGGACGTGGCTCTGATCGGCTTTGCCGGGGCGCCCTTCACGCTGGCCTCGTATGCCGTGGAAGGCAAGGGTTCGCGCGACTACGTGCGCGTCAAGCGTATGATGTATCAGGCGCCGGCGCTCTGGCACGCGCTGCTGGACAAGCTCGTGGAGCAGGTCACCAGCTACGTGGGGCTGCAGATCGACAGCGGCGTGCACGCCGTGCAGCTGTTCGACAGCTGGGTCGGCTGCCTCTCGCTGCGAGATTTCGATCAGTACGTGCTGCCCCACGTGCAGCGCCTGATCGACAACCTACGCGGCCGCGTGCCGGTCATCTACTTCGGGACCGGCAATGCGCATCTGCTCGACAGCGTGGCCCGCACGCGACCCGACGTGATGGCGCTCGACTGGCGCGTGCCGCTTGCCCCCACCTGGCAGCGCCTGGGCGTGACCGCCGTGCAAGGCAACCTGGATCCCATCGTCCTGTGCGCGGACCGCGCGACCGTCGAGGCGCAGGCGAAGGCCATTCTGGACGAGGTCGCAGGGCGCCCGGGCCACATCTTCAACCTGGGTCACGGCATCGTGCCGGAGACGCCCGTGGACAACGTCAAGGCGCTGGTCGACTTCGTGCACGAGTACTCCGCGCGCAACGCTTGAAGCTTCGCGGGCGCGGCCCGCCGAAGGCGACCAGGGGCCCACGCTCGGGCGACTCGGGGGCTCGCAGCCGGCACGTTTCCTGCCTCATGCAGGCGACCAGGCCTGATCGTCGTGTGGCGGCGAGGCCGTTTCCTGGAGCCGAGCCATGAATGACAAGCACTTGCGCCTCGCGTACTGTTCCGTGACGTTGCTTTTTGCGCTGCTTCAGGGCTGGTCTGCCGTGCAGTACCTGTCTGATGCGCCGCGCATGGCTGAGACGATCGGGGCACTCGGCTACCCGCTGTATTTCATGAAGATACTCGGCGTAGCGAAGTTGCTGGGCATCGTCGCCATCCTGTACGGGCGCTTCCCGCGCTTGAAAGAGTGGGCCTACGCGGGCTTCACGTTCGACACCATCGGGGCCTTCTGCTCTCATCTCGCCGCGGGCGACTCGCTCCTCATCGCGATGGTGCCGTTGCTATTCTGCGCGGCGCAGCTCGCCTCCTACTTCCTGTGGAAGCGGCTCGAGCCGGCGAGCGACATCGCGATTCCCGGTTGGGCGAAGACGGCTGGCGCCCCGCCGAGCCGCCCGCGCACGGCTTGACGCGGGCTATACGCGATTGGCAGCGCGCGCAAATCCCGCGGCCGCTTGACACTCCCGCATTCATGTAACATCATAAGTTCCATGAGACGGGATGGCCGACTCTCCGGCGTGCTCCACGTCCTGCTGCACATGGCCCAGCAGGAAGGCCCGGTGACGTCGGAGGTCCTCGCGAAGGCGATGGACACGAACCCCGTCGTGCTGCGCCGGCTGATGGGGGGTCTACGTGATCACGGGTACGTCCAGTCGGAGAAGGGCCACGGTGGCGGGTGGACGCTGGCCTGCGATCTCTCGAAGGTCACCCTGCTCGACATCTACACCGCGCTGGGCTCGCCCTCGTTGCTGGCCGTTGGGAACCGCACGGAGGCCCCCGGATGCCTGATCGAGGAGGCGGTGAACGCGGCGCTCGATCGGTCGTTTCAGGCCGCGGAGGCGCTTCTGCTCGAGCGCCTCGGCGAGGTGACGCTGGCGACGCTGAGCGCCGATGTCAGCCGTCGCCAGGTCGCGCGCAAGGGGCGCAAGCGTGCGCATCACCCGGAGAAGGCGCATGGCTAGGCGCGCTCGCGCGAACGGAACGCTGGCGGCTCGAGCGCTCACGCCGCCGCTGATGAAGGGAGCCGAGCGTGGCTGAATTCTGGGAGACCGCGTTCACGAAGATGCAGCTCGGTTGGGGACTCGAGCCGACCGTGTCTGCCGCGCTCGCGCGCGATTGTTTTGCGCGAGCGGGTGCGGAGAATGTCCTGATACCCGGCATGGGCTATGGCCGGAACGCCAGGCCGTTTCTCGAGCGTGGGATGTCGGTGTCCGGGATCGAGATCTCGGAGACGGCGATCGCACTCGCTCGCTCGCGGCTGGGGCTCGAGATCCCCATCGTCCACGGCTCGGTCACCGACATGCCCTTCGACGACCGCCAGTACGACGGCATCTTCTGCCACGGGCTGGTCTACCTTCTCGATCAGGCCGGGCGCGAGAAGTTCATTCGCGACTGTCACCGCCAGCTGGCGCCTGGTGGGCACATGATCTTCTCGCTCATCTCGAAGCGGGCGCCGATGTACGGGCAGGGGCCCCGGCTCGGTGAAGACTGGTACGAGCGCCTGCCCGGGCTCCCCATGTACTTCTACGACGCGGAGTCGGCGCGCCGCGAGTTCGCGGCCTACGGCATCGTCGACCTGCTGGAGCTCGACGAACCATCGGAGGCCGGCGCTGCCCTCCCTTTCATCGTCGTGATCTGCAGGAAAGACGCCGCGGGCGGCGGAGCAGAGGAGGCAGAAAACGTCGAGCGGGGGCGTTGAGGCCCGGCGGGAACGCGCCACGTTGCCGGACAGCGCGCCCGCGATGTCGTACGCTCCGTCTCCCAGCGGCTGACATCCATCGACGAGGCACCCGAATGATACGCGACGGCATGGCGACTCTGGACGAAGACCGCGCGCACGCTGCCCTGACTCCCGACGTCGGGCCACCAACACCGGAGCGGGAATGGCGCGCGGGGGGCGATTGGCGCCAGTTCGCTCGCGCGGGCGTATTCCGGCTCGTTCAGGCGGCGTTGCTGCCTGCGGGGGCGGTCGGGTACGTGCTGTTCGTTCGGACAGCCGTGGCCCACAGCCGGCGTACCGGCTCGTCGATGACCGTGCTCGCCTCGCTCTACACCCGCTACATGCAGCACGATCTCGGTACGCGGCGTGACGAGGCGGGCGCGCGCCTGATGGCCCTGATGCCGAACGTCTCGGTCGCGGGGCTGCGGCTGCTCACTGCGCCGACTCGCCTCGCCCACCGAGCGTCGCGGCACGTGCCGCGGCGCTACCGCTATCCGTACCCCGGCGATCCGCCGCTCGAGCATCAGACGTCAGCGCGCACCACCTTCTACGACGCCGCCCTGGAGCGGTACCTCCCCGGCAAGCGTCAGCTCGTCATCCTCGGTGCGGGCTTCGATACGCGCTCGTACCGGTCGACGCTCTCGTCGATCGTGCGGTGCTTCGAGCTCGACCAGCCGAAGACGCAGGCGCTGAAGCGCGAGTTGCTCGACAAGGCCGGCATCGACACGGGCACCGTGAGCTTCGTGCCTGTCGATTTCCAGCAAGACGATTGGCTCGAGCCCCTCGTTCAGGTCGGCTTCGATCCGAGCCAGCCCAGCCTGTTCATCTGGGAGTCTGTCTCGATGTACCTCGATCGCGAGGCGGTCGAGCGCACCCTGCGCCGGGTCGCCGGCGTCGCCCCCGGCAGCGTGCTGGCCTTCGACTACTTCGCGGCCCAGTTCATCGACGCGAACTCCCTCGTCCTGCGCTACGTGCGCAAGCTCCTGAACGCGACCGGCGAGCCCTGGCGCTTCGGCATCGACAACACGCCTCCGGTGCGGCAACGCGTCGCCGACTTCGTGCAAGCGTGCGGCCTGAAGCTGGACACGCAGCGCAACTTCGGACCGGAGGCGCCCCCGCGTCGCGCGCCGGCGGGATTTGCGACGGCCGTCGTGCCGGGCCCGGCGCGCTGAGCGCACGGGCTGCGTGCGGCACGTCGCCGACAAATCAGTCAATATAGCGAAAATGTCCGACCCTTCCTCCTGGTCGCTGGCCATCTCGTGGGTGGGCACGCTGGCGCTCGCTCTGGTGCTCGCTGCGGTGGCGGGGCTGCGCGCGTGGTTGCCGCTGCTCGTCGCCGGCGGCCTCTCCCGCCTCGGCGTCGCCGATCTGGGCGCGAGCTTCACCTGGCTGGGTTCGGGGCCCGCGCTGGCGGTGCTCGGAGGCGCGACCGTGATCGAGATCGTGGGCGACAAGATCCCGGTCGTCGATCACTTTCTCGACGCCATCGGGACCGTGATCCGGCCGCTGGCGGGCGCGCTCGCGGCGGCCGCCGCGCTGGTGCAGATTCACGACCCGTTGATCGCGCTCGTCATCGGCATCGTCGTGGGGGCGCCGGTGGCGCTCGCGCCGCATGTCGCCAAGTCGACGCTGCGCGGTGTCTCGACCGGCACGACGGCGGGGTTCGCCAATCCCCTGCTCAGCGTGATCGAAGACGGCGTCGCCTTCTTCATTGCGCTGCTCGCGTTCCTGTTGCCCGTGCTCGCGCTGCTGATGGTGGTCGGCTGCGTTTGGCTCGCGTGGCGTTGGCTGAGGAAGGTGCGTCGCCGATCACTGGCGTCGCGCGGGGTGCCCGCCGCCGAACGTGGGCCCTAGGCGCGGCGAGCAGCTCTCGATGAACGGGGACTGCGGCGCGGCAGCGGGCGCTCGAAGTCCCGCCTTTGGGACTCGACTGACTCGAGTTAGATTCGGCGCCAGGCGGCATGCCGGCCATCTTCATCTCGTACCGCAGGAAACCCAGCAGTTGGGCGGCGCACGCCGTGTACAGCGCCCTCCAACCGGTTTTCGGCGAAGAGGCGGTGTTTCTGGACGCCTCAATCCCGCCCGGGCACGACTTCCCGAAGTGCCTCGAGCGCGCCATCGACAAATCCGACGTGGTCGTGGCGCTGATCGATGCCGATTGGGTGCCGGAACCGCCGCGCGCTGGCCGCGACTTCGTCTGGCTCGAAATCGAGCGCGCTCTCGCCAACGCCTTGCCGATCATCCCGGTGCTCGTCGACAACGCCGAGTTGCCGCCCGCGAATAGACTTCCAGACGGCGTTCGGCCGATTCTCGAACGTCAAGTCACGCGGCTCCGCGAGGGTGCTGAATCGAAGCGAGGCCTTCAGGACCTGATCGACGCGATTCGGGAGCAAACGACCACGGCGCAGGTGTCGCGCGAGGTCGACGCGCCCTGGTTTGGAGCCACCCGGAATCGCTTCAGCCAGTCGACCGTCGTTCCAGCAGCCGTCCGCCGGCTGTTTCGCGCGAGCGACCCCCCGATGCCCGCCGAGCTGAATGCCGAGACGACCTATCTGGTGTGGTTCAGACGGAAGATGGCGAAGCTCAATGGGCACACCCCCGCCTATGTTCGACTGCGAGGCGTGCTGAGCTCCCAGCCGACGAGCGAAGAAGCTGCGGCGCGCGATCACGGGGCGAGCGTCCAGGTCGCGGCCGAGCTGCGCCGGATCGCCGCCGGCGCGTCGCATCGGGGGCGTTCCATCTCCGATGTGCTCGAGTTCATGGAAGGGCGGCGCGCGGCGGAACGCCGCGAGCCGCTCGGCATCTTCGGTGCGCCCGGCAGCGGCAAGAGCACGACGCTCCGGGAATTCGGGTATCGCCTCGCCGATCGCCAGCTCCGGCTCGGCGCTGTCAAACCAGTGATCCCGGTCTACATCGAGCTCGGACGAGGACAGGCCGCGTTCGAGTCGAGCGTCGAGCAAGGAATCTTCGGGCTGCTCGCGCAAACGTTGGGCGAGGGCCATGCGTTGCCGTTCCTGCGTCGGTCGCTCGATCGGCTTCGCGACGAGTGCCGCCTGCTGCTGCTGTTCGACGGCTTGGACGAGATGCGCAGCGCTGACTACGTCGCCGACATCCGTCGGCTCTCCCAATACGCGGAGGAAGCGTTCCCGCAGGTCCGTTCCATCTTTACGTGCCGCCTCGATGGGGTGTGCGAGGCCTTCGCCCACGGCAGGCTGGTGTTGCACGGATTTGATACTTCGCAGGTCCGCGCGTATGTCCGCGCGGTTGCCAACACCGGTGGCGAGGCGGCGAACCGGTGGGAAGAGCCAGACGCGGCCCTGAACCGAGATTTTGCGGCGGCGCCGGGCAGCGAGCTGGAAGCTTTGGCCTTGCCCTTTCTGGAGACGGAGTCGCTGCGCGGCCTGGTCACGAATCCGCTGCTGCTCTACCTATTCTGCTCCTTCGTTTCCAAGGAGGGTCGGGCCCCCCGACACTCGAGCGAGATCTTCGAGAGCTATCTGTCGAAGAGCGTGCTGCGGCTCCGAAGCCCCGCCCCGCGAGGCGCCTCTGAAGCGCTCGACGCCGACAGCGTGATCGCGAGCTGGGCGCAGCTGGCTCACGAGATCACCTTCGGGCGCGACGCGCGGGCGCCGGGTGCGTCGATGCGATCGACCCCGCTGACGCCCGATGAGCTCGGCGCCGCGCTGGATACCGGCCTGCGCAGCGGCATCTTGACGTTCCGGCTCGAGGCGTCGCGGGCGCTGCCCGAGCTGCGAGCGAGCCCAGCCGGCATCGGCATCGCCGACGACATTGGCTTCTTCCACCAGAGTTTTCAGCATTTCCTCTGCGCTCGCCACATCGCTCGAAAGCTCGACGCCAGCGCCGTCGTCGACTGGGCTGCGTGGATCGACGACCGTAGGTGGCAGGCCGTCGCGATCAATCTCGCGACGATGGGCGCCGGACGGCTCAGCTCATCCCCAGCCTTCGACTCCCTGCTCGACCCCATCATCGGCTACTACGACCGGCTGGGCTCGCAGCAAGCGCACCTGGAGCGGCGGCTCGCGAGCGTGAAGGCCGAGTGGAGAGCCGCGGTTCCGCCCCCGCCCGCACCCAATCCCTTCTCTGACGCGCCGGTAGATCTGGTGACGACGCCGGAGAAGGAAGCGGAGCTCGACGAGATCGCCGAGAGACACCAAGCCCTCACGACATATATCGCCCTGAACCGCTGGCGGCTCTCGATCGACGCCGAACGGGTCTGGGCAGACCGGGTCGTCTTCCTGGCGCGCCTGGTCGAGGCAGGCCTGGCAGCACCGAAGCCGCAAACGGACCCGTCGCTGCGCGAGCGGCTCGGTCGCGCCGGCGCTCACCTCTCGTGGTTCGGGCGTCCAACGACCCAGGTCAAGTTGATCTGGGCTGCGGCGGAGCTGCCTCGGGGCTTGCCGCTGGATGGAGCCAGAGAACGGATCGTCGCCTCGTCGGAGACTTGTCAGTGGGTGCAGCAGCAAGCGCGCCGGGCGCTCGCGTTGCATGCTGCCTCGGCGCAGCGAGCCGGTTCGCTCTCCCAAGGAGGCATCGTCGCCGCGGACTTTGCTCGGGGCCATCTGGCTCGCCACTGGCGCGGCAGTGCGCCGTGGGAGGCGGAGCCACCTTCCGGGAGTGAGGTTCGGTGGGCCGTGCGGGTCAGCGCCGTCTACTCCTTCGCCTCGCTCTTCTTCGCCCTGGTCGTCTGCGCGCTGGCAGCCGCCCCGGCTGCCCGTGCGCTCGCGTTTTCGGGCCGGGTACCGCACGCCGGCAACTGGAGCGCGTTCCTCTTCGTCTACATCATCGTCCTGTGGTCGTGGGGAACCACTATCGCCGTGCGGACGGGCTTGGCGCCGATTCGCCGCGCCGTGTGGTCGATCGCCTTGATCGCGGTGGCGACGGGCCTGGCGTCGTGGGCTGTAGCCCCCTGCCTGGTCGGCCCTTGCACGGCGCGGAACTGGGGTGAGACGATCGCGTGGGACGCGCTGCCCTGGACCTTGCTTCCCCTCGTCGTCATCATCGCCGCAGAGCAGATCGCGTTTGTCGTGGCCGCACTCTTGCTTGGCCTCCAGCAGCGCCGCACGACGTTCGCTGTCGCCCGCTCCGCGCTCCAGGCACGCAGCTGGGCCCTCGAAGCGGGTGCTGTTCGATGGTTCTTCGGCCTGACGAAGCTGGGGCTCGGCTTTGCGCTGGTCGCGGGCGTCGCTGGCCTGATCATGTTTGGCTTGAACGGGCCGTTCCCGTCCAGCTGGCTGGCGGAGCGCCAGGCTCCCGCGAGGCAGCAGACGTGGGCGCCAGAAGACGCCTTGTTCAACTTCATGGCTGTGCTGACCTTCATCCTGATCGGTCTGCTCCTGGCTTCGAACGATCGGCTCTTCGAGAGCCTGATAGACAGCTGGCGTCGTTTCCGCGTTCGGGGCCATCTTCGCCAGCGCGCGGGGACCGTAGGCGCGACGCGCCTCCGCGATGCCAAGTGGCTACAGGCCGTCAGAGACGCGAGCGATCCTCACTCGCAATCGGCGTTGCTCGCAGAGGTTTCGGTCGCAATACCCCGCTCCGCAGTCGCGGAATGCCGGATGCAGCTCGAGGGGCTCGAGCGATTCGTTCGCGCCGAACCGGCTCGAAGCACATACTACAGTCTGCTCGCCCGGCTCGACGTGCTGTGCGACTTGTCTAGCTGACGCGAGAATCGCAAAACAGCGGTACCCGCACGTGTCGGTGCCCGCCGAGCAGGCGCTGGCAGAGGCACCCCGGCGCGCGCTCGCGGCGCTGGCGCAGCGCGTGAGCTCCCGCGGTTGAGGCTCCCGGCGGCTCCACCGCCAGGCGCCTACGCTGCTCGTTCGCCCTGAGCGGGGCGATCCGCGCGGCTACGGCCTGCTCGGCAGCTCGCCCGCGAGCTCGACCGGGGCCGGCGCCACCGAGGGCGCCAGGTGCGCGCGGCTGAGCAGCGCATGTTTCACCCAGCTGCGCCGCTTCCAGCGCGTGTAGTTGATGAGCCCGCGCAGCCACTCGTCGCAGATCATCGCGACGCACAGGCCGCTCAGCCCCCAGCCCTGGTGCAGTCCGAGCCACCACGCCAGCGGCACCCACAGGCCCCACACCGAGCAAGCGCCCATGAGCAGCGGAAAGCGCGCGTCGCCTGTGGCGCGCAGGCCGTTGACGGTGACCACGTTGAACACCCGCCCCGTCTCCAGCAAGATGCCGAGCTGCTGCAGGCGCACGGCCCCCGCCAGCACCTCCGGGTCTGACGTGAACTGGCCGAGCACGAACGGCGCTGCCAGCGCCACCAGCACGCTCACCCCGAGCGCCCACGCGAGCCCCTTCTTCACGCTCGCGAGCAGCTCGCGGTGCGCGCGCTCCATGTCGCCGGCACCCACGCTGTGCCCCACCAGGATCTCGGTGCCGAGCCCGATCGAGATCGCGAACAAGAGCACCCACATCGTGATCTGTCGCGAGTAGGCCAGCGCGGCGATGCTGCTCTCGCCCATGCGGCTCGCGAACGTGGTGGTGACCACCAGCGCCATGAAGTAGCTCAGGTTCTCGCCCGCCGCGGGCAGCCCGATGCGCAGGATGCGCCGGAGCGGAGACAGCTTCAGGCGAAAGTAATCCGCCGGCAGCAAGCGGATGCCCGTCTTCTGCAGCACCAGCTGGCGCAAGATCACGAAGCACACCAGGCGGCTGATCACGCCCGATACGGCCACGCCGGGCACGCCGAGCTTCGGCAAGCCGAACAACCCGAACAGGAACACCGCGTTGAAGGCCACGTTCACGACGTTCTGCAGGCCCGTGGTCAACATCACCGGGCGCGTGTGGGCGTGCGCCCGAAGCGTCGCGGCCATGGCGATGTTCTGAGCTTCCAGAAACAGCGTGCCGCCCATCAACGTCAAGAACGGCACCGCGTAGGCCAGCAGCGCGTCGGGCAGTTGCATCAGGCGCAGCAGCGGCTCTGCGCTGGCCGCCACGCCCACGCTCACACAGAGCCCGATCCAGGAGTTGACCCCGATCGCAGCCCGCGAGATGCGGTCTGCCCCCGGCCGGTCGTTGCCGCCGAGGTGATGGGTGATGACCACGCTCGAGCCGATGCCGATGAAGTTGAAGAGGATGATCGAGATGTAGACGACTTGATGCGCCACACCGAGCGCGGCCACGGCGCCGTCCGAGATGTGGCTGACCATGAACGTGTCGACCGTTCCGATCAGAATGCGCAGGCCCTGCTCGACGAAGATCGGCCACGCCAGCGCCAAGAGCGTCAACTTCTGCGGGTTCGGTGGAGTCGTGCTCATCGCTGGCGGCGAGCCCTCTACACCTCCGGCGAGGCCCCGTCCATCTGCTGCTTACGGCCCAACCTCGGGCCTGTTGCGGGGCCAGCCGTCGATGCCCCCACCGGCCGCGCTCGGCCGCGGATCGCTCATCGCCGACCGAACCATCGGGCGCGGCCTGCGCGCGGCTCGCCTCCCCCCGGCGTCGGGCTCGGCGCCGTGCTCGGCCGGTGCCCTCCCATTCAACGAGTGATCCGGGCGCGGCCTGCGCGCGGCAGCCTGCGCGCGCCGCGGGGGAGGCCCGCGTCGAGCGGAGCGAGGATCCGGTGCCGGGCAGATCGGCGGTTGCCCACGCTCGAACGGCGATCCAAGGCTACTGTTCGCATCCTCGAGCCGCACATGAAACGCGAAGAGAACATCACACGCTTCGAGCCTGCCACGACCCGGGGCCAGGTGCGCTTTCTGCGAACCAGGGGAGCTGGAGACCAGCGAGTCGTTCCCCACCGATCGACAGCGTTCGGGCTCGCGCTGCTGGGCGCGAGCTGGGTCGGGCTCGCTCGGCCCGCCCGCGCCGCGGAGCTGGCCGTCAGCGGGCCCGCGCAGTGCCCGGACACGGCCGAGCTCGCGTTCCGCGTCGAGCGCGCGCTGGGGAGGCCGCTCGCCGACGCCCCGCTGCTGAGGCTGCGCGTGCGCTTCGAAGCCACGGGCGGCGCCGGCTACGAGGCGCGGCTCGCTGTCGAGTCGTCGGATGTCGCCCCGCCGGGCGCGGAGCGCGAGCTGAACGCGCGCGAGTGCGGTCCGCTCGGAGACGCGGTGGCGGTCGCCATCGCCCTGGCGCTCGGCGTGAGCGAAGCGGGGCGGGAAGCGTCGCCTGGCAGCGAACCTTCCGCGCGCGAGCCGTCTGCGCGCGCGCGTTCGGGCAGCGGAGCGAGCGCCGAGCCGGTGCTGGGCGACGAGCCTCCGGGGCCGCCGGTGAGGGCTGCTGCGCCCGCGCTCGAGCAGGCTGCGCCGAGCGACGAGCCTGCACCCGATGAGCGCGCGACGTTCACTCCAGCGCTGACGGTCTCGGCCGTCGGAGACGTGGGGTCGCTGCCGGGAGCCGGCGTCGGCGTCGGCGTCGGCGCCGAGCTGGGCTGGGAGCGGCTGGCTCTGCGCGCCACGGGCACGTTGTTTCTCGATCGGCACGTCGCGCTGCCCGGCGCTGGCGAAACGGGGCTCGGCGCAGACATGGGCCTCGCGCTCGGCGCTCTGTCCGTCTGTTCCACGCTGCTGCGTGCCGCGCGCGCTGCCGCGTTCGCCTGCGCGGGGTGGGAGCTCGGCCGGCTCGAGGCCATCGGCACGGGTGTCCTCACGCCCCGACGCGAAGGTACCCTGTGGTCGGCGCCGAGGGTGGACGCTGGGTTCGACTGGGCCGCAGGCGGGGGGCCGCTGCGGCTCGTGGCGCAGGTGACCGCGGCAGCCCCGCTCGAGCGCGACGATTTCTATCTACGCGATCTCGGGAGCGTCCATCGCCCCCCGGCGGTGGCCGGCCGACTGTCGCTGGGGGTGCACATCGATTTTCGTTGAGGCGCCGAAGAAGCCCAGGGTGCCGGACACGAAGGGCCGCGCGGCACCCATGGAGCGCAAGCGAGTGACAACCACGATCGACTTATCCAGCTTCGGTGCAGCCGATGGTGCGTCGGTGAGCGCCGCGCGCACTGCTGCGTCGCGCGCGGTCTGTGCTCCGGCAGACGCGCCGCAGCCACGCGCCGCTCCGGGGGCGCGGGAGGCCGCGACGAAGCTGACGTTTGACCAGGTCTACGAGGCGCATTTCGATTTCATCTGGCGCTCGCTGCGGCTGCTCGGTGTGGATGAGCACGCCCTGGAAGATGCCACGCAGGATACGTTCAGCGTGGTCTCGCGGCAGCTCGCCGGTTTCGAGGGGCGCTCGGCGCTGAAGACCTGGCTGTTCGCCATCCTGCAGCGGGTCGCTTCAAATTATCGGCGCCAGCGCCGCCGCAAGCAGGCGCCGCTCACGTCGCTCGGCGATGCGCCGGGTCGGGAAGCAACGCCGCACGCGCACGCCGAAGCCGCCGAAGCGGCGCGAGCGATCGAGTCTTTCTGCGCGGCGCTACCTCCCGAGCGCCGAGCGCTGTTCGTGCTGGCGGTGCTCGAGGACCTGCCCGCGACGGAGATCGCGGCCACGCTCGGCATGCCGAGCGCCAAGGTGTACTCGCGTGTGCACGCATTGCGCGAGGGTTTGAAGCGCGCCCTCGCTGCTCGGGGGGGAAGCAGTGGCTGAGCGCGAAGACTTGCAACGCACCGTGGCGCTGGCCAAGGAAGGGCTGCTCGCGCCGCCCGCGGCGCGGGCCCGAGTCCGAGCGCGGCTCGGCGAGGGTGCGCTGGGGTCGAAGAGTGATCCCGGCGCCGGCGCGGCTGCCGCGTCCGTGAGCGCTTCGGGAGCGGCACGCCCCGCGTGGCGCTCGCTCGGATGGATGCTGGCCGGCGTGAGCGTCGGGCTGTGCGCGGGCTACTGGCTGGGCTATCAGCGCGTGGGAGCGTCGCTCGCGGAGCGCGGCGCGACGATCGACAGCGCGCACGCCAGCGCCACGAGCGGCCTCGCGACGCCCTCACACGACGCGAACGGGAGCGCGACGTTGCACGAGGGCGCGCGCGCGCCGGCCGAGCACGCCGAGCAGGCCGCTGCGCCCACCGCGGCCAGCGCTGCACCCGCAGCAACGGGAGATGTCTCGCACGGTGCCGGGGCCTCGCCGCCGGGCCACGACGCGCCTCGAGCAGATGGCGTGCCCGCTGCGCTCGAAACGGTGCCCCAGCGCTCGGCGTCGGCGAGGGGCGCCGCCCGGGCGGCGCCGCGGTCAACGGCAGACGGCGAGGGCCGCGACCGATTCGCGGCCGAGGTCGCGCTGCTCGGGCGCGCCGAGCGCGCCATTCGCGGGGGCGAAGCGGCGCTCGCGCTCGCTCTGCTCGAGCAGCTCGATCGCGAATTCCCGAGCTCGGCGTTGCGCGTGGAGCGCGCCGCCGCGCGCGTGCTCGCCCGCTGTGAGGCCTCGCGCAGCGGCAGCGCTGCCGAGCGCGCCGCAGCCCAGAGCGCTGCGCGCGAGCTGCTCTCGCGGGGCTCGTCGGTGTATGCGGGCCGCGTGCGCGAGCTGTGCGGGCTCGCCGACGAAAGCGTGAACGTCGCGAGCGAAGAAGCTCCTCGGCGCGGACACTGAGGGCGCGAAGGAGAAACACTCTCATGTCATTACCCAGCATCACCATCCATCGCCTCGCACCCGCTTCGACCTCCGCGCGGCGCGCCCTCGCGCGCTGGCCACTCCGATGCAGTGCGATCAGCAGCCTCGCCGCGCTGGCTCTCGGCTGCTCGAGCGATGGCATCGACCTCGGCGGCGGGGCGCTCACTCAGCCCCTCGAGCGCGGCGCGCGCTGTCAGGGCTCGGCGATCGTGGAGGGCAACGTGCTCGTCACCAACCAGCAGGAGATCGAAGACCTCGAGGGCTGCGAAGAGATCCGCGGGGACTTCACGATCCGGATGTTCGCGGACGCCGAGCTGACGCCCCTGCAGGCTCTTCAGGTCGTGGAGGGCGGGTTCCTGATCGGCGGCACTCTGTTCGATACGTCCCCGGACGCGGAAGAGGACAGCCAGACGTTGGAAGAAATCGGTCTAGCCGAGCAAGCGCTGCGCGGGACGTGGCTGGTGTCGCTCGAGGGCCTGGAGTCGCTCGAGCGAGTGGGCGGTCTCCTGCTGTCGGATACGGCCGTCAGCGACCTGTCGCCCCTGGCGCAGCTGCGCGCGATCGGCGGCGCGGGCGGCTCGCCCGAGAGCATCCTCGACTCGGGCGATCTAGGCATCCAAGGCAACCCGCTGCTGCGTGACCTCGGCGGTCTCGAGCGAGTTCGTGGTGTGACCGAGGTACAGATCGGCTTCAACGGCGCGCTCGAGAGCCTAGACGGGTTGACGCCGGGCACGGAGCTGACGCTCCTCAGCGTGTTCGAGGAGCCGGCGCTCACCGATATCGATGCCTTCTCCGCCATCACGAAGGTGGGGGCGCTCACTCTGGACGGAGTGGGGGTCACCGACCTCGACGCCTTGTCGGGTCTCCGCGCCGTGGAGGGCGCGATCTCCATCGCGAACAACCCTGATCTGGTCGATGTGAACGGCCTGGGCGACCTGCAGCAGGCCACTTCTCTCGAAGTGGTCAACAACGCAAAGCTCGAGCGGCTCCCCTCGTTTCAGAGCTATTTTTCCCCGCCAGAAATCATCTTCATCGGAGAGAACCCGGAGCTGGAAGCGCTCACGTTCGACCTCTCCCAGGCCTCGACGAACGGCTTCCGCGTTGGCGAAGACGCGATCGATTTCAGCACGGGTGGCGTGCTGATCAGAAATAACGTGTCGCTCCGCAGCGTCGTCTTCCCTCCCAGTCCGATCGAAAGCCTCGGCGTCGACTCCATGCAAGTGGTAGCGTTCGAACGAAACCCGAGCCTCGTCGAGATCGATTTCGGCGGTCTGGCGCGCGCCGACTTCCTGACCATCGCTCAGAACCCGGCGCTCGGGCAGATCGACCTCGGCGAGCTCGCCAGGGTCGACACGCTGCAGATCACCGACAATCCTTCGCTCGACACCAGCGTCTTCGACCCCGTCCGCACGTTCGAGCGGACCGAGTCCGGCAACGCGCCGAGCGCGACGCCCTAGCCCCTCGTGCGCCGCACGAGCCCGGGGTGCGGCAGCGTGCCGCCGCTCGAGCGCCCGTGTTTTGGCTGGCAAACGCCGGAACCGTCACACGTGGCGGGCGTTTACCGGGAGCGGGGAGAGACCGCGACCCACAGCGGTCGCGGTTTCACCGCTCTCGTGTAAAAGAGATCGTGCGTCACGGACCACTCGCGAGCGATCTGAGCCTTGTGGGCGGAGGGCGAACCACGCCTCCGCCCGCTCGTGGTCAGGGCCACAACGCGGAGGCACCGGCGACCTCCCCGAGAGATCGCGCGGCGACATCGCGCCTGCCAGCGATGAGCAGGGATGACGCCGCGCATCGGCGCGATTCAATGCCAGGCGCTCGCCAATTTGGCAGTAACGCCACACAGGCCGACGTTTGCGCCCAGTGAGCAGGCGCACGAGCGATGCGCGAGCGCTTCAAATCTGCTACCGCCACATTCACTTATGGTTCGTTTCTCGTTTGGTCCGGGTCGTCGGCACGTGAACGGTAGAGACTCTGCGTGCGCTTGCGCGGTCGCGCTCGGCCTGCTCTCGAGCATGAGTTGCTCCAATGATTCGAACCCCGATCCGGTCGCGACGGCGGGGAGCGCGGGCGCGGGTGGCAGCCCCGCGACCGCGGGAACGGGCGGCGGCGCGGGCGCACCCGGCGGCAGCGCGGGCGACGCTGGCAACGGGCTGAGCACGCCGTGGGATTGGACGGGTATCATCGGAACCGGGCAGAGCCTGTCGGTGGGCGAGCCCGACGGCGTGCGCAACACGCCCGAGGCGGCGATACGTTCCACGACCCAGCCGTTCGGCAACCTGAAGCTGTCGACGGGTTCTCTGCCATGGCCCATCGATTCGAACGACGCTTCGCTCAGCCTGGTGCCGCTGGTCGAGCCCGTCGGGCGCCTCTCGACGGCGTACCCGAGCTCATGGCCCACCAACATCGCGGGCGAAACGCCGCACTCCGCCATGGCGAACCAGCTCACGTCGCTGGTCAAGGCCACGGGCGCGGCCGACTATGTGAGCGTCCACAGCGCCGTGGGCGAGAACGGTCAGCCCTTGAGCTTCCTGATCAAGGGCGCTGTGCCGGTGGGCGTGAACGGGCACGCCTACGAGGCCACCCTGATCGAGACGCGAGCGATCACGCGCCTGGCGCAGGCCGCCGGGAAGACGTACGGCGTCGGAGCGATCGTCGTGACGCACGGCGAGAGCGACGCGGGCAACACCAGCTACGCGGCGCAGCTCTACGATCTGTACACGGACTACGTCGCCGACATCTCGTCCATCACGGGGCAGACGCAGAAGCCGCTCATGCTCGTCTCGCAGCAGCACGCGAGCGGCGGCGATCGGGCCCCCTCCACGCTCGAGCAGTGGCGCATCGGCAACGACCACCCGGGCGAGGTGGTGTGCACGGGCCCGAAGTACCAGTACCCCTACACGCCAGACTCCATCCACCTGATGGTGGAGGGCTACGATCTGGTCGGCGAGAAATACGCCGAGATCTACTTCGAGCGCGTCGTGCTGGGCCGCGACTGGCAGCCGCTGCAGCCGACCACGGTCGCGCGGGCAGGCCGCGTCGTGACGGTCAGCTTCCACGTCCCGGTTCCCCCGCTCGCCTGGGAGACGACGTTCCAGGCGCCGCTCCAGGGCACGCCGGCGTGGAGCGCTGGCAAGGGCTTCGAGCTGCGTGCCGGGGCGGCGCCGGTCGGCATCGCCTCCGTCGAGATCGTCGGAGATACCGTGCAGATCACCGCCGACGCAGACTTGCCGGCATCGGGCCTGACCGTTGGCTACGCGCTCTCGGGCGATCCGGCGAACGACGCCGGCACCGTCCCCGCCATGACCGAACCTTTCACGGGCACGTTCCGCTGGGGCCTCTTGCGCGACTCTGACCCCTTCGTGGGCTACACGACACAGAAGGCGCAGCCCAACTTCGCCGTCGCGTTCGAGCTGCCGGTGCCTTGACGGGCAGCGCATGCCTGGTCGCTGTCGCGGCTCGAGGCCGGCGGGCTGTGCACGACCCTGCACGGCGGTGACGAGGCCAGCGTAGGCTGGCCCACGGCGTGAGCTCGCTGGCGTAGTGAGCGAGCCCTCATGGGCGGCAGGTGCGAGGCGCTCCGCGCGCGAGGCCCTCAGAAAAGGCGCACGTCGCCCATCGACTCGGGGGACTCGTCGTCGCCGATCGTCTCGAGGCTGCCGTAGCCGAGCTGTCCGAAGTCCGGCTCGCCCCAGCAGCGCACGCCGCCTGATGCGAGCAGGGCGCAGGCGTGCCGATCCCCCGCCACGAGCTGCGCGCTGGGGCCTCCCAGCGGCACGAGCGGCGCGGAATCGGGATCGGAGAGCGAGGTCGAGTCGGATCTGTCGAGGTAAGGTCTCCAGCAGCGCACCCCGCCATCGAGCAGCTGCGCGCAGCCATGGTACTCGCCCAGCGCGAGCTGCGAGGCCGCGCCACCCAGGTCGAGCCGCAGGGGGACGGGCCTGACGCCTGCAGCAAGCCCCTCGTAGCCGTAGCAATCCACGTCTCCGCTCTCGAGCAGCGCGCACGTTTGACCTGCGCCCGTGGTGACCTGGTGCACCGGACCACCCAGGTCGAGCAGCGCTGGCAGAGCGTCAGCCCCGGCATCGGTGCGAGCGGCCGGATCGCGATAGCCGAAGATGTGGCGAACGATGCCCCAGCAGCGAACCTCGCCGCTCTCGAGCAGGGCGCACGTGTGGCTAGCGCCCGCCGCGAGCTCGCGCACGGGCCCGCCGAGCGCCAGCGCGGGCCGCGAATCGGGGAACTCGTCGTCACCGACGAGCTCGGGACTCTCGGACTCTTGGAGATAGAAGCTGCCCCAGCAGCGCACCTCGTCGGACTCGAGCAGGGCGCAGGTGTGCTGCTGGCCGAGGACCACCTGCCGTACGTTGCCGCCCACGCGAACGAACCCTGCCGCGTCGGCGGGCTCGTCGTCGCCGATGTCGCGCGTGTTGCCGTAGCCGAGCTGGCCGCTGCTGCCCGCGCCCCAGCAGCGCAGCGCGCCCGACTCCAGGAGCGCGCAGCTGTGCAGGCCGCCCGTCGCTACCTGGCGCACCGAGCCGCGCAGGGGCACGACGGGCCTCGACGCGGGCGGCTCGTCGTCCCCCACGTTGTCGCGGTCGCCGTGGCCGAGCTGGCCCCGATAGCCCGCGCCCCAGCAACGCACCTGGTGCGTGTCGAGCAGCGCGCAGTTGTGGCTCGAACCGCTGGCGAGCGTGATCACGCCGCGGGGCTCGCTCGGGATCACGGGCTCGCCGGCAATGTCGACGAAGCCCGCCGCCTCGGGCGTCTCGTCGTCCCCCACGGTGACCGTGTCGCCGTAGCCGAGCTGCCCTGCGTCGCCGGCGCCGAAGCAGCGTACGCCGCCGGCCTCGAGCAAGACGCACGTGTGGCTCGCACCCAGGCTCATTCCGATGGCGCGACCTCCGAGCGGCACGTCGCCCGCCAGCTCCGGCGTCTCGTCGTCGCCGATGGTCTCGGTGTGGCCGTATCCCAGCTGTCCCGCCCAGTTTCCGCCCCAGCAGCGCAGCGCGCCCGTCTCCAGGATGGCGCAAGCGTGATAGCT
>Ga0247763_1000109_pt1 | contig 40071 bp, 32 predicted proteins | sample UWRJL141409B4_FD_179926 | JGI IMG/M metagenome (GOLD analysis project Ga0247763, IMG submission 179926) | Plant litter microbial communities from Arlington Agricultural Research Station in Wisconsin, United States - UWRJ-L141-409B-4 | ecosystem: Environmental > Terrestrial > Plant litter >... | reverse complement strand
TTCAACCCGGAGGGAACCAGCATGTCGACCTCGTTCGAGAAATCGTCTTCACCGTCAGCCGCCATCCGTGCGCGGCTCGACTATCCCGTCATCGACACCGACGTCCATACCAACGACTACACACCCGCGGTCGAAGACTACGTCGCGACCCACGGCGGCGCGCACCTGGTCGACGAGCTGCGCAAGGCCTCTGCCGAGCGCATCGACCGCGGCAGCTACGGCAACGGCAAGAACTGGTACGAGCAGACGCCCGAGGAGCGGCAGTACTATCGAACCATCCGCGCTCCGTGGTGGGCGCGGGTGACGAAGAACACGCTCGACGTTGCCACCTACCACCTGCCGGAGCTGTTCTATGAGCGCCAGGCCGAGCAGGGCTCCGATTTCTCGGTGCTGTTTCCCAACAACGTCCTGGCGCCGCTCGGGGTGAAGGACAAGGACAGCCGCGTCGCGCTGCAGCGCGCGATCAACCACTACCACGCCGACCTGTGGCGACCCTATCGCGATCGCGTCACGCCCGTCGCAGGTATTCCCCTGAACACTCCGGAGGAGGGAATCGCGGAGCTCGAGTTCGCGGTGAACACGCTGGGGCTGAAGGCCATCAACATCGCGGGCAGCGTGCGGCGCCCGATCCGTGCGCTCGCCGACAAATACCCGGCAGACCAGTACCCCGAGCTTCAGAAGTACATCTCGTACCAGGACTTCTACGGCCTCGACAGCGAGTACGACTACGACCCGTTCTGGGCGAAGGTGGTCGAGCTCGGCGTGCCCGTGCTCACGCACTACGGCAGCCAGGGCTGGGTGGGGCGCAGCTCGATCTCGAGCTACATGAACAACCACATCGGCCATTTCGCGGACGGCTCGGAGGCGTTCGCCCGGGCGCTGTTCTTCGGTGGTGTCACGCGCCGTTTCCCGAAGCTGCGTGTCGGCTTGCTCGAGGGCGGCGCCGACTGGGGCGCCCGCGTCTACATCCACCTGGTAGATCGCTTCGAGAAGCGCGGCAAGGAGGGTCTCGTGAACTACGACCCGGCCGCCACGGATCGCGCCGAGCTCACCCGGCTGTTTGCGCGCTACGGGAAGGACCTCAGCCGCGGCCGCTCGATCGAGGGTGAAGACCTGATCCGCGACACGCTCGGCGCGCGCTACACGAAGGACGCGCGCCAGCCGCAGGGCTCCGAGCTGGATGATTTCGCGGCGGCGGGCATCGAGTCTGTGCAAGACATCAAGAAGCGCTGGGTCGACTCGTTCTTCTTCGGTTCGGAGTCAGATGACCGCACGGTCGCGCACGCTTTCAACGCGAAGGCCAACCCGCTCGGCGTGAAAATCAACGCCATCTACTCGTCGGACGTCGGGCATTGGGACGTGCCCGACCTGCGCCAGGTGCTGGCAGAGTCGCACGCGCTCGTCGAGCAGGGCGCCATCACGGAGGAGGACTTCAAGGCGTGGGTGTTCGACAACCCGTACAGGTTCTACACCGAGGCCAACGAGAACTTCTTTGAGGGCACCGCCGTCGGCGAGACGCTGCGGGCGCGCGCCGCTGCGCGCCGAGAGACGATCGCCGCGGAGTGAGACGACCGCCATGACGGCGCAGGCGGCGACGCCTGCGCCGTTCGGTTCTGTTTCTCAGCCCTGCTGCCGCGCGAGCACGGGGGAGGTCGGCAGCAGGCTGAAGAGCGAGCCCGCAATGCCGAGAGCGCCGAGCAGGGCGATCCAGTAGAAAGACACGCCAGCCTGCCAGAGCCAGGCGCCGAGCTCGGCGGCGACGAGCATGCTGGGGACCTGCACCAGGCTGAACACGGCGAGCACGGTCGAGCGGCGCGCGGGGGGCAGCAGCTCGAGTGTCATCGTGTTGTGGCCGACCAGGTTCACCCACGTGGCTGCCCCGAACATCGCGAACAGGGCGCGAAATGCGTAATCGTGCGTGGAGAACACGGCTCCGAGCGCCACGCCGAGGAACAGCAGGCGGGCCGCGACCAGCAAGGTGCGGCTGCCGCAGCGGTTTCCGAAGCGCGCCGCCACGAAGGTGCCGACGACCGCACCCAGCATCTGCGCCGTGGTGAGCGTGCCCACGTAGCTCTGCGCTTCGTGCAGCGTGCGGAGCGCGTGCAGGGCGAGAAAGCCCATCAGCAGGTACTGGCTGTTGACCAGCACCACCGCCCAGAGATACCCCGACAGCCGACGATCGGCGGCGAACAGCGCCGGCACCCCGCGCAGGTTCTGGACGAAGCTGCGCTGTTCGACGGGCGGCGGCTGCGCGCTGCTCGGCTCGCGCACCGCCATCAGCAGCCGGTACGACAGCATCGCACCGCAGAACGCGATGACATGAAGGAGCGCGTAGCCGTGAGTGCCGGGCCAGTGAGCTAGCACCGGGCCCACCACCGACGCCACGCCGAGCCCGACCACGTTCGAGGCCAAGTAGCGGGTGGCGAACAGCGACGGGCGCTGGTCGGGGCGAACGGTGCGCAGGATGAGCTGCTGCCAAGCGCCCACGCTCAGCCCGCCGATGATGCCGTACACGACGTAGCTCGACACGACCGTCCACGCCGAGAAGGGGCCATTGCCCCACCTCCACAGCACGAGCGCGATGAGCAAGATCGGAACGCGCGAGAACGGCAGCGTGCGCCGCAGCACGGGCAGGAAGTGCCGCTGCCCGTCTAACCGGTGGGCGCTCAGGATCGGACCGATCGAAAAGCCGAGCGTCGAGGCCATGGGAACGAACGCCACCATCCAGGCATTCCCCCCCAGGCTCTCGACGAGAGAGGTTCCGACCGTGCTGCCGTTGATCGCACCGAACGCGCCCATCAGCGCCGCGCCCTCGAGGACGTGGAGCCGGTGGTTGCGGCGCTCATCGCCGCGCGTGAGCGCGTCGGGAGACGCACCACCATCCGAGCACACTCGGCCGTCCTGGGCCGCGTCAGCGGCGGGGCTCACCTCGTGAGAGGGAGCAGGCGTTCGAGCGAGTTGTGGTGTCTCCATGCGCACCTGCGCAACCGACATGGCCATCTGCTCTTGTCGGGAGCGCGCCGTGTGGCCGTCGATCTAGCTTGACGCGAGAGCACGTCAAGCGCGTTTCTCATGCACGCTCATTACGAACGAGCCGCACGCACATATTCCACCGGCGCTGACAATTGACCACGGTCAGGCTAAAAGGCCTGCGTGCCGCTGCCTCCCACCCACGTCATTTTTGATCTCGATGGCACGTTGGTCGACACCGAGCCGCTGTACACGCTCGCTGCCGAGCGCATCGTGGCGCGCTTTGGCAAAGTTTTTGACTTCGGGATCAAGCGCCAAATCATGGGCGGCGGGCCCCTCGCCGGGGCTCGTTTCGTCGTGGAACATTTGGGGCTTCCGCTCACGCCGGAGCAGTACCTGGCGGAGCGCGAGGTCATCCTCGGGGAGGCTTGCAAGACGGCACGCGCCATGCCGGGTGCGATCCGGCTGATCGACGCGCTGCATGCCCGCGGCATCCCGCTGGCGATCGGGACGAGCAGCGAGCGCGAGCTGTGCCTGCTCAAGCTCGCGGCGCAGCCGTTCGGGGGCCGCTTTCACACCATCGTCTGCAGCGACGATCCCGGGGTGGCGAGCGCCAAGCCCGCCCCAGATATTTTCCTGGCCGCCGCGCGCGGCCTCGGCGCCGCCCCCGAGGGCTGCCTGGTGTTCGAGGACACGCCGAAAGGTGTCGCCGCGGCACGCGCCGCCGGCATGGAGGTGATCGCGGTGATCGATGCCACCATGGGCGGCGAGGATTTCACGGGTGCGCTCCGGGTCGTGAGCAGCTTGGAGCAGATCTCGCTCGCCGATCTCGAGCTGTGACACCTCGGGAGCGACTTCAGGGGCGACGCGCCGTGGCGAACACCAGGTAGCGTTCGAGCTGGATCCCGCTGGGCGTGCGCGACGCCTCGAGCTTCCGGCTCAGGCGAGCGCGAACGCGCTGGAGTTCGCCGGCGTCGAGGTCGGAGAGAAAGTTCCCGAACGAGCTGCTCTTGCTCCACGCGATGAGATCGTCCACGCCCTCGAGCGTGTCGACGAAGGTGTGCGGCTGGACCTCGACGTCGACGAAGCCAGCCGCCCGCAGCAGCTCCCCGAGCTCCTGCTCGCCGACTCGAAAGTTCGTCCCGAACCCGCTCGCCACCTTGGCGTGCGTGAGCCCCTCCTCGAGCGCCGCCTCGCGCACCAGCGCGGCCGACTGGTGCGGACGCCCCGCGTCGGCGCTGTTGACGCCGAAGCGCCCGCCCGGCTTCAGCACGCGCAGCGCCTCGCCGAGCGCCTTCGGCTTGTCCTCGATCCAGTGGAAGACGCTGTTCATGTAGGCGACGTCGAAGCTCTGCGCGGCGAAGCGTGAGAGATCTTCGGCGCGACCGACGCTCGCCTCGAAGCCCGGGTTCTTGCGAGCCGCGATGTCGATGCGCAGCGGAAGCGGATCGATGCCGACCACTTTGCCCGCGGGCGCCACGAGGCGGGCGACATGGTCGCCGAGGCGCCCCGTGCCGCAGCCGATGTCGAGCACGCGCTCTCCCGGCTCGGGCCCGAGCGCCGCGATCAGCAGCTTGCCATGGTTGAACTGCCGAGTGCTGACTCGGTCGTAGGTGGTCGCGAGCTCTTCCGAGTCGAGCGCGAGGCTGACGCTGCTGCTAGCTGCCGTGGTGCTGGATCCCCAGAGTGTCATGTGCAGAACCTCCGTCGTTTATTTCGGGGCCGAAACAGACGCGCCGAGTAGCGCGCGGGCGCCGCTGACCCCATCCTCCGAGCCCTCTCGCATAGTAGACACACTGTAGCAACCAGCAAACACGTGATTGCGTGTAAGACACATATATATTATACGGGACATTCGGCCGGTCGCGCTGCGACGGACAACGTAGGAAAAGACATGACCCATCGAATCAAGCTCGTCGCCCTGATGGCGGCCCTCGCACTCATCCTGTTCAACGCATCGGGCGCTCGCGCCGACGCGCCCAGCGTCATTCGCATGGCTTACCCAGGCGTCGGCGTCGGCAACCGCCCCGTCGTCGGCGGCAGCAGCGCGGCGACCATGCACCTCAAGGGCATGCTGGAGGCGGAGTTCGAGAAAGACGGCATCCGCATCGAATGGTCGTTCTTGCGCGGCGCAGGGCCGGCCGTGAACGAGCTCTATGCCAACGGCCTGGTCGACTTCTCGCTGCTCGGCGACCTGCCCTCCATCATCGGCAAGTCCGGCGGGCTGAAGACGCGCGTGCTGGCCGCGACCGGCATCCGCGGCAACAGCTACATCTTCGTGCCGAGCGGCTCTGCCGTGCAGAACGCTGCTGACCTGCGTGGCAAGAAGGTTGCCATCTTCAAGGGCACCAACATGCAGCTCTCGGCGGCCAAGATCCTGGAGAAGTTCGGCCTGAAGGAGTCGGACATCCGCGCCATCAACATGGACACGGCGACCGCCCGCCTCGCAATGTCCACGGGCGACGTCGACGCGGCCTTTGGCTGGACAGAGTACCTGTCCCTGCGCGACCAGGGCATTGCCCGGCTGCTGTATTCCACCACCCCGGCGGATGCGGCATTTTATCGTCAGGCGAGCTTCGTGGGCTCCGAAGACTTCATCCAGAAGTACCCGGACATCACCAAGCGCGTGGTGAAGACGCTGGTGCTGGCGGCCAAATGGCTGTCAGACAACGACGCCAACCCCGCCCCCGTCTATCAGCTGTGGACGCGCTCGGGCGTGACCTTCGCGAACTTCAAGGAGGATCTGGGCGGCACGTCGCTCAAGGTGCTGAGCAGCCCCCTGATCGACGAGTACATCACCACGCAGTACAACTCCAACATCCAGGAGGCGAAGCGCTTCGGCCTGATCCGCAAGACGTTCTCGTTCGAAGAGTGGGCCGAGCCGCGCTTCCTGAACGAGGTGCTGAAAGAGCTGAACCTCGAGGGCTACTGGGTGCCGTACGGCAAGGACGGCAAGCCCAAGGTGCCAAAGACCTGAGCGTCGCGACGATACCGATCGGTCTCAAATGGGCCTCGGCGCCCTCACCGGGAGCCGAGGCCTTGCCATGTCGTCAGCGCAGCTCGAAGCCGAGCGCATTCAGCGCTGCCCGCAGCCGATCGCGCCCGCGCAATGCCGCCACCGTCGCGACGCGCTGGCCCGAGTGAACGGACCACCCGCCCGCCGGCACGGCCATGCGCTGCTCGGTGTAGAACTCGACCATGCGCGCGTCGTAGTCATCGACGACGGGTCGCTGCTCGGCGACGCTCCCGTAGCGGTCGCGATGCAGCACCACGCGCTGGGGCAAGCGCGGCTTGACAGCGCCTTCCGCCTCGGGGTGCGGCCAACCTACGCACAGACCGAAGACGGCAAACGAACGGGGCGGCAAGCCGAGGATCTGCGCCACTCGCTCGGCGTCATTGCGCAAGGCGCCGATGTAGACCACGCCGAGCCCGAGCGCCTCGGCGGCGACCACCGCGTTCTGCGCCGCGAGCGCCGTGTCGATGGACGCCATCAGGAACATCTCGAGGTAGGAGAGCCCCTCGTGTCCGAGGCCGCGCGCGCTCGCGAGCTCCGTCGGCCGATGCAGATCGGCCACCCACACCAGGAACGACGCGCACTCGAGGATGTGGGCCTGGCGCCCCGCCACCTCCGACAGGGCGCGCCGGCGCTCGGCATCTCGCACCTCGATAACGCTCCAGAGTTGCAGGTTAGATGAGCTCGACGCCGACTGCGCCGCCGCCACGAGGAGCTCGATCGTGCCCGCCTCGAGCGGCTTCGGAAGGTAGCGCCGTACCGAGCGATGGGAGAGCAGCCCCGCGACGGCCGCCGCCTCCTCGCCAGCGGCGGGGGCAGCCGCGCCCGTCTGCCGATAGCGCCTCTCGAGCAAGGCGCGCAAAGTGGGCCGCGCGACGGAGGCGGCGTCTGCGTCGTCGGTGGGGGGCTCGGAAGGCAGGCGTGAGGCGTTCATGATTTGTCTTGTTTAGCAGACATGGTGTCATTACGCTACTCGTCGCACTGACGTCATGAGCGGGGCGCCGATGGGCTCGAGAGCCTCGCAGGACGCTCTGGCTCGCGCGGCGCGCGCGGGAAGGAAGGCATCGATATGAGCAAGTTACGAGTGTGGGGGCATCCGCGTTCGATCAACGTGCAGAAGGTGCTGTGGGCGATCGACGAGCTCGGCCTCGACTACGAGCGAATCGACGCGGGCGGCACGTTCGGCCGCGTGAGGGACGCAGACTACCTCACCCTGAACCCCAACGGCCTGATCCCGACGCTGGAGGACGGGGGCGCCGTACTCTGGGAATCGAATGCGATCGTCCGCTATCTCTACACGAAGTATGGCACGCACCCTGCCCTTCCGAGCGACCTCGCGCTTCGCGGGCGCGCCGATGGCTGGACGGACTGGTACGCGACGACGTTCTGGGCCAACGTGCGCCCGCTCGTGGTGCAGCTGGTGCGCACCGCGCCCGAGCAGCGAGATCAGAAGCTCGTCGAGAGCTCGCTGCACGCCGCGAGCGCGGCCGCCGAGATCCTGGAGCGCGAGCTCGGCAAGAAGCCTTACCTCGCGGGCGACCATTTCACCTTCGGCGACATCCCCGTCGCCTCGGCGTCGCAGCGCTGGTTCAACTTGCCGCTGCAGCGCGCGAAGCTGCCGGCCTTCGAGGCCTGGTATGCGCGCGTGAAAGAGCGCCCCGGCTTCAAGCGCTGGCTCGATCTGCCGCTCGCGTGAGCCCCCTCATCCAGGAGAAATCAGCAATATGGCCAGCTCTTTCGATTCCCAGCCTGTCGATTCCAACAAACTGCTCACGCCCACGGGCAGCGCGCTCGGCGCCGTCGTCCAGGGCGTCGACGCGAGCGCGCCCGTGGCGGCCGAGACGATCCTGGCGCTGAAGCAAGGCCTGCTCGATCACCACATCCTGATCTTCCAGGGGCAAGACCTGGCGGAGGACCAGTTCAAGGCGTTCGCGACGTATTTCGGCAACGTCTTCAATCCGCCGCCGGACGTGCCGGTGCTCGCCTCCAAGGAAGGCGGCGCGACGCCGGAGATCGTGCTCGTGGCGAACATCGAGGGCGGTTACACCGGAAACGGCGAGCTGACGCCGCACTCCGACCACCACTGGGCGCCGCTGCCGAGCGCCGGTTCGTTTCTGTACGCGCTGGAGGTGCCCGCGAAGGGCGGTGACACGACCTTCTACAACATGCACCTCGCCTACACGACGCTCGATGCCGCCACGCGCCAGCGCATCGACGGCCTCCAGCTCATCACGTACAATCCGTTCCTCCAGTCCAAGGACGGGCAGAGGCCCACCTATCGCTCGACGCCGAAGCCGCTGATCAGCCCGGTGTTTCCGCACCCGCTCGTGCGCACGCATCCGAACAGCGGCAAGAAGATCTTGTACCTCGACGCCAGCACCGAGGTCGAGGTGGTCGGGTTACCCGCGTCCGAGGGCGAGGCGCTGATCGCCGAGCTGCGCGCGCATATCGACAGCGAGCGCTTCCGTTACACCCATCGCTGGAAGGTCGGCGACATCGTGTACTGGGACAACCAGGCGGTTTTGCACGCCCGCACCGCGTTCGATCCCAGCTCGCGACGCGTCTTGAAGCGCATCAGCCTGGCGGGTAGTCGTCCCTTCTGAATGACTCGAGTGCTCTTCATCACCGGTGGCGCCACCGGCATCGGGGCGGCTTCGGCGCGCGAGGCTGCCCGGGCCGGGTTTGCCGTCGCCATCAACTATCGGAATCACGAGCGCGCTGCTGCCGACCTGGTCGAAGAGCTGCGGCGCGACGGCGCGCGAGCGCTGGCGGTCGCCGGTGACGTGACCGACGCCGAGCAGGTATCGCGCAGCTTCGATCGGGTCGCAGCCGAGCTCGGCCCGATCTCGGCGCTGATCAACTCGGCGGCAGCCTTCCTGCCCTCCACGCGGGTGGCCGACGCCGAAGCCGGCGCGCTCGCTCGCCTGCTCACGACAAACGTGCTCGGCGTCATGCTGAACTGTCGCGAGGCGGCGCGGCGCATGTCCACGGCCCGTGGGGGCGCGGGAGGCGTCGTCGTCAACGTGTCATCGATGGCGGCAACGATCGGCGGTCGCCCCGGCAGCGCGCACTACGCGGCCAGCAAGGCCGCCGTCGACGCCTTCAGCATCGGCTTTGCCAAAGAGGTCGCGCGCGAGGGCATCCGCGTCTTGTCCGTACGGCCCGGCTACACGGAGACCGAAGCGACCGCCGAACGCCTCCAGGACGACGCCTTCCGGAGCGCAATTTCGGGCACCATCCCGATCGGTCGCCCTGCGCGCGTGGAAGAGGTCGCCCGCCCCATCGTGTGGCTGCTGTCAGACGCGGCGTCGTTCATCACCGGCACCTGCATCGACATCTCGGGCGGCGGCTTCAACGTCGGCCGCGCCTAGATTCCGCAAGAATGGCTGGGGTTACCGCCCGGCCTGGCGCGGCGTCCGCCGACCTGCTCCAATAGGGGAATGTCTGCCGGTTCGACCTGCCGCGTCCCGAGCGACGCGGTCCCCGCCGCGGCCCCATGAGCTCGCCGCGTGGATGGACGCTGGGCGTCGCCGCAGCGATGATCGTGGGAGCGCTCGGGCTCGCTCCACCCGTGGTGCGGTACTGGAGCGCGCGGTTCGGCTCGGACGCATCCGAACGCCTGCGCCAGACCAGCGCGCGTGCGCTGCAACCCCTCCCGCGGGTCGACGACGAAGCCGACGCCCCCGGGCCGACTCCGCCCCCGCTCGCCACCGCGAGCGGCGAGCCTTCGGAAGGCCTTCGACCGCCTGCCGAGCGCGACCACTCGCCCCCTGTCACGGTGGCGAACGAGGAGGCCGAGCCAGAGGAGGAGAGCGAGCCCGGCTCAGAAGTCGCTCCGCGTGCAGAGGCCTTGCGGGCGGGGGGCGCCTCGGCCGCCCCGCATCCCACGGCGCCCCATCACGCGCACGAGACCGATCCCCCTTCGGCCGGCGAGGTCGAGCCCGAGCCCGGCGAGGAAGAGCCGCCCGCGATCGAGGAGTCGCCCGCGCCAGCGCCGACTCGGCGGGTGTCGATCACGGTGCTCGAGGCGCGCACCCAACCGGGGCTCTGCAAGGGGGCGAACGAGGCCGTCGACTTTCGCGCGGCGGTGGTCGCTCGCTTCCACGCCGTGAGCTGGGACGCTGGCTCGCTGATCTACCTCGACCCGCGCCTCCGCCCGGGCGAAAGCACGAACCTGATCGCCGTGCTCGAGCACGCCGAGAGGGAGCTCGCGCGGGTGCTGCTGCTCACGCCGCCGCGGCCCGACGTGTTTGCCTATTTCGACACGCGGCTGCTGCTCGCCGGCGGCTGCACCAACGAGAATGTCGTCGCGTACTACGACGGTGCCTTGCACGTGGTGCCGTCCCACGACGACGTGGCGCAGAGCATCCTGCACGAATACACCCACCACGCGCTCACGGCGGCGGGCCTGCTCGGGCCGGCGTGGGCACATGAGGGCATTGCCATGCACATGGCGGGCGAGACGTGGTGGCGAGGCGGCTGGATGGAGCGGGTGCTCGAGCGGCCGTTCTCGCTGGAAGTGATGGAGAGCGCCGTGCCCTACACGCTGCGCTCCGATCAGGCGGGGCTGTTCTACGCGCAGTCGGCGGCGATGGTGGAGTGCGCGACGCGCGATGATCCGCAGGGACTACGCGGCCTGGTCGAGTCGCTCGCCGCCGGGAACGATCGCGATGAGCTGAGCTACCAGCTGCCGCCGGCCGCGGCGCCTCTGGCCTGGCGCAGCTGCTTCACGGACCTCACACGCTGAGCGGGTGAGCCCAGTTGCAGCTCAGCTGCGCCGCGCCGCGATGCGCGACTCGGCACCCGCCCAGCCCGCGTCGAAAGCGCGACCCGCCTCGTCGAGGTCGATGACCAGCGGCGTGTGATCGGACGGCACCGGCTTGCCCTTGCGGGCCTCGCGATCGATCTCGGACCAGAGCACCCGCTTGGCGACGGGCTCGGTGACGAGCAGATGATCGATCCGCATGCCGTAGTTCTTGTGGAACATGCCGGCGCGATAGTCCCACCAGGTGTAGCGCTGCGGCTCTGCGTGCTGCATGCGATAGGCGTCGACCAGGCCCCATTGCTCGAGCGCGCCGAAGGCCGCGCGCTCCTCGGGAGAGACGTGCGTGCCGCCGTGACAGGCCTTCGGATCCCATACGTCGGCGTCCGTGGGCGCGACGTTGAAATCGCCGCCGACCACGAGCGGGGCGTTCGGGCTCTGCGAGTCGCGCAGCCAGCGCGCGAGCCGCTCGAACCAGCCGAGCTTCGCCAGGTAGAAGGGCGAGCCCACGCTGCGGCCGTTGGGCGCGTAGATGCTCACGACGCGCACGTCTCCGCAGACGGCCGAGATCATGCGGGCCTCGGCGAGAGGTTCGTCGTCGCCGGCCTCGGGCGTCTTGTGCTTGGCGAGCGGCTGCCCGAAGTTGCTGACGACGTCGCGCAAGCCCACGCGGCTCGCGATGGCGACGCCATTCCAGCGGCCCTCGCCATGGTGCGCGACCTCGTAGCCGCGCCGCGCGAACTCGGCCGTCGGCATGTCGTCGTTGCCGAGCTTCGTCTCCTGCATCAGGAGCACGTCGGGCAGCGCGCGGTCCAGCCACCAGCCGACTTTTTCGAGCCGGGCGCGCAGGGAGTTCACGTTCCAGGTCGCGATTCGCATAGGCGGTCGAGGCTCATAACACAGGCAGCGGCACCGAGGACGCCGCCTCGGAATGCTGCCCACGAGAATGCCGATCAGCCGGGCGATAGCCGCCGGCAAGTGCCGAGAATTTGTGGTGAAGCCGTTGGTCGGGCGCAAACCATTCGCGCGCGATGGCGTCGCGCTACATGCCCATCGGCCCCGGCTCATGCTCGACGGTGACGCTCTCTCCCACGGCGGGCAACGCGACCGACGTCAGCCGCCCGCCCTTCCACGCAACGAGACACGTCGCGTCGCCGTCGAGCTCACGCCGGAACTCGAACCGTGCGCGCTGGAAGACGCCCGCCTCGGCGCGCTCGACGTGCACCGACAGCTCGGGCAGCTCCACACGGGCGCCGGTGAGCAGCGGATCGCTGGCTGGACGATACAACCGCTCGAACGGATTATCTCGGCGCGGAGCGCCCTGCACCTCTATCGTGAGCACGCTCGGCTCGGGGCGACCGAGCGCGACGGCCTGAGGCGCCATCGACAGCACGCGCAGACGTTCGGCCCCTGCCTCGAGCGGGGTGTAGAAGCGGAGCGCCGCCGCCGCGTAGATCGCGAGCGTCGGGTCGGAGCCGGTCAGCAGATAGAGCGAGCCGCCCTGCGCACAGGCGCCGACGTCGGCCTGTTCCGCGAGGCGGCGCTGAACTTCGGCCTGCTGCCGAAGCATGAGCGCCTGGCCCACTCGCAGCAGCGGAGACAGCCCGAGCTGAAGAAGGACGAGCGGGACGAGCGCAGCCCACCACCAGCGGCTCGCGCTCCCGGCGGCTGCGGCCACCAGCGCTGGAGCCGGAGCCGGCCTCGAGCGCCCCCACACGAGCACGATCGCGTGGCCCATGAGCGCGGCGGCGCCGAACGCCGGCAGCGGCAGCACGCGCCCCGCCACCGGCGCGCCCACGAGCGCGAACAGGCCGACGAACGCCCACGCCGCCAGCCAGCCCAGGGTGCGCCGAGCCTCGGGCGCGAGCCGCGAGCGCGACGAGGTCAGCAGGGCCGCTAGCGCCGCCGCGGCCGCTAGCGCCGCCAGGACGAACGCGCCGCGCGCCGCGGGCACGAACGACGCGAGCAGCGATGGTGCGCCGAGCAGCAACTCGGCGACGAGCGCAGGCACGCTCCACAGCGCGATGACCGCGTATTCGAGCGGCGCACTGAACGGCGACACGTAGAAGCTGCTGCCCTTCGCGCCGTAGCCGAGCAGCACATACGCGCCGAGGTACAGCAGGCCGAGCAGCGCGAACGGAGCCGCCCCCCGGAGTCCGCGCCCGAGGCCGCGCGTGCCGAGCTCGTAGCTAGCGAGCAACGCGACACCGACCAGCCCCGACTCGCTGGCGAGCAGCGCCCCGACCAGGCACAGCCCCGCGAGCGGCGCGAGCCTCACCTGCCCCTGCTCGCGAAACCGAACCCATGCCCAGAGCGCCAGCATGGACAGCGCCGCGGCGATCAGCGTATGGCGCGAGGCGAGCCAGGCCGTTGGCGTGCCGTGCACCGTCGACAGCGCAAACACGAGCGCGCTGGCGAGGGCGGCTCGCCGCGTGAACCAGCGCTGATACAGGCTCGCGCCCACGCCCGCGAGCAGCAGCATCCACAGCCACGACTGCAGGTGCGACAGCGCCGGGTCGCGCCCGAACAGCCAGTGATCGACCGCCAGGCTCAGGCTCGACACCGGGCGCAGAAAGCGCAGGGCGAGCTCGGGGCTCGCGAACCAGGGGAACGTACCGGCGTCGATCTGCTGCGGGGCAGCCAAGCCAGGCGGCGTGAAATCGTAGAGCCCGAATGGACCGAGCTCGTAACCCGGCAAGCGCCGCTCCAGCACCAGGCGGTGCACCAGGTCGTCGTTCGTGAAACCCGAAAAGAAACACGGCAGCGAGATGATTGCCGCGGCGAGCACTGCCCAGAACGCGACCGACCGTGCCGCTGCGGGCGCCGCCGACTCCGTTGCCCCGCCGTCCGTCACCGCGCTCATGAGCTTGCCTTTCGACGTTGCTGGCCCGCGCTCTTCCACCGCCATGTTCCTTCCGGACGCGCCGCTCGTAACATCCGGCTCGAGGGGGCGCCAGAGGCGAGCATCGGGGCCCGCCGTGGAACGGCTCAGGACGAGCTGGCCCGACGGCTCGTCTGCCCGGATGGGACGCGCGCCAGGCAGCGCTCTCTTTGCGGACGCCGATTGACGTCACGTAACACGATCGTTCTTCAGGTTCTGAAGCGTCCCTCGTTCACCTCTGAGATGCGGCCCGCGGCCTTCCCCTCCCGCGCGCCAGAGCACGACATGTACGTCAGCAGCAGAGTCACCACGACCGCGGCCTCCCTGGACGCGACCGCGACCAGCGGCGCGCGCCGCGCGGACCCCACACCGCCCGCACCGAGGGGCGCAGAAGCCACCAGCACGCGCGTCTCCGGTCCCGGGCAGCTCATGAGCAAGCTCTCGCAGCTGCGAGACTCTGACCCGGGTCGGTTCTCTCAGGCGGTGTCGGGCATGGCAGCTGACCTGCGCGACGTCGCGGCGCGAGACTCCGGGATGGGCGCGACGATGCTGACCGCTCTCGCCAGCCGGCTCGAGGGCATCGCGAGCGGCAGCCCCCTCGAGCAACCGGAGCCGACCGTGTCGAGATCGGCGGCGGCGCAGGCGTATCGCACGAGCGCGTCGCTCGGGTCGGTGGGGACCGATGGCGTGCGCGGGGCGATCGCCAAGGTGCTCGACGACCTCGATGCGGCCCTGAAGAAGACGACGGTCGGGAGCTGAGGCAAGGGCTGGCCGAGTGCGCAGACCTTGCGCCCTCGCGGGAGCCGCTCGAGCGCGCCCGCCGCGCCTTCAGCTGCCGGGTGCCGGGGGACGGGAGCTCGCGCCGAGCGAGGCCGGGCTCTGGCTGAGCGGAAGCGGTGCGTCGAACGGCATCTCGAGGTGATAGAACGAGCCGTCGAATCGGCTCTGCACGGTGAGCCCGCTCTGCTGGAAAACCATCAGCATGCCCTGGTTGCCCGCGAGCACGTCAGCCGAGAACCCCCGCAGCCCGTTGGCGCGCGCGGCATCGAGCATCCGCCGCATCAGCACGCTGCCGATCCCGCGCCGCTGCCATTCATCGCGCACCGCAAACGCGATGTCGCCGAAGCGAGTCGCGGGGTCCATGTCGTAACGAGCCATGGCGATGAGCTCGCCGGCGCTGGGCTCGCTGGCGACCAGCGCCAGCGACTCGACGTAGTCGGCGTCGACCAGCTGCTGCATCTCGGCGCGCGGATAGGCGTGCCTGTATGCCATGAAGCGCTGCCGGGCGCTCTCGTTCGAGAGCGAGTAGAACAGATCCTGCAGCGCCTCGACGTCGCTCATGCGCACCGGTCGCACGACGATGTCGACCCCGTCCTTCGACCTCTCGACTCGCTGCTCTTTCCAGGGATAGACCGCGCTCGGCAGCCGCTGGTCGACGAAGACGTAGCGCCGTTGCTTGGCGCGCTCCATCAGCTCGGCTCGAAAGCTCGGGTGGGCGATCTCGATCAACGCGAGCGCCCGCTCGCGCACGCTCCTCCCCCACAGGTCGGCGACGCCGTATTCGGTCACGATGAAGCGCACGTCACCCCGGCTCGTGACGATGCCCGCTCCCTCCTCGAGCGCCGCGCGGATGCGGCTCACCGTTCCCCGCTGCGCGGTCGATCGCAGGGCGATGATCGACCGCCCGCCACGGCTGCGGGCAGCCCCGCGCACGAAGTCCACCTGACCGCCGATGCCGGAGAAGAATTTGCCGAGCAAGGTGTCGGCAGCGACCTGGCCGGTCAAGTCGACGGCCAGCGCCGAGTTGACCGACACCATCTGGTCGTTTTCGGCGATCACGCGCGGATCGTTGGTGAACTCGGAGCTGCGCAGCTCCAGCGCCGGGTTGTCGTGCGCCCACGCATACAGGGCTTGGCTGCCCATGATGAAAGACGTGACGAGCTTGCCTGGCGAGCGGGACTTGCGAGCCCCGTTGATCACGCCGGCCTGCGCCAGGCGCATCATCCCGTCCGAGAGCATCTCGGTGTGCACGCCGAGGTCTCGATGGCCTCCGAGCGCGGTCAGGACGGCGTCGGGAATCGACCCGATGCCCGCCTGGAGCGTCGCGCCGTCCGGGACGAGGCGCGCCACGTGCTCGCCGATCGCACGCTCGATCTCGCCGGGAGGGGGGCTGACGTGCTCCAGCAGGGGCTCATCGACCGGCACCATCGCGTGGATGCGGGCGACCGGCAGGAAAGAGTCGCCATGGGTGCGAGGCATGCGCGGATTGATCTCGGCCAGCACCAGATCTGCGGCATCGACGGCGGCGCGCACCACATCGACCGAAACCCCGAGGCTGACGTAGCCGTGAGCGTCGGGCACGCTGGTCTGGATCAGCGCGACGTCGATGCGCACGCGACGGCTCCGGATCAGCTCCGGAATTTCGGAGAGGAAGACGGGAATGAAGTCGGCTCGCCCCTCTTGCACGGCCTGACGTACGTTGGGACCGATAAAGAACGCCGAGTGGCGGAAGCGCGCTGCCAGGTCCGGACGAACATAGGGGGCGGGCCCGAGCGTCAACAGGTGGACGATCTCATTGTCGGCCAGGTGCCGGCCGTCACGCGCCAGCGCCTCGACCAGCCGCACCGGCTCCGCCGCGCCAGAACCGATCAGGATGCGGCGGCCCGGGCGGATCAGCGCGATGGCGCCAGCCGCGGACGTGATCTTGGAGGCGTATGCGTCACGCCAGTCGGCGCCCTCGGCTGCGGCCTCGGGCACGAGCTTGGATCGTTCTGTCACGGAGAGACTCCCGCGGTCATATTCGGGACTCTCCAGGGCAAAGTCCACCTTGGATGCTCTGCCCGTCGACGCTGCAACCACGAACTTCGCGCCAGCGCCGAGGCGCGGAAGCCGGCGAGAGCCTCAGTGAGCAACGGCAGTGGTCGCGGCGGCAGGGTCGCTCGCGGCGGCAGGGTCGTTCGCGGCGACGCTGGGCCGCAACGGCAGCGCAGCGAGCTGCCCTTGCCGGGCGTAGTCGATCGCCTCGGCCAACACCCGCGCCGCCTCCTGCGGAGCATGGAAGCCCATGCTGTTTTCGGCGGCGATGAAGTCGAGCCGCCACTGCGCACGCCGCTGGAGCGCCAGCGCGGGTGCGAGCTGGGCCGCTGTCACACCGCTCTTCTTGGCGGCGACGATCGCATCGATCAGATCGACGATCGCGGCGCCGCCGCGCTGGAGCAGCTGGTGGTTGCGTTCCTGGATCAGGTCGACCCGCGCGAGGATCTCGGCCTCGGCGGCGCGATGGCAGGTCTGACAGGCGCGGTTGACGTTCAAGAGCGGGCTGCGCACCCAGTGATCGCTCACCTTCGTCGCGCCTTCGCGCATGTAGGGCATGTGGCAGTCGGCGCAGGAGACGCCGCTGCGGGCGTGTATGCCCTGGTTGTAGAGCTCGAACTCCGGATGCTGCGCCTTCAACACCTGAGCGCCCGTCTCGGCGTGGGTGTAGTCGACGAAGTCATGCCCGTCGGGGAAGTCGGCCTCGTCCCAGTACGCTTCGATGTCTTCCGCGCGGAGGCCCTTGCCCCAGGGATAGGTGAGCGTCATCTTCGAGGAGCAGTAGTATTCGACGTGGCACTGGCCGCAAACGAATGAGCGCATCTCGTTGCGCGTGGCATCGACGTTCGGGTCGTAGGGCGCGTCCCGCTTGCCTTGCCTCCAGAGCTCGATCGACGGGAGCGCCGGCACGGGAGCGCCCGAGGCGGCGAGCGCCTGAATGCCTTTCACGAAGCCGGGGCGCGTCACCCGCAGCGCCATGTTGTCGGGGGTGTGGCAGTCCACGCAGCTCACCGCGTGCGCGTGCCCGGAGGCGTGCAGCTTCGTGTTCAAGTCTTGATAGGAATACTGAAACGACTGCTCGAAGCCCTTCATGGCGTCGCCGCCGCCGAGCTCGCGATAGAGCGGCTGAATCGAAGCGTGGCAGTGCAAGCATGAGCCAGACTGCGGCTTGGTGAGCCGCTTCGTCTCCTCTTGATCCGTCAACATGAAGGCGTGGCCGCGCCGATCGCGGTAATCGATGGAGAAGGCGTAGCCGAGGAACATGCGCTGCAGCCACGGATCGCGTTCGATCTTCTCGGCGGGCAGCGCCTCGCTGCCGCCGTGACCGCCAAACCGCGTGCGGGTGGGGATCGCCGTGCGCTTGTAGCCGTCATATTGGGCCGGCCAGTTCTTGCCCCAGTGGGCGGGATCCGTGTCGTTCTCGGTGACCTCGACCACGCGAACATACGGCTGCCGATGTTCGGCCTTTCGCTCCGATATATTCATCAACAGCGCGGTGAGGCCCACCGTTCCCGCCGTCACGGCAGCGACGAGCGCGCCGTACGCCAATCGGCTGCGGCCCCATGTCGATCGGTTCATCTCGTCAGTCATTGGCTGATCTCACATTCGGTTCGGGCGCGTCGAACGCGGCGTCCAGGTTTTCGCGGAGCGGGCCGCCGAGTCCGGCGCGCTCACCGTGCCCGACCGTCCAGTGGCAATGGATGCAAGGGATGTTCGGCTCGGCTCGCGCGTCGACGCTTTCATCGGCGCCGGACACGTCAAACGCGCCACGACCAGCGAGGCCATGCACCAGGTCGGCGTGACAGCGCTCGCAGTTGGCCTGCAGGATCGCCAGACCCGCCGGCTTGATCGTGATCGGCTCCTCGAAGGTCTGCGTGGTGAAGAGCTTGCCGTGGCGGTAACCGTTCTCGGCCTTCGCGATATACTTCGGCACGAACTCCGCGGGCAGATGGCAGTCGATGCAGCGCGCCACGGTGTGGTGGCTCGCCTTCTGCCAGCCCGCGTATTGCGGCTCCATGATGTGACAGTTGACGCAGGCGCTCGGCTCGGTGCCAAAGTAGGAGAGGCCCTTGGCGTAGCTGAAGGTGTAAGAGCCGACGCCGGTCGCGACGCCGAGAGCGACTGCGAACAGCACGGGCAGCCGCGTGCCCGACGCCCGCGGGAACATTGACCGAAGAAGCCACGCCGGGCCGGTCGCTTCGCGCTTCACCATCTCGCTACCGACCGCAAGTGCAAGGGCTCTGCCAAACCAGAAATAAGGCTTCCCGGCAGGTGCCCGACGCTGGAATTGCGCCGAGACTCATCGCCGCGCAAACCCTGCGCGGGCCCGCGCCGAAACTCGCCGCACGCGGTTCGCGCGCGGCACCCAGCGAGCTTTCGGCCGCGATGGCCACCCGGCGTCTGCCGGTACATCGCTTGCGCGCACACCACGGCAGGAGCGCCGCGATGCTGGCACCTCATGCGAGCTTCGTTCGACAACCGTCGCCCTCCCCGAAAGTACGCCGCCGCACTCTAGTGCAGGAAGCATCAATGAAAGCTACGGCCGTCTAGCTGTCAAGTCGCGCGGCTTCGCTCGACGCGTTGATTCGATGGCCGATCTGCCGCTTCGTAACCGGCCCGAATGGCTCGACGCCCGCCGGTGCGCTCGAGCGCTTACACTATCGCCCGTGAACGACTCGCCCATGATCCATGCAAGTCGCGAGGCGACGCCCTCGGCGACGCGCTCCGCTCCACCCACTGCGCCTCACGCCACCGATCCATGGTCCTGTGATGCCGACGAAGTGGCGCAGCGGCTGGATACGGACCTCGCCCGGGGGCTGCGCGACGCGGAGGTCGAAGCGCGGCGGCTGCGCCACGGCCCCAATGCGCTGACGGCTCGTCCGCCCGTGCCTGCCTGGCGGAAGCTGCTCGCCGAGTTGAACGACCCGCTCGTATACCTGCTGATCGGTGCGGTGGTCGTGTCGTTCGCGGCGTGGTGGTTCGAGGGCGCGCATGGCTGGCCCTTCGAGGCCATGGTGGTGCTCGGCATCGTGCTCGCCAACGCGGTGCTCGGCTACGTGGAGGAGTCCAAGGCGGAGCAAGCGGTAGCAGCGTTGCAGCGCCTCACCGAGGCCACCGCGAGCGTCTGGCGTGATGGGGCGCAGCAGCGCCTGCCCGCCGTCGAGGTGGTGCCGGGCGACATCTTGATCCTGGCCGAGGGCGACGCGGTGGCGGCCGACGCGCGCGTGCTGTCCGCGTCCAACCTGCGAGTCGCCGAGGCGTCGCTCACCGGCGAGAGCGAGCCCGTGCAGAAGCAGAGCGCGAGGCTCGACGCGCCCGCTGCGCTCGGTGACCGCGTGAACATGGTCTACAAAGGCACCGCCGTGGCGCGCGGCGTCGGCCGAGCCGTAGTCACCGCCACCGGCATGAGCACCGAGATGGGCCACATCGCGGGCCTGCTCGAGCAGACAGCGGAAGACCCGACGCCGCTCGAGGTCGAGATCGCTCGGATCGGCCGAGCCCTCGGCATCGCGGTCATTTTCATCGCCGTGGTGGTGGTCGGCACGGTGCTCGCCATTTCCAGGCCTGACTCTCCGCGCGAGATCGTCGAGGTGCTGCTGCTCGGCGTCTCGCTCGCGGTCGCGGCCGTGCCCGAGGGCCTGCCCGCCGTGCTCTCGGTCGTGCTGGCGGTGGGGGTGCAACGCATGGCCAAGCAGCGCGCCATCGTCAAGAAGCTCTCCTCCGTGGAGACCCTCGGCTCGACCTCCGTCATCTGCTCGGACAAGACCGGCACCCTGACCCGCAACGAGATGACGATCGAGCGCATCGTCACCCACGGCGGAGAGGTGGAGGTGAGCGGGAGCGGCTACATTCCCACGGGCGAGCTCCGCTCGGCTGGTGCTCCGCTCGGCGCCGGGCCGCTGCGCGACGAGGTCGAGCTGGTGCTGCGCGGGGGCGCGCTCGCGAACGACGCCGTGCTGCGCGAGCAAGGGGGCAGCTGGGTCCTCCAGGGCGATCCGACCGACGGCGCCTTCCTGGTCGCCGAGCGCAAGGCCCAGCTCACGGGCGAGCGCGAGAGCCGCTTCGAGCGTGTCGCGGAGCTGCCGTTCACCTCGGAGCGCAAGCTGATGAGCACGATCGCGCGCGACCAGGCCCGACCCGGGCAATACTTGCTGGTGACAAAGGGGGCACCTGACGTGCTCATCGAGCGCTGCCGGAACGAGCAGGCGGGCGAGCGTGTCGTGCTCCTCGCTGACGAGGGGCGTGAACGCATCCGCCAGCAGGTGGACGCGCTGTCGGATCGGGCGCTCCGGACGCTGGCCGTGGCGTACCGCCTGCTGCCGGGCGGGCAGGTTCCGGACACCTCTCGCGCCGGCATCGAGTCCGAGCTGGAGCGCGATCTGGTGTTCGTGGGCGTGGTCGGGATGATCGACCCGCCACGCCCCGAGGCCGCCGCGGCCGTGAGCATCGCGCGGGCGGCGGGCGTGCGCACGATCATGATCACCGGCGACCACCCCCGCACCGCCGCCCGCATCGCCGAGTCGCTGGGGGTGGTCTCGGGCCGCGTCACGGCTCGCACGGGGCTCGACCTCGATCGCCTCGACGAGGCGGGTTTCCGCGCCGTGGTGCGCGAGCACTCCGTCTTTGCGCGCGTTGCCCCCGAGCACAAGCTGCGCATCGTCGACGCGCTGCAGGCCGACGGCAACGTCGTTGCCATGACCGGCGACGGGGTCAACGATGCACCCGCGCTCAAATCAGCCGATATCGGCATCGCGATGGGCATCACCGGCACCGAGGTCAGCAAGGAGGCCGCCAAGATGATCCTCGCCGACGACAACTTCGCGACCATCGTCAGCGCTCTGCGCGAGGGCCGGCTCATCTTCGACAACATCCAGAAGTTCCTGCGCTACCTGCTGTCCTCCAATATCGGCGAGGTGCTCACGGTGTTTCTCGGGGTGATCGCCGCCGGTTGGTTCGGCCTCGAGCAAGACGGGACCCTCATCGTCCCGCTGCTCGCCACGCAGATCCTCTGGATCAACCTGCTCACCGACACAGCCCCTGCCCTGGCGCTGGGCGTCGACCGCTCCACCGAGGACGTGATGAGCCGCGCGCCACGCTCGCGTCAGGAGCGAATCATCAGCCGCGAGCTTCAGCTGGGGGTACTCTTCGTTGGCTCGGTGATGGCGCTGGTGACGCTGCTCACGCTGGACCTGAAGCTGCCGGGCGGCTTCATCGAGGGCACGAGCAGCGTTGAAGAGGCCAGAACGGCCGCCTTCACCGTGCTGGTCTTCGCTCAGCTCTTCAACTGCTTCAACTCGCGCTCCGAGCGCCGGAGCGCGCTCGCGGGGCTGCTCGAGGGGCGGCTGCTGTGGGCTGCCGTTGTCGTCTCGGCGCTCTTGCAGGTGCTGGTCGTCTCCACGCCCGCGCTGAATGTCGCGTTCGACACGGTGCCGCTCTCGCTCGGAAGCTGGCTGACCTGCGTCGCCCTGGCCAGCGTCGTGCTCTGGGCCGACGAGCTGAAGAAGCTCGTGGCGGGCGCCCTGCGGCGCGCCCGTGCCGCCGCTTGACGGGAGATCGCAGGCACCGCCGAACCGGTGGGGCGCCAGCGTGGCCTCACGGCCGTGACACGAGCGCTGCCCTCGCGCGGCCGCCGAACGCCCGCCGCCCCTCGGTCTCGAGCAGATCGAGGACGCGCCGCTTGATGGCGTTGGCTCGGTCGTCGGCAACGAGCCCCGCCAGCGAGCGCGGTCGGGGTAGATCGATCTCGATGGCTGCGGCGACAGCGGCCGGCGCGTGGCTCATCACGAGCAAGCGATCGGCGAGAAACAAGGCCTCGTCGACGTCCGTGGTGACGAAAATTTGTGTGCGCGGCGACGCGGCGTGCAGCTCGGCATAGTATTCGAGCATCAGCGCGCGTGTCATGGCGTCGAGCCCACGGAACGGCTCGTCGAGGATCATCACGGCGGGGTCGTTGAGCAGCGCGCGGGCGATCTCGGCGCGACGCTGCATGCCGCCCGAGAGCTGAGCAGGATACTTCTGGGCGAACGCCGCGATGCCGACGCGCCGGAGCAGCTCCTCCGCTCGGGAGCGCCACGCCGGCCCGCGCTCGGCGCTCACCCTCGGGCCGTAGAGGACGTTTTCCCGCGTCGTCATCCACGGGAACAGCGCGGTCTCCTGGAACATCACGAGCCGGTCTTTGCCGGGCCCCTTGACGGGTGCGCCCAGGGCCGTGATGGCGCCCGCGTCGGGGCGCTCGAAGCCCGCGATCAGGCGAACCAGGGTGCTCTTGCCGGCGCCTGAGGGGCCGAGCACCGCACAGAACTCGCCCTGGGCGATCTCGAGCGAACAGCCGCGCAAGACCGCGCGCCGGCGCCTGCCGACACCGTAGGTCTTGTCCACGTCGCGCAGCGCGATCGCGGGCGTCACGCCGCCGGCTCCCGCCGCCAGGGGGTGAGCCGCGCGCCAACCCATCGCAACAGGGCGCTCGAGGCGTAGCCCGCGACCCCGATCGAGATCATGCCCACGATGATTTGCGGATACGACCCGCCCACGTACGAGCTCCAGATCAGAAAGCCGAGTCCCCCCCCCGACGCCGACGCGCCGCCCGCGCCGCCGCCCGAGATCATCTCCGCGGCGACCACCACCTCCCAGGTGATGCCGATGCCGACCTCCATGCCCACCGCCATGGCGGGTAGCACAGCCGGCAAGAGCAGGCGGCGGAAGACGCTCCAGCGGGACGCGCCGAGGGACCGAGCGGTCTCCAGGAAGCGCGCGTCGACCGAGCGGGCACCTCCCAGCACGTTGAGCACGATCGGATAGAACGCGCCGAGAAAGATCACGAAGGCGATCGAGAGCTCCTGCGTGGGCCAGAAGATGATGGCGGCAGGGACCCACGCGAGAGGGGGCACGGGCCGCAGCAGCTCGAACACCGGATAGGCGACGCCGCGAACACGCGCGCTGCCGGCGAGCAGCAGGCTGAACGGCACTCCGCACAGGACGGCCGCCGCAAACCCGAGCAGCACGCGTCCGCCGCTGGCGAGCCAGCTGTGCCAGTAGCCGGGGTCGACGCCGAGCTCGAGGGCCGCCGCCAACACGTCGCGCGGGGCCGGCAGGCGGCCGATCCACGGCAGCGGCTCGGCGAGCCAGCCGCCGCTGCTCGCTCCGAGCTGCCAGATGAGAAGCACGACCAGCCAGGAGACGGCGCCTCGCCGGCGGCGCGGGTCGAGGACGATGCGACGTACGTCGAAGCGCCGGTGCGCCGTGGCGGGCGGAGCGATCTCCGTCGCGAGCCGGGTCGTGGCGTCAATGCTCACGGTCGTTGGCCTCGAAGGCGCGGCGAGCCTCTTCGTGCACGAGGGCCGCCACCTCCTGCACGAGCGCGCGATAGCGCGGCTCAGTGACCAGGGCCTGGGTGCGCGGCGGGGGAATGTCGACCTCCAGGATGTGCTTTGGCCGACACGGCCGCGCCGTCATGATCACCACGCGATGGCCGAGGAACACGGCTTCGTTCAAGTCGTGCGTGATGAAGAAGAGCGTGGCGGGCCGGCGCGCGTGCGCCTCGAGGAGGGCCTCGTGCATGACCGACTTGGTGAGGGCATCGAGCGCCCGAAACGGCTCGTCGAGCAAGAGAATGGTCGGATCGGTCATCAAGGCGCGCGCTATCTCGACGCGCCGCCGCGCTCCCGACGAGGTCTCGCCCGGGAAGGCGTGCAGCGCGTCGCCGAGCCCCGCTTCATCGAGCAACGCCGCGGCCTTGTCGAGCGCCTCGCGCCGGCTCATCTTCCCTTGCACGATCGGCCCGAACGCGACGTTCTCCAGGTTCGTCTTCCATGGAAAGAGCGCGCCGTTCTGGAAGACGACGACGCGATCGGGGCCGACCTCCGCGCGCGGCTTGCCGGGGCCGCACAGCAGATGGCCGTCGACATGGATGCTGCCCGAATCGATGCCGTGGAAGCCCGCCAGCGCGGCGAGGAGGGTGGTCTTGCCGCAGCCGGAGGGGCCCACCACCGCGCAGATCTCGCCTGCTGCGATGTCGAGCGAGCAATGATCGACCGCCAGGACCTGACCGTCACGCCCCGGGTAAACCTTCACCAGGTCATGGATCCGGATCGCGCCGCGCGCTGCGTCCGGCGCGGTCATGCCCCCTCCAATCGCAAGGCGCGCGCCCGCCAGCCCATGAACGAGCGACCGAGCAGGCGTACGGCGGCGCTCGTGGCGTGGCCGACGATGCCGAGCGTGAGCATGCCGATCACGATGGTGGGGTACTGCACCATCGTGAACGAGGTGTTGATCACGTAGCCGAGGCCGAACTGGCCGGACACCATCTCCGCCGCGACCAGCGAGAACCAGGCCACCCCGACGGACAGCTCGAGCCCAGTGAAGATGCTCGGCAGCGCCCCCGGCAGGATGACGTGCCAGAAGATGGCGAGCTTTCCCGCGCCGAGGCAGCGCGCCGCCAGCAGAAAATCGGGGTCGATCGAGCGCACCCCGAGCTGGGCGTTCAGCGCCGTCGCGAAGAAGGAGGCGAGGAACGTCAAGAACACCACCGGGCTCTCGGCTCCATCGAAGATGATGATGGCGAGCGGAACCCAGGCCAGGATGGGGATCGGCCGCAGCACCTCGAGCACGGGGAACACGTAGTCGCGGAAGCGCGGGGAGGCGCCGAGCAGGAGCCCCACGGGGACCCCCAACGCCGTGGCGAGCGCAAATGCGAGGCCGACGCGGCGCAGGCTGGTCAGGATGTGCTCGTAGTAGACCGGGGTGTGGAGCGACAGCCCGAAGCTCGGCGCCGCGCTGGTCCACTCCCGGAAGACGTCGACCACGCCGGGCAGATCTTCGAAGCGTGGCAGCGCTAGCCCGTCAACGCACGTGTACCAGGCGCCGAGAGCGAGAGCGTAGCCGATCAGCATCCGGTAGGGCGCAGGGCTCCGCAGCCACGCCGCCGCGTGCCACAACCACTCGGGAGCGGCGTCCGCGAGCGATCGGGGCCACGCCGGAGTCGGCTGCTGGCGGGGGCCATCCGGCACGTTGGTCACTTCCGGAACGGATCGTTCTGCGCGTAGACGACGCGGACGGGCTGGCTCGCGCCCCGCTCCCGCAGCACCTCGTCGGCGAAGCGAGGGACCACCGCATCGGCGGGCAGCTCGGCGACGTCGATGCTCTTGATCTCGTGCAAGAATGCCGTGGCGCGTTTGATGTGCTCGAGCGACGAGGCGTCGAAGGCGAACGGCAGCGACAGGCGCAACTCGGGCTCCGCGCCGCTGTCGCGGCGCCCGTAGATCGCCTGCCACAGCACCGACTCCTCGAAGCCGGTCGTCTGCGCCTTGGCCATCTTCGCCACCTCGAGGGAGTTCTTCGGATCAGCCAGGTACTGTTCGGCCTCGAGCTCCGCGCGCAGCCAACCCGTGACCACGTCGGGGCGTTGCGCGATCAGATCGGCGCGCATGTCGATGAACGCGGCGTCGCTCTCGCTCACGTCCTTGCCGCTGGCGATGCGCCGGGCGAGACCCTCGCTCACGAGGCGCGAGGCCGTCGGCTCCCAGATCACCGCGGCGTCGAGCTTCTTGGCCCGGAACCCGCTGGTGATGAGCTCCACGTTCTGGTTCAGGTAGGCGCCCGGCTCGATCTTTTCCTTCGCGAACACGGCGCGCGCGAAGCGGTCGGTGCAGCTCCCCTTGGGCACGGCGACCGTCTTCCCGTTCAACCAGCGTATCGCTTCCTTCGGGGTGGCGAACTGGGGCGCGTCGTTGCGAACGAAGAAGACATTGCACTGGTCCTGGCTCGACCCGATGTGCGCGACGATGCGCAGATCAGCCACGCTGCGCTTCGTCGCGGCGACGATCGCTGGGGTGTCGCCGAGGTAGCCAATCTGCTGCTTGTCGGCGAGCATCGCGTTCACGATCACCGAGCCCTGCAGGCCGATCTGAAACTCGACGCTCGACCCGGGCGGGAGATGCTTCTTCCACAGCCCGAGCGCGTTGACGACGATGCCGGACCACGCCTCCGAATAATAAGGCTGATAGCCGACGACGAGATGGATCGGCTCACCCGGGTTGCCGTACTTGGCGGCCGCTGGCGCGCCGGGCTGGCTCGCGGCCGCAGCGGGTGCCGCAGAGGCGGACGCCGCGGGTGCGGTCGCCACGGCGGTAGCCTCGGAGCCGGGCGGAGGCGCCCCCGGTGCAGGGCTCTCACTGCGGCACGCCATCGCGGCGAGCAAGCCGAGCAGGGTGATGATCAGGCGTCTGGGAAGGTCGCTCGGGAGCGGGTGGCACATCGCGCGGCCGCGCCTGCAGCCCGCGTGCCAGCAGCCCACCTGCCCTCGATTTCTCGGCCTCCCGTCGCCCGGCGATGCTGCTGGTGCAGCAGGCGTGTTGCCCGAAAGCTGCTCGCCGAGCAGCGGAGACGTCGCGCGCGACCTATTCTCGTGGACGCGACAACAAATCCATCATAATGGAGGCCGACGGGCCCTGATCCGGCCCATCGCGCCTGAAAGGCCCGCCGTGTCGATCTCCGGAGACAGCGCCACCGAAGCCCCCCTCGCCCCCGAGCTGGTCTTCGCCGACCCCCGTTCGGTCGAGCTTCGAGCGCGCCTGGCCCGGCTCGCCACGAGCGACGCGCCGGTGCTGATCCTGGGGGAGACCGGCACGGGCAAAGAGCTCGTCGCGCGCGAGCTGCATGCCCAGAGCCGGCGCTCGGGGCGTCCGTTCGTCGCGGTGAACGCCGGCGGGTTCGCCGAGCCGCTGATCGAGAGCGAGCTCTTCGGTCACGAGCGGGGCGCGTTCACGGGCGCACACGAACGCCAGATCGGCTGGTTCGAGGCGGCCGACGGCGGCACGCTCTTCCTCGACGAAATCGGCGACTTGCCGCTCTCGCTGCAGGTGAAGCTGCTGCGGGTGCTCGCGACGTCCGAGTTCACCCGGCTCGGCTCGCGCACGTCGACGCGCGTCGACGTGCGCCTCGTGGCGGCGACCAACGTGGATTTGCGGGCTGCCCTCGCCGCGCGGCGCTTCCGGGAAGACCTCTACTACCGGCTGAGCGTGGCGTCGGTGACGCTGCCGCCGCTGCGCGATCGGCCGGGTGACATCCTGCCGCTCGCCGAGCATTTTCTGGCGCGATACGGCGCACGCCTCGACAAGCCTGGCGCGCGCCTCGAGCCGCGTGCTGCCGAGGCTTTGCTGCGCCAGCGCTGGCCCGGTAACATCCGCGAGCTCGAGAACGTCATCCACCAGGCGCTGATCGTGTGCCGCGGCGCGACGCTGAGCGTGGAAGATCTCGGCCTCCCGCTGGAGAGCGAGCTCGCCACCCGCGACGACGTCTCGCCCTGGACGTCGCTCGATCGCGTGCTGCTCGACCTGTTGAGGCTCGGCGCGCCCGAGCTGCACGCGCGCATCGAGGCGGCCGTGCTGGGTCGCGCGTTCGAGGTCGCCGGCCAAAATCAGCTGGAGACGGCGCGCCTGCTCGGCCTCAGCCGCCACGTGGTGCGGGCGCGCCTGATCGAGCACCGGCACCTGCCCGGGCCCTTGCGCCGCGACGGACGGGAGGGCGTCGCCGAGCCGGCTGCAGGCGTCGTGCCGCTCAAACCGGTCACGACCCTGCGCGTCGGTTATCAGAAGCTCGGCCTCTTGATGCTGGTCAAGGCGCGCGGGGCGCTCGACGCGGCGCTCGGCTCGCGCGGCGCGGCGATCACCTGGCGTGAGCACGCCGGCGGCATCCAGATCGTCGATGCGCTCCGGCGCGGCGAGCTCGACGTCGGTGTCGTGGGCGATTGTCCCGCGGTCTACGCGCAGGCGCGCGACGTGCCCGTCGTGTACGTGGCCGCGGAACCCCCGGCGCGCCGCGTCGCAGCCGTGCTCGTGCCCAGCGGCTCGAACGCGCGCAGCGTCCGCGACTTGCGAGGCCAGCGCGTGGCCGTCAACCGCGCCGCACAAGCCCACTATCTGCTGCTCTCGGCGCTGGAGGAGGCCGGGGTCGACCCGAGGGAGGTCGAGATCCGGTTCGAGCCGCCCGAGCAGGCGCGCCGCGCCTTCGAGACCGGCGCGGTAGACGCCTGGGCGATCTGGGACCCGTGGCTGTCGAGCGCGCGCCTCGATCTGGGCGCGCGCGTCCTGCGCGACACGAGCGGCCTGTTCGAGAGCTCCGTGTATTACCTCGCCCGGCGGGAGCTCGCCGAGCGCCACCCGGACCTGGTCTCCGAGCTGTGCGCCCAGCTGCGCGCCGCAGCCCGCTGGGTCGAGAGCGATCCAGGCGGCGTTGCACGCTCGGTGGCCCCCCAGCTCGGCCTCTCGCCTCTGGCACTGGCCGCGTCGCTCGATCGCGAGCTCGACATCGGCATCACGCCGGAGCAGATCGCGGCGCAGCAGCGCATCGCCGACCACTGCGTGCGCCTGCAGCTGATCCCGCGGGCCGTGTCGGTGGCGGCGGCGCAGTGGCCGCTCACGCTCGCCGTCTGATGAGTCGGGACGGCGAGTCCTGACTCGAGCGTCGGCTACCCTGCGCTCAGCGGGCGAGCCGCGCTTGACCGGCGCGTGCCGTGCGTCGCGCCGTTGTGGTCCGAGCAGGGGCCATTTGCGCGTTTCGGCCTTCCAGCTCACCGACAAGCCGCCGTGCGCGCCGCGGCTTGCCGCTCCAGCAGCAACTCGGAGGGGGTCCGTTGCTGCAGCAGCGGCAGCGCTCGCCCGCCGAGCCCCCTTTTTGTCCTCTTTCGGCTTGGCGCGGGCCTTGCTGAGGGGTCGGCGGCACATGCAACAGACGACGACTCTCGAAGCAGACATCGTGGTGATCGGCGGCGGCAGCGCCGGGTCGACCGCGGCGATCGCGGCGCAGCAGGCCCTGCCGCGCGGGCGGGTGATCTTGATGGAGAAGGCGCACATCAAGCGCAGCGGCGCCATCGCCATCGGCATGGACGGCCTGAACAACGCGATCATCCCGGGGCACGCGACGCCGGAGCAGTACGTGAAGGAGATCACGATGGCCAACGACGGCATCGTGAACCAGCGAGCCATCCTGGAGTACGCGAACAACAGCTTCGCTATGCTGCAGGAGCTGGACGGCTGGGGCGTGAAGTTCCAGAAGACGCCGTCGGGCGACTACGACGTCAAGAAGGTGCACCACAAGGGCAGCTACGTGCTGCCGATGCCCGAGGGCTACGATCTGAAGAAGATCTTGACCCGAGTGCTGAAGCGGGCAGGCGCCCGCGTGCTCAACCGCGTGATGGCCACGCGCCTCCTGCTCGACGGCGGCCGCGTCGCTGGGGTGCTCGGCTTCGACACGCGCGACGGCGAGTTCGTGGTCATCAACGCCAAGGCTGTCATCCTGTGCTGTGGGGCCTCGGGGCGGCTCGGGCTGCCCGCTTCGGGGTATCTGTATGGCACGTACGAGAACCCAGCCAACGCGGGCGACGGCTACTCGCTCGCTTATCACGCCGGTGCCGAGCTGACGGGCATCGAGTGCTTCCAGATCAACCCGCTGATCAAAGACTACAACGGCCCGGCCTGCGCCTACGTCACGGGCCCGCTCGGCGGGCACACCGTCAACGCGCGCGGCCACCGCTTCATCCAGAGCGACTACTGGAGCGGGCACATGATGCTCGAGTTCCACCGCGAGCTGCACTCGGAGAACGGGCCCGTCTACTTGAAGCTGAACCATCTCGCGCCGGAGACGATCACCGAGATCGAGCGCGTGCTGCACCGCACCGAGCGCCCGAGCCGCGGGCGCTTCCACCAGGGCCGGCAGAAGGCCTATTGCGACGATCTGGTCGAGATGCACGTCTCCGAGATCGGGCTGTGCAGCGGCCACAGCGGCTCGGGGGTGTGGGTGAACGAGCGCGGCGAGACGACGGTGCCCGGGCTGTACTCCGCCGGTGACATGGCCTGCGTGCCGCACAACTACCTGCTCGGCGCGCTCACCTACGGCAAGCTCTGCGCGCAGCACGCGCTCGAGCACATCAAGGAGGTGGCGCCGCCGAGCGGCCTCGACGACCAGATCGCGGCCGAGCGCGAGCGCGTGTTCGCCCCCTTGTCGCGCCCGAACGGCATCCCCCACCATCAGTTCGAGTACAAGGTGCGGCGCTTCGTCAACGACTACCTTCAGCCGCCGAAGACGGAGAACCGGCTGAGCGTGGGGCTCGCACATTTCCTGCGCGCGAGCGAGGAGCTCGAGGAGGTGGGCGCGAACAATCCGCACGAGCTGATGCGAGTGATGGAGGGGCACTTCATCCGCGACTGCGCCGAGATGGCGGCGCGGGCCTCGCTGTACCGCAGGGAGAGCCGCTGGGGTCTGTATCACTACCGGCTCGACTACCCCGAGATGGACGACCGACGCTGGTTCGTACACGTGAACCTGAAGAAGGGTGATGACGGCGCGATGCAGATGCTCGAGCGCCCGATCGACCCCTACGTGGTGCCGCTGGAAGCGAGCGAACTGCGCGGCTATCACGACCTTCGCGTCGCCGACGCCGAGCCGGCTCGAGAGGGCGCGAGCGCCGCGTGACGCGAGCCCGCGGCGCGCACACAACCCATGTTCGTCCGACACACCGCAAAGGACCTATTCCGTGAGTGACATCGCCGACCGAGAGACCGTGAAGGCCGACCAGGCCCGCCGCGTGGGCAACGCCCAGACGCTGCGCCGCTACGACGTGCCCGTGATCGTGGATCAGACCCGCTGCATCACCGGCTGTCGCATCTGTATCGACTCCTGTCCCGTCGACTGCCTGAGCGTCAACCCGGAGACGACCAAGGCGCACATGGAGTTCGATGAGTGCTGGTACTGTCTGGCCTGCGAGATCGACTGTCCCAAGGACGCGATCACCGTCAAGATCCCATTCCTGCTGCGCTGACCGTGGAACGCTGATCATGGAACAGAGTGACCCCTCCCACTGGCTCGAACGCTTGCGGCACCCCGAGGCCCGGGAGCGCCAGATGGCGATCATGGAGCTGGAAGACATCGCGGGGCCCGAGTCCGTCGAGCCCCTGCTGGAAGCGCTGCTCGACAGCGACCCCGTCGTGCGCCGGCTCGCGATCGGATTGCTCGAAGAGCTGGGCGACGCGCGCGCGGTGCCGGGCATCATCCGCTGTCTGCTCGACGCCGATCGCGAAGTGAAAGACGCCGCGAGCGCGTCGCTGCGCGACTTCCGCGGCGAGGAGGCGGCCGCAGCCATGATCGCCGCGATGGCGCACCCCGAAGCCGAGGTGCGCCGCTGGGTGATCGTGGGCCTGCGCGAGCTGAAGGATCTGCGCGCCGTCTCTCCGCTGATCGCCGCGCTCGACGACGCGGTCGGCGCCGTGCGGCGCGAGGCCGTGATCACGCTGGCCTATCTGCGCCTGCCCGAGTCGGTGGCGCCGCTGCGCCGGCGGCTCGCCGATCCTGACGAAGACGTGCGACGCATCGCCGTCGGCGCCCTCGCCTACTTCAACGGCCCGTCCTTGCTGGACGACTTCACGCGCGCGCTCAGGGACGCGGATTGGCGCGTGCGGGTCGAGGCCGCGATCGTGCTCGGCCGATCGGGCCTGTCGGGCGCCATCGGTGGCCTGCGCGCTGCCCTCGCAGACCCGTACTGGCAGGTGCAGAAAGAGGCCATCACCTCGCTCGGGCGCCTGGCAGCGAGCGCAGCAGTGCCTGAGCTGATCGACTTCCTCCAGAGCCCGACCGCCGATCTGCGGCGTGCGGCGGCCTATGCGCTCGGCGAGCTCCAGACGCCGCGCGCGCTCGCCCCGCTGGCAGCGCTGCTCGAGGATCCAGACGTCGAGGTGCGCAAGGCGGCCTCTCGCTCCATCGAGTCCATCCAGAAGGACGCGCGACCAAACGCCGGTTTCAACTGACGGCCCTCTCGTTTGACCGCTCGGCGCCGCTCTCGCACCGAGCGCGCCCCCATCCCCCGGAATTCCATCCATGAGAATCTTCAGCTCCCTCGCTCTCCTCGCGCTGACCCTGCTCTCGCCACCGGCTGACGCCGGCGAGACGGTGCGCGTGGCCATCGGCACGCAAGACACCACGATCAACTGCGCGACAGGCGGGCCCCTCGTGCGCGAGCTGCACCTGCTCGAGAAATACCTGCCGCACACCGGCAAGTACGAGGACGTCACCTACGACATCCGCTGGGAGAATCAACCCACCGGCGCGCAGCTGAACAGCAAGTACCTGGCCAACCAGCTCGATATCGTTCAGATGGCGGACTTCCCGTCCGTGATCGGCGCGACCGCGCTCGAGGCCTCACCCGGCGACGTGCGCTCGCTGTATGTCGCGACGCTCTCCGGGGGCATCCGCGGCGCCGGCAACGCGATCCTGGTGCCGAACGACTCGCCGATAACGGCGCTCGATCAGCTCAAGGGCAAGAAGATCAGCGTGCCCTTCGGCTCGACTGCGCACGCGATGCTGATCCGCGCCGTGCAAGATCTCGGGTGGGATCCGAACCGCGACGTGCAGATCGTCACGCAGACACCGGAGGTCGCGGGCAGCGCGCTCCGGGCGCACCAGATCGACGCGCACGCGAACTTCGTCCCGTTTGGCGAGCTCTTCCCATTCCGCGGCTTCGCCCGCAAGATCTACGACGGCAGCTCGACCGGGGTCACCACCACGCACGGCGTCCAGGTGCGCTCGGACTATGCCGAGGCCCACCCGGAAATCGTGCTCGCCTTCCTGAAGGCGACGCTGGAGGCGAACCGCCTGTTCGAGGCAGACCCGGAGGGCCTGTCCGAGAAGCTCGCGGGCTGGACGGGCGTGGACGCCGAGGTCTACTACGCGTTCCACGGGCCGCGGGGCATCCAGACCCGCGACTACACGCTCAAACCCGAGTACGTCAGCGCCATCCGCAAGGCGCAGGACGCGCTCGAGGTCCTCAAGAAGGTCGACCGACGCATCGACGTCGGGCGCTACGTGGATGACCGCTTCATCCGCCAGGCCGCGACGGAGTTCGGCATCGACTACGACGCTCGCCTCCGGAGCTACGAGCCCCTCCCCTTCAAGCGCGACGCGATCGACACGGGCGCGCCGGTGAAAGACCCGAACCTGGCCGGACAGCTCTGGGTGCGGGGCGAGCCGAACGTGCGATTGTACTCCTCGGTGGCAGCCACGCTGCGCGCGCTCGCCCAGTTCAGCTCAGAGAACAAAGGGGCCGTGCGCGTCACGTTCGTTCACGATCGCCTGAGCGGCAACAAGCTGTTCGCCGACAAGGTCTGGTACGTGCACTCGGGCAAGGAGCTATCGGCCTTCCTGTCGAAGAGCGCGGCTGATGATTGGGCCAAAGAGCACGCCGGCAACGTCGTCGGCTTTGACGCCGCGCGCCAGCTCGCTGCGAGCCTCTGAGCAGGCCGAACGATGACCGCCAGAGCTCCGTCGGATCGCCCGCGGCCACCGCGCTCGACCCCACTGTCACCCACCAGGAGAGCCATGTCCAAGCCCGCGCTGTTACGACTCGTCGCGCCCTTCGTCCGCGCCGGCGCCGAGAGCGCGCGTGCGCCCAAAACGAAGGGCGCCCGGCGCGCCCAGCGCGCCCTCGGTTCGTTGCTGATCGGTGCGGCCTCGCTCGGGCTCTGGCTCGGGCTCTGGCAGCTCGCGAGCACGCGCGACTGGCAGTTCTTCTTCCGCTTCGACAACATCCCGGCGCCGACGGAGGTGGCGCTGGCGGCGGGTGAGCTCGTCAGCTCACCCAAGTTTGCGTCGCACGTGGAGAGCAGCGTGCGGCGCATCTTCGCTGGCTTCTCGATCGCCGCGGTGCTGGCCGTTAGCCTGGGTGTCGCCGTTGGCCGGGTGCGGATCGCGGCGCTGTCGCTCCTGCCGCCGCTCGAGGTGCTGCGTCCCATCCCGGCCGTGGCCTGGATTCCGCTCGCCATCTTGCTGTTCGCGTCAGCCGAGCAGAGCATGATCTTCATCACCTTCATCGGCGCCTTCTTTCCCATCTTCCTGAGCACGATCCACGGCGTCGAAGGGCTCGACCGGCGGCTCGTGCACGCCTCGCGCACGCTCGGCGCCGGGCCCTTTGACGTGTTCTGGGAGGTGGTGCTGCCCGGCGCGCTGCCGGCGATCGTCACCGGCCTCAGCATCGGCATGGGCACCTCGTGGTTCTCGCTCGTCACCGCCGAGATGATCTCGGGTCAATACGGCATCGGCTATTACACCTGGGAAGCGTACACGCTGCAGAACTATCCGCACATCGTACTCGGCATGATCAACATCGGCCTCCTGGGCATGGGTTCGAGCTTCGGCATCAAGTGGCTCGGGCGCCGCGCGATGCCTTGGTTCCAGCCCGAGGGGAGCGCGACATGAGCGCGGCGCCCTTGTTTCCGGACGCAGACCCCGCCCCGGCGGCGATCGAGCTGCGCCAGGTCGACATTCACTTCGGGGCCGGCAAGACCGCGGTGCGCGCCGTGAGCCAGCTCGACCTCGACGTCGCGCCCGGTGAGTTCGTGAGCATCCTCGGGCCCTCCGGCTGCGGCAAGTCGACCTTGATCGGAGCCATCGCCGGCTTCACGCAGGTGACGTCGGGTGAGCTGCGCGTCGACGGCCGCCCGGTTTCTGCGCCGGGGCCCGACCGCGGCGTCGTGTTCCAGCACCACACGCTGTTCCCCTGGAAGACCGTGCTTCAGAACGTCGAGTTCGGTCTGAAGATGCGCGGCGCGGCCGCCGGCGAACGGCGTGACACGGCGCTTGCAATGCTCGACAGCGTGGGGCTCATCGACTTCGCGAGGCACTACCCCTGGCAGCTCTCGGGCGGCATGCAGCAGCGCGTGAGCCTCGCGCGAGTGCTCGTCAACCGCCCCCGCGTCACCTTGATGGACGAGCCATTCTGCGCGCTCGACGCGCAGACGCGGCTCTCGATGCAGGAGCTCTTGCTGGCCCTGTGGCACGCCTATCACATCACGGTGGTGTTCGTGACCCACGACGTCGACGAGGCCATCTTCCTCAGCGACCGCATCGTCGTCCTCAGCGAGCGTCCGGGCCGGGTCAAGGCAGAGCTCACGATCGGACTGCCGCGCCCGCGCACGCGAGATCTGCTCACCAGCGGCGAGTTCATGCAGCTGAAGCGCGAGTCGCTGGGGCTCCTCTTTGAGGGGTCGGGCCCGCCCGGCTCGATCTATCGGGGTCCCGCCGAGGCCCCCCGATCGACCCAGACTCGGGTGGCCCGCCAGCGCTAGACGTATACGCGCGCTCGCGCGAGGAAACGCGACCGGCCGGGCACTCGCTCTTCGTCGAGTTTGTTTCCTGGCCATCACCCGTGCAACACGCGGTGCTGGCTGGGACGCAGTCGGACCGCGCCGAGCTCGCTCGGCGCAGCGTGGACGCGGGCGAAGCCGCCCCGCGCGACTGGCACGAGCGCTGCATTGCGCGCGGGCTGATATGGCCTTGGAGTTTGGGAGCTGGGCGCCCGTGTGCGGGGGCTGGCTGCGAACGCGCGACGCGAACAAGAAACCTTCGCCGGCAGAGCTCGTGCGTCTGGCGCGGCACGTCGAGCGGCTCGGATACGACTACTACTACGTGCCCGAGCACTACCTGAACGCGATCCACGGGCCCGGGGAGGACGTGCTCGACGCTTGGGTAGTGAGCGCCGCGGCGGTCTCGGGGACCCGCCGCCTGCGCGTCATCACCGCGGTGCAGCCGGGCTTCAAGGCACCCGGGGTGGTCGCGAAGATGGGGGCGACCCTGGCGGGTTTTCGGCGCGGCGCCTTCGGCCTGAGCCTGCTCGCGGGCTGGTGGCAGCTCGAGGTCGAGAATCACGCCGACGTCTGGCTTCCCCACGCGGAGCGCTACGCGCGCGCGGCCGAGTACCTCGACGTGATCCGCGGCTTCTGGACGGAGCCGGTGCTGGACTATCGGGGCCAGTACTTCACCATCCGAGGCGGCCTGCTCGAACCAAAGCCCGACCCGGTACCGCCGGTCATCATCGCCGGCGAGTCGGAGCGCGCGATCGACCTCGCCGCACGCGCCGGCGATTATCTGTTCATCAACGGTGGAGACGTCGAGCAGGTCGCGAGCCTGGTGAGCAAAGCCAAGGGCCGTGCCCGCGAGCGCGGGCGCTCGTTGAAGGTCGCGCTCAGCGCTTTCGGGGTGGTGCGCTCGAGCAGCGCAGAGGCGCGGGCCGTCGTGGAAGGACTGCGCGAGCGCGCGGACGCCACGACGATCGCCTACTTCCGTCAGCACATGGACGGCGCGGTCGTCGCTCACAACCGCGGCGCAGAGGCTGACACGCTGGAGGCGAACCTCGGCCTCAGCTCGGGCCTGATCGGTGACCCGGCGTCCATCATCGAGCGCATCGAGCAGCTCGAGCGCGCCGGTGTGGACGCCATAACGGTCAAGTGCGAGCCCGCCTTCGACGAATCGGAGCGCTTCTCGCGCCTCGTGATCTCCCCCTACCGCGCCGCGCACCCTCCGGCAGGCGGCGGCTCGCGGCGCCCGTCCCCAGCCCCGACCGCCCCGGAGAGCGTCTAGCCATGGCTCACGCACGCAAGAATGCCCATCTGCTCGCCTTCATCCAGCACGGCGTCAACAGCCACGCCACCGGGATGTGGCGCAACGCCAAGGACAAGATCAACTGGGATTGGACGCGCCCGCCCTACTGGCAGCACATGGCGCGAACGATGGAGCGCGGGCTGTTCGACGCGATCTTCATCGCCGACGAGCTCGCCCCCTACAACAACTACGAAGGCAGCTCAGACGCCTGCGTGAAGTACGCCGTGCAGTGCCCGACGCACGAGCCCTCGACGCTGGTGCCGATCCTGACCACCGCTACCGAACACCTCGGCGTGGGGGTGACGCTGTCGACGGCGTTCGAGCACCCCTACTCGATGGTGCGCCGGCTCTCCAGCCTCGATCACCTCTCGGGTGGGCGCGTCGCCTGGAACATCGTGAGCTCCTACTCCAAGAGCGAATGGGACGCCTATGGCGCGCACATGTCGGTCCGGCAGGACCGCTACGCTCGCATGGAAGAGTACATGGAGCTCTGCCACAAGCTCTGGGGCTCGTGGGAGCCCGACGCCATCATCGCCGACAAGGCGAGCGGCGTCTACGCAGACCCGGCGAAGGTGCACGAGGTGCTGCACGAAGGAGAATACTTCCGCTGCCGCGGGCGCTCGTTCGTGTCGCGCTCGCCGCAAGGGCACCCCGTGCTCTGGCAGGCGGGCTCGTCCGATCGCGGGCGTGATTTCGCCGCCAAGCACGCCGAGGCGGTCTTCGCCGTTCATCCCACCGTCGAGCGCATGCGCCAGTACACCGACGACCTGAACCAGCGCCTGTACGGCAAGTTCGATCGGCGTCCGGGCAGCGTGAAGCTCATCTATGGACTGCAGACGGTCGTCGCCGAGACGCGCAGCGAAGCGCAGGAGAAGTACGAGCGCATCAAGGCGCAAATTCCGCTGGAGGGCGCGCTGGCCTGGATCTCCGGGCATTTCGGGCCGGATTTTTCCAAATATAGCCTCGACGAGCACGTTCAGAACATCGAGATCCCGGGCATCCAGGGGCTGTTCGAGTCGATCATCTACGCCAAGAACGGCGCCCCGCTCACCGTCCGCGAGGCCGCACTCTACTACGCCCAGGGCATGGGCATGCCCATCGCCGTGGGCTCACCGAGCGACATTGCCGACCAGATGGAGCACTACATGGACGTGGGCGGCGCCGACGGCTTCATGTTGATCGCGACATATACGCCCGGCTGTTTCGAGGAGTTCGTCGACCTCGTCGTCCCCGAGCTCCAGCGCCGCGGCCGCTACCGCAGGCGCTACCCCGCGAAGACGCTGCGCGAGAACCTGCTCGAGCCGTGAGCTCGAGCAGCACTTCAGCCCTCCTGGCATTCCCGAGCTTCGATCATGACTGACACCGCCTCATCTGCCGTCTCGACCGCCCTCCCCCACACCGCCGTCCGCTTGACGCCCGACACCTCGTTCACCCCCTGGCAAGGTATCGCGACGCAGGTCGTGATCGGCGCCGTGCTCTTGCTGCTCGTCTATTACATCAAGACGCGGCTCGTGCGCACCACGAAGGATTTCGTGATCGCCAACCGCAAGATCGGCTTCGGCTTCGGCGTCGCAGGCATGATCTCGATCTGGACGTGGGCGATGGCGGTCATGATGTCTGCCGCGCAGACGTACACCTACGGCCTCTCGGGCCTGTTCTGGTTCACGGTGCCAAACGGCCTCGCCGTCATCGCCGTCATCCCCTTCGCGCGCAAAATCCGCACGCTCATGCCCTCGGGCTACACCATCCCCGAGTTCGTGCGCGAGCGCTTTGGCGGAGCGAGGTTTGCCGTGGGTGTGGTGATCGTCGGCGCGCTCTTCGGCTCGCTGATCGAGATCATCATCAACCTGAAGGGCACGGCGCTGGTCACCTCCGCGGTGTTCGGGGTCGATCCCAACCTGGCAGCGGTGATCGGCCTCGCCGTGGTGCTGGTCTACAGCGCGCTCGGCGGCCTGTGGTCCTCGGTCTCCACCTCGACGGTCTCCACGCTGCTCCACACGGTGCCGCCTGCCGTGGTGGTCGTCGCGGCGCTGTACAAGGCCGGCGGCGCCACGGCGATCTGGAACTCCGTCGAGGCGCAGGGCAACCAGCTGCTCTCGGTCACGCGCACAGACGCGGCCACGGGTTTCGGCATCACGCTCGCGCTCGGTCTGATCACCGCCACCGTGGCTGGGCAGGAGTACTGGCAGCTCGCCTGGGGCCTCAAGAAGAAGGACGTGAGCCGCACATTCCTGTGGGCGGGTGCCTGGTTCTACCCCATCCCGATCTGCCTCGGCATCCTCGGCCTCGTGGGCCTCGGGCTGCACGTCGACCTCCAGCGCGACCTCGGAGGCGACGCCGCCGCGGTCGGCCCGTACCTGATCTCCCACCTGGGGCTCCCGAGCTGGGTGGTGTTCGCCTACGTCGTGGTCGTGCTCACCGCTTGCTACTCGGTGATCGACAGCGCCTTCACCGCGATCAGCTCCGTTTTCGTGGTCGACGTGATCAAGCCGCTGGCGCCGCACATCAGCGATCGCTCGCTCTACGTCTGGGCCAAGGCGCCGATGGTGCTGGCCGCCGTCATCGCGGCGCTGGTCGTGCTGACGGGCGCCGACTTCGTGACCATCGTGCTCACCAGCTACGCGATCCGCACCGCCATCCTGGTGCCGCTGGTATTGTCGCTGTTCTGGTCGCGGATGACGGGCGCCGGCTTCGTGTGGGGCACCATCCTCGGCATCGCCATCGGCATGCCGATCCGGTCGGTCTACGGCGAGCTGATCGGGTCGCTCTCGATCCTGGCGATCAGCGCCGCCGTCCCGGTAGTGCTCGGGCTGCGCAACGCCTCCCGCTATGACTTCGAGCAGCTGAAGACGCTGCGCGACGCGACCGACACCTCGGCGCCCGCGTCAGAGCCCCCATTGCCCGCGGCCACGATCACCACCTGAAGCCTTCGCGAGATACCCCAAGCCATGTCAGAACAGCTCGTCTCGACCGGCACCGCCGCCACCCTGCTCATCGGTCTCGTCATCGCCGTGGTCTACGTGCGCTACATGTGGGGTGCGCTGGGCCGCGCTGTCCGCACGCGCGACGAGGTCGACGACGGGCAAGATCGCTACCAGCACAGCCTGGTCGGTGCCCTCATCGCCGTCGTCGGCTCGGCTCTGGCCATCAGCGCATTTGGTCTCGGCCCTGCCCTGCTCTACGTCGGGCCGGCCCTGGCCTTGCTGAGCGCGG
>Ga0247763_1000108_pt1 | contig 40193 bp, 35 predicted proteins | sample UWRJL141409B4_FD_179926 | JGI IMG/M metagenome (GOLD analysis project Ga0247763, IMG submission 179926) | Plant litter microbial communities from Arlington Agricultural Research Station in Wisconsin, United States - UWRJ-L141-409B-4 | ecosystem: Environmental > Terrestrial > Plant litter >... | reverse complement strand
TCGAACGGCTGCTCGAGCGGACGTTGTTCTTGGGGCCCCGAGCGGCGGGCATCCGCGTGATGCGAGGGGGGCCATGCGGCGCGAGCCCCTCGTGCTCGAAAACCACGAGAGCTCGCGCCGCGACGTGGTCAGGACCCGTCGACTTTCACCGGCTTCTTTGTGCCACCGGCGTCTCCCGCGAACCGACCTGCTGCACGCGATGAGAGCACGGGGCATGCGGCGTGCGCATGCCCCGGAGCACCCGGAGAATGGCCAGCACGACGCGCTGACGCCGCCTGGCCCCTTCATCGCGTGTCGATTGAACACGGCGGAGGGCCCCAACTCCAGCGTACGGCCCGCGCGAGTATCCGCCGAACCGTACGCTGATGGCTCGACGCTCGCTCGGCCTGTCGTCGAGTGTCGCGACGAGCTCGCAGGAGCCTCCCCGCCGTTGGTCAGCTGACGCTCGATGTCTGCGTTTCCCAGTTCCGATAACCGTTGCTGCGGAACGTCTCGCCCAGCTCCTTGCATACTTCAGCCAGCAGCTCGGGGCTGTGCATGTAGGTCTTGATCCGCGTGATCTGAGCTCCCTCCGCGGCGATGAGCGATAGACCCCGCACATGCTCCCCGTCGTCGTGCTTCCAGAACGTCAGAACGATCGGCTCGCCGCGGTGCATTCGAAGTTCGAATCTGGGCGCGACGGGCTGGAGGCCTTCGCGATGGCCCGACGGAATGCCCGCCTCCATGGCCATCTTTGTCGCGAACATCAGCCCGCCGAACGAGCGCTTCGCGACGTCGACGCCGCTGTCCACGAACGTGCCCGACAGCTCGATCTCTACCGTCTCCAGCAGCAGCGAGACGACCCTGTCCAGATCGCGTGCGTTGAACGCCGAGCAAAACTCGTTCAGGACGGCGGGCGGCGCCACCTCCTGGCCGCTCCAGTCGGGCTCCTTCACCTTCCCGCGCGCCCGGTTCAGAGCTGATTTCACGCCGCCGACGGTGGTGAACAGCGTCTCGGCGATCTCTTCCAAGGAGAAATCAAACACCTCCTTCAGCACCAGTGCCGCTCGTTCTCGAGGGGCCAGGCCCACGACCAAAGAACCGGCTGCTTCTCGTGTCGCTTTCGGGTCCAGCGGGGTGTGCGCCGCCTCGCGTAACTCCGCATGGGGCTCCTCTCGCCGCTGCTTGCACATGTTCAGCCAGCGGTTGGATGCCACCCGGAACAACCACGCCTTGGGATGAACCGGTGCGGTATGGCTGGTGCCCAGGAGCGTGAACGCCCGCACCATCGTATCCTGGACCAGGTCTTCGGCGTCCCAAGGTGTTCGCGTCAGATACCGACAATACCGGTACAGTTCGGGGCGTAAGGGCTCGAATTCCTGAGCGAATTGCTGAAAGGGCCCTCGGATTGCCTGGGCGACCGCGGAGAGGTTGTTGGCTGTCATGACTGAAAGACCGCGAACGCGCCCCAAAGGATACTCCGCACGCTCGGAGCCACCACAATTTCTCCTTTAGACTGACTCCGTTACGCAGCATGAAGCAGGTGAGGGATGGATATACACATCGTGTCCGGTGTTTCGGCGGCGGCTACCGTGAAGCTGGCGTTGGGCCTGCCAGACGCTAGCGTTGTCGCACTCCGAGATCCGCTGTCGGTGGGGCCGTTGGCCACGTTCAGTAGCCTCGAGGCCTGGGCCACTTCACGCCTGGGCTTCCTTCGCGACGTTCACCTCGAGGAGGAGGTCACTGTAGACGAAGTCACCCCCGACCTCGCGGTGCTCGGGCAGTCGCGTGTCACGACGGTGTGGCTCGGAACCGGGGCGGCAGATCAACTTGCTCTCGCCTGGGTCTGCGCGCTCATGCGAATCATGGCTCTCGATTTGGAGCGCCTGCGTGTCGTTCAGTTCCCTCCCGATTTCATCCACCGGCGCTGTCTACCCTCTCTGGGCTTCTTGAACCACCATGATGTTCGGCGGCACCCTTCGGCGGTCCAGCTGAGCCGCCCCGAGCTCGCTACACTCGAAGACGCCTGGGCAGCTGCGACCGCGGCCACTCCCGAGGCGCTCGTCGACTTCACGCGCACGAGCAACGGGCCACTTCCGATTCTCAGGCGAGCGCTCGCGCGGCTGCTCTCTCGCTACCCGGACGTCGGCTCCGGCTTGTCTCGATATGACGGCATCCTGTTGCGCAACGCCGAGACGTATGGCCCGAGCGCCATCCGCGTGCTTGCACACACCCTGGCAGAAGGCGACTGGGACGACGATCCAGTCGGTGACATTTGGCTCTACTCGCGGCTCCGGCGCCTTGCCAGCACCGTCTTGCCCTACCCACTGCTCGAGCTCGCGGGTGACCCTCTCGATATGCCTCGGGTGACCGTTCGTCTGACTGACGCAGGGCGTGCCGTCGCTCGATGTGAGACATCGGCGATCGTGCTCAACGGTATAGACGACAGCATCGGCGGCGTTCATCTGTCCTCGAAGCTCAATCATGTTTGGGTCAATGAGAACGGAAACCTCATCCGTCTCTAAGCCGCTTCTGAGCCGCTCGGCGCCGTCGAATCGCCCGCTGGACGCGGCGGCCCGGGCTCGAGATGATTCTACGATCGAGGAGGGTCTCGTCGAGCCGCCCTGGTCGAAGGGCTCTCCGCCCTGCCCGTGCAGGGCAACGGCCCCAGAGACTTTTGCGCGGGCGCTGTTTCGCGGCGAACCCCACGTCGTCGAAGAGAGCGCGGGTTTGTGCGCTGTCTACCCGGCACTCCAGTAGCTCTTCGGCGCCCGCCCATAGAAGCGCTTGAAGGCGTTTCCAAACGCGCTCTCCGAGGCATAGCCGAGCTCCGACGCCAGGCGCCCCACGGGCACCGTGCCGCCCCGCAAAGCGTGTCGAGCGCGCTGCATGCGCCATTGCAGCAGGTACTCGAGCGGCGCCACTCCGAGCCGCGCCTTGAAGCGCGCGGCAAAGCTCGAACGCGATAGCCCGACGGCAGAGGCCAGCCCCCCGACGGTCCAGCGCGCGCCGGGCTGGGCGTGCATCAGCGCCAGCGCGGCGCCGATGTGTTTGTCTGCCAGGGCACCGATCCAGCCGAGACTGTCCGAGTCGGGCCGCGCTGCATGGGCTCGAAGCGCCTGCAAGAGCAGGAGGTCCGCGAGGTGCTTCGCCATGAGCGAGCCGCCGATGCCCGGCCGCGCCAGCTCGGCGTCGAGCAGATCGAGCGTCGCGCGCAGCGTCGCCGCCGCGGGATTGCTGCCAGGAATGACGAGGAAGGAGGGCAGCACGTCGAGCAACGGAGTCAGATCGTCGCCCTCGACGCTGAAGCTGCCGCCGACGAGCACGGTGTCGTCACCCCCGAGCCGCACGACGTCGCTGTCGGTGCCGTCGAACAATCGATTGCCGTCGCGCAGCTTCGCGCGGGGCCCGCTGCTGACGGCGTAGCCGCTGGCGTTGACGAGGAGAAAAGCGTCGCCCGCGGCGAGCTCGCTCGGCGGCTCGCCAGACACGGTCATCCAGCACGCGCCTCGCAGCACGGCGACGAACTTCAGCAGCGGCTGCGCGCGGAACGAGAGGCCCCACACTCCCGCCGCTTCCAGGCGCGTGCAGCGCAGGTTGCGGAGCTGCAGCAAGGAGAAGACGTCTGAGAGAGGGTCGCTCATCGGGGCGATCTCGCTGAAGGTCGCCGGGGTGTCGCTGGACGCCCGCGACGAACATTTGGACGCCCTCTCATGTTCCGTCGAGAGGCACGACCTACCTTTCGGGGAGTTGTCATCTGCGCGGAGGTTCTCATGTCTGGTATCGACGGAAAAGTCATCGTGGTCACGGGCGCCAGCAGCGGCATCGGCCGCGCGGCGTCGCTCTTGCTGGCCCGCCGGGGCGCCCGGCTCGTGCTCGGCGCGCGCGACGAGGAGGGGCTCGCGACCGTGGCAAACGACATCGAAGCGGCTGGCGGTGTCGCGACCCATCGCGCCATCGACGTGACCCGGCGCGACGACGTCCAGGCGCTCACGACGCTCGCGTGCGACCGCTACGGCAAGCTCGACGTGCTCATCAGCAACGCCGGCATCGGCCCCATCTCCCCGCTCGCCGACGTCCGCGTCGAGGACTGGGAGGCCATGCTCGACGTCAACGTCAAGGGCCTGCTCTACGGCATCGCCGCGGCGCTCCCCATCTTCCGCCGCCAGGGCTTCGGCCACTTCGTCAACACCGTCTCGACCGCCGGCATCCAGATCAGCCCCACGATGGCCGTCTACGCTGCCACGAAGAACGCGGTGCGAACCTTGACCGAAGGCCTGCGCGTCGAGTCCGAAGGCAAGTACCGGGTGACGGGCATCTCCCCCGGCTTCGTGCGCACCCACTTCGCCGAGTCGATGACCGATCCGAGCGTGAAGCAAGCCATCCAGAAGCAGATGGACCAGATCGCGCTCGATCCCGAGACGATCGCGCTCGCCATGGCCTTCGCCATCGAGCAGCCCAACAGCGTCGACGTGAACGACCTCGTCATCCGCCCCGCGATCCAGGGTTGAAGCTGTCGCAGCTGCCCCCACCCGTCTCGCTGCGGGGTCTCTCAGGGTAAAATCAGGGTTCACCCCGGATACCCCGCGCCCCGCCGCGGTGCGAGGCTCCCACCAGCCGTGGTCAGTCATGCCGCGGCTCGAGAGGAGTCGATCGTGGCAAGAGCCGCCGCTGGTGAAGAGGGTGAGCTGGTGCGTCTGGAGCAGGTGTCGAAGGTCTATCGCATGGGAGAGGTGGACGTGCACGCCCTGCGCTCGGTGTCGCTGCGCATCGATCGAGGGGAGCTGGTGGCCATCATGGGCGCCTCCGGCTCCGGCAAGTCGACCGCGCTGAACGTGATCGGCACGCTCGATCGTCCGACCTCTGGGCGCTACTTCCTGGCCGGAGAGGCCGTGGAGGGGCTCGACGAGGTCGAGCTGTCGCGCCAGCGCAACCTGCACATCGGCTTCGTGTTTCAGGCCTTCCATCTGCTGCAGCGGGAGACGGCGCTGAGCAACGTGGAGCTGCCGCTGGTGTATGCCGGCGTGCGCGCCGGCGATCGGCGGCGGCGCGCGCTCGAGGCGCTGGATCGGGTGGGGCTCGCTCCGCGAGCCCGGCACCTGCCGAGCCAGCTGTCGGGCGGTCAACAGCAGCGCGTCAGCCTGGCTCGCGCGATCGTGCAGCGGCCGCCGCTGTTGCTCGCAGACGAGCCCACCGGTGCGCTCGATTCGACCACGAGCCTGCAGGTGCTCGAGCTGCTCGGCGCGCTGCACCGCGAGGGAATGACGATCGTGATCGTGACGCACGATCGGGCGGTGGCGAGCTACGCGGCGCGCATGATCACCTTCGGGGACGGGCAGGTGCAGGGGGACGTGCTGCAGGCGGACGCGCGGCAGGCGCCCGACGCCCGGCGCGAGCCCTCGAGCGCGCCCAGCATCTCGCCGCGGGCGCTCGAGGTGGCGTCGTGAGCGCGCGCCGCAAGTGGGTGTGGGGGCTGGTGATCGCCGTCGTGCTCGGCGCCGCCGGCGTGGCGGTGGCGCGGGCCAGCGGCAGCGCGCCGCCGATCGATCCCGCCCGCGTGGTGACGGCCACGCGCGGCACGCTCGCGCTCGAGATCCTGGAGACGGGGCGGGTCGAGCCGCGCGAGAAGGTCGAGCTCAAGAGCAAGCTCGCCGGCGAGGTGGTGGCCGTGCGTGTCGACGAGGGCGACCGTGTGCGGAAAGGCGACGTGCTGGTGGCGCTCGACCCGACGGACTTCGAGCGTGAGGTGGCCGCCGTCGAGGCCGAGCTCGAGCGCGCGCGCGCGGCGATCGACTTCGCGCGGGTGACGCTGGCGCGCAAGCGGCGAGCGGTCGAGGAGCGGGTGATGGCGAGCGCGGAGCTCGACGTCTCCGAGCACGAGCTGCGAACGCGCCTGGCCGAGCGGCGCATGCTGGAGGTGCGCCTGGGCGCCGCGCGCGATCGGGTGCGCTATACCCGCATCGCTGCGCCCATGGATGGCACCGTGATCCAGCGCGCGACCGAGGTGGGCGAGGTGGTCGTGCCCGGCGTGCAGGCGACCTTGAACGGCAAGCCGCTGCTCACGATCGCCGACCTCTCGGTGCTGGTCGTGAAGGTCGACCTGAACCAGATCGACGTGGCAAAGGTGCGGCTCGGCGCGCTCGCGAGCGTGACCTTCGACGCCCTGCCGGGCAAGACCCTGTCCGCCAAGATCACACGCGTCGCGCCCGCCTCCACCCGCCCATCCGAGAAGGACCTGGAGGTGTTCCCGGTGGAAGCAGAGCTGCTCACGGCCGACGAGGCGATCAAGCCCGGGATGACGGCAGACGTGCGCATTGCGCTCGAGCAGCGCGCGGACGTCATCCTGCTGCCGATTGAGGCCGTGGTGAAGAGCGAGGGCCGCACCCAGGTGACCCGCATGCTGGACGCCGACGGCGGGCCGCGCACCGAGCAGGTCGACGTCACGCTGGGCGCGCGCAACGATCGGGAGCTGGAGCTCGTGTCGGGCCTGAACGCGGGAGACCGCGTGCTGATCGATCCCGCCTCGGCCGCCGCCAACGAGAGAAAGCTGTGAGCCTCTGGAGCAGCATCGGGCTCGCCGCCCGCGCCCTCCTCGCGCACCGCTTTCGCGCCGCCCTGACGCTGCTCAGCGTGTTCATCGGCGCCCTCGCGATCGTGCTGATGTCGTCGCTGGCGCAGAGCGGCTTCGCCACGATCAAGCGCAGCATCGAGGAGGTCGGCGGCGCGCGCCTGATCCTGATCGTGCCCGAGGAGCCGGAGCGGGCGCGAGCCAGGGCCAAGGCCTACCGAACGGGCCTCACCGACGACGACAGCGAGCGAACCCTGGCGGGCGTGCCGCACGTGCAGGACGCGACCCGCTTCGCCTCGCTCCGGAAGCACGACGTGACCGCCGGCGACGGCGCGAGCACCCAGGCAGACCTGGTCGCGGGCGATCAGCGCTTCATCGAGGCGCTGCGCTTCCGGATCGGCGAGGGCCGCGGCTTCGAAGAGCGCGAGCACCGCGAGCATGCCCGGGTCTGCGTTGTGGGCCATCCCATCGCTGCGTCGCTGGCGCAGGGCTCCCCCGCGCAGGACTCCTCCGCGCTGCTCGGGCGGCAGATGTCGATCGACGGGCTGCGCTGTCGCGTGGTCGGCGTGTTCGCGCCGCAGCCCCGCTTCGGCTTCGGCCTGGGCTTCGACTGGGAGAAGCTCGTGGTCATCCCCGCGGAGACCGCGGAGGATCATTACCCGGACCTGCGCCATCGCTCGCTCGTGATGCTGGTGACGGACGCGGCGGCCTCGAACGAGCTGGTGATGCGCGTGGTGAACGCGCGCCTGTCCGAGACCCATCACGGGGTCGACGACTATGCGCTCCTGGATTTTGCCGGCATGCTGCGCAAGTTCGAGCAGGCCTTCGTGATCATGGAGGCGATCGCGGGCTGCCTGGCGGGGGTCGCGCTGCTGATCGGCGGCGTCGGCATCATGAACATGATGCTGGTGAGCGTGAACGAGCGAGTGCGCGAGATCGGCATCCAGAAGGCGCTCGGTGCGCGCCCCTCGCACCTGCTGGCGCAGTTCCTGAGCGAGGCGGTGCTGCTGTCGCTGTCGGGCGGCGCTGTCGGCGTGCTCGCGGGCATCGGCGTCGCGATCGGCGTCTCCGTGCTGATCGAGCGGATGGTGGCGACCTGGGTCGGCGTGGTATCGTGGCCCGCGGTGGTCGCGGCGCTGATCAGCTCGGTCGGGACGGGTGCCCTGTTCGGGTGGCTGCCGGCGCGCCGCGCCGCCGCTCTGCAGCCGGTGGAGGCGATGCGACGATGAACGTTGCAGCCTTGTTCCCGGCGGAGCTGCTGCACGCCGCGCGCGCCCTGTACGCTCAGCGCGTGCGCTCGCTGCTCGCGTTGCTCGGTATCGTGCTCGGCACCAGCTCGCTGGTGCTGCTCGTGGCGCTGCTCGACGGCGGGCAGGGCGCCCTGATCGCCGCCGACCAGGAGGCGAACGAGAGCGACGTGGTGATCGTGCGCGCGAAGGACGTGCCAGGCCCGCAGCAGCTCCGCACCCGCCGCGAGCTGTCTCGTGCAGACGCGCGCGAGCTATCGGCCTCGCGCACGCTCGGCGCGGCACAGGTCAGCTCCGAGCGCGGCAAGGGCACTGTCGCCCGCATCGCCGGCAAAGAGAAGCGCGTCACACTCGCGAGCGCGCAGCTCCAGACCTCCGACGTGTACCGGCTGCACATCGCGCGCGGGCGCTTCATCGACGCGGCAGATCTGGAGGGGCGCAGCCACGTCTGCGTGATCGGGCACGAGGTCGCCGGCGCGCTGTTCGCCGGCGCCGACCCGCTCGGCGAGGGCCTGCGCATCGAGGGCGACGTGTGGCGCGTGATCGGCGTGCTCGAGAACAAGCCGATGCTGGGCAGCACCGACTCGACCGCGATCTGGAATCGCAAGGTGCTGGTGCCCGAGACGACGTACGACGCGACCCACAACCCCCAGCGCGCCGCCGACAAGCTGCTGGTGCGCCCCGAGCGCCCAGGGCCGTCGCTGGTGCCGATGGACGACCTCCGCCGCCTGGTCGGCGCGGTGCTGGACCGCCGCCACTTCGGCGTGCAAAACTACGACCTCGCACCGAATGCCGAGGCCCAGCAGGCCGAGCTGATCCTTGCCATCCTGCGCGTGCTCCTGTTCGGCGCCACGGCGATCTCGCTCTTCGTCTCGGGCATCAACGTGATGAACGTGATGCTGGTCAGCGTCAGCGAGCGCACCGTCGAGATCGGCATCCGTCGCGCGGTGGGCGCGCCGCCGCGCGCGATCGGAAGCCAGTTCGCGTTCGAAGCGCTGCTGCTGACGGGCGCCGGCGGCCTCTTCGGTGTATCTCTCGGAGCGGCGCTGGCCGCCCTGGCCGCCTTCGTGCTGCGGCGTGCCCTCGGCAGCTGGGAGCTCATCCTCCAGCCGTGGGCGATGCTGGGCGGCGTGGCCGTCAGCCTGTTCATCGGGCTCGTGTTCGGCACCTACCCCGCCCGGCGCGCAGCGCGGCTCGACATCGTGCGGGCGCTGCGCAACGAGTGAGCGAGCGACGTAGTCTCGATTTCGCGAGGCGGAGCCCCGCGACCGACGTCGGGCAACGCACGGCGGGCTGGGGATGCCCCCACCCGTCTCGCTGCGCTCGCCGACCTCCCCCAAATCGGCTGCTCGGCGCGCAGCGCGGGTCGAGGCTCCCGCGCCCAACGAACAGCGCGCCTGCGCGGCCGATGGGGGAGGTACTCCGCAGGTCGAACGCCCTTACTTGGCGCGCCCCAGGAAGCCGCTCGCCAGCGTCTGCAGCTTCCAGGCCGCGCCGCGCCCGACGATGTACAGCGTCTGCTTGTTCGGACCGGCGAACGCGAGGTTCTGAGGCGCCCGCGAGACCGGGATCGTGCCGAGCGCCGTGCCTGCGGCGTCGAACACCTGCACGCCGATGGTCGTCGCCACGTAGAGCCGCCCCTCGCTGTCGATGGCGAGGCCGTCCGCGCCGCTCGCCACGGTGCCGTCGGCGTTGGTGGTGACGCCGTCGTAAGCGGCGAACTCGCGCTGGTTGGTGGCGGTGCCGTCAGCGGCCACGTCGAAGGCGATCAGCGACGTACCCTGCGTGGCGTTCACATAGAGCGTCGCTTCGTCCACGCTGAGGATGATGCCGTTGGGGCGACGGATGCTGTCGCTGATGCGCGCCGGCTCGCCCCCGGGCGGCAGGTGGTACACGGCGGGAGGCAGCGGCGGGGGCGGCGGCGTCGTGCCGGCGGCGGCGTTCGGGCCCGGCTCCGTGAAGTACAGGTGCCCCGTGGTGCCGATCACGAGATCGTTGGGGCGACCGTAGGGCAAGCCCTCGAAGTTGTCGGTCAGCACCTGCTCGCTACCGGGCGGATAGATGATCCCGATCTGCGTCAGGCCCGGCGTGGTTTGCACGCTCACGATCCTTCCTTCCGGATCGAAGGCGAGCCCGTTCGAGCCGTTGGTGTTCTCGAGGTAGGTCGAGAGGCTGTCGTCGGCGGCGATGCGCGTGATGCGGTTCGCGTTGGTCTCCGTGAAGATGAAGGTCGAGTCTGGCAAGCCCAGCGGCCCCTCGGTGCCCTGGAAGCCTTCGCCGATGACCTCCACCACGGCGCCCTCCGCGACCACCCCGGGAATGCCGGGCGAGACGGTGTCGACCGCCGGCGGCTGCGGCGGAGGGGCGGGCGGAGCGGCCGCGTCTGCCGCATTCGGAGCATCAGCAGCGTTCGAGGCGCCAGCATCCGGAGCATCCGTGTCCGGAGCATCCGGAGCCGCCGCGTCCGGCGCATCCGTGTCGGCAGGAGCCGCGGGTTCGAGCGCCTGCCTCTCGACGTCGGCACCCTCGTCATCGCCGCACGCGAAACTCGAAGCAAACACGAAATATAGCAAGAAAGCAGAGTAACGGTGGATCATGGGTCGCCGAATACTAGGGTTCGGCGCGTTTGCGGAGGGGAGTGGCACTCGTCGCCAACAAAGGCCACTCGGCGCGCACTCTCGACGGCGGGAGCACCACCAGAACGCCTCAGTGGCTAGCGCATGCAGAGCGCCGAGCGGCGCGAGTCGTCTGTTACGCGATGAGGCCGCAGCCGAGCCAGCGATGCAGCCGGTCGGGGAAACGATCCGTCAGCCGACGGCAACAACACGTTCAGCGTGAACCCTACCGGACGTACGCGCGAGGTGGGCGATCTGCTCGTCTATGTTACGGACCCACTCTAATGCCACATGTTCGGCAGACGTGGGGCGGACCGGCTATTTCTACGGTCGAAACTTCTGACTGCCGCCGGCCGCGTGCGTTGAGGCGGCAATGGCAGGGTCAGAGGTAGCGGTAGCCCCCGGTCTCAGGAAAGTTGTCGATGCATTGCCCCAGCCTTACCCGGGCGTTGCTGTCGAGGTCGCCACCCATGACCGGGCCATCTCATGCCCTCGGCACCATGAAGAAGATTTCGACAGTAGAACTATCGCGTCGACGCAACTTTGCTCGCTGTCGCTTGATTCGTACACGCCTGCTCTTGGTACTCATAGCCCTCTTCCTCGTTGGTGCAGGCTTTGCCGTTCGTTGTCTTTCCAATGAACAGGCAACTGACCATATCGCATACCACGCCGCAGTCCACGTCGGTTGCTGCTGCCAGCGGCCCGGATCCTGAAGGCTTGACGGCGAGCTGCGCCTTCTCCACCTTGCACTCGTACTCGCAGGTTTGGGCGAGCGCCCTGCCAACGGTCTGAGCCACGCCTCAGAGTCTTCGCTGTTGCTCCTCGTCTCCGGATACGGGCGCCGCATTGCACAGGCCAGCTAGGGTTGCAGCTCTAAGCCCTACCGAACTATCATTGTCGAGCGCGCTCTGAAGAAGGTCGTGGAGATGCTTGGCGTCCTCAGCTCTCGCAACCATGCGCTGTGTCTCCGATGAAGTCTGTTGCGTCATGTAACTTGGAACCACGGCGGAGGCTATTGCGACGCCGGCCGCGATCACGGATCCGTACTTTTTGACGTAAACGATGGTTCCGTCCAGACCGTGAACGGCAGCAGACAAAGTCTCCAGTCGTTGGTGAAGGGCGTCCATATGTGCTGGAACCGACGCTAGCGTCACTTCCAGCGTGCGCTTCTGCAATCCGTCCAGTTGTTTCTCGAGGTCGTCCACAACACGCGATCGGTCAGTTGGCTACTTCGGCGCAGCGCAGTATACAGTCAGCTGAGGGCGTACGCGCGCGTGCGCCAGCCATCACCCGCAGCCAGGGTCGGGGCCGGGCGAGCACGCGCTGGGGCTATCGCACCTCTCGATGGTGACCCATTCCCCGCAGTCGAGCATCTCGAGCGCGCCACCGCTGCTGCAGCGGTAGCGCGTTCGTTCGCTCTCGTACGCGGAGCGTTCGCACTCGCCGAACACTTCATCGTCGACGGAGCCACCGCATCCAAGCGCCAGCGCAACCAGCAAACCCAGCCTCATTGCGTCAGCACCACGGGGTGGCAGTAAGGGGCAGCCAACTCCAGCCGCCACCGGACCCAACAGACGAACCAGCGCGCACGTCACCCGTGCCACAACGGCCGCCACGATGCCCGAGCTTAACCCCTGGGGCGGTCGCTCACGAAGCGTTCCGCGGTTAACGCCCGGGAGCTGCCGGCACCCATCGTGAATGGACGGCGGACCAGGCGAGCGGGGGCAGTGAGCCCACGGCCACTGCTGGAGGGCCCTGCTTCGTCAGCGAGCGCGCTGCGCGGGATTACGCGGTGCTGACGCGGATCTGGCGCAGCTCGTCGAGCCAGCGGTCGAGCTCTTTGGCATCGTCAGCCAGCGTCGCCCTGCTGCTCTACACCTCGGGCACCACCGGCGTCCCCAAGGGGGTGCTGCTTGGGCACGGCGGCCTGGCCTACTGCGCACGGTTGCCCACGGAGCTGCTGGGTTGGCAGTGACGGTACGCTGCTCTGTCCTTGCCCCTGGCGCACATCATGGGTCTCGTTGCTATTCGGCAGCGTCTTCGCCGGGCCACGACTGGCTCAGACAGAAGCGGCCGTAGCCACGCTCGGTGCACCGCCCTCGCGGGGTCTGCTCAGGTTCCCAACGCGCGCTGCAACCCCGCCCTGAACAGCTGCAGCCTCCGGCCCAGCGCGTTCCGTTGGGTGCGCCAACGGATGGGCCCGTTGCCGAGCATCGAGAGATGCTCCGGGGAGTCCGTCGCTTCGATCTGACCGAGAAAGCGGCTGACGACGCGGCGGTGATCGTCTCGAGACAGTACGCGCCCGAGATCGACACCGAACAGGTAGGCGGGCGCGAGATCGAACTCCGTACCATCGGGCGTTTCGTCCCAGCGCCGCTCGTCCTCCTCGTTCACGTAGGCGTCGAGTAGGTGCGCCATATCCACGAGATCGCGCTCGCGTTCCGTCGGCCGATCGGCGAAGGCCACCATCTTCAGGAGCGCCACCACGGGAGGCGGCGCGACGAGGACTCCGCCAGCGTGTCGCTCGGCGTATTTGAAGGCGAGATCCATGCCCACCAAGCTCATGACGTCTCCGTTCCGCCACTCGAGTCGCCCGGCTCGTATGAGGTGAGGGCCTGCTGGAATCAAATCCACCTTGGCGCCGCCGGGCGCGTTGAACTCGTATTCCCGCCTGGGGTGTCGGCTCCAACCTGGACGGCTTGCCAGAGCGGGCAGCGCGTCCACCGTGAGCGCGACGACGAAGTCCACGTCCGCTGTGTGCCTCCAGCTCATGTCAAAATAGAACCCGAGCGCGGTCGCACCAATGACGACGGCGTTCGCCTCGGGCCATAGCCGTTCGATCTCACGCAACGCCGCGAGCTGACTTTCGACGAGGGTCACGGGATACTTCTCTCCTGCGGCCGCCAGAGCGGTACCAGGTAGCGGTCATGCAGCGCCTGGGCGGCTTCACGGGCTCGCTCACTGCCATCGCTCAGCATCTCCGAATACACGAGCAGCGGATGAACGGTCTCTCGTTCAGAACTCCAGTTGATGCTGCCGAAGGTGCCCATGATGAGCAGGTTGCCGTCGGGGTCCGGCAGGCCGCGCACGTTCTTCGCCAGGTCCTGCATGCCGGCGCGTACGTGCACGACGGTGCGCTCGCCACGATAGTCGCCGGTCAACCGATAGCCGGCGGCCGTGCCTCCCCAGCGGAGGTGCTCCTTCGGCAGGGCGTCGAGAATTTTTGCCTCCAGTTTCGTTGGATCTTGCTCGCGCGTCCGATAGGCGCCCGAGAGCAACGAGCGCCGTACCGTCGTTTGATAGCCCTGCAGCCAGAGCGCCAGGGCGTCCTCTCGGCGGCGAGGATGCCACTGGGTGCGCGCCTTGGACGCTAAAACGAGCTTTTCGCGATGCAATCGATGCTTGATCGCCAGCACGGGCTGCCGGCTGACGCCCGCAACCTCGGCGACGGTGCGAATCGGCGCATCGAGAAGCGCAGGCTCCGCCAGATAGGCGAACAGCGCCTGAAACCCGGGCCCCCGTACTCCTGCGGAGGCGCCAGTCGCTTTCTCGGGGCTCTTCCCCTGCACGTGCACGAAGAACGGAGGGACCGAGATGTGGCAGTTGCCGCTGGCATCCAGATAGTTGAGGCCCCGGTCAATCAGAGTGGCGGCAACCCCGGAGCCGACGCGGGGCGCCATTACGATCACGGAGACCAGACCCTCGTGATTCGAGGCAACGTGGCTCGCCATCTCCCGGCTGACGTGGGTCTTCAGCTGCCGTACGAGGAACTCGTATGAGCCGGCCGTCGTCATGAGGACGAGCAGCGCATCGAACACGTCGTTGCCGCCGCCAAGGGGTGGATTGAGCACCCGATGCGAGAGGACGCCCGGAAGGGCAGCGAGTTGCTCTTCGTAGCTGGTGCCTAACGCAGGGTAATTGGCGTCCAACGCAGGCATGGCACATCCATAGCTCTGTCATTTACTAAATGCCAACGCCGTCTGAATGACAGGCAAACTCCTCCGGTCAGCCGACCCGTGGGCCGGGACCGCAGCCCAGGACGACTCAGGCGACGATGAGGATGAGAGCGACGACGCGGCGAGCGCCGTGTCGTGATCCCGCGGCTGCTCGAGCTCTTGCGCGAGCCGCATCTGACGCCGCGCGAGCGGCGCACGTGGGCAGAAGCTCTCGTACTGGGGACCGCGGCGGCATAATCCGCTGCGGCCTCACCCGCGAGCAGACCTCACACCACCGCAGCCACTTCGCAGCGCTTCAAGAGCTGCGCGGCCTCGTCGAATGCTGACCACACCCGCCGGGCCAGGCTCCCGCCGACGCTGCAACGCCGGACCCCCAGCGTGGCGAAGGTGCGGATGCGATCGTCATACTCTCCCACGACGACGTTGACGGGCTTGGGCGCGACCGCCGCGACCAGCTCGGCCACGGCGCCCGGGTCGAGGATGAAGGGGACGAAGAGGCAGTCGGCGCCCGCCTCGGCATAGGCGACGGCGCGGGCGATGCTATCGGCGACGGGCATGCCCGGCACCCGGAAGTTCTCGTTTCGACCGATGAGCATGACGCTGGGGTCGACGGCGTCGATGGCGGCGCGAGCGGCGCGCAGGCGCTCGACCGCCAGCTCCGGCGCATACATGGCGCTGCCCGACCAGTCTTCGATCGACAGCGCGGCGACGCCGGTCTCGACCGCCAGCGAGACGTTGCGGGCGACATCTTCGGGCCGATCGGCGAAGCCGTTCTCGAAGTCGGCGTTGACGGGCAGTGGGGTGGCGGCGACGAGCACGCGCAGGTGCTCGAGCACGGCGTTGATGCCGAGCTCTCCATCCTGCTTGCCCGCCGCCCATGCCGCGCCGGCGCTGGTCGACGCGATCGCCTTGAACCCGAGAGCGGCGAGCCGCACGGCGCTGCCGCCATCCCAGGCGTTGGGGAGGAGGAAGAAACCGCTCTCGTGCAGCCGGCGGAAGGCCGCCCGCTTCTCCGTCACGCTTGGCTTGGCTGGGTTTGTCATGGTCAGGGTCGCCATTCTTTCAACGTTTGCGGCGATTGGCCAGCGGCCGACGCACCCGAGGGTGAAGGCAGGCCGCTCTGTGAGAGACGGCACACGTGGCCAAGCCGCGCGGTCTGTACGACGGCGGTTGAGGAGCAGACCCCGCGAGCGATCGGGCCGAGCTGATCCTTGCAAAACCGGCATCAGCTCGACCGCTCGCTCGTCGGCGTACGATAAACCAGGCACAGGCGCCCCGTCGCCGACTCGCGTCGGTTCGGGGCTCATCTCGCAGGGAGGTCGCTCGATCGACTACTCCCGAGCGATCGGCCCGAGCGCAAACCCCCCGTCCGCGACGAACTCCGATCCGGTCGAAAATGCCGCATCGTCGGACGCGACGAAGGTGACGTATCCCGCGATCTCGGTCACCGACGCCATGCGCGGGATCGCGAACCCGCCAACCGGCACCAGCTCCTCGCCCGTTCCGGGGTGATAGGCGAGCGGCGTGTCGATGATGCCGGGGTGGACCGAATTGACCCGGATCTTGTCGCGCGCGAGCTCGTATGCGGCCGTGCGCGTCAGGCTGCGGAGGCCCCATTTGCTGGCGCCATAGGCCGCGAGCCCCGGGGTGCCATGCAGTCCGGCGATCGACGAGATATTGACGATCGAGCCGCCGCCACGTCTGCGCATCGAGGGCGCGGCCGCCCGGATGCCGAGGAATGCCCCGGTGAGATTGGTGTCGAGCACGGCACGCCATTCGCTGACCGACACCGTCTCGACGCCGCCGACGGCGAGGTAGGCGGCGTTGTTGATGAGCACCGACAGCGGCCCGCAGCGCCGCTCGACCGCCTCGATCGCGCCTTGCCAGGAGGCCTCGTCGGTGACGTCGAGGCGCACGAAAATGGCCCCCTTGCCGATCGTCTCGGCCAGCTCGTGGCCTGGAGCGTCCTTGCGCCCCGTGACGATCACGCGGGCCCCTTCGGCAGCGAAGGAGCGGGCCATCGCCTGGCCGAGCGCACCGGCGGCGCCCGTGATCATCACCGTGCGATCGATGAACCGCTCAGGCATGGGCGCTGTGCCTCTCGTCGCGGGCAGCGGCTCTGTCACGCGTCGCCGTGTTCTCGCGTGAAGCAGTGTCTGCGGTAGAGTTTGCAGCGATGCTGTCGCCCGCGGCGGCATCGGCTGGCGAAAAGTCGTCGCAGTCCGTCGACAGCGCGATCGAGCGCTGAGCATCCAGCGCGGCGAGGCGATCGACGAGCGCCGCCCGGATCATGGCGTAGGCGTCGCTGCCCAGCGCCAGCCGGCGTGGCGCGGGCTGCCGATCGACCGAGTCGATGATCGCGAGCGCCATCTTGAGCGGATCGCCCGGGTTCGGGAAGAGGCCGGCGGCGTACGCCCGGCGAAACTCGCCGACGGGCGTCGCGTCATACACCGCCATCGGCTCGGCGGCGACCATGCTACCGCCGCCGAAGTTCGTGCGCGCGACGCCCGGCTCGACGATCGTGAACTCGACGCCGAACGGCGCCACCTCCTGCGCGACAGACTCGACGAAGCCTTCGATCGCCCACTTCGTGGCGTGATACAGGCTCATCCCGGGAAACGTGATCTGGCCGCCCATGGACGCCACCTGGACGACGCGCCCGCCGCCTTGCTCACGCAGCAGCGGCAGCGCAGCCCGGATCACCTGGATCGAGCCGACCAGGTTGGTGTCGATCTGGCGCTCGATCTGCGCGTCGTCGACCTCCTCCGCCGCGCCGGCCAGGCCGTAGCCGGCGTTGTTCACGACGACGTCGATGCGCCCGAGCTCGGCGAAGGCCGCGCGAACGACGCTGCGGATGGCATCGGCGTCGGTCACGTCGAGGCGAGCGACCCAGAGCTGACGGCCGTAGCGGCTCCGGAGCTCGTCGAGAGTGTCGGGGTTGCGGACCGTCGCCGCCACACGATCGCCACGTGACAGCAACTCCTCCGTCAGCGCTCGGCCGAACCCGGAAGAGGTCCCGGTGATGAACCAGGTCTTGGGCGTAGCGGTCGGGGACACTGCCGTCTGGGGGATGGTTTTGGACATTGTGCTTCTCCTGTTCGCCGTGAGGGCCAGCCCAATCTCGCTCAGCTTCCGAAGCTCTTGTAGCCGGTCGGTGGCCAGGGCAGTGTTGACTCCGTGTCAATACCGCCGGTGCCCTCGTCGCTGCTGCAGCTGCTCTGGTTCGTGCGGATCGTCGAGGCGGGTTCGTTCTCCGAGGCCGCGCGGCGATCGAACAACTCGACCTCGGCCATGTCGAAAGCCGTCAGCCGGCTCGAGCAGGCCCACGGCGTCCGCCTGCTCAACCGAACGACGCACTCGCTCTCCCTCACGCCCGAGGGCGAGCGCCTGCTCGCGGTCGGGCGCAAGCTCATGCACGACCTCGAGGAGGCCGAGGCTGCGTTCGCCGACATCGGCCACCGGGGCACGTCGGGGCGCGTCCGCATCAGCGCGCCCCTCGCGTTCGCGAAGAGGTGCATCATGCCGTTCTTGCCAGACTTCCTGCGCGCCCATCCGGGCATCGCCATCGAGATCGAGTTCATCAACGACTTCTCCAGCATGGCGGTGCGAGGGATCGATCTGGCGATCGGCTCGGGTGACGTCGCGGGTCTGCCGGGCCACTTTGCCAGCGAGCTGTGCACGGTTCCGTGGGTCGCGTGCGCGACGCCCGCCTATTTCCGCAAGCACGGCAAGCCGCGCACCCCCGCCGACCTGAGCGAGCACGACCTGGTCGGCTTTCGCAATCGGGTCACCGGGCAGTACGACAGCTGGCGCTTTCGCGATCCAGCCGATGGCACCACCGTCCGTCATCTACCCCACCCACGCCACGGCTTCGACGACCCCGAGGCCGCCTGGGACATGATCCGCGCCGGGCTCGGGATCGGCTTCTGTCCGGCCTGGATGGGCGTTCACGAATGGGAGCAGGGCACCGTGGTGGAGACGCTCCGCGAGTGGCGCAGCGAAGAAGCCCGGCTCTACGCGGTGCGGCTCGACAAGCGCCTGATCCCCAAGCGCGTGCACGCCGTGCAGGCGTTCATCGTCGAGCTGACGCAGGCGTGGACCGCCGCGTTCGCCCGCAGCGGCCTCGCCGGCAAGCGCGCCTGAGGACGAGGCGCCTGACGACGAAGCTCGCCGTCGACGCCCTTCTCGACGTTGCCCTCGCGACGCATCTTCGTTACGAAGATCACCGTTGATGAAAAGGGCGCGGCCAGGGGTGAGCCAGGACAGACGGCGGAGGCATCGCGCGCTGACCGGCGGCTGTTGGCTGTCAGCGAAGCTCGTCGCAGTCGCGCTTCTCGGTTGCCAGCTGATGCTGGACGAGCGCGAGTTGCCGGCAGTCCACCTCGACGGTGGCGTCGAGGACGCGCCGCCGCTCGCCGCCTCTCCCACCAGCGCCGAGGGGGGCCTCGAGGGGAACGCCGACGAGGGCCTCGAGGGGAACCCCGAACCTTCCGAACCGAGCGATCCCAGCGCGGCCCCCGTCGCCAGCGGCGGCGCGCAGGAAGTGGTCGCGCCCGGACCGGGCAGCGAGGAGATCGCCGTCGTGGAACACCCCGGCGGCATCTTTCGCTCCGACGACGAGCTCGAAGTCTTGCGCGGCGTCACGGCGATCACCGGCGATCTGGAGATCACGGGTGCGGTGACGAACCTGTCCGCGCTCGCGAGCCTCCGGCGGGTGCACGGCACGTTCAGGATCCGGGAGACCGACGCCCTGCCGACGCTGGAGGGGCTTGGCAAGCTGGAGGCGCTCGACACTCTCTCGCTCTACTGGAACGCGGCGCTCACGGGGCTCGGCGGGCTCGAGCTGCTCACCAGCGCCGTCACCCTGGAGGTCAGCTTCAACGATGTGCTGGTCGACCTCTCCGGCCTGAAGCGCCTGACTCGGCTCGATACGCTCCTGCTCTCGGGAAATGCCGCGACCGACCTCGCTGATCTCGAGGCGCTGACGGCGGTGGGGAACCTGGAGATCCGGAATACGCCGCTGCGCGACCTCACGGGGCTCGGCAACCTGTCGAGCGTCGACTCTTTGATCATCGCCCAGAACAACGCCCTGCTCAGCTTGCGCGGGCTGAGCACCCTCACCCGGCTCGGCTATCTGAGCCTCTTCGCCAACCCGGCTCTCATCGACGTGAGCGGCTTGCCCGAAGGAACGGCCATCGGCGACCTCTCGGTGACGAACAACGACACGCTCGACAACCTGAACGGGTTCTCCGGGCTGGGCCCCACCGGCAACTTCTTCATCAGCGAGAATCGCCGGCTGCCCGCGTGCGAGGCCGAAGAGCTCGCGAACCGTATCGCCCGAGACGCTCTGCTCGTGCAGGTCACGCGCAATTGCGGCGCCGCGCTCTGCGAGCCGATCGACCCAGCGGCATGCAACTTTCTCGTTCGCACCGGGTGCGAAGATATCGGCTGCGAGAGCGCAGCCTGCCCCCCGGGTGAAGAGTGTCGCACCCGCTGCGCGCATCTCGACGCCTGCGTCGACGCGAGCGCGTCGTGTGTGACGCAGGAAGATCCGCTGTGCTCGGAGCGCGTTGGAGACGACGACAACGAATGCTCGGCCGAGTTCGACGTGGGGGGCGGTTGCGATGACGCGCTGAATCGCCCGGTCGTCGTGATGCGCGAGCTCGTGGCCTGCCTGTGTCGCCCCGGGCGGCTCGCGGAGGCCGGCGTCTATCACGCCGGCGGGATTTTCGGCGCAGACGATGAGCTCGAGGCGCTGCGGGGCGTCGAGCTCATCGGCGGCGACCTGATCATCGGAGGGGAGGTGACGAGCCTGGCGCCGCTCGTGAGCTTGAAGCAGATCGACGGCTACCTGGAGGTCAGTAGCGCCTCGCGGCTGACGAGCTTGAGCGGCCTCGACAACCTACACTCTGTTGGATGGTTCATCGAGATCGCAAACAACCCGGCGCTGCAACGCGTGAGCGGTCTCGGTAGGCTCGTGAATTTCCCGCTACGCTGGACGATCGCAAACAACGCGGCGCTCACCAGCCTGGAGGGTCTCGAGCACGCCACGAGCAACTTCACGGAGTTCGTGATCAGCGACAACGCGGCTCTCGAGACCCTCGGCGGGCTCGATAACCTGAGCGGTACACTCGGTGTCATTCTCGCGAACAACCCCGCGTTGACCAGCGTGAGCGCGCTCGCTGGGCTCACGCGATCGAACATCGCGATCGCCGACAGCCCGCTCCTCACCAGCCTGGAGGGGCTGCACAACCTCACCGAGCTCTCGGGGTTGAGCCTCTCGGGCAATCACGGCCTCCGCAACCTCGACGAGCTGTCCCAGCTCGAGAGCCTGGGCTCGCTCTCCCTTTCCAACAACGCTTCGTTGACCGATCTGAGCGGGCTCGACTCGCTCAGCTCCTTCTCCGGCAATCTGCAGGTCGTCGACAATCCGCTCCTGCGCGCGTGCGAAGTGGAGCGCTTCCGCCAACGGTGGCCCGCGTCCGATGTGCAATCCTTCGTGGCCCGCGGCAACTGCGGCGCGGGCCTCTGCGAAGCGATCGACCCGAGCGCCTGCAATTTCGACAATCGAACGGGGTGCGAGTCCTTCGGCTGCGCGAGCGAAGACTGCCCCGCGGGCGACTTCTGCCGGACGCGCTGCCTGCCCATCGATAGCTGTCTGAGCGCCAACCCGAGCTGCATCACCCCCGACGATCCGCTCTGCAGCGCCAGCACGGCCGAAGCCGCAAGCGCTTGCAGCGCGCCGGTCGATGCCGCAGGCGAGTGCGATCTCGACCGCGCCGCGCGCGTGATGCGCGAGCTCGTCGGTTGCCTGTGCCGGCCGGGTCGGCTCTAGATGATTCCGCACGCGGCGCTGACGTCAGCGCCGCCCGCCGACGTCGGGGTAGCGCTGTTCCCTACACCGGCACGCAGGGCATTCCGCGCAGGGCCGAATCTCTCGGTGCCCACGCGCCTCGGCAGTGGCGCCATCGGCGCGCCTCGATGTGAGAGTGCAACTCGTTCTCGATTCGCGTTCGCGTCGCGGCACATTCCGATCGCATTCCCGCAGGATGTTCCAGCGATCGGGTGACAAATCTCGCGCATCCTCCGAAGGCTCGCGTCCTCCGAATGCTCCGAAGAATGAGCGGCTCGCAGAATATATCGACATGCGACTCAATCGCGAAAGTCGCCTGAAACAAAGTCGCCTGAAACACTGTTGCGTTCGATCGCAATCTCGGCGAAAGTCGTGCTAGCGGCCGATGGCGGAACGGTCTGCCCGCGACTCTGACGCGAGCAAGCCCCGCCAAGCGGCGCGCTGTTGTCTGATTGCAGATTCTGACTGCAGGGTCTGGTGGCAGATGTTGCCTGGTTTGCAAGGCTGTCTGCTGCACTGCACAAACTGACGGAGGTGGCCATGAATGCGCTGACGAGCGAGCGGCTTCTTGCTGCGTGTATTGTCGTATTTGCGGGGGCCTGCAACGGCGAGGTCGCCATCAGCAGGGAGGTGATCGGAACGGCAGAGATGCCGATTTCTTCGAGCGCGGCGGGCACCGCGGGCGAGGCGTCGACGCCGTCGTCAGGCACCGAGATCGGGCAGGAGGTCGGTGTTGCACGTCATCTGCGTGACGGCGACGAGTACCGGTTGTCGACGGCGCGCCTCTTCCGTCACGGGCAAACGCTCTTCGAGGCCGTCTTCACGGAGCAAGAAGGCGGAGGGCGACCCCTCAGCAAGGGCACGGGAGACCCGCTCTCCGACCCCAGCTCTCCGCTCATCTTCCCGCGCAACTTCAACCGCCTCTCCGCCATGGATGCGAACAGCTGCGGAAGCTGTCACGGGGTGCCGTTCCTGGGCGGCGGCGGCCACTTCACGGCCAACGCCGTGCTGATCGGGCAGCGCTTCGACTTCATCACGTTCGATCACTCCGACTCGATCCCATTGCGGGGCGCGCTCGACGAGCGCGGAGAGCCGATCATCCTCCAGTCGTTCAACTCGCGCGCGACGGTCGGCATGTTCGGGTCGGGCTTCATCGAAATGCTGGCGCGGCAGATCACCGAAGATCTGCGCGCAATCCGTGACGCGATCGCGGCGGGCGGGTCTGCGGCGCTGTCGTCCAAGGGCGTCGACTACGGCCAGCTCGCCCGGCGCGCCGACGGCACGTGGGACGCGAGCGGCGTGGAAGGCATTCCGGCGTCCAGCCTGGTCTCGACCGGCGCCTCCGATCCCCCGAGCCTCATCATCCGTCCGTTCCATCAATCCGGCACGGTGATCTCCATCCGGCAGTTCACGAACAACGCCTTCAACCATCACCTCGGCGTGCAGACGACCGAGCGCTTCGGCGCCGGGGTCGATCCCGACGGCGATGGCTTCGAAGACGAGCTCAGCCGCGCCGACGTCACCGCCGCGTCGATCTTCCAGGCCGCGCTGCCCGTCCCCGGGCGCGTCATCCCCAACGACCGCGCGATCGAGCGCGCCGTGCTGACGGGTGAACGGCGCTTCGAGCAAGTCGGCTGCGCGACGTGCCATCGCACGAGCTTGCCGCTCGACGATCGCGGCTGGGTCTTCAGCGAACCAAACCCCTTCAACCCCGCAGGCAACCTGCGACCGGGCGACGCGGAGCCAGTGAACGTCGACCTCACGTCAGACCGCTTGCCCGGGGCGCGCCTCCAACCTCGCGACGGCGTCGTGCAGGTGCCCGCCTACACCGATCTGAAGCTGCACGACATCACGAGCGGCGAGGGCGATCCCAACATCGATCCGCTCGACATGAACGAGCCCGTCGGTTCACCCGCCTTCTTCGGCGGAAACTCCAAGTTCCTCACCAAGAAGCTCTGGGGCGTCGCCAACGAGCCGCCCTTCTTCCACCACGGCCTGTTCGCCACCATGCGCGAGGCCATCCTGGCCCACGCCGGCGAAGCGGCAGCCTCGACCGCCGCGTTCAAAAACCTCTCAGCCTACGAGCAGGACTCCATCATCGAGTTCCTGAAGACGCTGCAGGTCTTGCCCCCCGGCGCCACGTCCCTGGTGGTCGACGAAGACGGCCAAGCCAAGCGCTGGCCGCCAAATCGGTAAAAGCGCGAGCCAGGCACCCCTCGGCCCGCTCCGGCGTGGCGCGCTCGTCTGACGGGCGCGCGACGTCGGCTCGCGGGCGAGCGCCGCGCGCGATGGCGCGTCACATTTCTCGAGTCTGCGCCGTCCTCCCCGCCGAACCCAAACCACGAGGATGAGACGATGAGAGCGGCATTTTGCGCTCCTCGTCTCGGTCCCGACGCGCGGAGTGACATGTACGACTCGAAAGCTCGCTCGACCGGCTACTGGCTCACCACCGGCCTCGCCGGTCTAAACTTTTTGTTTGCCGGTACTGCCTATCTGGTCGGCGTCCAGGCCGTCCGAGACGCCTTCGCCGAGCTCGGCTATCCGGCGTACCTGGTGCCGTTCCTCGGAGCCTGCAAGGTCCTCGGCGGCCTCGCCCTGCTGGCTCCGCGCCTGCCTCGCCTCAAAGAGTGGGCATACGCCGGCATCACCTGCAACCTCATCGGGGCCGCTGCCTCGCATGCCGCGGCGGGGCACCCAGCGACCAAAGTGATGGCGCCGCTCCTGGTCCTGGCGGTCGCGCTCACCTCCTGGAGCTTGCGCCCCGCGAGCCGCCGGCTCGACCCACGCCCCGAGCATCCGCCCGAGCGAAACCACCAACCCGCCGCTCGCTCTCGGGCGGAAGTTGCTTGATGCGATAGCCGGCTCGCATCGCCAGCGCGGCTCGGTCGGCGACCTGGTCTCGATGCCCCACCCGGCGCGCAGCGCGCCGACCTCCCCAGGCCCGCGCGCAGCGCGCGGACGGGGAGGTGCAGAGGCTACCGGGGGGGCTCGATGATGCTACGGATGGAGCGACGGGACGCCAGCGTTCCCGTCGCTCGCTGGAGACTCGAGGCAAACGCGCATGGATACGCCCGTCGATCATCTGGATCCGCTACCGGAGAACCTGCTCGGCTACTCGGTGTCCCGGCGCGCGTGGAACGGCGTCAGCCTGGAGCTGACCGAGTTCCAGTGCGCGGGGCGCGTCGTTCATCAAGTCGGCAACGCCGCCGACGCGCGCCTGAGCGCCGTCGTGGAAGAGGTCGGAGATCACTGCGAGCCGCGCCTGCGGAAAGACGAGCCCTGTCCGATCCCCTACATGCCCAGGCACATGTTCTACGCGCCCGCCGGCATGGAGGTGTGGGGCTACAGCCCGAACACGCGCTACGTGAAGGACGCGATGCTGACGTTCGATCTCGCGGCGCTGGGCGACCGCTTGTCGACGCAGTTCGACGCTTCAGCCGTCAGCTCGCCCAGGTTGCGGTTCGTGGACGATCGCCTCTGGACGCTCGTCAAGTTGCTTGTCGACGTGGTCAGCGATCCCGATCCATCGACGCAGCTATACGGCGACGGGCTGACGGCCGCGATCGCCGCGCGGCTGTGGGCACGCCCGCCGGGGAACAGCACCGCGAGCGAGAAGCTGGCGCCCTGGCAGCTGCGCCGCGTCCTGGAGCACATGGACGCGAGCTTGCCAGACCACGTCACCCTGGCAGAGCTCGCGGAGCTGACGGGGCTGTCGCAGTGGCACTTCAGCCGCGCCTTCAAGGGCTCGACGGGGATGGCCCCCTACCGCTGGCAGCTCGACGCGCGCATCCGGCGCGCGCAGGCGCTGCTGCTCGACACGCCGGCCTCGCTCGAACAGGTCGCCGAAGCCACGGGTTTCGCCGACGCGGTGCACTTCGGCAGAACAGTTCGAAAGCTCACCGGAATGACGCCCGCCGCGTGGCGAAGGCTTCGAAGAGGCCCGTAGGAGCCACCGGGAGCACGATCAGACCGGCCAGCGCAGGATCCGACAGTGCCTTCGTAGTTGAAGCGAAGCATAGTCGCCCCATCGAACGGGCGTGCGCAGCGGGCCTCGAGTGTCCACGACACTCGCAGTCTCTGCCTGCGCGCGCCGCTGGGAGTCGACCTCGTTCCCGCCTCCAGAAAAGGAATAGCCATGACCACCGCAGCCGCCGCCAAGACCGGCCTCGATGCCCTGCTGAGCCCCGAGAAGAGCATCCTCATCCTCATCGATCACCAGCCGTTTCAGTTTGCGAACTTGCACAGCCATGAGCCGGGCCTCATCCAGAACAATGTCGTCGCGCTCGCGAAGGCCGCGAAGGTCTTCAACGTGCCCACGATCCTCACGACCGTGCTCGCCCAGCGCGGCGGCCTCTTGATCAAGGCTCTGCAGGATGTATTTCCAGATCAGAAGCCGATCGACCGCACGTTCATCAATACGTGGGAAGACCGGAACGTCGTCGACGTGGTGAAGAGGTCCGGCCGCAAGCAGCTGGTCATCGCCGCTCTCTGGACGGAGATCTGCCTGGCCATGCCGGTCATCCAGGCGCTCGGCGAGGGCTATGATGTCTTCGCCGTGACCGATGCGTCGGGCGGGGTGACCGTCGAAGCGCACGAGATGGCCGTGCGCAGGATGGTGCAGGCGGGAGCAGTTCCGATCACGACGATGGCCGTCGGCGCCGAGTGGCAGCGCGACTGGGCGCGCGAGAAGACACTGGCCGGCTTTGGCGAGGTCATCAGCCAACACGGGGGCGGCTCGGGCATCGCCCTCGCCTGGGAATTGCAGTTGTTGAACAGCGCTCAGGGCAAGTAGTGGCGAGGCCCGCCGCGGGCCCCACGCCGACGGCTCCGCCGAAGTAGAGCGCGGGGAGCCCGATTTGCCGCCGGCGCCCGCACCGAGCGCCGGCGAGCATTTTCCGAGTGCCGCCGCCTCGGTGGTTCGGTTCGGGTCAGCGAGCCGCGGCTTCTGCTCGCTCGCCGCCGCCCTGCATCTGCGCGATACTCCCCCGATGGGGACTGACCAGCGCTGCCCGATTTGTTCCGTCGTGGTGGGCCCGCACGCTCGCTACCCACGCTACGTCTGCGGCGCCTGCGCCGCCGCGGCTCGCAGCGCGGACGGGCGTCCCCTCTCGTTCGTTAACGCAGACGTCTCCGGAGGTTACCGAGCGGAGTACGCGGACACGCGAGAACCCTATGGCAGCCATGAGTGCTTCGTGAGGGGGGTGCGGTGCTGGGCGGACGAGGCGCGCTTCGGTGGCATCGTGATCCAGGCGAGTGAGGATCAGCCGGAGCCACCGACGAGCAAACGCGCGCCACCCGAGAGCACGTCTCCCGAGCGGGTGATCACCGATCGTGCTCGGGGCGTCCTCGTGGGGATGGCGGTGGGAGACGCGCTCGGCGCGCCCGTCGAGTTCGACTCGCCCGACGCCATCCGGGGTCGCCGCGAAGAGCTCTTCGGCTTGCCCGGCGGAGGGGCCTTCGATTGGGCTCCCGGCGAGTTCACGGATGACACTCAGATGGCGCTGGTGCTCGCGTACCACTTGCGCACGCGGGCCGGGTCTCTCGAGGGCGACGAGCTGGCGCGCGAGTTTGCGCGCTGGGCCGAGCACGCGGCAGACGTCGGCAATCAGACGCGGACGGTGCTGAGCGGCATCTCGCGCGGGATGGGCTGGGAAGAGGCGACGGGGCAGCTGTCGCCGGAGGCGGCGGGCAACGGCTCGCTGATGCGCGTTGCTCCCGTGGCGCTCGCGGCGGAGTCCGGCGAACGCGCCGGCGCTCTCGGGCTGGCGCAATCGCAGGTGACCCATCCCAACGACACCTGCCTCGATGCCTGCGCCTTCTTCTCGCGGCTGCTCTGGGCAACGATCGAGACGGGATCGATCGAGCTCGCGGCCGCCTCCTCGGGCATCGGCACCGAGGCCGTGCGACGAGCCGTCGAGGCCTCCACGCTGGACTCGGAACCAGACATGTCGGGCTGGGTGCTGCATACGCTGACCTCGGCGCTGTGGGCGGTGCGCGGCGCCGTGTCGTACGAAGACGCGGTCTGGCGGGCCGTCGCTCGGGGCCGCGACGCGGATACGGTGGGGGCGGTGGCGGGGGCGCTGGCTGGCGCGCGCTGGGGGCTCCGCGGGATCCCGCCCGCGCTACCCTCCCGACTGCGCTCGCGCCATCCGCTGTTTCGCGCGCACTATCCGGCAGCATTGATCCAGCTGGCAGACGACCTCGTGGCGACGAGACCTTCGGCCTAGGCTCCGCGCGGTCGCCCGGGTCAATACGCGAGCGGGTAGTCGGGATGCCCCGGACGCTTGCCGTCGATGGCGACGACCTTCAGATCTGCACCCAGCTCGGTCTTCGCGAAGTACGTGATCGCCCCAGGTACGGTGGCGACGACCCGCCGCAACAGCTCTGCGGAAGGCACGCTCTTCGGTCCTCCGGGCTGGCCGCGGATCTTGCGGTCTATCCAGAAGCGCCCGAGCTCATCCGCAGACATGCCGAGCACGATCCGTTCGAACGCGACGCGCTCGGGTGAACTGGACCCATGATTGAACGGGACGATCAGCGTGCCATCGGGGCCCTGGACACGCTCGCCGAGGTACGCGCGCTTGAGCTCGCGTATCGTCAGCCCGTCGAGCGCGCTATCCTTCCGGGTGACGATGGTCAGCGCCGCCTTTTCAGGCTCGGCGATCGCGAGCGAATCGCCCCAGGATGAGAGCAAACTCCCCCAACCGAGGAGACCGACGAGCCAGAGCCGGCGATCCATCATTCAGAAGCTCCAGGCAATCTGGCTGAGAAATTGCTGGTACCCCGGCACATCGTCGCCATCAAAGGCGACCTTGGTGTACTCGAGCTTGAGCACGATGTTCGGCTCGGGCCGCAGGTTGAATCCGCCGATGTACGCCCAGACGTTGCTCACCAGGCCGCCATCGTACTGACTCAGGAGGAGGTAGGGCATGGTGCTCCACCACGGGGTGCGATAGCCGAGCAGGCCATACGCTCCCAAGCGCCGCTGATCGGCGGCGAAGCCCGGTGGACCCCCTGGCGTGCGGCCCGGGTTCGAGGGTCGCGCCCGATCCGCGTAGGCGAGGTCGCTCAGGACGAGCTCGCTCTGCAATAGCCAACCCTCCCATTCCCACTTCAGGTCTACGGCGAGCGCGCGCTCCCGATATCGAACGCTGACCGCGTCATTGGCGATCAGCCCTTCCACGGGGTCGAAGATGACCAGCGGCGGCGGTCGGTCGGTGTACGTGCCTCCATACCCGGAGACCCCCAGCGCCAGGGCCCCGAGCAGCGAATCGTTCTGCACGAACAGGCGGCCCCCGACCCCCTTGTTCGCATCCATATCCTGGTAGGCATCGATGGGCCCACGCCCGTTGGACAGCGTCAGGTGGTAACCGAGCTTCGTCGCGTCGATGAACACGCTGCCGCGGGCCTCGATCCCCGTTTGTCGCTCCGGGATCAGGCCATCTCCAATGACGTAGGGGCGGATGGTCGGAATGAACGTCGGCGAACCGTGATCCACGTTCCAGATCCCGTAGGGCGTCAGCCACTGGCCGATGCGCAGGATGAGCGCCTCGCTGATGAAATGCTCCACCCAGACCCGCTCGATCTCGACGCCACCCCAGCGCACGGGGCGGTTCACGTCCGCCGGATCGGGAGCCGAGGTGTCGGTTCGCGCCGCATTCGGCGAAGAGGGCGGAACCGTGCCGTGGGGCAGGTACAGGAAGCGCACCTCGATCAACGACCTCCAGCTCTGGCTGATCTGGCTCGCGAGATAGACGTTCAGGTTGCCGACGGCGAACGTCGTCTGCGAGGGGCCGATGGTGCGCTTGCCGATCGGAGCGCCGAAGGTGAAGTCGGCGAAGCCATACAGATCGATCGATCGCTCGCTCGAGGCCGCGGTCGAAGCCGCTGCAGCGGAGAGCTCGGCGATGAGCGCCGCGGACTCTTCGTCTGTCTGCAGCGGGGGCGCCGGCGCTTCGACAGGAGGCGGCGCGGCGGGAGGCAGCGCGGCGGCAGGCGGCGCGGCGGGAGGCGCTGCATCGGCCCCTGGTGGCGAAGGCTCGGCGGGGGCGGGGTCCGTCGTTTGCCCACGAGCCAGCGCCGTCAGCAGGAGCACGAGCCCGGCAACGTTCGCCGCGGCGAGCCGGCTCACGGCTGCGCCTGACGCGAGCCGTCGCATGCTCGTCAACACGCACCTGGCGGCAGGCACAGCGGGGCGGGCACGCCGTACTGCGACCGATCGCAGCACTGCAGGTCGCCAAAGCAGTCCTGCGCCTGAATCGAGCAGCCCTGCACGACGCATCTCTTCGAGGTAAAGGAATCGCACCAGGTCGCCTCCGTTCCGGCGCAATCGCCCTCCGTCTCGCACGGCGCCCCCAGGCCGATGGGGGGGCGGCGGCAAAAGGGCGTGGCCGCGCGCGTGTCGCAGGCATAGCCGGCTTCACACTGCTCGGACCCCGTGCAACCCACGCTGGTGCAATAGCCCGACGTGCCCGCCACGAGCTGGCAGTGTCCGTAGACGCTGTCGGTGCACGCAGCGCTCGCTTCATCGCAAGCCAGTCCCAACCCGGGCGGCACCTCCTGGCACGCCGCATCGGCTGTCGGCCGCAGATAGCCCGCGAGGCACTCGCAGCCGTTTGCGGTGGCTTGCTCATTCTCCCCGCACGGCACGCAGCCGTCCGTCGTCCAGGCGGAGCCTTCCGCACAGACGCAACGGGTGTCCTCGTACAGGCTCTGGTTCGGCCCGCAACGTTCGTCTGCGTCGTAGACGCAGCCCACCACCCCGAAGCTCGCGCACTGGAGAAACACCAGGCTCGCCCGGCGCCTCTTCGTTAACGAGCGACACGCTCTCGCCAGCGCCACGCTGGTAGCCCCCAAGCCCATCAATCCCCCCCGGGAATGCCCCGTACACAATGAACGGGAGGCGCGCCCCGCGCTTAAGATCGACGCTGCAATGAACGCGGCGAGCGCGCCGACGGCATCGCCTGCCACCGGCTCCGGGCGCGTTCCGCTCCTGCCGCAGCTCCGGGGTGGGGGGGACGGTCTTCGGGGGGAATGCGCCAAGCGTAGTTGCCGCTCCGGGGCGAGCCGACGTCCGTTCGTTGCGGCTCACGCCGAGGCGGAGCTGGCCGTCGCGGCGCCTGCCGTCGCAGGCTTCTGCCGTGCGCGTTCAACGCGTCGAGGATCCCGTTGACGAGCCCCTCGCTCGATCCCGAGCACGTCTCGAACGCTGACCGGAAGGTGCCTTGCCCGTCGTGAGCTTCCAGGCTGAGCTCGATGCACGGCGAGTTGGCCCCGGCGCGCGGCTCGGCAGGTCGCCGCAAGCTCCACGCGAGTCGATATCGGGCGCTCTGCGTTCGGGCGATGCCCGAGCGCTGAAGCACGCTCTCGAGCGCTCGCTCCAGGCTCGTCCCCGACGTGCCGTCGGTGCTCACCTGGTCGCTGACGCTCAGAGCCACTTCGCGCGGTTCGAGCCAGTCAAAGCTCGGCGACTCGATGCGGTCGGGATCGAAGCTCGGCGGCGCGAAGCGCTGAAGAACCGTGGCGAGCTGCGCGTCGAGCCGCCCGAGCAGGTTGCCGAGGGCCCCCTCGAACTCGAGCAGCCCGGAGCCGGAGGCCGCTCCGAGGTGCGACCAGCTGGAACATCGAGTGACCTTGAAGGCCGGGGAGCTGACACCCCAGACGGCGAGCTCCGATTGAATTTCTATGCATGAAGCCGGGTCGATCAGGTCGCTTCTGCTCTCCGGTTGCTGCACGGTGATGAACAGGCGGTGGTCCGCCTCCGATTCCACGGTCACCCCGCGCGTCGCCAGCACTCGCCCCAGAGCGTCCGCCACGACCTGCTCGGTGGCGATCCGATCCTCTCGAGGCACGGGCCGCTGATCGACGACGCGCACGTCCAGGGCTCGCGGAGATAGCCCCGGCAGCGCGGGTGCGGTGAGCGCCTCGGGATCGAGGCTGGGCACGGCGGAGCGAGCGCAGCCAAGAAGACAGGCGACGAGGACGAGTTTCATGATGAGCCTCCGCTCGTGATGAGCGCGACGAGAGTGCTCGCTCACGTGCACGGCGTGTGCCGGAGCCATCTCGGCGCAATGCCGCCTGTCTCCACGGGGGCCGTTCCAGAGAGCACCCGTGTCGTGTCACACCAGCGACGATCATGCCATGCGACCAAGGTCGTAGTGCAACCCTGGCTGACCGCCGGTTAGCTTCGGCTCGGTAATGTCAGGAGAAAACGCATGACTCGACCCGGAGGGTCTCTACGCCTGGCCTTGCTGCTGTCGGCCCTCGCCGCTTGCGGCGGCGGCTCGAACGACGCCGACGACCGGCGCTGCCGCATCGTGGACGACAGTCTGACACTCCAGGACGGCGAGTCCTGTGTGTTGAGCCCGGAGCAGCAGCGCCCGTATCGATTGAACGGCTTTGACGAAGCGTCCTGCGACCAGGGTCGCCTGCTGTTCAACTCCCGCGACGGCGCAGGCGTGCAGTTCGGTGGCCGAGGCGGGGGCGGCTCGGGTGTCGATTTCAACGGTCTCTTCATCCGTTGCGAAGCGCCGAGCGATGCAGGCGCCGCGCTGGCGCCAGGGCTGGTGACGGACGGCGCGGGCAACCCGCCGTTGCCGCTTCGGCACGCTCGAGTTGCGCTCCGCGCTGGCACCTGACGCCTCGGCGCGACGTGGGCGCGTCGTTGGCTAGCTAGCGCCCTGAACCCGACCCCGGCGCGGCCTTTGCAATGGGTCTAGCAATGGGTCTAGCAACGGGTCTTGCAATGGGTGTCGCATGGGTCTCGGGGTGCATCGGCCAATGATGGGACGCAATCCACTTCACCGGCAACGCGGGGCAGCAATGGTCGAGACGCTGGTGATCTGCCTCATGCTGCTGTTGTTCTTTGCTGGAACCTGGCAGCTCGGAGAGCTCGCGTCGGCCCAGCTCGTCGTGCGGCGGGCAGCGTCGGCGGCGTCGCGGGCGGCGGCCGTCGCGCTCGGCGACGATCTGGAGTCGTGCGAGCTGACGCCAGAAGAGAAGGAGCTGCGCATTCACGTGGCGGCGAGCCTGGTGCTGCGAGCGGCGCCACACGCCGAGCTCTCCGACGTGCGCTATCAGCTGCAGCCCACGCAGAGCGGGGAGCAGAACGTGCGGGTTGACCTACGGGTGCAGTACCAGTGCCGGCTGCTCCCCTTGGTGTGCTTGCCTGGGGGGAGCCGGGAACTGGAGGCTCACGACACGCAAGCCCATCAAACGGCGCGCTATGGCGACTGCGAGGGCGCGCGATCGCGCGCGCCGCTCTGAGAGCCTATGCCCGGAGCCGGGCTCGTGCCTCGGGTTCCAGTCGTTCTTCCAGGACATCGTTTTCCAGGACATCGCTTCGAGGATATCGGCAAATGATTGGAGTTCTCTCAATGGGCTGCGGCACCGGTCGCGTTCGGCGACCCCGCGTCCCGAGAGCCGTCACCGAGTTGATGGGCGACACGCGAGGGGCCATCTACGTGCTCGGGATCGTGCTGGGCGCGGTGCTCTTCGGCGTCGCGTGGAACCTGGTCAACGTGGGCGGCGCGATCGCGTGGCGGGAGCGCGCTCAGGACCTGGCGGACGCGGCCGCATTTGAAAACGCCCTGGCGCACGCGCGCGGGATGAACCTGCTGGTGATGGTGAACCTCATCATGGTCATCGTGCTGTCGTTCCTGGTGCTGTGGCGCATGCTGCTGCTCGCCATGCTGGCGCTGGCCATCCCCACGTTCGGGGCGTCGTTGTCGGTCGCGAGCTTCATGTCCGAGCAGGACCGGGTGCTGAACACCGCCGTGCACGAGCTGGTCCGGGCCGGCCCCTATTTGCAAAAGGTCATCGCGCTCAGCACGCCCCACGTCGCCGCGCAACGAGCCCGGGCGCTGGTGCGCGACAGCTATCCGCACGAGCGCGTGCTCTCCCTGCGCTCGATCAGCGCGTCGTTGTTCCCGTCGGACCTCACGGCGCGCGTCGCTGCGGCCGAGCAAGCCCAGCGTTCGAGCTTCGGCGCGAGCGGCGCGCGTGCTCCGAGCGGCCAGCGAGAATCGGCATCGGGCGCCGCGCCGGTCGCTTCCGGTGGTCTCGCGCTGTCGTCGCTCGCGGAGCTGAACCTCGAGCCCGCGCGGCTCATGGCTGCTGCCAGCAACCCGGTACCCGGCTTCGGACTGGGTCTGCCGGCACAGCCGGGCGCCTGGGATACTCTCTGCGACACTGCAGCGCAGGCCGCCGTGCTGAGGCTCGGCGAGGGTGATTTCGCCGTGCCGGGGCTCGACGCCATCGGCCAGGGGCTCCGGCAGTGGGGCCTCGAGCGAGCGATGCGCAGTGCTACCGACCCCTTCTGTGCCGACTGGAGCGGCGCCCGAGATCGAGCGGTCAGCCTCGCGACGACGGCTTGCAAGACCCTCGGGGGTGGCATCGCGCAGCGCTTCTGCGCCCGCGCCGCCCGGCTCGCGGTCAGTCCCTTTTTTGGCGAACCGGCGCGATCGCTCGCCGGCTCCGAACGTCCCGCGCTACTCGAAGCTCCAGAGCGCCTGGTGAACGGCAACGCCAGCGCACAGTCCTGGAGCTTCGTGCAGCTCGACCCGGAACCCTGGCTCGAGCTGTCGCGGCAGGGGCTGGAGGTCATGGACGGAGCACGCCGCGACGGGCCGGCGGAGGCTGCCCGGCAGCCCGTGATGGCGCAGTTCGAGATGTACTTTGACTGCGACGACCGCTGGAGTCGCTGCGCTGACGATAGCCTGTTGCGTCTCGCCTGGCGCGCCCGGGGACGGCTCGTGAACCCAGCGTTGCCTGGGTTGTTGCTGGGGGGCTCCCTCGAGATCGCTCGTGGCCGATCGGGCCAACTCGCGCAAAAGGCCGGTCCCGAGCTGATGGCTCAGCTGCAACGCTGGACGCGAGCAGCGCTCGAACGAGCCGTGCCGGAGGCCTCCTCGATCCGCGAGCTCTCGATCGCCTACAGCGACCCCGCGTTCGAGCGCCGGCTCGCCGAGCAAGCGCGAGGCCTCGTCGCGCAGGGCGCCGAGCTCCCCCGCGCGGCTCCCCCGAGCGGTGCACCGGCATCCGCCGCCGACACTGCGCCTCGTGAGAGGAGCGCCATGGCCGCAGCGGCCGCCCGCCTCGTCCAGGAGCTCTCGGCGAGTTCGCAGATCATGGTGCATTGAGGCGGGCGTGCCGGGCGGAACGATGAAAATGAGAGGTGACGCATGAAAGCCAAGACAGCCATCGGCCGCCTGCGGGCGGTGCAACTTCGAGAGGGCAGGGCCCGCCGCGGCGCTCAGGCGGGTCTCGTCTACATCGAGACGCTCCTGGTGTGTGGCCTGCTCACGATCTTGCTCGCTGCGACGGGTTTTACCTTCGAGCTCTTCTCGGCGAAGCTGGACTCGCTGTACGCCGCGCGCCAGGCCGCCTGGGAGCGCGCGATGCCGGGGTGTCGTTGGCAGAGCGCGTGCAGCGGGCCGAGCCGGAGCGGTGACGGTCAGGCCGTGGTGCAGAACGAATTCGAGACGAGCTGGGCTGCTCGCCTCGAGACGCGCACCGTCGTGTCTTGCAACGAGCCGCCGCGCGACGACGACAGCCTGAGCGACGTCCTGCGCACCTTTCAGACGGAGGTGGCGAAGGCTGGTCCCCGCACGGTGCCCGTGATCGGTATCACGGCCCTGCTGACGGCGATCCAGGGCGCGGCGCAGCTCGGCCAGCAGGCGACCCAATGCCTGCGGCGGTCGGTCGAAGAGTCACCTGCGGCGGAGGCCGTCATGCCGCTGATTCGCGAAGCGGTCGAGCGCGCGACGCGCTGATGTGGAGTACCTATGTCCGAGAATAGAGAGATGATCGGCGTGAATCGTCGCCCGTGGGTGCGGAAGTGCCTGCGAGCCGGCGGCGTTGCCAGTGTCGTCGGGGCTCTGCTGGCTCCGATCGGCGTGCACTCTGCGGCCGCTGGCGTTCAGGAGGCAGCTTCGAGCGGAGCGTCGCTGCTCGAAGCTCAGCTCGGCGACGAGTTGATCGAGGCGCAGGAGATCGAGATCAACGGGCAGCGCGTGTTCGTGTCGTCGTCGGTGACCGACCTCGGTCTGGGCGAGGTCCTCGATCGTTTCTCGATCGACTGCTCAGGCTCGGACGCTGCCGAGGGGCCCGGCGTGCAACTCTTGCGCAGGGCGCTGATCCAACGCGCGCAGGATGACCACGAGGGCCATCTGGCATGCCTCGCCTTGCGTGCAGAGCTACACACCGCGCCGCAGCTGGCAGACGCCGTGCGGCGCTTCGGGCAGAGCGGCGATCTGGCAGCCCTCGGCGCGGCGAGAGTCGCGCGGGTGCGCGCGTTGCCCGACGGCGGCAGCCACGTGCTGGCGTTCTGGACCGAAGGCGCGTTTCGGCCGTTCGAGCTGCTGGCTCCGCGGGAGGTGGCGTTCCCCTCGCTGGCGTCGGGGGTCTCTCCCCCAGCGGGGGCGGTGCAAGACTTGAGTCTGGCCGCCCCCGGGCATCACTACGGCTTGCACGGCTACCGCGTGCCGCTGCCGCTCGACGAGGCGCTCGAGCACTACGAGCGAGGGCTGAAGGCCGCCGGGTTCACCGCGCTGGACTCCGCCGCCGCGGGCCTCGAATGGAAGGAGCCAGGCAAAGACGCGCGGGTCTTCGTTCGCGGGGCTGCTTCCGCCTACGTGGTCGGTCTCGAAGGAGACGGCGGCACTCGCGTGCTCGTGATGCACTCGGGGGCGGGTCGTGGAGATGCGCTGGAAGCGGCAGCGCCCGACTCCGAAGTCACCGGACCCGAAGTCACCGGACCCGATGTCGCTCGACTCGATGTCACCGAGTGAAAGGAGGCCGACTTGAACGAGTCTCGTCTTGCGCGTGTAGTGGTGGCAGTGGCTTTCAGTGTGGGGTGCTCCCTGGCGCCAGCGCCGGAGGCCTTTCCGGTCGCGCTGCGTGTCGTGAGCGACCCGGGTGAAGGGCTCGCGGGCGCCATCGTCGCTCAGGGTGAGGCGCAGCCCCAGCTCTCCGACGCGAGCGGCGTGGTGAGAGTGCGGGTCGACGGGCGCGAGGGAGACACCGTCTCGTTCATCGTTCGGTGCCCGGAGGGTTACCGGTCACCAGACGATGCCGTTCCCATCGTGCTGCGACGATTTGCCGCTCCAGGCAGCGTACCGCAGCCTGACGTTGCGTGCCCTCCGCTGAGCCGCACGCTGGTGGTCGCCGTGCGGGCGCCGGGCGCTGCGGACCTTCCGTTGCTCGCCGATGGCGTTGAGCTGGCGCGGACAGACGCGCAGGGTGTCGCGCACGTCAGCTGGGACTTGCCGGTCGGAAAAGCCGTGCAGCTCACGCTCGACACCCGAGCTCGGCCCGAGCTGGAACCCCGGAGTCCTCGGCGAAGCTTCGGCGATCTGAACGCCGACGAGGTGGTGGTCTTCGACCAGCACTTCGAGCGCCGAAAGTCCGCGAAGCCCCGATCCCGAGGGCCTATCCCGCTCGAGTGGAGTGGAAATTGAGGAGGTCGCCGATGAGTCCGAACCCGTGCGACCCGAGCCGCCGACCGTGGCTCAAAAGGGCCCGCGCGCGAAATCGACAGCGTGGCGCGGCGATGCTGGAGTACGTGCTCGTCTTGGCCCTGCTGGGCGTGTTTGCGGCCCTGGCGTTGGATGAGCGCACCAACGGGGTGAAGCGGGCCTATCTGATTCGGGCACAGGAGCTGATGCGACCCGTACCGTAGCGCGCCGGGCGCGGATTTCAGAAGCGGCCGGTCGCGCTCACGCCCGCCGCAGCGGGCCCAGCCCAGGCGCTCAGGCTAGCGCCGGGTTGCTGTGGCGTGCTGGAGCCGGTGCCGGGCTCGAGCACGTACAGAGTGACACCGGCTCCGGCGATGAGCCCCGCTCCGACCCATAGCCATGTCGCCGTGTCCGCCTTGCTCGTCCAGTCGTTCTCGATCTGGTCGCAGCTCGCGCTCTGTTCGCCTTCTACACAGCTCCGCTCGAGGCGCCGGCCACTCGCTAGCGCGCTCAGCCCGTAGTACGTCCCGAGGCCAGCGAGCACGGCGCCAGCGCCCATCAAGACCGGCGGCACCAGGCCAAAACGAGAGCTCTCCGTGGGCGGCAGGGCGGACAGGGCGGGCAGGGTGTATTCGAGCCGCTGGCCCTCCACCAGCCGCAGGCTCTCTCGATGGGTTGCGTAGCCCGGTGCGCTCACCTCCACCTGGTAGACCCCCGGGTCGAGGGGACGGGTCTCGCCCAGGGGCGTCGGCTGACCGTTGATCTGCGCGGCGGCCCCCGGCGTGGGCGAAGCGACGAGCACCACTCTGACGACGCGTCGCTCGAGCTGCCGAACCCCCTCTCGGGCCCGTTTCTCCCTGTCCTCTCGGTTCTTGGTATTCGGCTGCGACGGGAGCTGCTGCAGCATCTCATGGTACTTTTCGAGGGCAGCCGCCAGCTGGCCCTTTCGCTCGTCGCACTCGGCGAGGATGAGCAGCTTCTTTGGATCGTAGGCGAGGCGCTGGCTCTCGTAGAAGCACGCACACGCCTCGTCATGACGGCCCTTCTCTCGGAGATCCACTCCCCTGAAAAAGAGCGCTTGATCCGGCGCCCGCGTCTCGACGGGCTCCGGGCCCACGGGGCAGGTCTGCGCCTCGGCCTGCCGCGAGTGGAGCGTGAGCGCGAGGGGCAGGGCGACGAAGCCATGGAGCCCCGGTTTGCGAGCCCGAGCCGTGTTCCAGACCGTCACGCGCGACGCCCTCGGTCGATGAAGCCAAACGCCATGCCGGCTCCTGACGGTAGCACCGTCATCGATGGGAAAGAACACGAGTTGTGGCGGCGCTTGATCGCTGGGACCGCGAATTCCAAGGAGATCGGCAAGACTCCGCCTTTCGGGGCCGCCGGTTCTGCGCGCTCGGTCGTCGCAATTTTTGCAGCTTCTTGCCACGGCTCGGCGGTGTTAGGTTTCCGGCGTCGGCGCGTAACCCTGAGCCGGGAGTGATGGGCGATGCTCGAGTCAGGCACAGTTCTCGCGGGCCGCTACCGCGTCGAGCGCGAGATCGGTCGCGGGGGATTGGGGGTCGTCTACGCCTGCGAGCACATCCACACCGGCCAACGCGTGGCGTTGAAGCTGCTGCTGGCCGAGCCGCAGCGCGGCCCTGAGCTCGAGGCGGCCGTCCGCGAGAAGTTCAAGCTCGAGCAGAAGGTCTGGTCGCACGCGCCCAGCGAGCACATCGTGCGAGTGCTCGATGCAGGCAAACTCGACGCTAGCGGCCACGAGGCTGGCGGCGACGGGGGCGCGGGCACCCTGTACATGGTGATGGAGCTGCTGCACGGGGAGACGCTGCAGGAGCGCGTTGAGCGGATGAGGCTGCTGCCGCCTGCGGAGGTGAGCGGCGTCTTGCAGCAGATCGCGTTCGGGCTCGACGTGGCGCACGGCTGTCGCGGCCCCGATGGCAGGCCAGCGCCCATCGTGCATCGCGACCTGACGCCCAGGAACGTCTTCATCACGACGCGACCGGACGGTTCCGCGTTGGTGAAGTTGCTCGACTTCGGCATCGCCAAGCACCTCGTCGAAGGGGCGCTCGTGACACAGGTCCTGCTGGGCACACGCCTGTACTCCGCTCCCGAGCAGTTGCTGGGCCACCCCATCTCGCCGCAGACCGACGTCTGGGCGCTGGGTCTCATCGCCTACTACGGCTTGACCGGGCGTGAATATGGGCCGCTGGGTGGGCCGCAACCGGTGAGTCCGAGCCGGCGCCGTCGGGAGCAAGGGGTCGGCGGGCGCTTTCCGATCGAGTTCGATCGCTGGTTCTTGCGCTGCGTCGAGCGAGATCCCACGCGACGCTTCGTTTCCGCCGGAGAAGCGGCGGCCGAGCTCGCCACCGCGCTGGCTGGTGCGGAGCCGCTGGTGCCGTCGCCTCTCGCAGAAGAGGTGCGCCCTGGCGCGCTCGTGTCGACGGTGCCGCAGGCGGCGGTGCGCCCCGAGCTCACCGGAGGGGGCGACATCGTGCAGGCAGTCCCTGCCGCCGTGGCGGCCGAGCACCGCGACCAACCAGCCCCGAGGATGACGATGCGCCTGCAACACGCCGCGGTCTCGGCTCCAGCGGCGGGGCTGCAGCAGACGGCGGTAGAGCGTTCCTCGCTGGAGGTTCCGAAGCAGGCGGGAACTCCGGGTTCCCCGCTGGTCGTGGATGTCGGAGGCTCAGCCGTCGCGTCGTCGCTCGCGCAAGCGCGCCGGCTGCGTTGGGCCGCGTTGGCGCTGGCCGCCGCGGTCGCGGGAGCCGTGTTCTACGTGGCTTGGCCGCAGGGGTTCGTGAACGTGCCCGAGCCTCCGACGAACGAGAGCAGAACGACGACGTCCACGCTCACGTTGACACCGGAGGCGAGCCTTCCTCGGCCTCCGCTTCAGCCTGAGCCTCAGCCGGTGATGCCGCCGTCGCCGCTGACGCCGCCGTCAGCGACGAAGTCCTCGGCGGCGACGCCGAAACCGTCGGCGGAGTCGTCTCCAGCCCCAGCGACGTCACCTTCGTCCCCAGCGACGGAGTCATCACCAGCGATGGTGCCGTCGCCGACCGTCGGAAATCGCACGACCGATCGAGAACCCGACGATGGTGCCGAAGCCGATCGCATGCACTCGGCAGCGAGCGACGCGAGTTCCACCCCAGCCGTGATGCAGGCGCCCCCCAGCCGGGAACCAGGCGTCGTGAGTCCGGTGGTCAAGCGCTCACCGGCTGGAGCGACGGGTTGCTCGGATCCGAGGACCTGCCTCGAAGACTAGCGGGAGCGCCGGCAGGGCGCGCACCCGTCGACCCACTTCGGCAACGGCCAGTTGCGCGATCCGCTCCTCCGAATTGCCGTCGGCGCTGATGCCGCGGCGGGCGTGAGGTTCGCTCGATAGTTTTCAGCGCTGCTCCGCAGCTCACGGCGCCGAACCGAGCGTGGCGCGCCCCTTGCAGTGCGACCCCACGGCAACCACCCGCGCCGGGCGTTGGAACTGAAGAAGGAGTCAGCGCACCATGATTCGACCGTTCTACCACCG
>Ga0247763_1000107_pt1 | contig 40326 bp, 30 predicted proteins | sample UWRJL141409B4_FD_179926 | JGI IMG/M metagenome (GOLD analysis project Ga0247763, IMG submission 179926) | Plant litter microbial communities from Arlington Agricultural Research Station in Wisconsin, United States - UWRJ-L141-409B-4 | ecosystem: Environmental > Terrestrial > Plant litter >... | reverse complement strand
GGCGATGGTCTCGGTGCTGCTGGTGATCACCGAGCGCTCGACGCTGATCTGCACCTTGGGCCGCGCGAGGACACGGGGCCTCAGCAGCTGATAGCCGCGATTGACGACCGAACGCATCGGCGTCTCGACCACCAGGTAGCTGACCGCCGCGGCACCCACCAGCCAGACGCTGAGGAGCCAGAAGCGCTGATCGGCGTTGACGTCGGCGCCGCTCGCGCCGAGCAGGGCGAAGAACAACCAGGCCGCGGGCTCTTGCAGAATGTACAGGCCGAAGCTGATTTCGCCCAGGAACTCGAGCGGTCGCCAGGCGAACACGCGCGCGAGCCGCGTCTTTTGCGCCGCGGCCAGCCCGAGCACGATGAGGAAGTAGAACGGTACGAGCAGCCCGTTGTGGTGGTAGCGGACGAGGCCTGGCCAAACGAGCGGCAAGAGCCCGATGCCTGCGACGCCGGCGGCGACGGCGAGCGTCGACCAGCGTGCGAGGCGCGCCCGCTCGAGCGCGAACCAGCGCGCCGCGCCCATCCCGATCGCGAACGTCGTGAAGTGGGTGAGCGGGTGATACATGCTGAAGTCATCGAGCGCGGTGAAGACGCCGTCGGGGTTCGACGCCTGGAAGAGCGCCACGTGCAGCGCGGTGTTGGCTGCCCATCCGAACAGCATGGCCGCGAGCAGGCGTGCGCTCGACCGCGCACGTGCGACAAAGGGCAACAGCAGCGGGAAGGAGAGATAGAAGAACATCTCTACCGAGAGCGACCAGCCCGGCGAGTTGACGGTCTGCGAGTATCCAGGCACCCACGCCTGGATCAAGACTGCGTTGAGAGCAAATTCGTCCCAGTCGAGCTCTCCCTGTCGCGAGCGAAAGATCGCGGCAGCGAGCAAGGCCAGCGCGTACAGCGGGAGGATGCGGGCAGCGCGCGCGACGTAGAAGTCGACCCGGCGCGCGACAGGCCGCTGGCTGTACACATGCGTGAGGATGAAGCCCGATAGAAAGAAGAAGAACGAGACCGCCGTGTTCGCGATCTCCCAGTACGGCATCCCCCAAGCGAGCGAGGGGACGTGCTTCCCATAGTGGAACACGACGACCCCCGCTGCCGCAATGAAACGAAGAAACGTGAGCTGCCCCAGCTGCATTCCTGCTGCTCCTCGCGCTCCCCCTTGCAATGTCCGATCCGCTCGCGCCGTTCGCGCGAAGCGCACCCGGGCGAGGCGAGGCCCGAGCGGGGCTCCTGTAGCCGACGCTCGGAGAATAGCGTCCTCGCGCCGAGGTCGAGCCCTCGCGTCGAGCTCTCACGCGGGCTCGAAGCGCGGAATCAGCGCTCAGCTCTCGGCTTACCGACGTGGCAGCTTGCCGCGGGGCTCGCGTCGGGTGAGGCGATCAGGCGAGCAGCTCGCTCAGCGGGTCTCGCGCGAGCGACGGGTCACCGAAGTCATCGATCAAGTCACCGTTCGGCTTGCGCAGCCCCGCCGCCGATCCGATGGTGTTGAGCAGGCGCGCGTGGTTGACGGCGCCGGTGCTCCCGCCGCTGGCTCGAATGAAGCGCCCCTGCTTCAGGAAGCCGCCGGCGCTGCCCGCGATCACCCACGGGCAGTTCTTGGCGGAGTGGGCGGGGCCGTTGCCGAGATCGTTGAACCAGAGCGCCATGCCGGCGTCGAGCAGCGAGCCGCCGGGCACCTGGTACTGCTCGAGCTTCTCGATCAGGTACCGAAAGGATTCGGCGAACTGCAGATCGACCGCGTGGTGCAGGACGTCCGAGTTGGCGAGGACGGTGCCGGTGCTGTTGTGGCTGAGGCGGCGGTGGGAGATGAAGTGGAAGTTGCCTTCCATCTGCGCGCCGGTGTTCGGGTCGCGGTAGCGCGTGGAGCCGTCATTGCCGCTGCCCACCTGGATCGTCACCGACCGGGTGTGGCCGCAGGAGACGGCGAGCGCGGCGATGTCCATGTACAGGCGCACGTGCGCGAACACGCCGTCGCCGTCGGTGCCGCTCGGCGCGGCGCTCTGCGCGTTCTCGGTGAGGCTGCCCAGGTCCGCGCTGCACGCGAGCGAGACCTCCAGATCGCGCACGCTCGACAGGTGCAGGTCGATGCGGGCTCGGTCGGCCGAGCTCAGGCGAGGCGTTCCGAGCAGCGCGCCCAGATCACCGCGCACCCGATCGTTGATGCTCTGCTGGCGCTGCTGCGCGCGCATGACCTGCTGGCCGCCGGGGAGGCCGCCCGTCAGCGCCGACAGCGCGCTCTGGGGGCTCGTCAGCGCGCTGCGCCGCACGCCGGGGCCGCGGTACGAGATGCAGGGCCCGCCCAGCCAACCGCCGGTGGTCCCCGCGTAGGTGAACAGCGAGTCGTTGCCGTTCGCGTTGAGCTCGCGTCCGATGCGGTGGTCCAGCGACTCGCCGGCGGCCTGGGAGTTACCGCCCATGTTGGCGACAGTGGGGCCGCGCGCGGTGAGCGCCTGCAACGCGCCGCGCGCGTGGCCGTCACCGTAGGGGAACTCCTCCATGTTCACGTTGCCCACGACGAGCAGTCGGCTCGCGTGGGGCGTCAGCACGCCGAGCGCGCGCCCGTCGAGGTTCGCCGCGTCGAGCGCCCCCTCGGCTCGGGGCCAGAAGCGCTCGGGCTCTGCGCCGATCTCTCCGGTGAGCTGCTCGGCGGCGACGCCGTTGGCCTGGCGAAAGAAGATGGCGAAGGGCGGCGCGGCAGCCTCCGAGCTCTGCGCCCAGGCCACGCGCCCGCCGTCGAGGCTCTCGAGCCACGGCAAGGCGAGGAACGCGCCGCCCAGCCCGCGTAGCAGCCTGCGTCGTGAGAGCGTCATTCGGACTCCTCCGCGCTGCGTTGCAGAAAGCCAGGGGAGGTGGCGATGGTCGACACGAGCTCGACGATCGAATCGCCGTCGAGGGAGGCTTGGCCGAGAGACTCGATCATGGGTTGGTCGGAATCGGTCGTGTTGCGCCCGAGGGCGAACTCATACAGGTGTTGAGCGAAGCAATTGTGGGCCTCACGGCTCGTCGCGAGCGCGCTGGCAAACTCGAGGGCGTCGTCGACGGGCACGTAGCGCCCGTCGAGCATGGGGGTGGCGCTGGCGTCGACCGGCATGTCGTTGTCGACCGTGCGATAGCCGCCCACGGCGTCGTAGTTCTCGAACACGAAGCCGTAGGGGTTGATGCGGCTCTCGTGGCAGGAGGCGCAGCCGGCGCCCGACTGGGTGTGCTCCTCGACGATCTGGCGATTGGTGCCGATGCCCGTAGGAGGCGGCGGCGTCACGTTGTTGGGCGGCGCCGCGATCGTACGGCACAGCATGCGCTTGGCGATGAACACGCCGCGATGGATCGGATCGGGGTTGATGCCGGTCGCGTTGGCGGCGAGAAAGCCCGCCTGAGTGAACAGGCCGCGCCGCTCTTCCGGCGGCAGATCCACCGGCTCGAGCTCGGCGCCGAAACTGCCCGAGAGCCCATACACGCGGGCGAGCTCGGCGTTGACGAAGGTGCGCGTCGTGGTCAACAGAGCCGCGAAGCCCTGCCGCCGCCCGAACACCAGATCGTCGAGAGTAGCGCGGGTGGAGGCGAGCGCCGAGCCACCGAACGCGTTCGAGACCTGCGGGAAGAGCTCGGGCGAGGGTGAGATGCCGGAGTACGTCGACAGGTTGAGCAGCTGATCGTGGAAGTGGCCGACCGCGCCCTGCGCCGCGGATTCGCCGAGCAGGCGCTCGACCTCGCGCTGCACGCCGTCGGGCGTGCCGAGCTCACCGGCGCGCGCCGCCGCGAACAAGGCGTCGTCGGGCATGCTGCCCGTCAGGAAGTAGCTGAGGCGCTGCGCGATCTCCCAGTCTGACAGCACCACCCGCCCGGCCTCCACCGCGCTGCTCGACTCGATCCTGTACAGGAAGTAAGGCGACTGGAGCATGCTCTCGATGACGAGCCGGATCCCCGACGGAGCGCCGCGGGAGTCGTCATAGGCCGTGAGCCCCTCGGCATACACCGCGAGATAGTTCGCGACCTCGTCGTCGCTCAGGGGACGACGAAACGCGCGCTGCCCGAACTCGCCGACAAAGGCGCGGACCCGCGCGTCCTGGTCGCCTGTCGTGGCCGGGAAGATGCGCGTCAAGAGCGAGCTGCGACCCGTCACCAGCTGGGCGAGGCTCGCCGCCGCAGAGCCGTACGCCAGGGATAGCGCCTGTTCAACCTGGAGCGACTCGGCGGGGTTGTCGAAGAGGAATCCCGCGCCCTGCGCTTCCATGGGGAAGCTCGCGCTGAGCCCGCTCGGCGCGTCGAGCCGCAAGAGATCGCGCACGCTGTTCTCCCACTGCGCGTGGCTGAGCCGCACGACGCGGCCGACAGAGGCGGTGGCATCCCCCGCGCCGGCGCCACCGGAAGGGCCATCGCCCTCATCCGGACCGATGGGACCTGGATCACAGCCGAAGTTGAAACAGACGGCGGCGGCAGCGAAGGCCGCGGAACAGCGCCGCAGCAGCGGAATACCGACCACGCCTCGAAGATCGGTCCCCTATCTTTCCTCTTTAACGGAAATTAACACAGTTACGGTCCCCCCCGGGGGGGATTCATTCCGCGATGAGTGACGTGTCAAGCACGCGCGCCAACAGCCGTTCTGTTCAAAAACGGGCTCACTCCGTTGCATCGCTTTGAAAGCATTCATGTCAGCAATGAATCACCAACGTGGGCGGCGCGCGCAGCATCGGCTCGCGGCGCTCGCCGTGTCGTTCGTCAGTTTCCTCTCGCTCACGGCTCTCGGGCAAGAGGCCCCGGCCTCCCCCGCCGAAGACACCAGCGCACGAGACCCCGTGCTCGTGTGCCTCGACAACCACACCGAAGGCCAGAAGCTGCGCCGTGACGGCAAGCTCCTCGAGAGCCGCGACTCCTTCCGGCAGTGCTCGGCCACAGGGTGCCCGAGCCAGATCATCCGTGAGTGCGTGGGCTGGATGGAGGAGACGACCAAGCAGATCCCCTCGGTCGCCTTCACGGTCACCGCGGACGGCACGAGCCGCGCCGATGTGCAGGTGTACATCGACGACGTGCTGGCCGCGGAGAAGCTCAGCGGTAGGGCGATCGACGTCAACCCCGGGCCGCATCAGATCCGGGTGGTGCTCCCGCCCTTCGCGCCTTACGAAGAGCAGATCGTCGTCACCGAAGGCGAGAAGTTCCGCATGGTGAACGTCACCTTCGCCACGCCCGGCCGCGAGAAGACCCCTCTCTCGACGACGCCAGGGGCGAGCCCAGCCGAGGTGGAGACGTGGCGCCCGATCCCGATCGCGACCTACGTGTTCGGCGGGCTGGGCATCGCCGCGGCGATCAGCGGCAGCGCCTGGGGCATCTCCAACATGTCGCTGCGCAGCGACATGGAAGACAAGGTGAATGGCTGCGCGCCGAACTGCTCGGACCAGGCCATCGACGTGCTGAAGCAACGTGCGCTACTGGCCGACGTCTCCTGGGGCGTCAGCGTGCTGTCGCTGGCCACCGCCGCGACCATCTATTTCCTGCGCCCCGAAGAGCCCGTCGAACAGCCCATCGCGGTCGACGTACGCATGATCCCCTCGGGAGCGCTGGGGACGATCTCGTTGACTCGCTTCTGAGCGAACCGTTGGCTCGCCTCTGAGCGGACGCGGGCGCCTGCCCTGCCTCGGGCACGCGGGCGCCTGCCGTGTCTTGATCGGCGCAAAGCGCGGTGCGATACCACCGGCGGTGATGACCGCGCGTCGCACCCGTCTCGATAACGACCAGCGTCGCTCGCAGCTCATCCAGCTCGGCATCGAGATGTTCTCGACCCGAGCCTACGATGACATCTCGATCGACGATGTCGCAGAGCGCGCCGGCGTCTCGAAGGGGCTCCTCTACCACTACTTCGACGGCAAGCGCGGCTTCTACCTGGCGACGCTGCGCGCCGCCTCGCATCGCTTGCTCGAGCTCACCGAGCCCGATCCGGCGCTGGGCCCGCTCGAACAGCTGCGCGCGGGCATCGACGCGCACATCGGCTACTTGCGGGAGTACGGGTCCGTCTACGCGACGGTACACCGCGGCGCGATGAGCGTCTCCCCCGAGGTCCGGGAGATCCTCGACGAGCACCGTGAGGTGGTGGTGCGCCGCATCACGAAGCGGCTCGGCATCAGCCGGCCGCGAGCCCTCTTGCGCAACGCGCTCCGGGCCTGGATCGCGATGGTGGAAGGAGCGTCGCTCGACTGGCTCGAGCATCGAGACCTCGAGCCGGAGGTGTTGCGCGAGCTGCTCGTCGCCGGTTACGTCGCCGTCTGCGAGCAGGTGTATGCCCGCGATCCCAAGGCGTATCCGCCGTCGGGTATCGCGAGGGCGGGGGTGACGGCACGGGGCCGGTGAGCCCGAGTGGCGGATTTGCACTATTGACGAACGTTCAACAGTGTAGAAGCCTGACGCTGTCGCGGCGCTGGGCTCGACCCTCGGCGGGACGCTGCCTGCACGTGTAACGGTCATGCCTCACGCTCGGCTCGGCTCCCGGTGGCTCCTTCTCCGACGGAATGCCGCGCACCGCTGGAGCGCGAGCGGCGTCGTGGCCGCGCTGGGGCTGGGGCTCGGGATGTCGGCGTGGTCGTGCCAGACCACCGAGGTCGAGCTGCTCGGCGAGCGCCAGCTGAGCACGGAGCCCGAGCCCGTGCTCCCCGACGCGCCATCGCTCGGAGACGCGGTCGGCTCGCGCGACTCTGGCGAAGCACAGCCCGGGGGCGTATCCGCTGGAGCGGGCTCGGGTTGTCCCAGCGTCGACTTCTTGTTCGTGGTCGACAACTCGCGCTCGATGCAGCAAGAGCAAGATAGCCTCGCGCGTAGCTTCCCGGGCTTCATCGAGGTCGTGCAAGAGCGGCTGCTCACGCGCGATCACCACGTCATGGTGGTCGACACCGACGCCACGGGCGGCGCCGCTGGCCTGAGCGACATCGCCGGCTTCCTCGGCGGCGACATCAGCTGCCGTCCCGCGCCGGCGTGCTGCCAGCTCGCCTGCGACATCGGAGGCATCCCCTTCGTGAGCGCGCTGGTCGACAGCTGCAACGACACGAGCTGCGACGAAGTGCGCGCGGCCCCCGCGCCCGACGCGTGCGAGGGCGCCCTCGGAGCGGGCAAGCGGCTCGATCCCGACGGCGGCCAGTGCGGAGTGGTCGGCAGCGATCGCTACCTGACCGAAGCACAACCCGCCCTGGCAGACGCCTTCTCCTGCGTGGCTCGCGTCGGCACGTTCGGCGACGGCGACGAGCAGCCGATGGGCGCGCTGCTCGAGGCGATCGGGACCGAGCAGAACGGCGCAGGCGGCTGCAACGCGGGGTTCTTGCGCGACGATGCCGTGCTGGTCGTCACCATCATCAGCGACGAGGACGACGAGAGCTCGCCCGGGAACGCCGCCGTCTGGCGCGATGCGCTGCTGCGCGCGAAGAACGACAACCCGGCGGCGATCGTCGTGCTCGGCCTCGTCGGAGACGCCTCGGACCCGGCGGGCAGCGCCTGCGGGGATGCCGCGAGCCCCGCCCCGCGCTTGAGAGAGCTGGTCGAGAGCTTTCGCTTCGGCTCGCTCGGCAGCGTCTGCGCCGATGACTACGCGCCCTTCTTCGAACGAGCCGTCTCGGTCATCGACGACGCCTGCGAGGAGTTCCAATCCATCCGCTGACGCACCGAGCGCCGCTCGCCGTTCTGCGCGTCGTCGTTCGGCACGTCATCCTCCTGCTCGCCGCGGCGCTGCCGAGCGCGCCCGCTTTCGCGCGGCCGCCGCCCGCCGACTGCCGCCGCCCGCGCGCGGTGTCGAGCACGGCGACGTCCGAGCGGGTGGTGATGATCGACCTCGAGCCGCGCTTCGTGTGCGCGCTGCAGACGGCGCTCGACCCCTGGGGGCTCCAGCTGATCGAGAGCGACGAGGCGAGCCCGGGCTCGAGCATGCCGAGCACGTCGCTGTCGGCGCGCGCCCTCGCTCAGGCGCACGGAGCGCGCGCCGTGATCTGGCTGGGCCGCGATCCGGCGGGCTTCGCGCTCTGGGTGTACGACGCGCAGAACGACCGCAGCGTGTCGCGCCCGGTGCCGAATCCGCCCTTCCGCTCCAGCGTCTCCGCCTCGCTCGCGCTGTCGGTGAAGACCACGCTGCGGATGGTGGGCTTGTCGTCCGAGGAACAGCCGCCCGAGCCGACCGCGTCGGTGGAGTCGGCCGCGATCGACGCGCCGCCGCCGCCGAGCATGACGCTCGAGCTACGGCCCGAGTCCGAACCGCCACGGCCCGCCGCGCGCTGGCAGCTCGGCGCGCACGGCGGAGTCCAGCTGGGGCCGCTCGAGGACGACGCGCGCGACGCTCGGTATGGCCTCGAGCTGCGCTGGTTCCCCGCGGCGCTGGAGGGCTGGGGCGTGCGGCCCTGGCTCGCGCTCGAGCTCGACGCCGGGCTGCCGATCCGCGTCCGCAAACCGGAGATCGATGGCCGCGTCTGGGATGCTGCGCCCGCGCTTGCGTTCGGGGCGCTGCTGCCGCTGGGCAGCACCTGGGCGGTCGGGCTCTCGGGGGGAGCGGCGCTGCACATCACGTCGCTGTCGGGCACGGCCTCGGCGGAGGCGGTGCACGTCGACGATCTCCAGCCCAACCCGACGCTGCGGCTCGGCGCCGAGCTGCAGGCGACCTGGGGCGGGCTCGCGTTCGGGCTAGAGCCGAGCTTCGAGCTGTGGCTGCGCGCGCAGCGCTACAACGTCGACGATGTGTCGGTGCTCGAGCACCGCCGTCGAGCGTTCGGGCTGGCGCTCGGCGTCTGGGTACCCTTGGACTGACGGTAGTCGGTCATGTTCCGCTAACGAAGGGCTCGCGCCAGGAACGGGAGCGACTCGTCCATCCGATAGTCGATGTCGGAGTGGTTGTCGTCGAACTCGCGATAGGTGTGGGGGATGCGGGCGGCGTGCAGGCGCTTCGACAGGATTCGGCAGCCGTAGTGGATGTGATACTGGTCTTTCCAGCCGCAGTCGATGTAGATGCCGCGCAGCGAGCGCAGGTTCTTGCGGTGGTCGTCGACGAGATGGATCGGGTCGTGTTTCAACCACGCCTCCCAGCGCGCCGGCAAGAGCTCGCCCGTCTCCAGGTTGTAGGGTAAGCGAAAGCCGTTCGGCGCGCGCGGGTCGGGATCGTAGCTCGCCGCCATGCACAGGTTCATGATGGTGTGCACCTCGGCGGTCGACAGCTTCGGCTTCTTCCAGACCGCCGCGAGGAAGCGCCGCACGCGACCGTCGTCCTTGCCGCGGTCGGCGTTGCGCTCGAGGCGGCGCACGTCGTAGTTGCCCGGCGCGCGCCTCTTCGGGCGGTGCTTGCCGAGCTCGTTCAGCGTGTTGGGCCAGTCGTGCGCGTACACGAAATCGAAGTAAGCGTCCCCCGAGTGGTCGGCGATGGCGCCCCAGGTGGCGGCGTACTTCATGCCGTGAATGATCGCGCCGTAGCCGCCCGACGATTTTCCGAAGCAGCCGCGGTGCTCGCGCGAGGCCAGTGTTCGGAACTCGCGATCCACGAACGGGACGATCTCGCGAGTCAGATAGTCGGCATAGGGGCCGATGGCCGACGAGTTGATGTACTGGTTGCCGCCGAGCGCGGTGAAACAGTCGGGAAACACGACGATCGCCGGTGGCATCTTCCGTTCCGCGATCAGGCGCGCCGCGCGCTCGGGCAGATTCTCGCCGAAGTTTTTCCAGGCGACGTGGGAAAGACCAGAGCCGGTGAAGCCGACCAGGTCGACCAGCACGGGGAACCGCTTGCCGCGGCCGCGCGAGGAGCCGTCGTCGTATTGGGGCGGCAGCCAGGCCGCCAGCTTGCGCACGTGCGGGTCGCCCAACGGATTGTCGGCGAGCAGCTTCGAGACGTGCTCGAGGACGACCACGGTCCCCGCCTGCCAGTTCGGTCGCTTGAGTGCCATCTCTCCTCCTGCGCGCGAGGTTCGCAGAACCTGCTCGAGAACAGCAACGCTTGAAATCCCAGACTGGAACGGTGGCGTATCGAGCTGCGCCACAGCATGGCGATTTCGGGGCATTCTGCATCCAATTTGGAATGCAGTGATGGCGCAGTTGGCGATGAGGCGCGCACTCGCGGCGCGCTCGGCGTAAGCTCAGGCTCACATGTCGTTCCTCGCCCGACGTCTAGCCGCGAGAGCACATGCCTGTTGGATGCTCGCCGCCGGTGGCGCGGGAGCTTGGGGGGCGGCAGCGTGTGTGCCTCTGGACAATCTCGACGATTACTCGCCGACGCTGATCGAAGCGGGCGGTGGGGGGTCGCCCCCCGAGATGACGCCCCCTGCGGGCGGCACGGCTGGCGCTCTGCCCGGCGCGCCGCCCTCGAACGAGCCATCGGGGCCGGGCCCGTCCGGCAGCGGCGGCTCGGACACCGGCGGCGCCGGCGCCTCGGGCAGCGGCTCGAGCGGTAGTGGCCAGAGCGGCAGTGGCCCGAGCGGCAACAACTCCGGCGGCGCGAGCAGCTCGGGCGGCTCGAACGCCGGCAGCGACGGCCCCTCGGTGCCGCCGCCCTCGCCCGACGCGGGCACCACCACTCCCGACCCCGGGCAAGACCCGACGCCGTGTGCCGACGGCGAGCTGGAGGGCCCGGATGGCGATTGCTTCTTCCTCGACGCGCTGGCGCAGACCTTCTTCGCCGCGCGGAACGCTTGCCGCGCGCGCGGCAACGGCTGGGATCTCGCGAGCGTGCGCTCTCCCGAGGTGAGCGCGCTGCTGGGCGACGAGCTCACCTTCGAGGGCTGGCTCGTCGGCTCCGACGTGTTGAGCGAGGGCACCTGGGTGTGGCTCGACGACGGCACCCCGTTCTGGCAGGGCGGCGCCACGGGCGCGCCGGTCGCCGGCGGCTACGCCAACTGGAACGCCACCGAGCCCAACGGCAGCAACACCACCAACTGCTTGCGTGCGCTCCCGCGCTCGTTGGGCAGCGCGAACCCGGACGCGCCCTGGGCTGACCTCGCCTGCTCCGATTTGCGAGGCAGCATCTGCGTCGGTCCGCAGCGCTGAGGTGAGCGTGCTCGGGCCTGGCGCGGGCTGGGCGCGTCCGCGATTCACGATTCATCATCCGTGACTCGGGATTCGCGACTCGAGCTCGGCCGCGCGGACCGCCGCGGCGATCAGGTCCGAAAACCGCGAGCGAGCGCCCGAGCTCGGGCCTATGCTGGCCCCGATGACGGCGCTCGACGCGACGATCTGTTATCAAGCGATCCGGGCGCGCGACGCGCGCTTCGACGGGCGCCTGTTCGTCGGGGTGAGCTCGACCGGGATCTATTGCCGGCCGGTGTGTCCCGCGCGCACGCCGAAGGCGGAACACTGTCGCTTCTTCGTCAGCGCGGCCGCGGCGCAGGCGGCGGGGTTTCGGCCCTGCTTGCGCTGTCGCCCCGAGACGGCGCCCGAGCACGGCGCGTGGCGCGGCACGGAGAGCACGGTCCACCGCGGGCTGGAGCTGATCGCGGCGGGCGCCCTCGACGGTGAACAGGCCAGCGTGTCGGCGCTCGCCGAGCGGCTCGGGGTCGGCGAGCGGCACCTGCGCCGCCTGTTCGAGCGCCACCTCGGGGCGACGCCGATCGCGGTGGCGCAGACGCGCCGCATCGAGCTCGCCAAGCAGCTGCTCCACGAGACGCGCCTGCCGATGTGCGAGGTGGCCGATGCCGCGGGCTTCGGCAGCGTGCGGCGCTTCAACGAGACATTTCGAGCGCTGTTCGACAGGCCGCCGAGCGCGCTGCGGCGCAAGGCGACCGAGGTCTTGCCCGCGGGCTCCGCTGGGGCGGCGGGCGTCGCGCTGCGCGTGCGCTATCGCCCGCCCTACGATTGGCCAGCGCTGCTCGGGTTCTTTCGCGCGCGCGCCATCGCCGGGCTCGAGTGGGTCGACGACGCGCGCTACCTGCGCTGCTTCGAGGAAGGCGGCCAGGTCGGCAGCGTGGAGGTGAGCCACCTGCCCGCCGCGCAGAGCCTGCTCGTGACCGTGCGCGTCGAGCAGGTCGCGCTGCTGCCCGGCATCCTGAACCGTGCGCGGCGCCTGTTCGACGTCGCGAGCGACGTCACTTGCATCGGAGAGCAGCTCGCGCTCGACCCGCTGCTCGCCCCGCTCGTCGCCGCACGCCCGGGGCTGCGCGTGGCGGGTGCCTGGAGCGGCTTCGAGCTCGGCGTGCGCGCGGTGCTCGGGCAGCAGGTGAGCGTTGTCGCCGCGCGCCAGCTCGGCGAGCGGCTGGTTGGGCTGTTCGGCACGCCGGTGCTGCTCGGCCCTGCGCTGACGCGCACTTTTCCATCGCCCGAGCGGCTGGCAGCGGCTGACCTGTCACGCCTCGGGGTGCCGCGAGCGCGCGCGCAGGCGCTCACGGCGCTCGCGCAGGCGGCGCTCGACGACCCTGCCCTGTTCGAACCGGCGAGCAGCATCGAAGAGACGGTGGCTCGGCTGCGCCACGTGCGCGGCATCGGTGACTGGACGGCGCACTACATCGCGCTGCGTGCGGCGCGCGACCCGGACGCCTTCCCGGCGGGCGATCGCGGTATCCAGCGCGGCATGCAGCACCAGGATGGCGCCGACTGGAGCGCACAGGCGCTCACGCTCCGCGCCGAGCGCTGGCGCCCGTGGCGGGCCTATGCCGCGCAGCACCTGTGGGCGGCCGACGCTGCGCACGCCGCGCGGGGTGTGGCTGTTGCGCCAGGCCCGCGTCGAGCGCGAGCTCCTCGCGCCGTGAAGGAGGCGAACGATGCCGAGCTCGAGTGAGCCCCTCACGCTGCTGCGCGACGAGATCGACACGCCCGTCGGGCGCCTCGCGCTGCTCGCGAGCGAGGCGGGCGAGCTGCACCTGGTGGGGTGGCTCGACGAGCGACGTCGCGCCACGCGCGCGCTGATGCCTGACGCAGCCGACCCGCGCTATCGCGTGCGCGAAGGCCACAACCCGGGCGGCGCCAGCGACGCGCTGCGCGCGTACTTTGACGGCGAGCTCGCGGCGATCGACGCGCTCTCCGTCGCCAGCGTCGGCACGCCGTTCCAGCGCGAGGTGTGGCGCGCGCTGCGCCAGATTCGCTGCGGCACCACGCTCTCTTATGGCGAGCTCGCGCGCCGCATCCGTCACCCGAACGCGGTGCGAGCCGTCGGGCTCGCCAACGGCCAGAACCCGATCGGCGTCGTGGTGCCGTGTCACCGCGTGATCGGCGCCGACGGCACGCTCACGGGTTATGGCGGCGGGCTCGAGCGCAAGCGCTGGTTGCTCGCGCACGAGCGCGCGCTACGAGAGCTCGAGCTGCCGTTCGACGAGACACGCGAACCGTGACGAGCGCGAGTCGATCGCCGGCTGTCGATCGAGATACACAGAGCCATCGATCCACGACATGGCGCGCCACGAGCGGCGCGCCGACATGTGCAGAAATGTTCGGGCTCTAATCTCGGCTCATGCAGCGCCCGCGCGCGTCACCAACATGTAGTTGGCGCTTCGCGTTGCACGCGAGCAATTGGTTTCCGCGACTCTTAACGGTGATCCCTCATCATCTCCGTTGCACCAAGATTTCGCATTCGATACCTTGAGTGTGGGAAACGGCAACGGGGCAACCTGAGTTGGAGGTGGCCCGTGCGACAGCGCACGGGCCCAGCGGAGGTTCACGAAAAGTTGCACTCGTGAATAACGAGGCAACTCGAGTGCACGTGACGAGGCTCGGAACCAAGCGTTCTCGGATCTCGCCGCGTGGCTGAAATGAGATGGCGCGCTCGGCTCGAGCGCGAAGGCAGCTCTGCGTGTGTTCGACGACGCGGTGTGGTGGGGGCTCGCCACGCCGACCGCACGCGGGGCGACAGGATCCGTTTGCTCGCGCGATGCGAGCCCGAGGACACGCATGCATCGACTCAAATACGCCTGGACGCAGCGGCAGAAGACGGCATTTCGTAACCGTCAGGAGATCATTCGCGCGGGGCTGACGCGCCGCGACCTGTTCAAGTTCGGCCTGCTCTCGAGCACCGGCTATCTCGCGACCAAGGGCGGTCTCAGCGCCTGGGCAGGGGGAGGCTGCGACCCGGGCGAGTGCGATATCGGCTGCAGCCCGCCGACGCTACCGTTCGTCGATCCGCTCTTCATCCCGCCGGTGCTGCCGGAGCGCGACCCGCTGATCGATCCGGGTTTCACGCCGGCGCCGACGACGGCGCCCAACCGCGCCATCAACCCCGCCACCGGCATCCCCTTCGAGGGGCGCACGCAGTCGCACCAGTTCCGCTCGCGGTTCCCGCCGGAGAAGTTCTTCATCTCGCGGATGGCGCCGAACCCGAACGCCATGTTCAGCCAGGACCCCACCAACCTCTCGCGCATCGGGCCGCAGCTGGTCTGGGGCTTCAACCAGGGCGGCAGCAACTTCACGACCGATCCGGCGATCACCCCCGGGCCCACCATCGTGAGCCGCTATGGAGACCCGATCCTGGTGCGGCGCTACAACGCATTGACCGGCAACAACGGCGGCTTCGGCGTGCCGGAAGTTTCGACGCACCTGCATAACTTCCACTCGGCGCCCGACAGCGACGGTGGCCCGTGCGATCCGAACACGGGCGCGGCCAGCACGAACCCGCTGTTGCAAGGGCGCTTCTTCTTCGTCGGGCAGTACTACGACTACTTCTACACCATGGCGCGCGCCGGCTTCGACACGCCGCAGCACACCGCCACCGACGGCGACGTGCGGGAGACGCTGACGACGCTGTGGTATCACGACCATCGCGTCGACCACACCGCCGAGAACGTGTACAAGGGCCTGGCGGGCTTTCACTTCATCTTCAACGAGTTCGACACCGGCGACGAGAACACCGGCTTCCGGCTGCCGAGCTTCCCCGACTTCGACATCCCGCTCATCCTCACCGACAAGCTCTTCACGCCCGAGGGCGAGCTGTGCTTCGACACCTTCGGCTTCGACGGGCTGATCGGCGACAAGCTGGTGGTCAACGGGCGCTTCCAGCCCTACCTGGACGTGCAGAAGCGGCGCTACCGGTTCCGCGTCCTCGACGGCGGGCCCGCGCGCTTCTACCGGCTCTACCTCACCAACCCAGACAATCCGAGCCAGCGCATCCCGTTCTGGGCGATCACCTCCAGCGACGGCAACCTGCTGCCCCGCCCGGTGGAGATCAGCGGGACCTCGTCCCAGTCACCCCAGGGATTATTGCTCAGCGTGGCCGAGCGCTGCGACGTGATCATCGATTTCAAGTTCATCTGGGAGAACTTCGGCCAGCCCTCCCGGCTGTGGCTCGAGAACCGCCTGGAGCAGGACGATGGACGCGGGCCCGACGACGACATCTTCCCGCCGGGCAACGTGAACCACGCCCTGATGGAGTTCCGGCTGACAGGGCCGAACAACGTCGTCGACAACAGCTTCAACCCGCGCCCCGTCGCCTACCCCACGGTCGGCTGCAACGCGAACGACTGCGTGTTCTCGCCGATCTGCCTGCCGCCGTTGCCGACCAACAACGCCGCCGCCCAGGAAGACAAGGTGCGCATCACCCGGCGCTTCCGCTTCGAGCGCGGCAACGGCCAGTGGCAGATCAACGGCGAGTTCGTCGACTGCTCGGAGTTCCGCTTCAAGGTGCAGCGCAACACGGCCGAGCGCTGGATTCTCCAGAACAACTCGGGCGGCTGGCAGCACCCGATCCACATCCACTTCGAAGAGTTCCGCATGATCCGCCGCAACAGCCAGCAGATCCAGTGCGGGCGGCTCGAGTTCGGCCGCAAAGACGTGGCGCGGCTCGGCGAGAACGACGAGATCGAGATCTTGATGCGTTTCCGCGACTTCACCGGAGGCTACCCCATGCACTGTCACAACACGATGCACGAAGACCACGCGATGATGCTGCTCTTCGAGCTCGCCGACACCGGAGACGACAGGACGCAACCATGACGACCAGTCGACGCAAGATCTTGGCCGGGCTCGGCGCCGCGCCCCTGTTCGGCGCAGCCGTCGCCTGGGCGGAGGGCTCCAGCAAGCGAGGGCTGCCCTTCTTCGGGCGCGATCCGCTCGGCCCGCGCGAGCGCATTCAGAAGTACGGGCTACCCAACGTCGAGCTACTGACGCACACCGGGCAGACCGTGCGCTTCTACGATGACCTGATCAAAGACAAGAAGGTCGTGGTCAACTTCATCTACGCCACCTGCAACGGCATCTGCGTACCCGTCACGTCGCGCCTGGTCGAGGTGCAGAAGATGCTCGATGGCCGCGTGGGCCGCGACATCTTCTTCTACTCGATCTCGCTCAAACCCGAGGAAGACACGCCCGAGGTGCTGCGGCGCTACGCCGAGGCCCACCGCGTGGGGCCAGGCTGGCTGTTCCTCACCGGCAAGCCCGAGAACATCGAGACCCTGCGCCGCGGCCTCGGCTTCGTCGACCTCGACCCGGTCAAGGACGCCGACACCACCAACCACGTGGGGATGGTGCGCTACGGCATCGAAGCGGAGATGCGCTGGGGCTCGTGCCCCGGGCTGTCTCGCCCCGACCACATCCTGCGCTCGATCCTGTGGGACCTCGAGCCCCCCATCGTACGAAAGGACAGCTGAGATGAAACCTCCATTCCTCGAGCGCAGCCGAGCCCTGTTCGCCCTGGTGGCCGCCTCGGCCGTCTCGACCGTCGCGCTGTCGAGCCTCGCTCAGGACGACGCCCTGCTCCCGGAGTTCTCGCTGCTGCCCAGCATCGAGAAGCTCAACGCCGCCGCGCCCGACTCGCCCGGCGGCGGGCCCGAGGCGGTCGCGTTCGACGGCAAGAGCATCTGGGTCGGGCTCCAGTTCAGCAACACGGTGACTCGCATCAGCCCGGTCGAGCGCGTCATAGACCGCCCGATCGTCGTGGGTGAGCGCCCCACGGCGATCGTGGCGGAGCCGGCGGGCATCTGGGTCGCCAACCTGCTCGGCGAGAGCGTGCTCAAGCTCAACCCCGCCGATGGCGCCACCCTGTCCAAGGTGTCGGTGACCGACGGCCCGGGCGGCTTGCTCTTCGACGGCAAGAACATCTGGGTGTCGCAGCGCACCGGACAGCGCGTCAGCAAGATTGACGCGGCGTCGGGCCGCCTGCTCGGCTCCTTCGCCGTCGGCTCGCGACCGCTCGGCATGGCGTTTGACGGATCGAGCGTGTGGGTCGCCAACCAGCACGACGACACCGTCACCCGCCTCGACGCCAGCGACGGCAGGCTGCTCGGCACGTTCGCCGTGGGTGACGGACCCTTCGGCGTCGCCTTCGACGGCAAGAGCATCTGGGTCACCAACTATTTCTCCCGCTCGGTCACCCAGCTCGACATCAAGGACGGTCGGGCCATCGGCACCTACCCCGTCGGCGACGGGGCCTCCGGCATCCTCTTCGACGCCGGGCGGCTCTGGGTCGCCAACTCCGGCGATCACACGTTGATGGAGCTCGACCCGGCGTCGGGCAAGGTGATCACCACGCTGCACACCGGTCGCTCCCCGTTCGGCATCGCGTCCGACGGCGAGCGCCTCTGGATCGCGAACGCCGGGAGCGACTCGCTCTCGATCCATTCACTCGTGAAACGCTGAACCCCGCTGGAGCCGGGCACCCCAGTGCCTGGCCGCGGCACCTCGGACGTGGTGCGCCTCAGCACACCCTCGCGGTGCGCTCCACGCCCGATGGCGCCGCCGTGTCGACGAGCGCCCACGTCCTGGGCCCGACGATGCCGTCGGGCACGAGACCGTGAGCTCGCTGCAACATCCGCACCGCGGCTTCGGTTTTGCCTCCGAAGTCGCCGTCGACGCGTACCCCGAGCAGGGCCTGCAGGCGCTCGACCAGCTGCCCCTGCGTGCCGCGCCGCAGGGTGATCCGCCGCGATCCATCGCTGGCGGGTGCCGGCTCATGCGGAGGGATCAGCTCCGGCGGCGGGGCGCCGCCCTGGATCAGTCGGGCGACGGCCGCGCGAAACGGCGCCATGTCGAACGAGGGATCGACCTTGCGTCCCGTGGGCAGCGCGTACTCCTTGTGCCCCGCGCAGTCGTCGGCGGTTCGCCGCGTGTGCTTCAGGATCGCCGCCACGCCGCGCTGGTAGGCGTCCATCTGCACCGCGGGCCATGGATCGTCGCCGCGCCCCGTGTTCTCGGCTTCGATCCCGATGAAGTGCCCGTTGCCGTCGACGACGCCGTTCCAGCGCCCGGGCCCGGCGTGGTTGCAGCGGCCTGCCGCGATCACGTAGTAGGTGCCGTCGCGCCCGAGCCCGAGCTGCGAGAGGGGCCCCCTGAGCCCGGGGCGACCGTTGATGAGCACGCCGAGGCTCGGCATGTTGCCATTCTTCGAGCCGCCGGTGTGATGGCACAGCACGCCGAGCGTGACGCCCGCGTCGGCGCGCCCGCGCCGTTCCCAGCCGAGGACGCGGGCCACCTTGAGCCCCGCTTGCTCCAGCACCTCGGGCAACCAGATGAGTGAGTAGTTCATGCCTCTGCGACTCCTCCCGTCGCCACCGGCAGCTGATCGTCGGGCGTCTCTTCGTGAGATGCACGCCCGAGCGCGCTGCAGGCGTCGACATCGTTCTGCGCGTCGCGCCCGACCAGCAAGGCCAGCGCTGCCGCGAGCGCCTCCGCGTCGATGACGGCTCGCTGCGCAGACCGCGGAGCGAGCGCCGGAACGAGCGGCGCGGCCGCCACGGGGGCCACGGGAGCCGGCGCCGCGGCGGCAGCTCGCCGCGCTGCCCCGTCGTCATCGGGCTTCAACGTCCCGCGCACCACCATCACCTTCCTGAGCACGTCGAACCAGAACGGTGCCCCGAGCGTCGCGGCGAAGGCCGTCATCAGCCAGCCGACGAGAGCGACTGCGATGCTGCTGCCCATGCCGCCCTGGGGTGTGCCCCAGCCGATCGGCAAATGCATGTCACGCAGCTCGGCCTGGGCCTGCTCATGGCTGCGCTTCAGATAGTCGGGGTCGGCGAGGGCGAGCTTCGAGCGCTCGACCAGCGCGGCCCGTGCCGCGTCGTTGTGGTACAGGTAGTCGGCGATCCGGATCGTGTTGAAGTTGCCACCCACGGTGATAGCGAGCGCGATCCACAAGATGATCCACTGGCTCGAGCGCTTGTACCAGCCGCCGACGCGCTCCATCGAGCTGTCGTACCAGGCCTCGATCGCGGCCTGCGCCTTGTCCAGGTCGCCGCGCGCATTGTCGATCGCCCCGAGCAGCACGCGCTGCATCACGGGGCTGTCGAATCGCAGGACGTTGGCGCGCAGGGCCGCCAGTGACGGGGCCGCCAGTGACGGGGCCGCCAGTGACGGGGCCGCCAGTGACGGGGCCGGCGGCGCGGCTCCCTCCGCGTCCGCCGGCGAGCCCGGACCGCGAGCGATCAGATCGAGCAGCGCCGTCGCGAAGCTGCGCGCCGGAATGTAGCTCGGCAGGTGGTTGCCGTGCGCCAGGAGACCCGGGCGCTTCTCGCCGCCGGGCGCATAGCCACCCGAGTACAGCCCGAAGATGAGCGGATGCTCGAACAGGCTCCTGGCGAGCCCCACGCCTTTGCGGTCCATCAGGAGCTCGCGAATGCCGTACTCGAGGTAAGCGGCGCGCGTCTTCGTCCACGACTCGATGCCTTCGCGCACCGATGAGCACAGCAGGCTGACCAACAGGTAAATGAAGATGACGCCGATGGCGACTTCCAGGATGCCAGAGCCCAACATGCTCGTTTCTCCGATGCTGCTCGCGCCATGAGCGGTGCGCTGCCAGCCGAGCGCGCCCGGTCGGCACCGCGTCGAGCTGCCCGGCGGTCAACCGCAACCCGGCAGCCCCACTGCCCCCCGCCACCGGACAGCCCCGCTGCCCCGTGAGGGTGGTGCGATGAAATAGACGCAGCGAGCCCGCCCCTGTCGCCCGCTTTGCGCAACGCGCTGCCGCGCCCCTTCGCACGATCCGCCCGCCGCCTCGCACGATCGGCGCGGGCTGGCCCGGTCTGCGCCAGCGGCGCATGGCGAGCAGCGGCTCCCCTGCGCGCGACACCCACATCCGCGCCGCGTCCTCGGCGAGCTGCGCCATCGAGCCATCCCGGGGCGGTGTGCGCTCCCCTCGCGCGAAGGCGTTCGGGCAACGGGGCACGTCGACGCCTCGAGGCCAGCGACATCCCCGGCACGCCGCTGTATCATCCGCGCGTCGCAGCGGCGGCGCGCGGGGCTATTTTCCTGCCCCCGTTTTCGTGCTGCAGTGGCGTCCCCGGCCACACCGCCGCGTCATCTCACGAGCGATCGCAAGCGATGGAGGAGTGAGCGCATGAGGTTACCTCGACACCCGAAAGAAGAGCACCGCCTCGAGCTGGGCCCCGACGTGATCGAGCGGCTCATCCCGCACCGCCGCCCGCTGATCATGGTCGACCGGGTGCGAGGCTTCGAGCTCGACGAGCGCCCGATGCTGTGGGCGACGCGCAACGTCAGCGCCAACGAACCCGTCTTCGACGGTCACTTCCCCGGTCTCCACATGTGGCCCGGCATCTACACGCAAGAGGGCCTCGGCCAGAGCGCGCTCATCCTCGAAGTGCTGATGTGGCTCGTCGAGCGCGCCGAGGGCCAAGGCGTGCGCGCGGGCGAGGTGTGCGAGGCGCTCGCCAACCTCGAGCGCGGGCACCGCCTGCACTCCAGCTTCGATCCCACGCCGTCGCAGCTGCTCGACACCATCGCAGGCGCCCCTCCGCTCGGGCTCAGCAGCTCGGTGCAGATGCGCTTCATCGAACCCGTCTTCGCCGGGCAGACGCTCGAGTACTGCGTGCGCCGCACCCAGCGCATCGAGGGGCGCTTCGCGCGCTCCGAGGTCGAGGCGTGCGTCGAGGGGCGACTGGTCGCCGAGGGCGTGCTGGTGGGCATGGTGAGCGAGCTGCCTCTGCCGGCGCTGCCGCGGGGCTCCCGGTAACGTCGCTTCACTCGATCTCCTCCGGCTCGGGCTCCTCCGGCTCGAGCTCGAGCGTCGTCGGCGAGAGCGGGCGCGCGACGCATGCGAGCACGTAGCCCTGCGCGCGCTCTTCGGCGGTGAGGCTGTTCGGCTCGTCGAGCCTGACCTCCCCGCTCGTGAGCTTCACGCGACACTCTCCGCAGTTGCCCATCGCGCACGAGAACGGCATCGGCAGGCCCGCATCGAGCCCGGCTTCGAGCAGCGTCTTGCCGACCGCGACCTCGACCCTGCCGAGATCCCGTCCCGACTGCTGGAGCAGCATCGCCAGCTCGAGATTCGCCGCGATCTTCGCGGCCGCACGGCGCGGCGGCGAGAAGCGCTCCTCGTGGATCCTCTCTCGCTCGATGCCGAGCGCCTCGAGCGCGCGGCGCGCGCCGTTCGACATCGGATCGGGGCCGCATATGAAGTAGAGCGCGTCTGCCGAAGGTCCGCTGCGTTCGAGCTCCCTCTGCACGGTGCCTTCGTCGAGGAGACCGCCACCGCCGCGCCAATCGTCCGGGGGATGCTGCAGGACGTGACGGAGCTGGAAGCGCTCGGGGTGCGCGACCGCGAGCTGCTCGAGCGCCTCGGCGAAGATGATGTCGGCCCTTCCCCGGTTGCCGTAAATCAAGATGACGCGGCTCTCGGGTTCGTGGGCGAGCACGGTCCGCGCGATGCTGGCGATCGGGGTGATCCCGCTGCCTCCGGCCAGCAGCACCAGCTCGCGACGCAGCGTCGGGTGGGGGTCGACCCCGAATGTGCCCGAGGGACCCATCACCTCGAGCGCATCACCGACGCGGACGCGCTCGTTGACATGACTCGAGCAGCGGCCCGCCTCGACGCGCTTGATCGTCAACGCGAGCCGCAGCTCGCCGGGCAGCGACGACGCGGAATAGGCGCGGCGCACCATCTCTCCATCGATCTGCAGGCAAAGCGTGAAGTACTGCCCCGCGCGGAAGAGGAACGGTGCGCCGTCTTCGAGCAGCAGGGTCACGGCGTCTGCCGTCTCGCGCCGGATCTCCGCGACCCGTACCCTCCGCCCTCGGAGGCCGGGCCGCACGTCGCCGTACCCCTCTCTCGCGAGGTCGCTGCGGAGAGCCTTGTCGATGAGTCGACGAGTGGACGCCGGAAAGACGCCGAGCAAGCGTGCGAGCCAGCGCATCATCGCCGCCTTCGCGCCCTTGTCCTCGTTGCGGGCGAGATGCTGCGCGCCGAGGCCGATGAAGTCCGGCAGGTCCGCGCGACTGACGTGGGACGACGCCTGCCACGGCCTGGCTGCGCGCAAGGCCTCATTGTCGACGAGCTCCGCGCCGGCGACACGCACGCAGAGCGCGAGGTGCGGCGGCTTGCCTTTCAGCGCCATCCTCGCGAGGATCGCGGGCTCGTCGGTGACCCACGCCGCCCCGTGCAGGTGCAGCACCTCCCTCCGACCCGGAACCAGGGCGGCGAGCGCTATCCGATCGCTCGCCATCAGGTTGTGAAACGTGTCGATTCGCTGGTTCCCTCTTCGATCGGGGATCGCGATGGTGCGCTCGTCGATCACGTGGATGAAGCCCGGGGGGTCTCCGCGCGGGCTCGTGTCGCTCGCGTCCGACGCATCCCACGTGGAAATGACAGCGAAGGGCGACGAGGCGAGAAACTCCGTGATCGAACGGCTGAAGAGGCCGCCTTCGCCCGACGCGGTAGGCACGGCAGTCACGGTAGGCAGCGACGGACACTGGCGCGGCGGCTTCCAGAGTCCGGATCGGAGAATGCACTTCGGGCAGTGGATGAAGGCCTCCTCGACCGCGACCCCCAGTCGGCCGCTGCCTCGCGCTTCCACCGAGCCGTTGAGGCGGAGCGTGTCTCCGATGCCCGGCAACATGAACACGAACGAGACGCCCCCGCCGAGCTTCGGTGCCACCCCGCGACCGATCTCGATCGTGACGCGCTCCGGCGAGTCTACCCGAACGAAGCCGGGACGACCGCCGACCAGCGTGCTGTGAGGAACTCCCTCGTCGTCGCGATAACCGAGGCCCGCGAGCGGCGATCGCGCCAGCACGCGGCCGCAGCCTTCGTCGAGCGTGTCGATCTGTTTCATCAGCACGGCCGGCATCGGCTTGCCGATGACCGCTTCGATCTCCGCGACACCCAATCGGCGCATCGAGCAGGAAGATGGCACCTCACCCGATTGACCGCATCACGATATCGAGACAAACTATTTCGCAGTTCAGACATGGCCTCCAGACGTGAGAAATCGGACCACTTGCCTCGTCGAGGACACGCGGGCTGGACAGTGCGCGGTGACCTGCGGGTCGCGAGCGATCCGAGCGCCTCGACCGACGCCGCGACGTCGCTCGCGAGCCGCTTCGTGCTCGAGGCGCGCGGCCGCTGGAAGACGGCGACCGCACGCCCCGCCAACGCCATCGGAATGAGCATGGAGGCCGGCGGAATCGAGAGCGACTTCCACTCGCACGCCGAATCCCAGCTCGTGTTGCAGGTGCGCGGCGAGCTCACGTGCGAGGCCTCGAACGCGCTCTGGATCGTGCCGCCGCAGTCGGCGCTGTGGGTTCCCGGCGGCGTCAGCCATCGCATCCGCGCGCGCGCGCCGCTCGAGGGCTACAGCCTCTTCGTCGAGCCTCGCTCGGGGGCGAAGCTTCCGCGGGAGTGCTGCGCGGTCTCCGTCTCCTCCTTGTTCCGCGAGCTCCTCTTCCGGCTCGCGACACGCCCCGCCCAGTATGACCTCGACGGCCCCGACGCCCGACTCGTCGGCGTCCTGCTCGACGAGCTCGCCACCGCACGGGTCGAGAACCATCGGCTGCCCATGCCGACGGATCCGCGGCTTCGCCGCCTCGTGGAAGCCATCGTGGCCGATCCCGCCGACGCCTCCAAGGCGAACATCTGGGCCCGCCGCGCCGGCATCGGAGAGCGCACGCTGCATCGACTGCTCGTCAAGGAGACCGGCCTCAGCTTCGGCCGCTGGCGCCAGCAACTGCACATCACCCTGGCCATCCAGCACATGGCGCGAGGCGCCTCCGTACAGCGGGTCGCGGCCGATCTCGGCTACGCGAGCTCGAGCAGCTTCGTGACGATGTTCCGCAAGGCACTCGGCACTTCTCCCGCTCGCTACATGGCGCATCGCCTCGACCGAGGCTGAGCTTCACGCGCGCCAACCCGCGGCGGCAGGCGCGCCCCCAGTGCTCGAGCGGGTGCGCGAGAGGTCTCTCTACAGTCGCAGAAGCGGTGGCGCCATCACCTGACCTGGTCTGGACCGAGAATCCGCGCGATCAGCTCCCTGCGCGAGCTGACGCCGAGCTTTCGAAATATGGACGCCACCTGGTTCGCCACGGTCCGGGGTGATGAACACCGGGCCGCGGCGATGTCTCGCTGGAGGCGCCCCTCGAGAATGGCGGTGAGCACGTGCCGCTCGGACTGCGTGAGGGCGGCTAGCTTGGCCTCGCCCTCGAGGCTCTCCGCCGAAGCGAGGCCCTCCTGTGGATTGATGCCCTGGTCCGGCACGACATCGCGCCCGAGCGCCGCCCATCCCGTGGTCGCGACGCCGTCGCCGATGTCGGTGACGGACCACCCCACGCGTCGCAACGCCGCGGCCTCGCCCAGGCTCTCAAATCCAAGCCGTCGCAGCGCGCGCGCGATGAGTCGACTGACCGTTGCTTCGGATACCCCGAGCTTGATGGCAATCGCCTTGCTCGCGACTCCGTCGAGAGCGTCGAGCAGCGCTGTCTGCTCGCGATCGCTCAATTCCTTCGAAGATCTGGAACTCGGATGATTTCGATATGCGACAACCACACGACCGCCGGGCCACGAGAGCCTTTCAACGAGCGTCCACTCACCCGCGATGATCGCTGGCGACCCATCGTCGCCCGGCGCACGCGCCCACTCCCGTGGCAGGACCGCTCCCCCAATGATGCTCGCATAGACTACGGCCCCGAACAGCACCTTCATCAACGCGACTCCCTTGGGGTGAGGCGGCGATGTGTTCGCGCACGGACATGACCGCGGCGAGCATCTACCAAGCTGCGCTCGGGTGCGCTTCGCCCAAGCCCGGCTCTCGACACGGGCCTGGTGTGGGTTCCAGGGGATCGAGGGTCACCACGGGAAACGCGCGCGGCTCTCCGGCGCTCGCCGTCTGCCGACACGAATGCAAGAGATGACTATGGATCGCCGAGCCGCATCGGCGCACGATCAGCGGCGACACAATCGGGGCGATACAATCGAGAATCGATACACGCCACACGAGCTGGCGCGTCGAGTGTCCGAGCCGCCGGGTGTCCAAGCCGTCGAGTGTCCCGAGCCGGGCGCCGAGGACGGCGCCGAGAACGGGCTAGTGCGCGGCAGGGAAAACCTCGCCTGGCTACCAACAACGAAAGGAACGAGAATGAATACTCTGTGTATGTCATCGTATACGACGCTGGCTCGCGTGCTGCTGCTCAGCGCGCTGGCGGTCGGTTGCGCCGGCGCAGACGACCAGACCTCGCTCGACGAGCCATGGGGAGCCGAAGACAGCGCGGGACCAGCAAACACCCATGCGCCCGCGCCGGACGAGCACGCGGCCGCCACCCAGCGGGAAGAGCCAGTCGGCGACGACATCGGCCAAGTGCAGCAACCGATCATCAATTGGCGCGCCGACTACGCGGGCACCATCGCCCCGCCGGCCATGTCGTGGGGCGACTGGAAGCAAGCCGTGTACTGTAACGAGGGCACCTACGCGATCGGCTTCGCTCAGAAGGTCGAGGGCAACCAGGGCCGGCGCGGCGATGACACGGCACTCAACACCGTGGCCCTGTCGTGCGGCGCAAGCTCGGGTGGACCGCTCACCGAGTGGGTCGACTCGCATTCGGGCCACTTCGGCAGCTGGGGGAGCGAGCCCGTGTGTAGCGGCTTCGTCACGGGCGTGCGTATGCGGGTCGAGGGCAACCAGGGTAACGGCGATGACACCGCTGCGAACTCTGTCGAGATGAGCTGCTCTGACGGGCCAAGCATCGCCGCTGACAACGGCGGCCCCTGGGGGAGCTGGACAGACTGGTCGTTCTGCGGCCCCGGCGAGAAGGTCTGCGGGCTGCGCGTGCGGGTGGAAGACCCGCAGGGCGGGGGCGACGACACGGGGATGAACGCGCTCGAGCTCTTCTGCTGTCACTGAGCTCACCGCGACGACGCGCAAGGCGCTGGCCTTGGAGAGGGCGCTCGCGGCACCTGCGATCGCCCTCGCCGTCGCAAGCGACGAGACCGAGACTCCGTCGTGACAATCGCATGAACACGCTCTCGCGAACGGGCCTTCCGTGAGACATCTCGCGCCTCCCTCCCGCGAGCTCTTGACCCCAGGGCTCCTCGAGTCCTTTCGTCGTGCCCATGCGCAGTGGACGTGGATGTGGGCGATGGGTTCGACGGGCGGGGGTTGCGTGCGCGGCGGTGCTCGGGGTGGCGAGCACCGCCGGCGCTCAGGTGATCATCGGCGAGCCGCCCCCGAGCGTGTGCGGCGCACCGGCGACGGCCATCCATGCGGTGCAGGGGGCCTCGCTCGAGAGCCCGCTGACGGGCACCCGCGTCGACGTGGAGGGCGTCGTGACCGGCGATTTCCAGGGGCCGACGGGCCTCGGGGGGTTCTTCCTGCAAGAGGAAGCCGTCGATGCCGACGACGAGCCTGCCACCTCCGAGGGCCTGTTCGTGTTCGACGCGAGCGCTCCGGTGAACGTGGCCGCGGGCGACGTCGTGCGCGTGAGCGGCCAGGTGAGCGAGTTCAATGGGCTCACCGAGCTGACCGCGCTCACGAGCGTGCAGGTCTGCGCGACGGGCGCGAGCGTCGCGATCGTGGAGGCGAGCTTGCCGCTCGCGTCGGCGCTTGCGCTCGAGCCGCTGGAGGGAATGCTGGTGCGCTTCGCGCAGCCGCTGGTGGTGAACGATACGTTCGACCTGGCGCGCTTCGGCGAGGTGGTGCTCGCGACCGAGCGCCAGCTGCAGCCGGCGCAGGTCGCGGCCCCGGGCGCGGCGGCGCTCGCCGTCGAGGCCGAGAACGCGCTCGCGCGCATCCAGCTCGATGACGGCTCGAACGCGCAGAACCCGGCGCAGGTGCCGCACCTCGGGCTCGACGGCACGCTCCGCGGGGGCGACGGCATCCGCGGGCTGACGGGCGTGCTGGGCTTTGGCTTCGGCAGCTACGAGCTTCATCCCGTCGCGCCGGTCGCGTTCGAGCGCCACAACCCGCGTGAGCTCGCGCCGCCCGACGTCGGCGGCCGGCTGACGGTGGCGAGCTTCAACGTGCTCAACTACTTCACGACGCTCGACGCGGGGGCGCCCGCCTGTGGCCCAACGGGTGGCCTGGATTGCCGCGGCGCCAACTCGGCGCAGGAGCTCGAGCGCCAGCGTACGAAGATCCTGGCTGCGCTCGGCAGCCTGAACGCCGACGTGGTCGGGCTGCTCGAGCTGCAGAACGACGACGCGGCCTCTATCGGCGACCTGGTGTCGGGGCTCGAGGGCAGGTTCGGGCGCGGCACCTATGCCTTCGTCGATACCGGCACGATCGGCACCGACGCCATCAAGGTGGGCATTCTGTACAAGCCGGCGCGGGTGAGACCGCTCGGGGGCTTCGCCCTCCTCGACTCGTCCGTGGACCCAGCCTTCGTCGATACGCTGAGCCGCCCGGTGCTCGCACAGAGCTTCGAGGAGGTCGGGACGGGCGAGGTGTTCACGATCGCCGTGAACCACCTGAAGAGCAAGGGGTCGGCCTGCACCGCCGTGGGTGACCCCGACGCCGGAGACGGACAGGGTAACTGCAACCGCACGCGGCTCGCCGCCGCGGAGGCCGAGCTGCGCTGGCTCGCGAGCGACCCGACCGGCAGCGGCGATCCCGATGCGCTGCTCGTGGGCGACTTCAACGCCTACGCGCAGGAAGATCCGATCGTGGCCCTCACCTCGAGCGGCTACGAGAACCTGATAGCGCGCGGCCTCGGCGGCTACTCCTATGTCTTCGAGGGCCACTCGGGCTATCTCGATCACGCGCTCGCGAGCAGCGCGCTCTCGCCGCAGGTCGCGTCGGCGGCCGAGTGGCACATCAACGCCGACGAGCCGCGCTTCCTCGACTACAACCAGGAGTTCAACCCGCCGGGCGCGTTCCAGCCCAACGCTTTTCGCTCCTCGGATCACGATCCGTTGCTGGTCGGGCTGGAGCTCGGCGCGACGAGCTGTTCGCCGCGCTGAAGCCGGCTGTAGGTGTCGTGGCGCAGCCGGCACACCTCATGCGCCCGCCCGCGCCGCCGTTCACCACGGCCGGAGCGAGCGTCACGTGAAGCCGAGCGACCGAGCCCAGTGTTCCGCCTCGATTCAGTCGGGCGCCGGAGGGGGCTCGACGTCGAATCGACGCAGCTGCGGGCTGCTGATGCCGATCGCGCTGACCGACGGGCGCGACGAGCGGCACTGGCGCGAGGTGCGGAGCATCCTGTCGGAGGCGGTCGCCGCCGCGGGCTTCCAGCCGAGCCTGGTGAGCAAGGCCGACGATGGGGCGCTGGTTCGGCAGCAGACCGTCCAGGATCTGTACCGCGCGGCCATCGTGGTGTGCGACGTCAGCGGCAAGAGCCCGAACGTGATGTTCGAGCTCGGCATGCGGCTCGCTTTCGACAAGCCCACGCTCGTCGTCCAGGACGACGCGACGAGCTGCTCGTTCGAGGGCGTGCCGCTCGAGCACCTGACCTACCCGCGCGACCTGCGCTACGCCCAGATCCTGGAGTTCAAGCAGGAGCTGGCGCGCAAGCTCGGGGCCGTGCACCGGTCGGCACAGGCCGACGTGCGCCACCAGACGTTCCTCGAGCAGTTCGGGGCGTTCACGGTGGTGCACCTGCGCGAGCGCGAGGTGCCGAGGGACGGGTTCCTGTTCGAAGAGCTGCGGGAGCTGAAGACGATGCTACGGCTGATGCGCCAGAACCCGCGGGGCGTGGCGGCCCAGAACGCGGGGCGCGCAGGGCACATCGTCGCCAAGGCGATGGAGTTCATCGCGCGCTACGTGGCGCAGCACGGGATCTCATCGGCGGAGCTGGCTCAGCGCAAGCCCGAGGTGGCCCGAGCGCTGGAGCAGCGGCTGTTTCCACAGGGGCACTTCGACAGCCTGGAAGAGTGGACCGAGTTCTGCGACATCCTGTTCGCGGCGCTGCCCGCGAAGTCGCACGGCGACATCACGCTGCGATGCCCGCCGAACGCGCGGCGAGAGTGACCCCAGCGTGAACGCGGCCTCAGGGGGCGCCGATGGCGACGAGCGCCAGCCGCAACCGCTCGCGCTCTTCGGGCGTGAGCCAGGGTGAGAGCAGCTCGAGGTCAGCCGGGGTGAGCTGCGCCAGCTGACCTTCGCGGCGGGCCACAGCGAGCGCGCCGAGGATGCGCTCGCCGAGCGCGCTCAGCGCGGGGCGGATCTGCGCGCCCAGATCGAGCGTCGACGGCTCGAGCTGGCGGCGCTGGACCGCCTTGCTGAGCTCGATCTGGAGCGAGAACAGCTCGACGGCGGCGGGCTCGGGCAGCCCCTCGCGCCGCGCGCTCGCGGCCACCTGCGCGAGCACCTCGCGCTCCCGCGGCAGATCTTCGATCGGGAGGTGGCGCTCGGCCTTGAGCGCGGCGACGAGCGGCATGAAGGCGAAGCGACGCGCGACGAGATCGACGAGGTGGGTGCTCGCGTCGAGGCGCTGGCGCTCGCCGATCCAGCGCTCTTGGGCCGCCTGCACGCGTTCGACGTGGCTGCCCAGCCAGGCGTCGATGCGGGTGGCGAGGTTGGCCGGCGCGGCGGGCGCGACCCAGTAGACCTTGCGCGCCAGCGCGGGTTCGCAACGCTGCGCCCAGCCCGGACGCGCGAAGGCGCGGAGCTCGAAGCTGTCGGTCACGATGGCTCCGACGCGCCCGTCTGCGAGGAGGGTCGGCAGGCTCTGGTTGTCGTCGACGGTGACGAGCTCGCGCCCGGCGAGGTGGGCGCGCGCCCAGGCCTCGAGGATGCCCCCACGGTTGACGGCGACACGGTTGACGGCGGCACGGTTGACGGCGGCACCCGGCGCCGCGACGTTTTCCAGCACGCACGGCCCACCGCGGGCCACCGCGCGCGTCATGTATCCCGCGACATCGCGTGCGGGCTGCCAGGTGACCCCGCCCATGGCCACGTCAAATTCGCCGGCGGCGAGCTTCTGCCCGAGCTCGGGCCAGCGAAAGGGCACCCAGCGCAGCTCGACGCCGAGATCTCGTGCGAGCTCTGTCGCGAGCTCGACGTCGAAGCCCTGCGGCTGGCCTCGGGCATCGCGGGTGGAGAACGGCGCGTAGTCGCCGCTCGTGCCGACGCGCAGCACGGACGACGCCTGGCTCTCCGTGGACGGGACCGCCGCTGCGGAAGCCGGTGGAGAGCCGGTGACCGCCGCGCCTCCGGTCGACGACGCGGCCGCGGACGACGGCGCGGGCGCTGGGCTCGCTGCCGAACACCCGAACCCGAAGACGAGAACCGCCAGCAGCGCGCGAGCACGGACGAACATGCTGGCCTCCATGCCAGATTTGCGGCGCGAGGCCTACCCAGCATCCAGGGCGGCGGCATCTGGGCTCGGTCGTGCGGCGCCACGGCCGTGGTCTCTGGCGGCCGGGAGACATCGCCCCCGCCGCTTCGAGAGAGGCGTGGTAGACAGCACGCGATGCTCCGGTTCTCTGCAAATCTCGGCATGTTGTTCGGCGAAGTGGCGTTCTTGCAGCGGTTTGCGCGGGCGCGCGCCGCGGGCTTCGAGGGGGTGGAGTTCCCCTTCCCCTACGATCAGCCGGCGCCGACGATCGCCGAGCAGCTGGCAGAGCATCGGCTCGCGCCGGTGTTGCATAATCTGCCACCGGGGGACTGGGCGAACGGCGAGCGGGGCATCGCTTGCCTGCCCGATCGGCGCGCGGAGTTCCGGGATGGAGTGGGGCTCGCGCTCGAGTATGCGCGGGCGCTCGGGTGCCCGCGGCTGAACTGCCTCGCCGGGGCGGCGCCGGGGCTCGCGCGCGGCGTGGCGTTCGACACGCTGGTTGAGAACCTGGCCTTCGCGGCGAGCGCGCTGGGCGAGGCGGGCGTGCAGCTGCTTGTGGAGCCGATCAACACGCGTGACATGCCGGGCTTCTTCCTGAACACGAGCCAGCAAGCGCTGGATCTGATCGCTGCGGTGGGCTCGGCGAACCTTTGGCTTCAGTACGACGTGTATCACATGCAGGTGATGCAAGGTGATCTGGCCCGGGACATCGAGCGCTGCCTGCCCCGGGTGGCACACGTGCAGATCGCCGACAACCCAGGTCGGCACGAACCCGGCACCGGCGAGATTCACTATCCGTTCGTGCTGCGCCACCTCGATCGGCTGGGCTACACCGGCTGGGTGGGTTGCGAATACGTGCCCGCGACGACGACCGAAGCGGGGCTCGGCTGGCTCGCGGCCTATCGATGAGGGAGGCCAAGGAGCCAAGGAGCCAAGGGTTTCGGAGGTTCTTGGGGTTACTCCTGCTCGCCGTGGGCTATCGGCGCGACTGTAAGCGTCGTTTCGCGACCCCCGCGAGGCTCTGCCTCGGCACCGGCGCTCGAGAGCTCGAACGCTGGAGAGGCCTGCATCGAATCGTACCCACCCCCATTCCGAGAAGGGGCATACCAAAGAACGTCCGGAACCCCTTGGCCCCTCGGCCCCTTCCCCAGGCTGAGCTACCCCCAACGACACGCTGTTTCACGCTGGAATGAGCAGATTCGCCGCCTTTTAGCAACTCCGGGCGGGCGCCGTAACCGAGGCTAGGCCTCGACGGACGCGATGAACGACTGTCCCGCTTGTGTGAGCTCACCGCTCACGGAGTTCACGGTGCACGCGGGCGCGACGGTGGAGCTGTGTCGCGGCTGCAAGGGCATGCTCGTGAGCGAGGAGGCGCTATCGCAGCTGGCGGCGGGGTGCGACCTCGGCGCGCTGCGCGAATCGGGGGTGGCCCTGGCGGGCCTCGGGGCGTGTCTGCGCTGCAACACCGCGAACTGGCAACGGCACCTGCTCGGGGGCGCGGCGGGGGCGGGCCTCGGGCTGTGCGGCACCTGCGGGATGGTCTGGTTTCGAGCGGGGGAGCTCGATCGCCTGCAGCAACACCTGCTCGCGGAGAAGCGGCGCGCTCGGGCCCCGAGCGGCGCCCCCGACGCGGACGTCTCGCGCCTACCGAGCGCGGCTGCGGGTGCTTCGGAGGTTCCGATCGCTGCGGTTGCTGCGGTCGCTCACGTCGCTCACGTCGCCTCGGTGCGCGCCACGGAGCCGTTCGAGCGCGTCTCGTTCGATGAGGGCGCGGGCAATCGCCTGGGGGTGCCGGTCGCGCTCGGGCTCGGGCTGTCGTGGTGCGCGACGGCCCCCGGGCAGTTCTCTGGCTCGCTGGTGGCGATGCCGTTTCACGAGCTGGGGCACGCGCTCGCGTCGTGGCTGGGCTCGCGCTTCGCGGTGCCGCTGCCCTTCTTCACGGTGTGGAGCAACGAACAGTCGCTGGCGTTCGGGCTCTGCCTGGCGGCGCTGATCGGGTGGTTTGGCTTCCGATCGCTCTGCGAGGGGCGGCGCTTCGGGGTGGTGGTCGCGCTGTCGCTGCTCGTGACGCAGCTCGCGCTGTCGTGCGGCGTGTCGTCGCGCGTGAGCGGAATGTGCCAGATCCTGGGCGGGGCCCTCGGCGAGATCGTGCTGGGCGCGCTGGTGCTGATCGCCTTCCACTTTCCCCTGCCCGATCGGCTGCGCTGGGATTTCTGGCGCTGGCCCGCGCTGCTGCCCGGCGCGGTGTGCTTCGGCCACGCCGTGCTCACCTGGGTCGCGGCGGCGCACGACGCGCGGCGGATCCCGTGGGGCTCGGCGATCGGTGACGAGTCAGACGGCGACATGAACCGGCTGGTGCGCGACTTCGGCTGGAGCGCGGCGGAGCTCGGCCGCTTCTATCTGGCCGCGGTGTGCCTGAGCGCGCTGGTGCTCGCGGCCGCGTACGCGCTGGCCTTCCAGCGGCAACGCCAGCGCCAGGCTCAAGGGATGGCGCGGATGCCGAGGCAGAAGTCGACCGCGTAGTCGCTCGCGGTCGCCGGAAGCACCAGGCGGATGAAGGTCAGATCGGTTGCGTCCGTGACTGTGCTCGAGCTGGTCGAGCAGTCCGGGTGGGCGCTCGAGAAGGGGACCTCGACGGCGGCGGCCGGCGTGATCTGGCGGCAGAAGTCGCCGGCGCTGTCGTCGGTGTAGATCACCTGGATCTCCGGCGGCAGGCTCGCGCCCTCGGCCTCGAGCTGGAAGCCGCTGACGCCGAGGGCGACCGCGTTCCAGGGGTCGGTGTCGTCGAGCGTGAGGTTGAACACGGCGCCCCAGTCGCCGCTCGCCACCGTTCCCGTGAAACACACGCGGTCGTCCGCGTAAGACGTGTTGTCGACGTCGGAGTCGGCGTCGTTCGTCACGTCGTTCCAGCCGTTGATGCCGAGGCAGTTGTCGCTCGCGACGTGGGTGGTGTCTTCGAGCCCGATGAGCCAGCAATCCAGCTCGGCGGGGCCCGCGGACGCATCGGCTGGGTCGCTCCCCCCAGCGCCGCTCGAGCCGGCGTCGCCCGAGGTGCCCGCGTCGCCGCCTTCGCTCGCGCCGCCCGCGCTGCCGCCGCTCGCGCTCCCGCCATTGCCGGCGCTCGGACCGCCCGCGCTCGACGCCGAGCCGCCCGAGCCTGACGGGGCCCCCGCGGCGCCCGCGGCGCCGCCCACGTCGCGCGAGCCGCCGGCACCCGCCGCGCACGTCCGCCGGCGTGCGCAGGTGTCATCGCCGGGGTCCAGGGCGCGGCCAAAGTCGTCGGACAACAGCTGGGGACAGGCGAGCAGCCCGGCCATGCTCGCGACAATCACGGAGATGGCGGCGGGGGAACGCAGATCTCGGTGCACTCACCGGAATGAACGGCAACCGCGTCGCAATCTCCAGCGAGTTGGCGGCCGTGCTCGGCAGATCGCCCGGAATGGGGCAGCGCGCCGCCAGCGTGGCCGCACGAGAAGCAAGATTCTCCAAGATCGCGAGGGGCTCGTGGCCTAGGTGTCGAGCGTGCGCGGCGCTCGCGTCGGGCCCTCGGCGAGCCGCATTCGGCGGCGAGAACCCGCGCGCCGTTCGCTGAAAAGGAGATCGACCATGACCGTCTATTACATCGGCGCCTACGACATCCACGACCCCGCGGCCTTTGCCGCCTATCCGCCGGGCGTGATCGGGCTGTTGCCCCGGTATGGCGGGCGCGTGCTCGCGTCGGACACCGAGGCCAGGCTGGTCGAGGGCGTGCGCCGGACGATGAACGCGATCATCGAGTTTCCGTCGGCCGAGGCCGCGCTCGCGCTCTACGACGACCCTGCTTATGCGCCGCTGAAGCAGATCCGCCAGGCGGCGACGAGCCATGTGTCGATGGTGCTGGCGCGAGCATTCACGCCGCGCTAGCGCTTCACGCCCGCGCTCCGTGTCCGGAAGTGCTGCGCCAGCGGCAAAATTGCGGAGCGCTGGCGAAACAGGGCGCCCGAAGCGCCCGCACCTGGCCGTTCGCCCCTGCGAGCTTCAACTCGTGCGGCGTTGGTGGTAGCACACTGGAGATGACCACCACGACTCCCGACGAGGTGACGGAGACCAGCGCGAGCCTGCCGGGCGAGCGCCACGAGCCCTACATCGCGGCGACGACGACCGGGCTGCGCGAGCTGAACCTGCGCAGCGTGCTGGTGGGAACGTTGCTCGGCGTCGTGTTCGGAGCGTCGTCGCTGTATCTGGTGCTGAAGGTGGGGCTCACCGTCAGCGCGTCGATCCCGGTGGCGGTGATCTCGATCACGCTGTTCCGGCTGCTGTCGAAGGCCGGCGTCGCGCGGGACGCGACCATCCTCGAGAACAACATCGTGCAGACGGCGGGCTCTGCCGGCGAGTCGATCGCCTTCGGCGTGGGCGTGACGATGCCCGCGATCATGATCCTGGGTTTCGATCTGGAGATCACTCGGGTGATGCTGGTGGCGACGCTGGGCAGCCTGCTCGGCATCCTGTTGATGATCCCGCTGCGCCGCGCGCTGATCGTGGAGCAGCACGCGACGCTGAAGTACCCGGAAGGCACGGCCTGCGCCGAGGTGCTGAAGGCGGGCGCCTCGCCCGAGTCGCGCCAGGCCATGAGCGAGGCGGCGCGGCGCGAAGAAGAGGCGACGGCGGGCGGCTCGAGCATGAGCGCGCGCACCATCTTCGCCGGCTTCGGCATCGGGCTCGTCTACAAGAGCGTGATGGTAGCCCTGAAGGGCTGGAAAGACGTGCCCGAGAAGGTGTTCGGGCCGCCGCTGACGGCGGGCTCGGTGGCGGCGGAGATCTCGCCCGAGCTGCTCGGCGTGGGCTACATCATCGGGCCGCGCATAGCCTCGATCATGTGCGCCGGCGGCGTGCTCGCCTATCTGGTGCTCATCCCGCTGATCAAGTTCTTCGGCGCGGGGATTCCGGGGGCGCTCGCGCCTGGCGCGGTGCCGATCGCCGAGATGGGGCCGGGCCAGATCCGCGGCGCCTATATCCTGTACATCGGCGCGGGCGCGGTGGCGGCGGGCGGCGTCATCAGCCTGGCGCGCTCGCTGCCGACGATCTGGCGCGGGCTGCGCGCGGGGCTGAGCGATTTTCGCGGGGGCGGGGCGGCGACGGTGCAGCGCACCGACCGCGACCTGCCGATGAGGCTGGTCGTGATCGGCGGCCTCGCCATCATCGGCGTGGTGTGGCTGTCGCCTTCGCTCCACATGAACCTGCTCGGCGCGTTGCTCGTCGTGGTGTTCGGGTTCCTGTTCGTGACGGTCTCGTCACGACTGGCGGGGGAGGTCGGCACGTCGTCGAACCCCATCTCGGGAATGACGGTGGCGACGCTGCTGCTCACCTGCCTGATCTTCCTGGTGATCGGCTGGACGGGCCCGAGTTACTACGTGACGGCGCTGTCGGTGGGCGCCATCGTGTGCATCGCCGCCGCAAACGGCGGTGCTACCTCGCAAGACTTGAAGTCGGGCTACCTGGTGGGGGCCACGCCGAAGAGCCAGCAGATCGCCATCCTGGTCGGGGCGCTGGTGTCGGCGCTCGTGCTCGGGCCGATCTTGCTCTCGCTGAACGACTCGGCGACCGTCTACGTGCCGGCGGAGAAGGTGGCGCCCGGTCTGACTACGGATCCGGCGCCGCTCGTGCAGCACGAGGCGTTGAAGGGCCCGCAGGCGGAGGCAGACTCGAAGACGTACCGCGTGTGGCAGAAGCTCGACACCGCGGGCGGCCCCGCCGGCAAGTATCTGGTCGATGACGGCGGGCGCGCGGCGTGGCTGGTCGATCCGGGTATCAATGGCGCCTACACCGAGCGCCCCGACGGCAGCACGGTGCGCAAGTTCGACGCGCCCAAGGCGACGTTGATGAGCTACATCATCAAAGGCATCCTCGATCGCCAGCTGCCGTGGGGGCTCGTGCTCTTCGGCGTGATGATCGCGGTGGTGCTGGAGCTCTCGGGCGTGCCGAGCCTACCCTTTGCGGTGGGCGTCTACCTTCCGCTCTCGTCCTCCACGCCCATCCTGTGCGGTGGCCTCGTGCGCTGGTTCGTCGATCGCCGGCGCGCCGACGCGATGCGCGCTCGCGGCATCTTCATGAACGAGGCGCAGCTCTCCGCCGAGAGCGATCGCAGCCCCGGCGTGCTGATGGCCTCGGGTTACATCGCGGGCGGCGCCATCGCGGGCATCGTGATCGCGTTCCTGGCGGGTTTTGCGTCGAAGTTTGACGCGCGCGTGAGCGCCTGGTCGGCCGCAAACAACCCGTTCTTCGAGGGCGAGCTGGCAGACGCGCTGGCGCTGCTCCCGTTCGCCGGCATCCTGCTGGTGCTCCTGTGGTCGGGCTTGCCGCGTGGCGAGAAAACCGACGGCGAACCGTCGGCGAGCTAGTCACCCGCTCGGCAGTTCAGCGGCCCCTCCGAGCGCGGCAGGGCCCTGGCGTGCGATCAGGGCCCCGGGATGGCGAGCTCGAGCTCGTGTACGTGCACGGCGCCGGGGCGCGGCCCGAGGCTTCGCCAGCCGTGACGCTCGTAATAGCGGACGGCGCGCACGTTGGTGGGGCTGACGCTGAGGCCCACCACGCCGACCCGCTGGCGTCGCAGCACGGCGACGGCGTAGTCATGCAGTTCGTCACCGAGGCTGCGCCCGCGCGCGTCGGGGCGCAGATAGAAGAGGTTGATGTAGCCGCCGCGGGGGCCGATGATCATCTCGATCTGCCCCACGATGTCGTCACCCAGCCAGGTGTGCACGTGGCCCTCGGGAAACTGCTGCAGGCGAAGCCGCAGCCACTCGAGGTAGCCGCGACCGTCGGAGCCATTCTCTTCGACGAAGATGTGGTCACTGCCGAAGCTGCACACGTAGGAGTCTCTGCGGAACTCGATCGCCAGGGCGCCGTGTCGGCTCAGGTCGATCGGACGAAAATCTAGCTGTTGCAATGGCACTGCGCGCCGGCCCCTCCCTCTTCCCCCTGCGAGCCTGAACAGCATAGCAGCGGAAGCGGCGCGGGGAGTGGCGCTCCTCTCGATCTTGGCAAGAGGTCCACGAAAGACCATCGGACGCGGCATCGCGCCGACCGATAACGTTTGATTACATTCTCCCACAAGCATCTCCATGCCCGAAAGCGGCGCGCCTTGCTGGAGCGAGATGCGAGCTCAGGCCTTCGGCCGAGTTCACCGGCGAGCGACTCACCGGTTCGCTGGAGGTGCGCAGCGGACTGGGTTTGGCATCAGCAGCAACGAGCGGCACCGGTGCGACGTCGATGCAGCGTCCCCGGCGAGTCGCGCCGGACCGCGCAGTCGTTCAGGTGAACGGGACGTTGGGTTCGTGCGAGCCGTCCTGCTCGCCGATGCACGAGCGGCCATGGATATTTCCAGCCCACCCCGCTGAACGACAAGGATGCCTCACTCCCGCTTCGGCGAGGTTCGGACAGGTCCGGCAAGATGGAATTCGATCGCGGCGAACGGCGCGAGTTCGCGCTGCGCGAGCGGAGCTGCAAACGTTGCACGAGGTCGACTCCTGTACCTCCTCGCCCCGCACCTGTTTCACCAGAACAATTCACTGTCGAAGGCACTCGACGCCCGAGACGTCGAGACGGCAGAGCGTCAGGCGGTCGCACGATGCCCGACACTTCACCCCCACGGGTGAGACATCGACGTGAACAGAGATGCCCGCGCGTTGATCGAGCGAGCGACGCCGCATTGCATCCTTCGAGACGGTGCGACACCACCACGCCATGCAACACGGATGATTTCCGGAGGCAGCGATGGATGGCAAGGCTGATGCCAGGCTGACGAAAGGCCAACAAAAGGCTGCTCTCGTGTTCTGCAAGCGCCGGTTGGCGCATCCCTCGCTGACCCAAGCGCGCACCGCAGCAAACGTCGATCCACCCATCCGATCGACCATCGCTCGAACACTGATCGAACACATAGCGACCACGCATCGAACATCGCTCGACCACGATCGAACGGCCAACGCTCGAACCAACGATCGAACGGCCAACACTCGAACCGCGCTCGAACCACGATCGGAACCGCGCTCGAACCACGATCGAACCACGATCGAACACGATCGAACACAGTCGCGTGAAGCATCGTTGCGAACCGACTGCCGTGTTGATATGCTTCACGGTGAATCTAGTTTGGCCCGTGCTCTGGGGGTCGCGCTCACGAGTAGACGCGAGCCCACGTAACCGCTACTCCAACGGGCAGTCGCGCAGGGTCTGGGTCAGGTCGGCGTTCGAAGTACGTTGATGCGCTCGCCGCAACGGTGAGCGCGAGTGCGAGCATGCGCGGCGACGGGGCGCGGGTGGGAAATCTGCCTGCGAAATGGCGTCGGCGTGCCTGAAGCGTGACGACTATGGTGGCATTCAAGAGCGCAGTGGTGAGCTTGAGCCTCGGTTGGATTTCGTTCATCAGCGTCGCTCACTGGGGGCTGAATCTGCGGAGCGAAGCGCCGGTTCGCGCGGGCTCTCGAGCTGCGACCAACGAGGCGCAGCAGTTCCGCGTGGGCTTCCTGCCGGTGACGTGCCACCTGACGTGTCCCGTCACTGACTTCATCAACAAGCAGATGAACGGTGACGGCCTCTTCAAGCCGGTGCGGTTCGGCGGCTTTCCCGAGCTCAAGGAGGCGTTCATCTCCGGGCACACGAGCGCGACGTTCATCCTCGCGCCGATGGCGATGGCCTTGCGCGAGCAAGGGGTTCCCCTGAAGATCGTCCATCTGGGCCACCGCGATGGTACGGCGATGGTGGTTCACCAGCAGTCTGACATCCGTCGCATCGAAGATCTGCGCGGCAAGCGGATCGCGGTACCGAACCGCTTCTCGAACCAGTTTCTGCTCATCTTCAAGGCATTGCGCGACCGGCAAATGGGGCTCGAAGACGTCACGCTGGTCGAGATGCCGCCGCCCGACATGCCCGCGGCGCTGGCCTCGAGAGCGGTCGACGCGATCACCTCCGGTGAGCCGTTCATGGGTCAGGCCGAGATCGACGGTTACGGGCGCGTGCTCTATCTCACGAAGGACATCTGGCCCAACTTCATCTCCTGCGTGCTCGCCGTGCCCGACCACCTGATCGAAAGCCAGCGCGACGTCATCCAGAAGCTGGTCACCGGCATCGCAAAGAGCGGCAAGTGGCTGGATCAGACGCCCGATCATCGCCAGCAGGCGGCGCAGTTCGTCGCCACCAATTACTACAATCAAGATCCGCGGCTCCTCAGCTTCGTGCTGAGCAAGCCGCCCGATCGCGTCAAGTACACGAACCTCGGCGTGGTCCGCAAAGATTTCGAGGAGATTGAGCGGCTCGCCGTGGCCGCGGGCATCATCGAGGGCAAGGTGCGCTTCGAAGACTACGCCGATCCTTCGTTCGTCCCCACCGAGATCGAGGCGTACGCCTGGGAGGCGACGACCGCTATGCCTGCCGGAACGATGCCTGCCGGAACGATGCCTGCCGGGACGATGCCTGCCGCGGAGCTCGGCCGTTGAAGTCCACGCGCAGGCAGGTGCCGCGGCACGAGAGAGGGCGGCTCGTCTTGCCGCTCGTGGTGGGCGCCGCCGTCACCGCCGTGTGGTCCGTCGTGGCCAGCATGAGCACGAGCGGCCTCGTGCCGTCGCCCTGGCAGGTCGTGCTCGCGCTGGTCGAGCTGGCGAGCAAGGGGCTGCTCATCAAATACATCACGGCCTCGCTCTTCCGCGTCAGCTGGGGCTTCTTCATGGCGAGCGTCATCGGGATTCCGCTGGGGCTCTGCCTGGGCTGGTTCGCCGCAGCGCGCAACGCGCTCAACCCGATGATCCAGGTGCTGCGGCCCATCTCTCCCATAGCCTGGATTCCGCTCGCGATCCTGTGGTTCGGGATCAGCGACGCCGCCCCCGTCTTCCTGATCCTGCTCGCCTCCCTGTTTCCGATCGTGACGGCAACGATGGCTGCCGTGCGACACATTCAGCCGGTCTACCTGCGGGCCGCGCGGAATTTCGGGTTCAGCGGGTTCGATCTGCTCCGCGAGGTG
>Ga0247763_1000105_pt1 | contig 40571 bp, 35 predicted proteins | sample UWRJL141409B4_FD_179926 | JGI IMG/M metagenome (GOLD analysis project Ga0247763, IMG submission 179926) | Plant litter microbial communities from Arlington Agricultural Research Station in Wisconsin, United States - UWRJ-L141-409B-4 | ecosystem: Environmental > Terrestrial > Plant litter >... | reverse complement strand
GTGAAGATGAGGTGCTCGTCGGCGCTGTCGAGCGGCTTGCCGTCGAGGCGCGGGCCGATCAAGAGGCAGCCGACCGCGCGCGAGCCGTTCGACTCCGTGCCCACCGCGAGCGGCACGACGGCCTCCATGCCGAAGCGCGACCAGAAGGTGCCCTCGTCGCAGCGGGCGCTGACGGTGCCCGAGGCGCTCAAGCGCTCGGGTTGCACCACCTGCGCCGATGCGGCGGCGCTGTCGTACGCGGTGACGATGTGCTGCGTCTCGAGCGCTCGGCGTACCGGCGCGATCAACGCCGGGACCAGGTGCGCCGGGAGCGGCACGATCTCGTCGTCGCGGACCACGGGCGCTGCCTCGGGTGCGACGAGCGGAATACACTCCATCGTCTTGTCGGGGCGGTAGATCGCGAGCGCCGCGCGCGACAGCCTCAGCTTGCCGAGCAACGCTGCAGCGACCGCCTCCGTCATCGACGCGCGGCTCTTCGCGCTCGCCAGCTTCGCGCTGGCCTGGGCGATGGCGTCGCTGAACAGGTAGCGCGACCGAAACACGAAGCGGTTGATCGCCCCCTGTACGCGCAGCTGCATCAAGCTCAACAGCACCACGACCAGCGCCGCCAGCCCGGCGCCGAGCGTGGTCGTCTGCGGGGCGTCGTCGGCGAAGGCGAGCACCAGCAGCACGAGCCCGAGGTAGGCCAGCAGGGCGCCGACGGATAGAAGCCCGTACACGAGGCCCTGGCGAAGCACGATCCGGAAGTTGAAGACGCCGTGCCGAACCATGGCGTAGGCCATCGCGATCGGGAACATCGTGAGCAGGCTGAGGACGACGACCCACTCACCGGGCATCTCGGGCGTCACCAAGGTCAGGCTCGGGATGACGAAGGCGACCAGGTTTGTCTTCGCGAGCAGCCGGCCGCGGCGCCGCAGCGCCACGGGGCTCTGCGAGCGCGCGACCGACACGCCGAGAGCGACGCTGATCATCACGCTCCCGAACAGCAGGGCGCCGGTGGCGAGCTGGACGGCCTCGAACAACGCCGGCGAGTGCCCTGCGTAACCGAGTTGCACGCTGCCGAGCGCGAGCGCCACGGCCAGCACCCCGAGCGTCAGCAGCTGGAGCGACGAGTTCTGGTGGTAGCCCGTGAAGCGCACGCCGAAGTTGAGCAGGGCCGGGCCGTAGAGCGGAAAGCTCGCGCGGATCAGCGCGGCGAGCCCGCTCGTGAACGGATCGAGCGCGAGGTTCAGCTGCATCGTGGTGCAGGCCACGAGCGTGAACAGCAACATCGAGGACGCGGCGCGATCGCCCGGACGCTTCCACCACGCCCACAGACCCAGGGCGAGGTACAGAAACCCCACCAGCGGAAACAGGACCTGCTCCGGCGACTGCTGCATGATGAACGACAGCTTCGCCGTGCCGACAGGCACTTCGATCGACCGCACCTCGCCGCGGCTCGCGACCAGCTCGAAGCGATTCGTGGCGCCGGGGCGCAGGTCGAGGGCGCGAGCGACCCACTCGCTACCGGAGCGCGAGGGGGGAACGACCTGCCCGTTGACGCTGCGCAGCCGAGCCGGCCCGAGCCCGTCGGTGGCGCGCACGGCCTCGATCGTCGTGGCGTGCGCGTGCAGCTGCCCATTCAGCTGCTGGTCGAAATAGAACCCCGCCGAAGGGCGCTTCAGGCCACGAGCGTTCGACAGAGCGATCGCCAGGTAGCCGGCGATGAGCACGAGCAGCAGCGCCACCAACGCCTTCGAACGACGCGGTCGGCGGGCACCGATGCCAGGACTGAGCGACGGGGACACTGGAACCCCCCTGGCTTAGCCTCGCGGCGGCGCGCTGACCAGCCCCCAACCCGCAGCGGGCGCAAACGGGTCAATACGGTTGTTCGACGAAGGGCAGGGGCTCGGGCGCCGCGGGGGTCGTTTCTCCCGCGGTCTCGCCCGCGGCTGGCATTTCGGGCTCAGCCATCGGAAGATCCCTGATGATCTCGGGCGAAGGCATGTCTACCGGCGCGGCGATGGCCTCTTGTCGCACCGGCGCCAGATCGAGCTTCGGCCGACGGGGCTTGGCCGATTTGACGCGCCGGGGTGCCTTGTGGGCTCCCTCGTTCGCCTTGGACGCCGCCACCGCGTTCACGTCGGCGACGGACGCCGGGGTCGCCGGAGCTGTGCCGGCGGCGACGCTCGGAGCAGGCGCCAAAGGCGGCGGCGCCGCCTCGCCCGGCGCGCCGGGGGACACGCCGCCCGCAGGGACGGGGGCGCTGGCGGCCGGCGCGGACAGCACGGCGGGTGAGCTCGAGGATACCAGACCAGCAGCCGCGGCGGCACGCGCCGGCTCCTGGGGCGCAGGAGCTGTAGAGCGCAGCGCGCTGACCGCGCCAAAGGCGACCGCGGCCCCGACGCCGAAGAAGATCAGCGCGGCGAAGCTGAGCGCTCCCCACGGGAAGGGGCGCGCTACGGGCTGGCTGGAGACGTAGAATGGCAGCGAAGCATCGACCAGTTCACGCGGCAGGTTCACGTGCAGGGTCGAAATCGGCGAATCGGGCTCTGCGCGCTGCGCGCGCTGCGACGCTCGGGTTGACGCGGCAGCGGGGGCCGAGCTGACTCGCGCCGGAGCCGGCGCGGAGCGCGAGGTCTCCGGGCTCGGGGCGCGCGAGATGCGTGGCTCGGGGGTGCTCGACCCTGACGGCGCCGGGTCGAGCGCGATCAGCGACGCGCGCGGCGACGGTGGATCCGATAGACCCCAGGCGGGATCCTCGTGGCGGCTCACGGCCGAGACAGGCAGCGAGTTTCGGCTGCTTTGCTCGGGCCGAAGCGAGTACCGCGCCGGCGCCTCGAGCTCTCCCCCGTCGTTCGCGAGCGAGCTCGCACGCACCGGCGCCAGGCTGGCGCCGATGCCGATCACCCGCTCTGCCAGGTAGGGAGGGTTCTCGCGGATTTCGGTGGTGAGCTCCAGCTTGAGCGCGCGCTGGGCGAGGCGCGACAGCGCGAGTCGCGCAGCGTCGGGCGGCGGCAAGTGCTCGCGCAGCGCGAGCCAGAACGAAGTGCCGTCGAGGAAGCGATCGTCGGGGTTCAGCGACAGCGCCTTCATCGCCACCTCTCCCAGAGGAATCGCCCACTCCTCCTCGATGCGCGGCAGCGGCAGCGAGCGTCGCGCGATGAGCCGGCTGATGGCGGCGGCGCGCCGGTGCGGGAACAGGCGCCCGTTGTCGAGCGCCTCCCACAGCAGCACTCCCAGGCTGAACACGTCGCTCTGCTGCGTCGCTGCGCCGGACTGAGTGAGCAACTCGGGCGCGAGGTATCCCAGGTCAGGCTGAGGTGGCAGGAGCTTGGAGAATGGCTCCCGCGCGTTGAACAGGCTGGCGCTGCCGTCGACCCCGATCAGCAGGTGCCGGGGAGTGAGCCGGCCGTGCCGACGGTGAGGCCGCGGTAGGCCTGTGTTGTCGTGGATTTGGATCAAGGCACCCGCGATGTCGGCGACGACTCTCACGCGCGCGTCGAGGCCCGGCGGTTGAGGCGTTCCTGGATGGAACAGATCCATCCACGTCGCGCCAACGGTGGCGGGCCGGGCGGCGACCTTCAGGCGCGTGCCTGAAGCGCCTCCGGGTTGTTCCAGGGACACCTCCTCCTCGATCGAGGCGGCGGACCCGATCGCCGTTCCGGGCAAGACCATCCTGGATCTCTAAACGGCAGGGAGCCCCTCGAGTTGAGCGAAGGTCGCGCACCCCGCGGGTGTCGTGGCGAAAATGGTGCCTGCAGCGCTCGCCGCTCGAACGAGGCAACCACCGCGACAGTGCGCGCAGCGCGCTTGTTCCGTCGCGGTCCGCCAGCGCCGCGAAAACTCGTGGCATCGGGAAATGCGCTTCGGATCGAGACGGCAAGCTACGGCGGGCTCACGCCGGTCCGCGACCTACGGAAAATTCGAGGCGGCTCGGTCGAACGAGACGTCAGCGCCGTGGCATCGGTTCAGAACAAGACGCCGAGATACAGGCGCAACAGTTGCGCTGCCGACGTGTCGACGGACACCTGCGCATCGGTCGCCGCCTGATAACCGAGACCGTCGAGCGGGAACAGCACGGAATACTGCAGCTGCGCGAAGAAGCCGCCAGGCTGCGCCGGATCGTCGTTGAGCGCGCCGTCCTTCGACTGGAAATAGAGCGCGCCACCCAGCTCTAGCCCCAGGTCGTTGGCATGCCCCGGTGTCTGAACGAACTCGCTCGCGCGGGTCCACACCACGTTGATGCCGCCGCCGATGCGCTGCCCGTTCGGCTCGCGCGTGAAGTCGTAGTCCAGGCTCGGGTTGAAGTAGTAGGTGCCCTGGACTCGCTGCAGGATGTAGCGGTTCAGGATGTTGTCGACGCGATACGACGGGTGGAAGCGGAACGTCGAGATCGTGTCGTCGTTGACCTGTTGCTCGGCGCGGCCCGGGATCAGGTTGCCCGAGCTGTCGGGATCGAAGGCGTCCGGATCGCCCGATGCCCAGCCCGACTTGAAGTTGAGGCGCAGCCGATCTTCGACGAGCTTCTGCTGGAGCTCGAAGGCGAAGCCATACTGGCGCAGCTTGCGGTCTGCCTGCGACCCGGCCGCGAAATCAGCGCTGTTGTTTGGTTCGGCCGTCGTGCTCTCCACCGAGCCGATCACGGCCGCGAACTCGGCCTCGACGCGGAGCTTCTTGTACAGCAGCTGCAGCCAGACGTCGGGCAACCAGATGCTGGCCTCGCGGCGCGAGAAGCCTTCGTTGGCCAAGCTGGTCGGGTTGACGTCGGGCACGTTGGCGCCGCCGCTGCCTGACTGGTCGTTGGCGAGCAGCTGATCGCGGTAGTTCAGATACAGACCGGTGTTCAGCACCAGGTTACCGCGCGACAGCTCGAGCTTCGTGAGCTCCGGGCTCTTGCTGCGCATGATGATGAGACCGTACTGGCTCACGTCGTCGAGTTGGCCGCGATCGTAGACCTCGCTGCCCGCGTACGGCGCCCGATAGGTCGCCCCCTCGTTGGGAAAATCCCACATGCCGGCGATGACCAGGTCGAGCAGCTTGATGCCGCTCGCGACCATCAAGCGATCCACCGTCGACTGTGCGTCGTCGTCGTGGGCGTCGCCCGAGTTGTAGACCATGCCGAGGCCCCAGTGGTTCGGCATGCGCCCGAAGCGGATCTCGCCGAGCGGCGTGGTGTACTCGGCCCACGCACGCTTCACGCGGATGCTGTCTTCCAGCCCGTTCACGCCCGAAGCCGGCGGTGACTGCGTGGAGTCGAGGTAGCCGTTGGGCACGTAACCGCTGCGAGGAAGCACGGCGTAGCCGCCGGAGTCGCCTGGACGCAGCTCGTAGCCTTCCGGCGTGGACCCGAACACCACGTTGTCGAGGATGTCGACCTGGCTGTTGATGCGCAGGTTATCGGAGACGTGGATCTGCGGGTTCAGGCGAAAGCGCAGGTTCGCGCCGGCCTGGGTCTTGCTCTGACAGCCTCGCAGGTTGCTGCCGTCTGACGTGAACGTGCCCGAGTCGCTCTCGTCTGAGTTGCACAAGATCGGCCCGACGCTGTTGCCAGGCATGTTGCCGGCGACGCTCTGATACTGGTTGTCAGGCGGCTGCGGATACAGCGCCTGATCCGGCGCGTCGCGGCGCCCGAGCGAGAAGTTGTGGAAGAGATGCGCTCGCGTGCGGAAGTAGCCGTGGAACTCGAAAATGGGGCGCGCATGCGACCACCAGTCTTCGGCGAAGATATCTTCGAGCGTCACCGAGCCGCCCTCGCGACGGGCGTCCGGCCTCTCCTCGCCTTGCTGCTGCAGCCCTCGCGCGTCGAGCGCAGGGTTCGGAAAGAGTGCGCTGTCGAGCGGCGCGGCGGGGCTTGGTGGGCTGCTCGCTCCAGGGGTCGACGGCTCCACGGCGGGCGGCGGCTCTTCCGCGGGGGGCGGGAGAGTGTCCGGCGCATCGGGCTGTGCCGGCGGCTCGGCATCGGGAGCTTGCGCGCGAGCCGCTCGCGGAGCGACGCTACCCACGCTGCACCAGCCCACAAAACCCGCGGCGAAGGCGGCAACTACAGTGGTCTTTCGCATCTCTACCGATCGTTTTCGCATTCGCCGACGCGGCCGGCGGGGTGGTTTCGCATGGGCCTATGAAAGCTGTCAACGGCGGCCGTCAAAATCGCCTTTTCACGTCGGGGCCGCGGCGCTCGACGAGGATTTTCGCGAAGTCCCGGTCGAGCACCGTACGCCTTCCGTCGGCGCCGGCCTGGCGCGTTGCCTCGCGGCATAGCTCGCGCAGGTGATCGGAGAGCACGTTCATGGCGGCGTCGGAGGTGTTCATCCCCGACCAGTCACGCACATACTTCTTGAGCTTCGAGACCACGATGAGGATCTCGTGCTCGTCGGTGGGCCCCTCCGGCTTCGGCGCTGGTGGGGCCGGGTGAGCCTCGGCGTGGCGGGCGACACCCCCGCTGCTCGCCGCCGGTGCGGCGGGCGACCCCGAGGCAGCCGGCGCGGCCTCGGCGGCGAGCGTCGCTCTCCACTCGCTCGCGCTCGGTGCCGTTTCTCGCTCGGCCCAGGCGTCGCGGTGACGCGCCGTCGGCAAGTGAGCTTCAAAGCAGGGCAACGAGCAAAAGTTGAGCCCCGTGCGCTTGCGATTGCAGGTCGACACGCTGCACACGAAGTACTCCGCCTGGAAGGCGATGGGGCTCTTGCACATGTTGCAGTGCTTCCAGGTGCCGTCTTCCGCGAGCGTGGTCATGCGTCTTCAACCTCGGGCATGCCCCCGCTAGCCCAGCTCGGGCGCAAAGTCCAACCCCCTTGACAGCCTGGGTTCGATGGTAATTCTGCGAGACCAGAAACACCCCTCCCCGAGAGGCAGTGCTACCCAATGAGTGATCCAGCCGTCCGTCCGTTTAAGGCAGAGGTCAGCCAGCTCCTGAAGCTGCTCGTCAACTCGCTCTACAGCAACCCCGAGGTCTTCGTCAGAGAGCTCATCTCCAACGCGTCCGACGCGCTCGACAAGCTGCGGTTCGACAGCCTGAGCAAGCCCGACCTGATGCCGAGCGGCACGACGCTCGCGGTGCGCATCATCCCCGACGCAGAGAAGAAGACGCTCACGTTCTCCGACAACGGGATCGGGATGAGCGCGAAGGAGTTGGAGGAGAACCTCGGCACGTTGGCCCGCTCGGGCACTCGACAGTTCGTCGAGGCGATCGAGGCCGCGCGCGAGAACAAACCCCAGCTGATCGGGCAGTTCGGCGTCGGCTTTTACAGCGCGTTTCTGGTCGCCGACAGCGTCGACGTCGTGAGCCGCGCCGCAGGAACCGAGGAGGCGTTCCGCTGGAGCTCCGACGCCAAGGAGAGCTTCACCATCAGCCCAGCGGAGCGCGAAGAGCAGGGTACCAGCGTCATCCTGCACATCAAGCCCGAGAACGCGGAGTACCTGGAGCTGTTCCGGCTGCGGCAGCTCGTGGAGCGCTACTCGGACTACATCCCGCATCCGATCGAGCTCACGAAGGCGGCCAAAGCCGCTGCTGAGCCAGAGCAAGAAGAGAAGGGGGAGCAAGCGAAGGGTCCGCTCGAGTTCGAGCGCGTCAACCAGGCGAGCGCGCTCTGGCGCCGCCCGCAGAAAGAGCTGACCCGCGAGCAATACATCGGCTTCTACAAGCATCTGACCCACGACTGGGAAGAGCCGCTCGCGTACCGCCACTTCCAGGTGGAGGGGACGCAGATGTTCTACGCGCTCTTGTTCTTGCCGAAGCGTCCGCCGTTCGATCTTTACGACGCCGAGAGCAAACACGGCGTGCGCCTGCACGTGAAGCGGGTGTTCGTGATGGACGACTGTAGCGACCTCGTGCCGCGCTATCTACGCTTCGTGCGCGGCGTCGTCGACTCGGAAGACCTGCCGCTGAACGTGTCGCGCGAGATGCTGCAAGACTCGACCGCCGTGCGCGTGATCAAGAAGCAGCTCACGAACCACACGCTGTCGCTGCTGGAGGATCTGCGCAAGGAAGACGCGGAGAAGTACAACGCGTTCTGGGTCTCGTACGGCACGGTGCTCAAGGAAGGGCTGCACTTCGCCGAGACCGAGCGCAACCGTATCGCCAAGCTCGTGCAGTATCAGTCGTCGGGTGTCGAGGGCTGGACGACGTTCGAGGGGTACGTCACGCGGATGAAGCCGGAACAGAAGGCCATTTACTATGCCGCCGGCGCTTCGCGGCAGCTCATCGAGAGCAGCCCGCACCTGGAGGGCCTGCGCAAGCACGGCTTCGAGGTGTTGTACATGACGGATCCGATCGATCCGTTCGCCATCAGCACGCTGAACGAGTTCGAGGGCAAGCCGATCGTGAACGCGATGACGGAGAACCTCGAGCTCGGCGATGAGAGCGACGCTTCCTCCAAGTCGGAGGACGAGAAGAAGGCGGAGGGCGCGACCGAGCGCACCAACCTGCTCGCGCATATGAAGTCGGTGCTCAGCGACAAGGTGTCGGAGGTTCGCGCCTCGAAGCGCCTCACCGACTCCCCGACGTGCCTGGTCATCGCCGAAGGCGGCATGGCTCCGCACATCGAGCAGATGCTGCGCGCGCGCAAGATGGACGTGCCCGTGGTGAAGCGCATTCTGGAGGTCAACACGGGGCACCCGGTGGTCGCGAACCTCGACCAGGCTTTCCAATCGGCGAAGGATTCCGACGATGTGCGCTCCTGGATCCGCACGCTCTACGACCAGGCACTGATCGCCGAAGGTAGCCCCTTGGACGACCCGGCAGATTTCGCGCGCCGCTTGACCGCGTTGGTACAGAAGGCGAGCTCGGCCCCCGCCTGAGTCGCCCCTTCGGCGCCGCTCCGCGGAGTGAGAGCGCATGAGACGGATGCCGAGTGCACTGTAGGAGCGGGCAGGCCAACGGGCCGCCCGCTGCTACATTGCAGTTCCGGCTTCGGACAGGCTCCGGCGGCGGGGTTTTGAACCTTGCCGAATTAGCGGTCGGTGGCTAGGGTCAGCGCTCCCTCTCGGAAGCCCACATGTCGCTTCGAGAGCGGTGATCCAGGGAAAGACTCATAGGAGCGTATGTCCAAGCCGAAGATCGATCTGAAAGCGCGTCTCGGGCGCCGACCGGGCGCGCCACCGGCGAGCGCTTCCATCCCACCGCCCGTAGGCGTGAATCCGCCGCAGAGCAGCGGGGCCCCCATGAGCCACGGGAGCGGATATCCGGCCTCGCCGGGATATGTGCCTCCGCAGCCGCAGGTGCGTTCCTCGTTCGAGCCGATGGGAGGCGTCGCTCCGGTGGTGTCGGCGGCGCCGATGCGCGCAGCGGGTCCCTCTGGGCTCGAGATGGACGCCGAGTTTGCCGCGGTGCAGCGTGGTAGCCGGACCAAGGTCATCGTGCTCGCGGCGGCCGCAGCCGTGGTGGGCGGTGTTCTCGGGTTTGCGATCGGTGGTTTGAACGAACGAAACTCGGTCGCCGAGGCCGCCGTTATCGGGGCCAAGTCGCTCACCACCGAGATCGACGCCGCCAACGCGTCGGTCACCAAGCTTTCCGAGGTGCTCACCGCCGCCGCCAAAGACCTGAAGGACGGCAAGTACCCCGACAATGAGCTGAAGGACCTGGGCGGCATCAACATCCCCTTCGATGGCACCAATCTCTCGGGGAAGTCGATCGGGCGGTTCAAGCCGCAGCTGGTGACGATGCTGATCAGCTACGCGGAGGCGGCATCAAAGGCCAACAGCCAGAAAGACCGCATTCGCAGCCTGCTCAGCTACTCCAAGGAAGGCGTTGAGGAGCTGCTCGCGCAGAACACGAACCCGCGCGTGCACTGGGGCGTTTCGGTGCAACAAACGGAGCGGGGGCCCTGGGGTATGATGCAGGTGCTTCCGACGGCGTTCGCCGCGAAGGAAGCGTGGCCGGCTGCGTTCGACGTGCAGAGCGGCGATCAAAAAGTGAGCGTCAAGCGCTACGCGGGCGGTGATCCGACGCGAGGTTCCGACGGTTCGCAGCTGATCCCGATCGCACCCGCGTCACAGAACGTCGTTTGCCCGGCAGACACGATCGTGCGTATCCGGCGCGAGCTGTCGGACATGCAGAAAATCCTCACGGGCGACGAGACGCCCGGGCAGGAAGTGACGGGCATCATCCAGCTCGGCGACAACATCAAGAAGCAGCTCACGGCCATCGGCGGCTGAGTTGTCGGCGCGCGGGCGCCCCAGCCCGCGCGCGCTAGCCCAGCCCTGCCGTAGCCGACGGTCTTCCGCCGCCTCGCTCGACGAAGCGGCGGTTTCGTTTTGTGGCCGCGGCGCGGCTCCGAAGAGCTCCGCCTCGAGCGAGACGGGTGGCCTTCGAGGGCGCGTGGGTTGGGGGGCCCGCGCGCGAGAAAGAGCGCTCGAAGGTTGGCGAAGAGCTCCGCCTCGAGCAGACGGGTGGCCTTCGAGGGCGCGTGGGTTGGGGGCCCGCGCGCGAGAAAGAGCGCTCGAAGGTTGGCGAAGAGCTCTGCCTCGAGCAGACGGGTGGCCTTCGAGCGCCCAGCTTGGCTTTACGCGGCGGGGCGCGGGCGGCTTGGTCGGCTCGAGGTGCGCGGTGCCACGTCAGCGCCGGGGATCACCTCGACCTGCGTGATGTGCCGCTCGTCCGCTTCACGCACGATGAACTCGAACCCGAGCTTGCTCAGGATGGCGCCGGGGCGGGGCACCTGACCCAGAGCCTCGACGATGAAGCCACCGAGCGAGTAGTAGTCGCCGCCCTCGGGCAGCTCGACGCCCAGGTGTCGGCTGAGGCCCGCCATCGTCACCCGAGCGTCGACCAGCAGACGCCCCTCGCCGAGTTCGACGATCGGCGGAGCCTTTTCGGGGTCGTCGTGCTCGTCGCGGATGTCGCCGACAATGCGCTCGATGATGTCTTCCAGCGTGATGATGCCGGCGGTGCCACCGAACTCGTCGATCACGATGGCGATGTGGTGCTTGCCGGCGCGCATGCCTGCCAGCACGCTGGAGGCTGATTGGGTCTCCGGCACGTACACCACCGGTGTCCGCATCAGATCGGTGACCTTCAGCTTGCCCAGTTCTTCCACGTTGGCGCGGGTCACCAGGTCTTTCACGTGCAGGAAGCCCACGACGTTGTCGATGCGGTCGCGATAGACGGGGTAGCGCGAGTAACCCGTCTCTGCCGCGATGCGCAGCACGTCTTTGATGGGGGTGTCGATGGCGATCGCAGACACCTGCATGCGCGGGAGCATCACGTCTCCCGCTTGCACGTCCCCGAAGTCGAGCACGTTCCGGATCATCTCCGACTGGTCGTGGTCGAGCGAGCCGTTGAGCTCCCCCTCGTTGACCAGGATCTCCACCTCTGTCTCCGTGAGCGAGGTCTCGTTCTTCGACTCCACCTCCCGGTCATTGCGGGCCGCGAGCCGAGCCAGGAACGCAAACGGGGCGGCGAGCGGCGCCACCAGCAGCTCGAGCGGCCGCAACGAACCGAGCAGGCTCGGTAGGGCCTGCTCCGCGAGTCGGCTCGACAAAGCGGTGAGCACCTGGCTTGGCAGCACGTAGGCCACCAGCACGAGCACGACCGTCCAGACCCCCTGAGGCGCCGGCGCGAGCGGGTAGACGAGCGCTGCGCTCGCCGTAACCCCCAAAACTCGAAGCACCAACCAGCGGCCTTCGATCACCCCCGTCTGGGCCAGATACCGCTCGAGAGCCTCTCGAGGTCCCTCACCGAGGGAGTCGAGCAGAGCCAGGCGCCGCGTGTGCGGGATATTCCCGAACACGGCGCTCGCTGCCGAATAGACCGAGGCCACGAGCGCGGGGAGTACCCTGAGCACCAGCTGTGGAATCTGTTCTGGGGGATCCAAACTCGTCTCTTAGGCGTCGCTCGGGGCTCAGGACAACGCTATGCGTAAAAGCCCCGGGATTGAAAAGGGTACGAAGATTGGGCTGCATTCGCAACCAGGGACCTCCGTGCATGTGGGCGGCTCCGGCGGCCGGTCAGGAAACGACGCCGGTGTCGATGTAGGTGCGGCGAGGCTCGGCCGCCACTGCATTTGCCCTAAAGAGGCGACAAATCAGCCGTTTGAGCCCCGGTCGCGCCGCTTGCTTCGGCCGCGAAGCCGCGCTGAACTCGGTAAAGGTCGCCGTCGCGACGGCCGAGTGCAACAGGGTCTCCCGCAGCATCTGTCCAGGCGACGACGCCCGCCGCCGCGTGTTCCACCGCGTCGCTCGATCCTTGAAAGTCTTCGGCCGAGAGCGCCTTGCCCTGCCGCGCGCGTGCCACACCGCCGGCGGTGAGCCGCCTCGTCGGCAGGAGTCGGGGAAGCGCCTCGCGCAAGGGAATGATCGCTGGCTCGCCGCGCGGTGGCCAGGCCTGCGCCTCATCCACTCCGAAGCGACCACTGGAGAGCCGGCGCAGGCTCGACAGGTGCGCGGGCACGCCGAGCGCGCTGCCCAGGTCGCGCGCGAGGGCGCGGACGTAGTAGCCCTTCGAGACGCTCAGCTCGATCTGGAGCAGGTCGCGGCCTTCGGGGTCGCGCTCGTGGTGCAGCAGCGTGAGCGACCGCACCTCCACCCCGCGCGGCTCGAGCAGCGGCGCTGCGCCGTCACGCACCAGGCGGTACGCGCGCTGACCGTCGACCTTCAGGGCGCTGACCGCTGGTGGCTCTTGCTGGGTGCGGAGCCGCTCGGCGTCGAGCGCGGCCGTGAGCCGCTCCGGGGTCAACCAGCCTGGAGCGAGGGCACGCTCTTCGATGGTCTCGCCCTGGGCATCGTGGCTGAGAGTGGTGCGACCGAACTGCACTCCCGCGCGGTAGCTCTTGTCTTCGCGGGTGGCGACGTCGCTCAGCTTGGTGGCCTCTCCGAGCAGCAGCACCAGCACGCCCGTCGCGAGCGGGTCGAGCGTCCCGGCGTGTCCGATCCGCCTCGTGCCGAGGAAACGCCTCGCCTGGGCCACCACGTCGTGGCTGGTCGGCCCCGACGGCTTGTCGACCACCCAGATGCCGTGCTCCACGACCCTGCTGGCGCTCATGCGGCCGCCTTCCGGTCGAGATCGAGGCGCAGCACGGGGTAGGGGGTGAAGTCGTGCACCACCTCGAAGCCGGCGCGCAGAAATAGTGCGAGCGGCCCCATCATCAGCGCGGCCGCGGCGACGTCGACGTCGCTGCGCGGGAAGGCCTCCAGCGCCCTGACCCCGGCTTCCGCAGCGCTGTGGATGGCGCCCGCGAGCAGAGCCGTGGCCGCGCCCCGGCGGCGCAGATCCTCCCGCACGAAGAGGCACCCCACCGTCCACACGCCCGTCGCGTCGCGCTCGAGGCAGGGCAGGCCCTTGTACAGCCGCTGGCCATAGAGCTTACCCATCAGAGGCGCAGGCGCGAGCTTCAGCCAGCCGACGAGCTCATCGCTCGCGTCGAGGGCGACCATGCCCGACGCCTCGCCGGAGCGGGCAGCGACCGCTGCTAGCAATTCGGCGCGGTTGTCGTCGGGGGCGTGCGCGCAGCGCGCCAACCACTCGCGGTGGTTGGCGTCGAAGTGCCAGTAACGACAGTAGCAGCCGAAGCCGTTCGTCGAGAGCAAGGTCGCGAGCGCCGCGCCATGCTCTGGGGCCGCGCGCTCGACCCGAAATGGTCGCGCTTCGAACATCGGCTAGCTTAGCTCACGTGCGCGGGCGGACGCGGCAGTTCGGGCCGGTTTGCTTCGAATGCTGCCGCCGCGGCAAAGAGGGTCTCTTCGGCGTTCGGGGCGGCCATCAGCTGCAGCCCGATCGGCAAGGGCGGGCGGTCGGCGAGCGCGCGGGTGACCCCGAGCGGAACCGACAAGCCCGGTACGCCCGCGAGGCTGCCCGGCAGGGTGTAAACGTCTGCCAGGTACATCGCGAGCGGGTCATCCACCTTCTCGCCCAATCGGAAGGCAGGGAACGGGCTGATCGGCGCGGCCAGCACGTCGACGCTCTGGAAGGCGCGCTCGAAGTCGCGAGTGATGAGCGTCCGCACCTTCTGCGCCTTGGAGTAATAGGCGTCGTAGTAGCCTGCGCTCAGCGCGTAGGTGCCCAGCATGATCCGGCGCTTGACCTCGGCGCCGAAGCCGCGCCCGCGCGTGTGGCTGTACATCGAGTGGATCTCGGCCTTTTCGCCGTCGACGCGCAGCCCGAAGCGCACTCCGTCGTAACGCGACAGGTTGGTCGACGCCTCCGCCATCGCGATGATGTAGTAGGTGCTGAGACCATACTTGGAGTGCGGCATGTCGACCTCGCTCACCTCGGCGCCGAGCTTCGCCAGCACCTCGATCGCTGCGCGCGTCGAGTCCGCGAGCTCTGGGTCGATGCCGGCCTCGAAATATTGCCTCGGAACCCCGACGCGCAGCCCGCGCACGCCGCGCGTGCAGGCGCGCTCATAGGCCCCGACCGGCACGGCCGCGCAGGTCGAGTCCTTCGCGTCGGGCCCCGCGATCACCTCGAGCAAGCGCGCCGCTCCGCGCACGTCGCGCGCGAAGGGCCCGACCTGGTCCAGGCTGGACGCGAACGCGAGCAGGCCGTAGCGCGACACCCGGCCATAGCTGGGTTTGACCCCGACCACCCCGCACAGGGCCGCAGGCTGACGGATCGAGCCCCCGGTGTCGCTGCCGAGTGAACCGAGCACCGCCCCGCTCGCGACGCTCACCGCGCTGCCCCCGCTCGACCCACCGGGGGTCCGGGTCGGATCCCACGGGTTCTTGGCGGGGAAAAACGCGCTGTTTTCGGTGGACGAGCCCATCGCGAACTCGTCCATGTTGGCCTTGCCGATCAGCAGGGCGTCGGCGGCGCGCAGCCGCGCTACCACGGTCGCGTCGTAGGGCGGCCGCCACGCCCCCACGTCCGGCGAGTCGATCGGAAGATCGGGGCGGCGCGTGAGAATGCGAGAGGCAGCGGTCGTGGGTGCGTCGTGCGTGCAAAGCGCGTCTTTGATCGCGATCGGCACGCCCGCGAGCGGCCCGAGCGCCTCGCCGCGGGCCCGGCGCTCGTCGATGGCGCGCGCCGTTCGCAGCGTCGCCTCGCGCGCGACGTGCAGGAATGCGCCGAGGGCCCGGGTCTCGTCGATGCGGGCCAGACTTTCGAGCGCGACGCGCTCTGCGGATACCTCGCCGCCGCGCACGCGTTCGGCGAGGTCGGGGATCGAAAGATCGAGCAGCGCTGCCATTTTTCTCACTCCTCGACGAAACGGGGCACCGCGAAAGCGCCGGCGACGACCCGCGCGGCGCCGCCCACGGCCTCGTCTTCGTTCAGACCCTGGACGTGCTCGTCGGGCCTCAGAGGCATCGCCAGCACCGCCACGTGCGTCGTCGGCGGGACGTCGGAGGTGTCGACGCTGCCGAGCTCGTCGATGTGGGCGAGGATCGCCGTCAGGTCATGGGTGAGCTGCGTCACCTCCGACGGCGCGAGGGCCAGGTTTGCCAGGCGAGCGATGTGCAAGACTTCGGTGGTCGACAGGGCCATGAGAGCGAGCCTCATACTGCACGGCGGGTCGTCCTGGCGAGCCCGTACATTCTGGTGCGGCCAATAGGCCCAATTGCAAAAACCGGCGTCAGCTCAGCCTTGTCCGGGGCGCCGTCCTAGCGTAAGACCCCGCTCCTCTAAAAAACACGCCTCGCAGCGCAAACACCGGGTTCGGTGCTCGTCGCGCGACAGCTCGACGGGTTTACCCGGTGGCGGGGCGGAAGCAACAACCGAAAGGAGAAGCGCATACATGTCCGATATCACTTCCGTCGAATCGTCCGCTCTCGAAGCTCCCGCTCCCGCCCCGGGCAGCATGGCCCAGCTGCGCGATCCCGCGCGTCCGCTCAACGTACGCGAGCTGTTCGAGGCCGGCGTCCACTTCGGTCACCAGACGCGCCGCTGGAACCCCAAGATGCGGCCGTACCTCTACGGTTCGCGCAACGGCACCCACATCATCGACCTGGATCAGACGGTGCAGCTGTTCCGCCGCGCCTTCAACTTCCTGGCTGACGTCGTCGCGCGTGGCGGCCACGTCATGTTCGTGGGCACGAAGCGCCAGGCGCAAGACATCGTGCGCGAAGAGGCGCAGCGCGCTTCTCAGTTCTACGTGGTCAATCGCTGGCTCGGTGGCACGCTCACCAACTTCCGCACCATCAAGGGCGGCCTCGAGCGCCTGCGCACGCTGGAGCGGATGGCCGAGGACGGCACCTACCAGAACATCTCGAAGAAAGAGATCTCGCAGCTCGAGAAGGAGCGCACCCGCTTCGAGAAATACATCGGCGGCGTGAAGGGCATGGGCTCGCTGCCGCAGGCGATCTTCGTGGTCGACCCGGCGCAGGAGACGATCGCGGTGGCCGAGGCGCGCAAGCTCAAGGTGCCGCTCGTCGCCATCACCGACTCGAACTGCGACCCGAGCTTCATCGATTACCCGATCCCGGGCAACGACGACGCGATCCGTTCGATTCGTCTGATCACGAGCGCGCTCGCCGACGCGTGCTTGCTCGGTTCCTCGCGCCGTCGCGAGGCGCCTGCCTCTCGCGATCGCGAGGGTGGTGGCCGTTCGGCGCCCGACACGTCGGTCGTCTACCGTCGCTGAAGTCGGTGCGGGTCGGTAGCCATCGCGCCGACCCGCGACCACACGGCTCTCGAACTCACGGCGCCGCCGCATCGGCGCCGCACTCTCTGCGAAACATGGGCCCGCACCCGGAGCGGAGTGGGCCTGCGCAACAGCAACCCCAAGAATCATCGTGAGGTGCCTCGAGCGAGCACCTCCGTTTCTGACCATTGATGGAAGGCAAGTTATGACTCAGGTGAACATGAGCCAGGTCAAGGAGCTGCGCGATCGGACCCAGGCGGGTCTGAACGACTGTCGCGCGGCCCTCGTCGAGGCGTCCGGTGACATGGAAGCGGCCGTCGGCATCATCCTCAAGAAGGGCCTGGCCAAGAGCGCCAAGCGCGCGGGCGCGCTCGCCACGGAAGGCATCGTGGCCACCGCGGTCGCCCCCGACGGCAAGAGCGGGATCATCGTCGAGGTGAACATTCAGACTGACTTCGCCGCGCGCAACGAGGAGTTCCTCGCGTTCGTGAACGAGGTGGTCGCGCTCGCCAGCAAGGCTCCGGCCGGGGCCGATCTCGGCGCGCAGAAGAGCGGCGCGGGCACCCTCGAAGAGCGCCGTCAGGCGCTCGTGGGCAAGCTGGGCGAGAACATCCACGTGCGTCGCTGGGACCGGGTCGAGGTCGCGGAAGCCGGCGTCGTCCACTCCTACGTCCACATGGGGGGCAAGATCGGCGTGCTGCTCGCGGTCGAGACGAGTAAGCCGGCGAGCAGCCCCGCCCTCTCCAAGTTCGTGGAGGAGACGGCGATGCAGGTCGCCGCCATGGCCCCGCAGTTCGTCAACGCCGCCGGCGTGCCGGACGCGGAGAAGACCAAGCAGCGGCAGATCTTCGATGCGCAGCTGCAAGAAGAAGGCAAGCCCGAGGCGGCACGGCCCAAGATCATCGAGGGCAAGATCGCCAAGTGGATGAAGGAGATCACGCTGCTCGATCAGCCGAGCGTGCTCGACGGGGACAAGACCGTCGACCAGGTGCGAGCCGCGGCCGAGAAAGAGCTCGGCGGCAGCCTGAAGATCAAGTCGTTCGTGCGCTACGAGCGCGGCGAAGGCCTGGCCGCCCCGCAGGGTCCCGACTTCGCCGACGAAGCCCGCCGCATGGCGGGGCAGGGCTGATCGGCTCCGATGTCACGCCCTCCGGCGATCTCGTTCCTCTGCACGGCGCAGCGAGTCTGCACTGAGCAGCGGGGTCGAGCTCGCCGGGTCGGGCTGACGGCGTAGCTCACGGATATCGAGATGGCTCGGCGGCTCTGCGCCATCTCCGTCGATCTGGATGAGGTTCACCACTACTACGCCATCCATGGTCTGACGCCGGCTGCGGAGGCGGCCCACGCCGTGTACGAGCGGGGCCTGCGTCGCTTCCGCGACTTCGCAGCGGGTGAGCGGCTCCCGTTGACTTTGTTCGTGGTGGGGGCCGACGTCGAGCGGCCCGAAAACGCGGCGTTGCTGCGGGACATGGCCGATCAGGGGCACGAGCTCGGCAACCACACGTTCGATCACCACTACGATCTGACCCGGCGGAGCGACGCCGACATCCGCGAGCAGATCGAGCGTGCCAACGACATCGTCGCGGCACGCGCGGGCCAGCGCCCCACGGGGTTTCGTGCTCCCGGCTACACGATGAGCGACGCGGTCTATCGGGCGCTCGCTTCGAGCGGCATGGCCTACAGCTCGTCGGTCTTCCCGTGCCCCTGGTACTACGCGGCCAAGGCCGCGGTCATCGCCGCCTATCGTGTGGGCGGCAAGACGTCGAGCTCGATCATCGGCAGTCCTCGGGTGCTTTCGGCGCCGCGCGTGCCGTATCGCGCGGGAGAACCGTATTTTCGCGTCGGGGCTGGCCTGCTCGAGCTGCCGATCCAGGTGACGCCGGGGCTGCGCTTGCCGTTCATCGGCACGAGCTTGACGGGGCTCGGGACGCGCTGGGCGCGGAAGCTCGCCGAGAGCGTGGTCGGACAGGAGCTGGTGAACCTCGAGCTGCACGGGGTGGACCTGCTCGACGCTCGAGATGGGCTCGACGCGCTCGCGCCGCACCAGGTGGACTTGCGGGTGCCGCTGCTCACCAAGTGGTGTGTCTTTGCGGAGGTGGTGCGCACCTTCCGCCAGGCAGGCTACGCCTTCGTGCGGCTCGACGAGGCGGCGCGCTCGTTCTCTTCGCGCGCGAGCTGAGACGCCCGAGCTTGGCGTGGGGACCCGGACGCCCGGCGGTTCGGACCTACTCTCGCTGCTGAACTCGGCTGCCTTTCAGGTCGACGCCGCTCGCCTGGATGAAGCGCAGCGCCACCTCACTCTTGCCGCTCGCGAGCTCCGCAGGGGTGCCGCTCGCGGCGAGGCGACCCTCGGCCAGCATGTAGATCTGGTCGGCGATGCGCAGAGCGCTCGCCATGTCGTGCGAGATCACCACGCTCGTGACCCCGTGCTGCTTGCGGGCGCCCAGGATCATCTCATCGACCAGCTCCGTCGTGAACGGATCGAGCCCGCTCGTCGGCTCATCGTAGACGATGATCTGCGGCTCCAGCATCAGCGCTCGTGCCAGGCCGACGCGCTTGCGCATGCCGCCCGAGAGCTCGCTCGGAAACAGCGCGCCGACGTTCTCGAGCCCCAGCTCGGAGAGCTTCCCCGTCACGCGCGAGACGATCTCCTTCTCCTTCAGCGAGGTGTGCTCGCGCAGCGGAAAAGCCACGTTGTCGAGGACCGTCATCGAGTCGAGCAGCGCGGCGTACTGGAAGACCATGCCGAATTTGCGCCGAACGCGGTTCATGGCCGTGTCGCCGAGCGGCACGATGTCCTCGCCGTCGATCAAGATCGCGCCGGTGGTCGGCTTTTCGAGGCCGATCAGCATGCGCAGCAGCGTCGTCTTGCCCGTGCCCGAGCCGCCGATGATGACCGTGATCTGGCCGCGACCGAAGCTGAGGTCGATGTCTTTGAGGACGTCCTTCTTGCCGAACGATTTCGAAACGCCGCGCACCTCGATGTGGTGCACGTGCTGAGGGGTGAGGTTCGGGGCTGCCATGCAAACGGGCTCGCGCCCACACTATCATAGTCACAGTCGCTGGCGGCCGGTAGGCCTGTGTGCGTGTGGCTGCCACGTCTCGGCTCCGAAGTGGGTCGGGCGCGTGGGCGGGGGTTGACGGACCCGCTGTTGTGTTGCTGGATCCAGCCATGACTGGTGATCAGTTGGGAGCCCTGCTGAAGCTCGCCGAAGCCGGCAAAGCCGACGATGGGTGGTCGAGCCTCGGGAAGCACACGTTGACGTTGCACACGGCCTTCAATGGCGCGTCGCTGAGCATCGCGCGGATAGAGGCGGTGAAGGTGTCCGGGGCGCTGCTGCTCGCGAAGAGCCAGCGCGGCGAGACGCATGTCGTGATCTTGGACAACATCTTTGGGGGGACGATCGAGCCGTCGCGTGAGACGGGCCGAAAAGCGGGCTTCGTGTGAGCGCCGCCGATCGCCTGAAGATCGGCAAGTACGAGTTCTCGTCGCGGCTCTTCGTCGGCACCGGCAAGTACCGAGATGTGGCGCAGACCGAGGCCGCGCTCGGCGCGTCGGGCGCCGAGGTGGTGACGGTCGCCCTGCGCCGGGTGAACCTCGACGACCGTGGCGAGGGCTCGATGATGTCGCTCCTCACCAGCAAGCGCTGGACGATCCTGCCGAACACGGCCTGGTGCTACACCGCTGAAGAGGCGGTGCGCACTCTGCGGCTCGCCCGCGAGCTCGGCATCGCCGACCTGGTCAAGCTCGAGATCATCGGTGACCCGAAGACGCTCTACCCCGACAACGAGCAGACGCTCGAGGCCGCCAAGGTGCTCGTGCGCGAGGGATTCACGGTGCTTCCGTATTGCCTCGACGATCCGATCCTTTGCCGAAAGCTCGAAGACGCCGGCTGCGCGGCGGTGATGCCGCTGGCGGCGCCGATCGGCTCGGGGCTGGGCATCCGCAACCCGCACAACCTGCGCATCATCATCGAGAACGCCAAGGTGCCGGTGATCGTCGACGCAGGCGTGGGCACGGCGAGCGACGCGGCGGTCGCGATGGAGCTCGGCTGCCACGGCGTGCTCATCAACTCGGCGATCGCGCACGCGCAGGAGCCGGTGCTGATGGCGGAGGCCATGCGCGACGCGGTGATCGCCGGGCGGAAGGCGTTCCTCGCCGGCCGCATGCCGATGCGCGCCTACGCCAGCGCCTCGAGCCCGATCACGGGTATCATCTGATCGGCGTCGCGCGTCCGCGCGGCGCAGCGCGCCTGTGTGAACGCCGCGACCCGAGCGCGGGGGGGCGCGGATGAGCCAGACCCGCGCGTCTGGCTCGCGCCTGTCGTGGGAGCTCGCCTTCGCGCTGGCTTACGTGCTCGCGATATTCGTCGTCGGCTCGCTGCCAGGGGCGCCGCAAGTGACCCGCGGTGTCAGCGACAAGTTGCAGCATGCGCTCGGCTTCGCGCTGCTCGCCTGGCTCTGGTGTCGAGCCCTCGGCAGGCTGCGCCTGCAGCGCAGCACGGCTTGGCAGGCCCTCGGCGGGTTCCTGGTCAGCACGGGCGTCGGCGCGGCGCTCGAGCTGTGGCAGGGGTTGCTCACGTACCGCACCTGCGAATTTCTCGACTGGGTCGCCGATGGCGTGGGAGCGGGGTTGGCCGCCGCTCTGTACATCGCGGTACAGCGGGTTTTCGGCGCGAGCGCGCGAGCCACCGAATGAGCGCGACGCCCGCCATCATCGCCATCACCGACAGCTCGCGGGGCACGCTCCAGCGCTGGCTCGAGGCGCTCGAGAGCCTGCTCGTGCTGGCTGCCCCCGACCGGGTGCTGGTGATGCTGCGCGATCGCCAGCTCTCCGCACGTGAGAGGATGAGCCTCGGGCATCACCTGCGCGCGCTCACGCGGCGCCACGGCCAGCGCTTCTCCGTCAACGATCGGCTCGATGTCGCCGTGCTGCTCGATGCCGATGGCGTCCACCTGTCCGAGGGCAGCGTGGCAGCGAGCGACGTGCGCGCTTTCGCACGCGAGCACGGCCGCTCGTTCTGGATCTCGCGGGCGACGCATCAGCCCGATGAGGCGGCGACGCTCGACGCCGACGCGGTCGTGCTCGCGCCCATCGCCGAGCCGCGCAAGGGCCGCCCGCCGCTCGGAGCAGAGGGACTCGCGCGGGCCCGGGGGGCGCTGGCGAGTCGCTCGAACGAGCTGGGTCGGTGTTCGCTGTATGCGCTCGGCGGCGTCAGCGCTGCGAATGCGACCGCCTGGACGAGAGCCGGCGCAGACGGAGTCGCGCTGATCGGGGCGCTGCTGGAGCCCGAAGCCCCGCGCGCGTTAGTGGACGCGCTGGGCGCGCGCCGCTCGACGCTCTGAGGCGCGAGCGAGGCAGGCGAACTCGCTCGGTCAGCGATCAGGCCGCGCGAACGTGACCGGATGCCCTAGCTTCTTCGCCAACAGCTCTCCAACGGTGCCCCACAGCTCACCGCCGCTGCGCCGATCGAGCCAGCGCCCGTCGGCGTGCGCGTCGAAGTGCCAAGCGCTGCGGTCTGCGGCGAGCCAGATCTGGCGAGCCGCGACGTGGCTGTTGATCACGTAGCGAGACTCGTCGTTGAACTCGATGGTGATGACGTCGCCAGCGAGCTCGGCGAACAGCTCGTCGGTGAACGCATCGAAGGCCTCCACCAGCGCCGCGAGCTCTGGAAACGCTCGCGACTCGAAGGCCTTCTCCGATAGTGTCTCCACGCTCGACTAATGCCGCGGCGTCGAGCCGAATGCACGCGCGAAATGACGCATTGACGAGCGCGGGCTCGGCCGGACCGTCATTGTTGCGGCAATGAGGGCACGCACGCCGGCGCCACACACTGAAAGCCGGGCTGACAGTCGTCGTTCGACTGACAGGGCCAGGAGCACTTGCCGACCTGCATGTTGCAACGGTGCGAGAGGCACTGGACGTCCGTCTGACATGGAAAAGCGACCGCCGATGGCTGGGACTGCGTGCCCGCAGGCGCGGGGGAGCCAGGAGCGGGGCTCGCCGGGTACGGCTGCTGTTGAGGATAGGGCTGCTGCGCCGCAGGATATCCGGGCTGCTGCTGAGGATACGGCTGCTGCTGTTGCGGGTATTGCTGTTGGCCCGCGGGGTATCCGGGTTGCTGCTGCTGATACGCCGGATACTGGCCCGGTTGCTGGGGCGGTGGCTGCTCCTCTTTTTTGCTGCAAGCGCCGACCAAGCCCAGGATTGCCACGCTGGCCGTGGCTGCACGAAGCGCAAATTTTCGCATGTCTTCCGTCTCCTCGGCGCGACCCTAATGCTGCGGGTTGCCGCTGGTCAAATTCGGTCCGACCTCCTTTCGACGCATCGCCTTCTTCACACACTTTCCCACATCCGCGGTGCGCCTCTGCGCGTGCTACGCTGAACGTCATCTTGGGCATCGGCCGGTTCATCCTGCTCGCCGCGTTGGCGCTCGGCGCGGGCGACGCACACGCCGCTCCCCGGAAGGCACCGACGCCAGGTCCCTTGCCGAGCTCCGTGGTGCTCTTCGTCGACGCCGACGATGACGATGACGACGGCGTCCTCGATCGAGATCAAGCCGCCGCGGCGCGGTCCAGCTCCGAGGTTCAGTGGCTCGAGTCGCACGCCGGCGCCAAGCATGGGCTGCGCGCGATACGCGGAAAGGGCGTACGCGTGCTCAGCGGAGGTGGAGCGTTCGTCGAGGGGAGCCCGCCTCGCGAGCTCGACGCGCGCTTCGGCCTGCTCGGGGTCGAGGCCGGTGCTGCTCGCGTCGAGCTGACGTCGGGCACGGTCGACGCGAGCATCTACGAGATGATGGCGTTCGACGCAGACGGGTTACGCGTCGACATGGTCGCCTCGCACGCCTCGCTGTCTCGCACGCTGCCGCGATCGCTGCTGCCCAAGGAGGAGCGAGAGCTCGGCGACGGCGACGCCCTGCACTGGATGGTGACCGGGCCGCGCGCCCGCATACCCGACGAGATCTCGCTGGTGTCGACCGCCGCCGACGGCAGGCCGCTCGACGCGCTGGAGCACGTTCGCCTCGAGCCCGTGAAGTGCCCGAGCTCGGTTGCCGCCGGGCTCGACTGCCGCACCTCCGAGCCGATCCGTGCCGCCACCGACGGCCTCGACCGAGCGCACCCGAGAGCGCTCGAGCGCTCATTGCACGCGGAGGTGGGGGGGAGGCTGATCGTGTTCAGCCTCGGCCTCAAGGCAGCCAGCATTCGCGTCGGCGGGCCGCGGCAGACGCGGCTCGGCCCGCTGGAGCGCTATCGTGCACACCTGCGTGTACGCGTGCTGCGCACCGGGCCCGGGGGCGGCGTGTCGGTCGGATGGGACGCGCCCGGTGGGATCGAGATCGCTCGCCAGGAGGTGGCGAACGCCAACGCGCTGTGGGGCCAGTGCGGCGTGCAGTTCGGCGATCCCGTCGATCTCGACGTCGCGATCGTCGATCCCCCGCCGCCGCACATGTTCGCGGTCGGTTGCGGCCTCGGCTTGCCCGCCAAGGGAGGGAAGATCTCGCTCGTCGTCGGCGAGCGACGCATCCAGCTGGCGACGCGACCCGGCGCCTCGCCCGAGCGCGTCGCGGAGCAGATCGCGCAGCACGTGCGCCGCGCGGGCTTCTCGGTCGTGCTCAGCCCCAATCCCCGCGAGAGCTTCGCCGCCAACGCTTCGGTCGACGTGCTCGTGCGCAGCAGCAGGGGCAAGTACGTGCCGCTCGACGTGCTCCCTCGGGAGGGCCCGGGCGCCGAGACCAGCCTCGAGGTTTGCCTCGGCGCGGTCAACCTCACCGACGGCCTGAGCCACTTCACGGATGCGGATGCGGCAGCCGGCACGATCGAAGAGCGCGCCCTGCTCAAGGCCATCGCCGATGACGATCCCTCCACCATCGACGTCCTGCTGCTGCCGTACTTCGTCACAGTGGGCCGCATCGGCGAGTCCTTCGTCGACGCCGCCGGGCTCGGCGTGCGAAACGCGATCATCGTCGATCGGGCGGGAGTGCGAGCCGGAGCCCGCTCGTTCGCGCTCGCCCATGAGCTCGGGCACGTGCTGCTGCAGGTCGCGGGGCACCCCGACGACTTCGGCTCGGACTTGCCGACCGCGCTGATGGATGCGGACGCCGCCGATTCGAGCATCTTCGGCCCGCGCCGCTTGAGCGTCGCGGAGTGCGAGCGGGCCATCCTGCAGAGCGGCCCGGGCGCGCCGTTGCCCCTGCTCGAGCCCTGGCCGCTCGTCAGCACGAGATAGCGCGGGGCGTCGAGGGCGAGGGCGCGCGGCGAGGCGCGAGCTCTCGCTCAGGGGCGTCGCTTGGCGTCGCCGCTCGCGTTCGGGTGCTTTGACAACAGTGTGCGCAGCTGCGGCTGGCGCTGCACGGTGGGCGAGCGCAGCAGCTTCGCGATCAGCGCGGGCGGCGTCGCGCCGAAGCGAGCGAGGTTCTGGATGAAGAGCGGCGACACGATCGTCTGGTTGCAGAGAGTCTGCGTCAGGCGCGCGTCGAACGTGCACCCGGAGAGGTTCACGAGGCAGCGCCCCTCCGTCCGGATGATGAGCGCCGCGCGGTCCTCCGGCTCCGCGCGCGTGAAGATCGGCCGCAGGCGGCTGCGCACCCGGACCCGATTGCGCTCGGGCAGATCGCGATCGATGCTCAGGCGATACACGTCGATCAGCCGCTTGAAGCGCAGCACGCGATCGATCACGACGTCGGGCGTCTGAATGTTCGCGAGCACGCGCCGCTGCACGTGGCTGTCGCGCAAAAATTGGGCGCGGCGAGCCAGGATCTCGATGCCGCGATCGGTCGGGTGGTGCTGGGCGAGGCTGCGGGCGTGATCGAGCCCGAAGCGGGCGTTCTCGAGCAAGGCCGCGACCACCTGGGGCGCGGGGTCGAGGCACAACGCGAACAGGATGCTTCCCGAGGCGTGCCGCGCGGACTCTTCGCGCAGGCCCACATCCAGCTGTCGGAAGCGGGTCTCATAGATATGTCGATAGTTCCGCTCGTCGTCTGCCGAGATCTCGAGCGGCTCTCGCTCCGGCGGCAGTGACGCTGGCTCGAGCTCGCCGATCGCGTCGCTTTCGTCGACGGCGAGCCGGGCGTCGCCGTCGAGCGCGCCGTCCTCGAATCGCTCGGGTGCGTGCCCCGGCGCGAAGAGATCATGGCTCGACGCCGTGCCGGTCGGCATGTCCTCGCCGCTCCACGGCTCCACCCCGAGGGGCAGCTCGGCGTCCTCCTCGGGCGTCGTCGAGTCTCCGAGTACAGGGCGTGTTGGGGCGGGGGTGCGTCGAACCATCGTCGTGCACGCGACCGCAACCGTCTGGGCTGCAAGTCTGACTCTTCGGAGCGGCGACCCCTGTCGGCTTCTTTAGCGCGGGCCTGGCTCACTCGATTCCGCTGGCCGCCCGAGGTCCAACGTGCATTGGTCGGCTTGCCGAACTGGCATCTATCTCGGCATGGACATTCGATTCGACATCCGTGAAGCTTCCGAGCCTGGTGGCCGTTCCAGGCTTCGTGAAGGAACCTCCCACCGCCGGTGAAGCTCGAGGGGCGGGGCGGCACGACGTGACACTGGAGCCGGTCCGCCCCGCGCGAGACGCGGTCTCCCCGGTTGTGCCATCAGCGGCCGCCCCGGCCGTGCTTCCCCCGCGAATGCGTTCCCCGCACCCGCTCCGGTCGACGGGTGCACCGCCGACGTCCACCGCGCTGCGCAGCCCTGCGCCCACCGAGCTCCAGCTGAGCCTGGGTCGCCTGCGGCAGGCGTTCCGGGACGTGGCGGCCGTCGTCGAGGGCCTCGGCGCGCTGCGCTCCCTCGGTGGGGAAGAGGCGCTGATCGAGATGGCGATGTTTGCGCAGAGCCACGAGCCGAGCATCGAACGGGTCTGGAAATCGTTAGCCGACTGCGAGGATGTGGCGCGGCGCCTCACGAGTGCGCCACTCCCGAGCGGGCCTCCCAGCGAGCCCGACGGCGCGCTCACCACAGACCCCGCGCCGATGCCGCCGGAGTCGCTGGCTGACTCGACACTGGACGACGAGGGGCCCGTGACGCAGGTCGACGCGCACCCCACCCGGGTGCTCGTGGTCGACGACGACCCCGCCGTGCTGCGAGCGTTTCGGCGAGTGCTGCAAGGCGAGCACGAGATCGTCACCGCTCGGGACGGCAGCGAAGCGCTTCGGGTCGTGCTGGGTGGAACGCGAGTCGACGCGATCATCTGTGACATCGGCATGCCCAAGCTCGACGGACCCGCCTTCTTCAGCGAGCTGTTCGAGCTTCGTCCGCAGCTGATGCCGCGCGTCGTGTTCTGTACGGGGGGGCCGCCCAACGAGAAGACACAACGCTTCCTCGAGCGGCTGCAGGCCCCCCTCCTGTTCAAGCCCGTTCCAGCGGGTGAGCTGCAGCGCGCCATCGAGCTGGTGCGCTCGCGCTGAGCGCGGGTCAGCGCGCCAACGCATGGAGCAGCAGCACCAGCCCGAAGAGCACGGCCAGTATCAGGCCGAGCCAGCCGAGCAGGCCGACCCACGCCCCGCGCAACGAGCGTCCGTCGCCACGCGCGCAGCGAAAACAGATAGCCCACTCGCTCGCACCATGTCGGGTGATCACGCAACAGTCACCGCAGAGCGGCTTGCGACAGCGCGCACAGGGGCCCGCGGCCAGAGCGCCGCAGCTCGCGCAGTGCTCGAAACCGCCATCGTCGCCGCTACCGATGAGCTGGGTCATCGCCGTTCGCCGCGAGCGCGCGCCGAGGCCTTCTTCCCGCGCCACCCGCGTGAGGCGGGCCCGACGCCCCGCGGCCCCAGCCCCGGCGGCTCCAGCCCCCGCGGCTCCAGCCCCCGCGGCCTTGCCGAGAACCCTGCCTTCGCCGAGGCCACGGGCTTCGCCTCGAGAGGCTTGCGCGCGGCCCGGTTCGCTGAAAGTCTCGTGTGCATGCCGTTCAGTTCGTTCGGGGCAACAGGGGCGAGGTTGCTCATCCTACCGCTTTTCGCGGCGTGCGGCGCCGGCGCCGTGAGCTACTCGGGTGACACCCAGCTCGCCCAGCTCGAGCCCGCCCACCTCGGCTCCGGAGATGAAGCCCCCGCCGAGCTGCACCGGCTCGGTCACGTGTCGGCGGGCTGCAAGCTCGCCGACGTGAGCGGCGGCTTCGAGGGCGTGCGCTCGAGCGACCTCGCGTGCTCACCGTCGTTCCTGCGAGCCGCGCTCCGCGAGCGCGCCGCGAAGGCCGGGGGCACCTTCCTGGTCGAATTCGAGTGCTATCCCGAAGGCGAAGCCATGCCGGCGGGGAGCCACCGCGCGAGCTGCAGCGCCGATGTCTGGGGCCCTCGCGCGAAGGCGGGCGTGTCGCCCGCGGCCGTGTCACCCGCGGCGGCCGAGGGCGAGCCGCCGTGGCCGGCGATCGAGCTCGCCCCGCCGTTTCACGAGGTCGACGAGGCGTGGAGCGCGCTCGTCGACTACTGGCCCGCGCCCGGCGCCCCGACGCGGTCTCCCGTCGGAGACGGACAGGTCGTCGAGGTCGATTTCCCGCGCGCAGGGCAAACGAGATTCGGCGACGTCCGCGCGCGCGCCGACGGTCCGTGTTCCATCGACACCCTGCGCGCCGCGCTGCGCGCCGCTGCCGCGCGCGTGGGGGCGACCAGCGTGGTCGACGTGCGCTGCGTCTCCGACGATGGCGCGCCCTTCTGCGTCGCCGGCCTCGCGGGCCCGGAAGTGATCGAGGCGGCCGTCGCGGAGGTGCGCTGACAATGGAGGTCACGCTGGTGCGCCATGGCCAGAGCACGGCCAATCGCGACGGAATCCTGCAAGGTCGCCTCGATACACCGCTCAGCGAGCTCGGCTGTCGTCAAGCGAGGCAGCTCGGCGAGTGGTTCGCGGGGCGCAGCATGCAGTGGGATGCGGCCTATTGCTCGCCGCTCACCCGCGCGCGGGATACCGCTCGCATCATCACCGACCGGGTGGGTCTGGCTGCCGCTCTCGAGAACGACGACCTCGCCGAGGTTCATGTCGGTCGCATGCAGGGCAAGACGGGGCCGGTGCTGCGCGCGGAGCACGCGAGCTTCTACGCGCGCGGCCTCGACGGCCTCGGTGACTACGCCGAGTTCGACGGCGAGGCGTACTCCGAGGTCCAGGCCCGCGTGCGACGCTTCCTCGATTTGCTGTTCGAGCGGCACCGCGCACCAGCTCAGCGCGTCCTCGTGGTCTCCCACGGTGGTTTGATGTTTCAGCTGACGAAGATGCTCGTCTGTCAATCCGTTCCGCGCGTCATGCTGCTCAAGTTTGGTAACTGCTCGGTCACCCGTTTGAATCTGCGCGAACGTCGGGGCACGTACATGGGCGAGATCGAGTGGCATCTTCCGCTCGACTTGGTCGGCGGCGAGCCCAGCGGCGGAGCGGCGAGCCTGCTCTACTGAAGCGGCCCGCGGCGGCGCGCCTGCCCGCGCACTGTACGGCGCCGCCCACCCTTGCTAGGAGGCGGGGGTGGCCTCACTGGTTTTCGTGGGCGGAACGCTGGAGTTGCGCGGCCTCCCCGAGCAGTTCGACGGCCTGCCCGACGGCTGCCGTTGGGACGCGCGCAGCGGCAGCTTCCGCGCGCCTGCGAGCGCCTACGCACCGCTCGTGCTCGCGCTCAAGAAGCTCGCCGTTCCGATCGAAGATCAGGCACGAAAGTACGTCGAGCTCGATTTTGGCATCCGCGCCATGCGCGAGCCGCGCCCCTTCCAGACCGAAGCGCTCGAGGCCCTCGAGCGCGGCAAGGGCCGTGGCATCGTGGTCTTGCCGACGGGCGCGGGTAAGAGCCACCTCGCGCTCATGGCGATCGACAGGTGGCGCCGCAGCACGCTCGTCGTCGCGCCGACGCTCGACCTCGTGCGCCAGTGGTATGACTTACTGCGCACGAATTTTGGCGTCGACGTCGGCGTCGTCGGGGGAGGGGAGTACACGCTGCATCCGCTCACCGTCACCACCTACGACTCGGCGTACCTCCACATGGAGAACCTCGGCAATCGCTTCGGCTTCGTCGTCTTCGACGAGTGCCACCACCTGCCCGCCGAAGCGTACAGCCTGGCAGCTCAGCAATGCCTCGCCCCGTTCCGACTCGGCCTCACCGCGACGCTCGAGCGGGCCGACGGCCGCGAGGCGTTGCTCTCGAACCTCGTCGGGCCTGTCGTCTACCGCAAGGAGATCGTCGAGCTCTCCGGCGAGTATCTCGCCGACTACGACACCGAGTGCGTGGCGCTCAAGCTCAGCCCGAGCGAGCGCGCGGAGTACGAGGCCGAGCGCGCGGTGTACACCGGCTTCTTGCGCAGCCAGGGCATCCGCATGAGCAACCCTCAGGGATGGATGGAGTTCGTGCAGCGTTCGGCGCGCGGCGCGGCGGGCCGGCGCGCCATGCAGGCCTACCGCCGCCAGCGCGAGCTCGCGCTCGCGGCGCCCGCCAAGCTCGACTACCTCGAGCACCTGCTGCACATGCACCGGCGTGACCTCACGCTCGTGTTCACCCAGGACAACGCCACCGCCTACGAGATCTCGCGCCGCTTCCTCGTGCCCGCCATCACGCATCAGACCAAGGTCTCCGAGCGCAGCGAGATCCTGCAGCGCTTCGGCAAGGGTGAATACGGCGTCGTCGTCACCTCCAAGGTGCTCAACGAAGGCGTCGACGTGCCCGAGGCCAACGTCGCCGTCATCATCAGCGGCAGCGGCTCCGTTCGCGAGCACGTGCAGCGCCTGGGTCGTATCCTGCGCCAGCGCGAAGGCAAACGCGCGCGCCTCTACGAGCTCGTCTCAGCCAACACCACCGAAACCTTCACCAGCGAGCGGCGCCGCGACCATGCTGCCTACCGCTGAACCCCCGCCCGCGAGCTTGCAATGCTGACGGTCGACCTCGTCCGCGCCACCTGCCGTGCTGGCCAGCTCCACGTCACGCCGCTGGCCGGAAAAAACCGCGCGCGTGCCGCCGAGCTCGCTGCCACCTACCTCGCCATCGCCACCGACCAGGTGGGCAAGGCCCAGCACGAGCTCGACGAGGCCTTCGCCGCGGTGGAGGTCGCTGCGCGCGAGGCCAAGCTCGCCGCCGGCCTCGTCAAGCTCATCGATGACGCCTGCGAGTTCGAAGCCGAGAGCACGCTCGACCCGCGCCAGCTCCGCAGCGAAGTGTTCAGCCTCGCCGCCGCCACGCGTCGCGCCCTCGCTCCCGAGCAGCGCTTCGACCGCCCAGCGTTGCTCGAGCAAGCCGCAAAGCCTCACGGCATGCCGACCGATCGCCTCGAGCAGGCCCTTTATTCCGACCTCAAGTCCCAGCATCGCCTCCTGCGCGCGCCCGCGTTCGGCCCCGAGGTCCTGCTCGAACGCTACGACCTCGCGCAGCTCCAGGCCGTGCTGCTGCGCGCGGTGAAGATAACGGCTCACGTCGGCTGCGCTACGCCTGCCGCCTATCGCGAGCTTTTTCGCAAGCTCAAGTTCCGCCGCCTGATGTTCCAGATCAGCCCCGGCCCCGAGGGCACCTATCAGATCGCCATCGACGGCCCCTACAGCCTGTTCGACAGCGTCACCAAGTACGGCCTCCAGCTCGCCCTCATGCTGCCCACGCTCCTCGCCGCCGAGCGCATCGCGATCCAGGCGCAGCTCCGCTGGGGCAAATCAAAGGCGCCCGTCACCTTCAACCTCGAGCGCCGCGGAGCCCCCGGTTCGGATGAGCCTGCGCGCCTCCCCGACGAAGTCGCCGCCCTCGTCGAGCAGTTCCAAACCCCCCGCGAGGGATGGACCGTCCAGCCTGCGGATGCGATCTTCGACCTCCCCGGCGTCGGCCTTTGCGTGCCAGACCTCCGCTTCGAGCATGCCAGCGGCGCACGAATCTTCCTCGAGGTCCTCGGCTACTGGAGCCGCGACGCCGTCTGGCAGCGCGTCGAGCTCGTCCAGAGGGGCCTCGCCGCCAAGGTCCTTTTCGCGGCGAGCGAGCGTCTCCGCGTCAGCGAACAGGTCCTCGCCGACCACCCCAGCGGCGCCCTGTACGTTTACAAGAGCAGCCTATCGGCCAAGGCCCTCGTCGACCACCTCGAGCGGCTCCGTCGGGCCTGACGCCCCCTCCGTCCGCCCCCTCGTGCCGACTCCGACCAAAACCCGCTTGCCCCGAAACTCGCGCCTGAGCTAAAAGCTCCCCCGGCTGAGGGACACGTCCCAAAGCCGAGAGAAATCGATAACGTCCGAGTAGCTCAGTTGGTAGAGCAGAGGACTGAAAATCCTCGTGTCGGCGGTTCAATTCCGTCCTCGGACACAAAGCTTCGAGAGTTCCACCCCGTGGTGTGACGTTTCCCCGCCGCGAACGAGGTGAATGTGCCCTCGCTCGTGGTGGTGCTCGAACGTCGGTCACTGTTTCGAGCGGTGTGGGCGGCCTCGTACGCGAAAGAGCGGCGCCGCGGGGAGAAGGGCTTCAGCGCGTGAGTGTCTGAGCGCGACGCAGCACCTCCTTGGCGTGGTCGTGATCGTGCGAAGTGAGGCTCACCCAGAAGCCGGGGCCCGCGGAGCGCACGCTGATGCCGACGCCGGGCACCTCGAGCGGACAGTTGGCGTCTCCACGGGCTGCAGCCGAGCGGCGCGCGAGCTGGGCGTGCAGCCATTCACCGGTGAGGCCTGGCTTGGCGGGGACATACGCGCGAGCGCCGACGAGGCGATCGTAGGTGCCTTGTCCTGCAGCAACTGCGGCGTGATGTGGAACGACCTTGGTGACGGAGTGATCGGCGAAGCACGCCTCCGTGGGCGTGTTTGCCGCTGACGTGCCGGCGATGCCGAGCACTGCCAACGCGATGATGGAAATGCGCAGGAACATTCGGGTTTGCCTCCAATGGCGCAGGGAAGTGTCAACCTGGTCCCGAGGGACGTTTGGTTTCTGTTATGCTTCCTACATGAGTCGATGAGCGGTCCAGTCAAGTGACTCTTTGCTGGTTGGACCAAAACGGGTGGGTTGAGGTCGTCGAGATCGCGGCGCCTCTGGAATGCTCATGCTTCAAAACTCGGGCGGGAGCGGGACGCGATGCGCGCAACTCGCCCGTCGGAGGGCGCAGCCGCGGAGCGCGGTCACACGCGACGATGGGCAGCTCGTTGCAGCACTAAAATGGGCGTTCCGACGCAACTCACTGCGTTATAAGTAGTCGAGAACGTGGACTTTCGTTCGTACGCCGCGCAGCCCGATGCAGCCCTCGACTTGCTCGAGGGCGTGCTCCTGGTCGCGCAGGATGCGCGCCCGGGCCTGGATCGTTCGGCGATCGCGCTGCAGATCGATCAACTCGCGGAGCCGCTGGCACGGCGACAGCTCGCTGGCTTGCCTGCAGCGGCCCAAGCACGCGCTCTCGCGGATCAGCTGTTCGTTCGCGCGGGCTTTCGCGGCAACACGTCGGACTACTACGATCCGCGCAACTCGTTCCTGGACGAGGTGCTCGCGCGCCGCACGGGTATCCCCCTCTCCCTTTCGGTGTTGTACGTGGAGGTGGCGCGGCGAGCTGGCGTGCGCGCGAGCCCGGTCGGCTTTCCCGGTCATTTCCTGGCCTGCATCGAGGGCGGCGACGGGTCGCGCCTGGTGATCGATCCGTTTCATGGCGGTGGCGTGCGCAACGAAGCCGCGCTCGGCGAGCTGCTTCGGCGCTCGGGCTCGAACCTGGAATACAGCGAGGAGCTGGTGGCGCCGACGCCGGTGCGTCAGGTGGTGTCGCGGATGCTGATGAACCTGCGCGGCATCTACACGATGCGAGGTGACTACGCGCGCCTTCTGGTGGTGTTCGATCGGCTGCTCGATCTGTGGCCCAACTCGGTCGAGGAGCTGCGCGATCGGGGGTTTCTGTTCGCGCGGCTCGGCGCTCCTGAAGCCGCGCTGGCCGACCTGGCGCTCTACCTCGAGCGTTCGCCAAACGCCGCCGACGCTGCAGACGTGCGTGCCTGGTTCGAGCGCATCGAAGAGACGGCGCGGCTCGCGCCCTCGCGCTCTTGAACGCCAGCGTCAGAGCTCTTCGAGCACTCGGCGGCGGTGCCGCGGCCGTGCGCTGCTGATGTCGAACGCGCGCAGCGCCGCCGCTCGGAGCTCCGCGGCGAGGTGGCGCTGCTGGACATGCAGGAAGGCGAGCGGTTGCCCGCGCTCGACGGCGTCACCGCGGCGCACCGCGAGCTCGATGCCGACGCGCGGATCGATGGCTTGATCGGCGCGCGTGCGGCCGGCGCCGAGCGCCACGGCGAGCTCGCCGAGCGTCCGCGCCTCGACTGTCGCGACGTAGCCGGACGCGCGGGCCTCGACCGCGAGCCGTTGCCGCGCGCGCGGCAGTCGCGACGGGTCGTCGACGACGCGTGCGTCGCCGCCGTGGGCCGCGACCATGCGCGCGAAGCGCTCCGCGGCGGCGCCGCTCGATAGCGCGTCTTCGAGGCGGCGCTGCGCCGCCGCGAGGCTCGAGTCGCGGCGTGCGGCGACCAGCATCCGGGCGCCGAGGGCGAGGGTCAGCTCGCGCGTGTCGGCGGGTGCCTCTCCGCGGAGCACGGCGATGGCCTCGCGCGTCTCGATGGCGTTGCCGATGCCGGTGCCTATCGGAGTGGACATGTCGGTCAGCAGCGCTCGCACCGGCAAGCCGAGCCGCTTGCCGACCGCGCGCAGGGCGAGCGCGAGGGCGCGCGCCTGGCGCCGGTCACGCATGAACGCACCGCTGCCCACCTTCACATCCATCACGAGCGCGTCGAGGCCGGCGGCGAGCTTCTTCGAGAGGATGCTGGCCACGATGAGCGGGATGCTCGGCACGGTGCCGGTGACATCGCGCAGCGCATACATTCGTCGGTCTGCCGGCGCGAGATCGTCGGTCTGTCCGATGATGGAGGCGCCCACGCGGCGGACGACCGCCTTGAAGCGCGCGATCGAGAGCCGCGTATCGTAGCCGGGGATGGCTTCGAGCTTGTCGAGCGTGCCCCCGGTGTGGCCGAGCCCTCGCCCCGAGATCATGGGCACGGCGACGCCGCACGCCGCGACGAGCGGCGCGAGGCACAGGCTGATCTTGTCACCCACGCCCCCGGTGGAGTGTTTGTCGACTTTTGCGATGTCGCTGCCATGCACCACCCGCTGCCCGGAGCTCAGCATGGCGTCGGTGAGGGCCACCGTCTCGTCGAGTGACATGCCCGAGAAATGCGTCGCCATCAGCCAGGCGCTGAGCTGGTAGTCGGCCACCGTGCCGCGCATGAAACCGTCGACGAGACGACGGATTTCGTCGGCGCTGAGGTTTCCGCCGTCCCGCTTGGTGATGATCCAGTCGACGACGCTGGTCGGCAGGGGCGCAGTCTTCGACCGGACGGGCATGCGGGCTCCAGTTAGGCGTCCCGTTTCGGTTTTGCAAGCGGGCGCCGAGGCGCGGGAGCAGGGCCAGGCCGCGAGGGGCGACGGCTCGGGGTCGCCTCGAGCCCCCGCATCTCTCGGGGGCGTGCGGTCGACGGCTGAGCTATGCTGACGCGCGGCGGGACACGGTCGCTCGCTTCGCGCTGACGAGCTGAAATGGACAGACAGACTCCGGTTTCGAATCCCCAGGCAACGTTCCCTCAGGTAGCGTCGGATACGAGCGGGCCCGAGCTCGGGCGCTGGCTCACGCGCGATTTGCGCCCCAAGGGGGCTCCGCTATCGGGGCCGCCGGCCGCGGCCTCGGCGCCGCCGAGCGAAGCCGATGTGCTCGCGGGCTGGCTCGCTCGGGATCTGACACCGAAGAACAGCGCGCGACCTCGGGCGCCGTCCGTCGCGCCGCGTGGGGCGCTGCCGTCGGTGCCGCCGCCTCCCATCGCGCCGTTCGCGCTCGCGCGGGAGGCTTGGGACTCCGTGCCGCCGTTCGTAGCGTCGCCAGCCATCGCGTCTTCGGTCCCGACGCTCTCGTCCGCGGAGACGCCCTCCGCGGAGATGCTCTCGACCGACATCTCGTCCGAGGCGATGTCCCCGGAGGTGCCCCCCTCCGCACGGGCTGTGCCCGCGGCGCTGCGGCCGCGGGCCACCGCGCTGGTCGAGGCCGCGGTCGCGACGTCGTTCGCGTCGACCGCGGTCGACTCTCTGGCACCGCAGGCCGTGCCGCCTGCCCGGACGTCGCTGCCCGTCGTGGCGCCGGGCGCGCTCGACGATGACGACCTCGCGGTTTTACCGGGGCGGCGTCGAGCGGCGGGCTCCGAGCGAAAGAAGTATGCGTTCGTGCTGCTCGGGGCGCTCTGCTTCGCTGCTGCCATCGTGATCGGCGTGCAGCAACGTGGTGCCAGCGACGCTGACGGCGGCGCCAGCGTGGCATCGCCCACGGACACCGCAGCGGTCCTGCCCCCGCCGCCGCCATCCGCCGAGGACCTCGACGCCGTCCTCGAGGAGCCAGCCGACGCGCCTGCCGTGCAGCGCGCGGGAAGCAGCGGCGACCAGCCCGACGACGCGCTGGATCCGCTCGATCCTCGCAACGTGCTCGGCGGCCCCTCCGTGCGTCGCTACGCCGACGTGCCGTCGCCGACGCTGTCTCGCCTGGCGCGCGAGCAACGCCGCTTGGCGCGCGAGCGCGACGACGCGGCACGCCAGCCGAAGTCGAACATCCCGCGCTGACCCGCTCGGCATGGTGGTCGGCTGCCCGCGCCCGGATCTTCGGGCGTGGGGTCTATCAGCGCGGGCCGAGGTAGTCGATGCCGGTGGCTCGCACCTTCCAGCGACCGCGGCCGGTGGTGACGTAGATCGGCACGTTGGCGAGGCGGCTCGCGAACACGTGCGTTTCCGTGGGGTGATCGACGTCGCCCTCGGTGATGGTGAGCGCGGCGAGTCGCTGCCCCGAGCCGTCGCGCGTCGGCAGCTCGAGCTCTTCTTTCGAGAGCGCTTTCACCCGCATGATCTCGGCGCCGTCTTCAGCCACCTCCACCCGATAATGCCGGCCGAGCACCGCGACGTTGGGCTGGCTCGTCGCGGCCAGCACATACACGATGATCTGCCCGTTGCGCTGGGGCATGAGCACGGTGTTGACGACCTGGTTCGTGCGCGGCACGGCGTCGAGCGCGAGCCAGCGCGCGTTGAGCAGCGTCATCAGCGGCTCGTGCACCACCCCGGGCGGGTTCTCGATGCGCACCTCGGGTGCGCGCCGCGAGCCGCCGACTCGCACGCGATACTCGAGGCGCGGCACCTCGTCGTCCGAGAAGAACAGGACCTCGACCGAGCCGTCGGGGCGGCCGTCATCGTCGTCGCCCATCAAGGCGAGGTAGTGGCCGACGCGCTGCGCGAGCGGTCCGATGCGCTCGGCGAGTGCATCGGACGCGCGCGCGGTGGCCACGTCGAGCAAGAAGAGGTTGGTGCCGAGGATGTTGGCTCGCTCGACGCCCTCCTGCAGGTCGAAGGGGACCGGCAGCGCTGCTTCGCGAGCCTCTTCGCGGCTCTCGTCACGCGCCGCTGCGCCGCCCAGATCGGCGGGGGGCCGTGTGTGCGCCGCACCCATGCAACCAGCTGCCACCGCTCCGCACGCGAGAGCGCAGCAGCGGAGAACTCCCCTCACGGGGCCGACCGGGCGCCTGCGCATGCGAGGAGCATAGCGTGCGACGCCCGCACGAGCCAGCCGCGGGGTAGGAGCGGACGGCTCCCGCGCCTCGCAGCGTGACTGCGCCCACCGACGCCGCGCGCCGACTCGAGCGAGAAATCTCGACGCTTTGCGCGAGAGATGGCGCCGGCAGCGCACCGGACATGGTCGCGGCCCCTTCGGCAGCAGCGGAACTGGACCGTCTGTCTGATTCAGGGATTCGGAGGGACTCTTTGCACAACACCAAGCGAATGACACCGCCGCCGAGCTTCTCGCAGGTCTTCGCCGAGCTGCGAGCGGAGCGCGCGATGAGCCCCCTCGTCGCGCGTCGCGTGTTCGATTCGATCTTCGCTGGCGGGTGGACCCCCGTCCAGATCGGTGCGTTCCTGATCTCGCTCGAGCTGCTCGGGCAGACGAGCGGTGTGATCGGGGCCGCCGCCAAGGCGATGCGCGCTCGCATGATCGAAGTCAAGCACGACCTGCCGGTGGTGGTCGACACGACGGGGACCGGCGGCGACGGCAAGAATACCGTCAACATCTCGACGGGTGCGGCGATCGTGGTGGCTGCCGCGGGCGTGCCGGTTGCCAAGCACGGCCATCGTCCCTCGTCGAGCCGCGCGGGAACGGGCGACGTGCTCGCGGCTCTGGGCGTCTGCATCGACCTGCCGCCGACCGCAGCCGCTGGCGTGCTGGCGGCAGCCAACATCACGTTCATGCCGGCTACCGAGCATCACCCGTCGCTCAAGTACGCCGTCGCCCCTCGCCGCGAGCTCGGAGTGCCGACCATCTTCAATGTGCTCGCGCCGCTCACCAATCCGGCGAACGCCACGCATCAGCTGGTCGGCACCTTCTCCGACGAGCTGCGTTCGCCGATGGCGGCCGCGCTCGGCTCGCTCGGGACGAAGGCTGCCTGGGTGGTTCATGGCGAAGACGGACTGGACGAGGTCAGCCCGTTCGGGCCGACCAAGGTCAGCGCGCTCGCGGGCGGCAAGGTCGAAGAGCTCGTGGTGGCGCCCGAGGATTTTGGCGTGCAACGCAGCGCTCCGCACGCCATCGATGGCGGTAGCGCCAGCAGCAATGCAGCCATCCTGACCGAGGTGCTGAGCGGCACGCAGCACCCCGCCCGGACCGCGATCGTGATCAACGCGGCGGCTGCGCTCGCGCTCAGCAGGGGGATCGGTCTGAGGGAGGCGGGCGAGCTCGCGCGGCAGACGATCGACAGTGGGCGTGCTCGCAACTGCCTCGAGGGCTGGAGGGCGGCCGCGAGAGTGAAGTCGCCGACGGGCGGTGTGTGAGGCCGCTTTCAGAGCAGCAGGCACACGTCGCCGAACTCGTGCTCCAGGTAACCCCAGCGTTCCGCGGCAGCGTGCGCAGCGTCGAGGTGCTCGCGCGAAGCGAACGCCTGGAGCAGGGCGTAGTGCGAGGCCGCGGGATCGTGGATCCCTGACAGCAGGCCATCCACGACGCGGAGAGCGAAGCCCGGTCCGATGCGCAGCTCGCTCTGGCCGGCGCCGGCCCGCAGCTCACCTCCGCGTTCGAGGGCATGCGTCTCGAGCGCGCGCACGACCGACGTGCCCACGGCGATGATGCGCCCGCCGTTCGCTCGCGCCGCGGCGATCGCGGCGACGGTAGAAGCGGGGATCTCGTAGCGCTCGGCGAGCGGCAGCGCGGCATCGAGCGCTTCGTCACCGCTGGAAGACAGGCCCGCGGCGTGCGTCAGAGCCGCGACGCGCACTCCGTGCTGGCGCAGCTCGGCGAGCACGCGCGCGCTCAGGACGAACCCCGCCGACGGCGCCTCGGCGGCCCACGGCCGGGCAGCGTAGCTGTTCTGCACATGCCACAGCCGCAGCTCTCCGCTGAGGTACGAGTACTGCACCGGCTTGCCGATGCGGTAGAGTTCGCTCCAGAACACCTCTGCGGTCTGTGCGAAGCGGACCGAGAGCAGACGCGAGCTGGTCGAGAGCACGGCCTCGACCGTCGCGCAGAGCCCCCCGAACGAGAGCTGCGCGCCGCGGGCGAGTTGGGGCGGGGAGGGGCGGCGTTCGGTGGGAGTGCGCCAGCTGCCCGCCCCGAACGCGACGGCGCGCCACAGCCCATCGCTCGCATCCAGCAGGCGGAGCTCGATGGGGGTGCCGTTGGCGGTTCCCATGAGCGAGGCTGGCAGCGTCGCGGCGTCGTTGACCACCAGCAGGTCGCCCGACTCGACGAGCCTCGGCAGCTCGCTCGCGACGCGGTCTTCCAGCGCGCCGCTCCGACGATCCATGAGCAACAGCCGAGCCCGAGCGCGGTCATCGCGTGGCCAGGTCGCCGCGATCATGGCGCGCTCCAGTCGGCGGCGCTGACCCGGGCGCCGCTCTGTTCCGGGCGCAGTTGCTCGAGGCCGGCGATGATTTGCCGAGCGACGTCCCCGGGGCGCGCGAGCGTCGCGGGATCGGCGTCGGGCATGGCGTCGCGATGCATGTCGGTGTCCATCTCGCCGGGGTCGATACTGATCGCGCTCACGCCGGTTCCGCGCAGCTCCGCCGCCCACGAGCGGCTCAGGTGATCGAGCGCGGCCTTCGACACGCCGTAGGCTCCCCAGTTCGGGTACGCCGAGACGGCAGCGTCGGAGCTGATCGACGCCACGATCCCCGAGCCGCGCACGAGCATACCACCGACGATCGCGCGGGTCAGCCGGAACGGCCCGAGCAGGTTGACCTGGAGCACGCGCAGAAGCGCCTCGCAGGGTAGGTCGAGCAGCGGCCCGAGCGGCGTGGGGCCGAGCGTGCTGGCGTCGTGGACGAGCAGCTCGACGGGCCCGACCAGCGCCTGCGAGGCGCCGGCGAGCGGGTAGATGGCGTCGAGGTCGCCGACGTCCGCCGCGAGCACATGCGCCGCGAGCCCTTCGGCGCGCAGCGCCCGAGCGCCACGCTCCAGCTCTTCCGTGTGGCGAGCGACACCGACCACGCGCGCGCCAGCTCGTGCGAGCTGGTCAAACAGCGCCCGGCCTAGGCCACGGCTGGCGCCTGTGATCAATACACCGCGTTGACTGAATCTGGACATGTCTTCCTCCGAGAGCAGGGGTTCACGCTCAACCTGCTGCGGCGCGACCATCACGTTGTCAGGCGCGCCAACCCATTGGCATAATGCTGCTCAAATGGCGGAGCTCTCGGATCGGTTGGCCCAGAACGTGAGGCAGCTGCGCGAAGCGCGGGGCGCGACGCAGGCCGAGCTCGCCCGCCTCGCGCGCATCCCGCGGGCCACCTGGGCGCACCTCGAGTCGGGCGCGGGCAACCCGACCTTGGCCGTCGTGTGCCGTGTCGCCGAGGCGCTGCAGGTGTCGCTGGAAGAGCTATTGGCGCGCCCGCGTGCCAGCGCCCGGCACTATCCAGCGAGCGCGCTCGTCAGCAAGACGCGAGGCAGCGCCACGCTCCGCAAGCTCCTGCCGGATCCGCTCCCGGGTATGGAGTTCGATCGCATCGAGCTGCCCCCGGGAGGGCGCCTCACGGGCGTCCCGCACACCCCGGGCACGCGCGAGTATCTGACCTGCGAGGCGGGCCAGCTCGTGCTGGTAGCGAGCGGCGAGAGCTTCGCGCTCGAAGCAGGCGACGTCGTG
>Ga0247763_1000104_pt1 | contig 40715 bp, 35 predicted proteins | sample UWRJL141409B4_FD_179926 | JGI IMG/M metagenome (GOLD analysis project Ga0247763, IMG submission 179926) | Plant litter microbial communities from Arlington Agricultural Research Station in Wisconsin, United States - UWRJ-L141-409B-4 | ecosystem: Environmental > Terrestrial > Plant litter >... | reverse complement strand
GCCCGCTGCATCGCTTCATCGGCGCGGCCATCGGCGTGCGCAACGAGGTGCTCTCGGTGCTGCACCTGCTCGACAAGCCCGACGAGACCTGGGTCGACGCCGGCATCGATCGCATCTACGAAGAGCTGCGCGCCGAGTTCGACCTCGCCGACCGCTACCAGTCGATGGAGCTCAAGCTGCGCAGCATCCAGGAGGCGCTCGAGCTCGTGCTCGACGTGGCGCGCGACCGGCGGCTGGTGCTGCTCGAGCTCGCGATCGTGCTCCTCATCGTCTTCGAGATTGTGCTCGCGATGGCGGAGCGTTAATCACGACGAGGCGCGCGTCAGCTCGCGTGCAGGGGAGGAACAGATGCAGTCTCGATTCTCGTGGAGCGCTCTCTCGCTGAGTCGACCGAGTCAGAGGGCGAGGTCGGCATGGTCGGCGGGGGCCGCCGGGGTGCTGGTGCTCGCGCTGTCGCGCTGTCTCGCGCCGCCCGCGCCGCAAGCCGCGTCGCCTGCCACCGTCGCACCCACGGTGCCGCCGGTGCCGCCGGTGCCGCCGGTGCCGCCGGTGCCCCAGGCGCCCGCGATCACCCCGGCGCCCGCGTCTGTGCCCGGTCGCATGAAGATCGCGCTGGTCGAGTCGTGGCTGTGGGCCGACGGCGAGTACCGCTCGCCGTCGGCAAACGTCGACTACTCGAGCCTGTTCGCTCGCTTGAGCGCGCATCGCGCCGCCGCGGCGGGGCGCCCCGAGGCGACCACGTGCGAGCTGGAGGTCGACGCCAGGCCCGACCCGGAGCTCTTCCGCGGGGTGCTCGGCCTGGTGCAAGCCATGGGCTACGAGAATGTCGAGCTGATCATCGGCGAGCGCCGCTTCGTTCTGCACATCGACGAGCGCCGCAGCGACGGCGAGAAGGGGGTGGCGCCGAGGGCGCGGCGAACGGCGCTGCTGTTGCGACAGGGGGGGGTCACCGCCTGGTTTGGCGACGAGGTCGTTCCCGGCGCCGGCGCTGGCGCGGCTCCCGCGCCCGAGCGCGTGCTGACGGCCTCCTGGACCGACTCCGACGGCGACCTCGCTGCCCGAGTCGCGCAGCTCTGCGCGCGCCGCGAGCATTGCGCGCACGTCGTCGTGTACCTCGACGCCGAGCTGCCGTCAGGGCAGCTCGCGCGCGTGCTCGAGCCGCTCCAACGAGCCACTCGCGCGGGCGTGGGAGCGCCGCCGTCCGTCGTCAGCCTCGGCGGCGGGCATCCGCCCGATGTCGGCGAAGAGAACCGAGCGTTCATCGGATGGAGCGACGGCTCGGGCCGCCTGCCCCCCGAGGTGATTCGCAGCATCGTGCGCGCCTCTTACGGGACGTTCCGCGCGTGCTACGAACGCGGGCTCGCGACGGACCCCAGGCTGACGGGGCGCGTGACCGTGCGCTTCGTCATCGGGACGGACGGCAAGGTCACGAATGCCGCTGACGGCGGCAGCGACATGCCCAAGGAAGAAGTGACGACCTGCGTGGTCGATGTCTTCCGTGGCCTTCGGTTTCCCGCTCCCGTCGGCGGGATCGTGACCGTGCAGTATCCGATCATGTTCCAACCGGGCTGAGGGCGCGCCGCGGCAGCTGCCCTGGATTTTTCGTCGCACCGGCGGCGTTCGCCGCGTGCCCTTCCTGGCTTGCGCTCGCGCGCACCGGTGCCGATAGTGCGCGCCTGACCATGAAGCATCGCCGGCTCGCGCTGTGTTCGTTCGTTCTTTCGGGGCTCGTCTCTGTGCCCGACGCGTTCGCACAGGCGGCCCCGCCCGCTGCAGTGACGGGCGAGCGCAAACCGGGTGACTACCCCCTCACGGAAGACTCGCTGCCCCAGCCCGGTGTGCCCAAGGGGCGGCTCGAGGGGCCGTTCCTCTTCCACAGCCGCATCATCCCCAACACCGTTCGCAAGTACTGGATCTTCGTGCCAGCGCAGTACGACGCGAAGCGACCGGCGAGCTTGCTCGTGTTCCAGGACGGGCAGCGCGCGACCAATCCGGAGGGTTCGCTGCGCGTGCCGCAGGTGCTCGAGAACCTGATTCACAAAAAAGAGATCCCGGTCACCATCGGCGTCTTCATCACGCCGGGGAACACGGGCGACACCTATCCCGACAACCTCGGGATGAAGAACCCCGACCATCGCGCGCAAGAGTACGACGCGCTCGACGATGTCTATGCGCGCTTCTTGATCGAAGAGCTGCTGCCGGCGGTGGGCGCGCGCTACCGCTTGAACCCAGATCCGGAGCAGCACGCGATCGGCGGCACGAGCAGCGGCGCCATCTGCGCGTTCACGGTGGCGTGGCAGCGCCCCGACGCCTTCCGCAAGGTGGTGAGCATCATCGGCAGCTACACGTCGATCGGCTACGAGCCGGCGACGGCGAGCGCGCCGCTCACGCCCGGCGGCGACCTGTACCCCGGCATGATCCGCAAGAGCCCGATCCGCCCGATGAAGATCTTCCTGCAAGACGGCTCGAACGACCTCAACAACGAGCACGGCAACTGGTTCCTCGCCAACCAGCAGATGCTATCGGCGCTGGAGTGGGCCAACGCCGAGGCCGATCGTCAGAAGAAGCCAGGGCCGCGCTACGTGCTCACCCACGTGTGGGGCGACGGGGCGCACTCCGACCAGCACGGCGGCGCGCTGCTGCCCGAGATCCTGCGCTGGTTGTGGAAGAATCAGTGAGGCCGGCGGGGTGGGGGGCGGGGCGATGAGGCCCAGTCCAGCCTGCACGGCGAGGCGACGTGGCTCGTGCCCCGTGCGCCCATCGCTGGTGCGCAAGATCCCGACGCCGCCCACTCGAGCCCCACCACGCCCGCGGCCGCGCCGGAGCGCTACGCCGCGTGAGGCAGCGAGATGCGAGCTGGAACACCCAGCGTGACAATTCATCCCGACCCCATCGCCTCGCTTCGCCGGCACGCGACTTGCTGGGGTGGGGTCATGAGCAACACGAGTAAACGGGCTGAAGGCAAGGGCGAAGAGCTCGGCGGCAAGATCCAGGCGGGCGTGGGCAAGCTGATCGGCAACGAGCAGATGCAGGTCGAGGGCAAGGCGCACGAGGTCGCTGGCAAGGCGAAGCAGCAGGCCGCCAAGGGCGCCGAGCGAGCCAAGGGCAAGGTGCAAGAGGCGGTCGGCGCCGCGAAGGGCGGCATCGGCGCTGCCGTCGGCAACGAGCGACTCGAGGCCGAAGGTCGCGCCAAGGAGCTGGAGGGCGAAGCCCGACAGGTCGCCAACCGGCGCTGATCAGCGCTGACTCTCGCGCGGTCTGGAGCCGTTCGCCAGGGAGCGGTTGTGTTCGCCCCTGGCGCGCTACAGACTCGACAGAGTCATGGATCGCCGTCGGCTGGGGTGGGGTATCGTCTCGGCCAGCGTCCTGTCGGCGGCGCCGCTCGCGGCCGCTCCGATCGAGTGGGACGCGCCGGACGGATGCCCCGGGACGGACAGCGTACTCGCCGATCTGCGCCAGGCGCTCGGCTCGGAGGGCATCGAGCTCGGCGCCGTGTCGCGCGTGCGCGGCGTCGTGGTCGCCGAGCGCCCCGCCCCGACGCCCCGTTACCGGCTGACGCTCGAGGTGGTGGCGGGCGAACGCCGTTCGTCGCGCACGTTCGAGGCCGAGCGGTGTGACGACCTCGCGCGCACCGCGGCGCTCGCGATCTCGCTCGCCGTCCACTCGAGCGCTGCCGAGAGCGGTGCCGCAGCGGGCATGGCGGCGCTCGACGGCGCGGCGCTGCCAGCACCGACCGGGGCCCCCGCGCCGGGCACCGATGGAGACTCCGGGCGCGACGGCCGCGAAGGGCGCGCCGGTGCGGAGCGACCCGTTTGGTGGTCGGCGGGCGTGAACGCCGTGGTCGACTTTGGAGCGCTCCCCGAACCCGCGGCGGGCGTCGGCCTCGCGGCGCGAGCCGGGCTCGGCGCCTGGGAGCTGGCGGTTCACGCGCTGCTCTTGCCGGATCAGCAGCGCGCCGTCGGCGCGGGCGACAGCGTGGAGCTGGGGCTGATGGCCGCGGGTCTGCGCGCGTGCTGGCACGTGCTCGATCGAGCGCTGGTGGCGGGCGCTTGCCTCGGCGCCGAGGCGGGGCGCTTCACGGCGGTGGGCGTCGGCCTCCAGCCGGGGCGGGAGGTGCATGACCCATGGCTCGCCCTCGGGCCCTCGCTGCTCGCTCGCACGGCGTTCGAGGGGCCGCTGCAGCTCGAGTTTCTCGCCGAGCCGCTGTTGCCGCTCGCACGCAAGCAATATGCGGTGAACGGAACGGAGGTGGTACACACGCCGTCCCTCGTCGACGTGCGCCTGCAGCTCGGCCTCGTGATCGGGGCAGGCGGGGTCGGCCCCCGCTGAACCCAGCCGACAATCGCGCCGGGGCCTGTCCGAATCAGCCGGGCGCGTACACTCATCGCTCGCGCCCGTGCACGAGTCGTCGCTGGTTATCGAGCCGATCAGCCCCCCGGAGCGCGTTCCCTTCCGAACGCTCTACGAGCGGCACTTCGCGTTCAGCTGGCGCGCGCTGCGCTATATCGGCGTGCCCCAGGCGCTGCTCGATGACGCGGCGCAGGAGCTGTGGGTGGTCGTGCATCGGCGTTACGCGGAGTTCGAGGGGCGCTCCGACGTCAAGACGTGGCTGTTCGCGATCGCCATCAACGTGGAGCGCAACATCCGGCGCGTGGAGGGGCGGCGCGCGCGTCTCGTCCCGTTGCCCGCCGAGCTGTCCGCGAGCGACGGCGATCCGCTCGTCGCGAGTGAAGAGAAAGAGGCGTGGGGGCTGGTGCTCAGCTTCCTCGCCACGCTCGACGAGACGCGCCGGGCGGTGTTCGCGGCGTGCCTGGTGGAGGGGCTATCGGCGGCGGAGACGGCAGCGATCACCGAGCTGCCCATCGAGACGGTCTACAATCGCGTGCGCGCCCTGAAGCGCTCGTTCGCGACCTGGGTCGAGCAACAGCGGAGTGAGCCATGAGCCGTGACCATTCGCTTCGAGCCGAGCAGGTGCTCGCACGCGTGCGCGCCTCCGCCGATCCGGCGTTCGGTCTCGACGAGCGGGTGCTCGCGCGCGTCGAGCAGCGGCTCGCGCTCGAAACGGCGGGCAGTGACCCGGCGGGCAGTGACCCGGCGGGCAGTGACCCAGCGGGCAATGACCCGGCGGATACTGCTGCGCCAGCGGCGGTGGTGGGGGGCGGGTTCGCGGGCTCGCGCGCCGTTCGGGTCAGTGCGGCAGCGGCTGCGCGCGCGGGCAGCGCGGCGCGCGTCGTGGCGCCGGCGTCGCGCTGGGGGCGCATGGGGCACGCCGCCGCGCGGATGGCTCGCTGGGGAGTGTTCGGGCTCGTCGCGGGCGCGATCGGGTATCAACTCGGCGTGCGGCAAGAACGCACCGCGCACGAGGCCAGTCTCGCGCACGAGGCCCATGACGCGCGAACGACATTGCCGTCCGCATCGGACGATAACGTCGTGGAACTGCAGGCGACCCCTCCGGAGGCGGCCCCTGCGCGTGCGCAACCTCCAACGGCCGTGCCTTCGCGAGCCGTGCCTTCGCGAGCCGTGCCGTCGCGAGCCGTGCCGTCGCGAGCCGTGCCCCCGCGTGCTCGCGGGCACGCCTCGGGCGCGAACGTTGGCGCCGCTCCCCGCGCGAGCGCTTCGAGCGCAGCGCAGCCGCTCAGCCTCGCCGAGATCCTCGAGCGCCTGCAGCGCGCGCAGGCGGCGCTGCACGCGGGCGACCCGCACGCGGCCCTCGCGCAGCTCGACGCGCTCGACACGTTGAACGCGCTCGAGCACGGGGGCGCGCTGGCCGACGAGCGGCGCGTGCTGCGCGCCCTCGCCCTGTGCGACCTCGGTCGCTTCGCAGACGCTCGGCACGTGCTCGCCGAGCTCGACGGGCGCGGCGCCGACTCGATCTACAAAGGGCGGCTGGAGCAGAGCTGCGCTCGTGCTCTGGAGCCTTGAGCCGACGGCGCGCTCGAGCCCGCATGGCCCTCGGCGCGGGTATTCTCCGGGTGCAGGGACCCGCCCCTGTCAGGTCTGCACGACGGCGGCGAGGAGCAGACCCCGCGCGAGCGATCGGGCCGAGCCGATCCTTGCAAAACCGGCATCAGCTCGACCGCTCGCGCGTGGGCGTTCGGTAAACCAGGGCACAGGCGCGCCGTCGCCGTCAGTCTGCCCGAAACAGGCGCAGCGTGCCCATCGGCGTGTACCACCCGGGATAACCCGACTCGAGCGTGGCGCCCGAGATCGTGCCGATGATCTGGTCACCCTGGCGCTCGAGGAACACCTGGACGGGTTGCTCCGAGCCGCTGAACTGGCAGCTGTCGGCGTCGCAGCGACAGAGGTCGGACAGGCACATCGCCGCGAAGTCGCAGTCGACCTCCTCCTCGGTGCCGTCGGCCCGGAACGCGATGCAGGGCTCACCGAGCAGCGGATCGCCACCGCCGAGCCCCCCGGCGCCGAGGCAGTCGAAGTCGCCATCACCCTGATCGAGCGGCACTTGCACGCTGCACCAGTCCACGAACGCGGCGAGCTCCGGGAAGGCCAGCATCGACGTGCTGCCCGGGTCGTAACCTGCGAACCGGTTCAGGTACTCCTGCATCTCGTACGCGAAGCCCTCGACGACGGGCGCGCGGAAGATGGTGCCGAGCCGGCTGCGGCTGGCGGTCGCGTAGGTGTGATGCACGCCCGGTGGATAGGCGACGCCGGGCTCGGGCACGGGCCCAGGCGCTGCGCCAAACACCAGCGTCGCCGCGGGGGTGAAGACCTCGCCCTCGAAGCGATAGTCGAGCGTCACCTCGGTCGACCCGGAACCGAACACCGCCGGCACGGCTTGGCCGTATTCGTCGCGCTCGAACGGGTTTTCCACATATCCCACCCAGTGGCCCGCGAAGCCCGGGTCGATCTGCTCCGGAAACTCCTTCTCCGGCGAGGGCTCGGGCGTCGGAGCCCCGAGGCCTCCGCTGGTGTCGCCCAGATCCTGGATGGGCACGTCATCGAGCCATGCGCAGGCGCTGCTCCAGCCGAGCACCCCTGTCGCCGCGATGACGGAGAGCGCCCGCCTCGATCGAATTTGCCGTGAATGCCGAATTGAGTCGTTCATGCCGGATGGGTGTACGCGGCTCGCCGATCTGGACAGCGCGGCGCCGTTTTTAGAGAGGAGCTCGGGCGGGCCAGAATCGTCTCACGACATCGTGCCGGGCGCGCTCGCCCGAGCGATCTCCCGCCGCTCGAACCATGGTAGCAGGGGCGCACCATGCCTGTCTTCCAAGTCGAGATGCGCTGGCGTTGCTCCGCCTGTCAGACCGAGATCCTCGGGCGTTACAAGTTCTGTAGCACGTGCGGCAAACCCAAGAATGACGAGCCGTTCTACGACGCGGAGGCGAGCGCGAGCCCCGGCGCCGCCGTGACGGATCCGGCGCTGCTCTCGCTCGCCACGGCAGGGAAAGACTGGGTCTGTCGCTTCTGTCAAAACCACCAGTCTAGCCTGCACGCTCGCTGCGCGGGTTGCGGCGCCTCGAGGGCTGACGGCGCCGCGCCCGCGCTCTCGCAGCAGGAAGCGGCGCCGGTGCGGCCCGCGCTGTCGATCGATCCGGAGTTTGCGAGCCGAGCGAGCGAGCAGCTCTACGAGCGGGCCGAGCGGCGTCACAACCGGCGGACGCTGTGGTTCGGCGCAGCCGTCGTCGCCTTCATGGGGCTGTTGCTCGCGCTGGCCTGGGTGTTTGGCGAGCACGATGTCGAGGCAGAGGTCGTGGGTCGCTCGTGGGCACACACCGTCGTGGTCGAGCGCTACCGGGTCGTCGACGGGCATGGCTTCTCGGAGGATCAGCCGTCGGGCGCCTTCGACGTCAGCGAGCGCGGAACGCGCCACCACCACTACGACAAGGTGGCCGACGGCACCACGCAGGAGAGCTATTCGGTGCGAGTCTCCTGCGGGGAAGATTGCCGGACCACGTCGGTGACCTGCCGCTCCAACGACAACGGCTTCAAGACGTGCTCGGGCGGCGACCGCGTCTGCTCGACGCGCTACTGCAACGAGACGCGATACCGCACGGTGACGCGTTACAAGTCCGTGTCTGTGAGCCGGCCCTGGTACACCTGGCGCGCCTGGCAATGGGCGGTGCAACGCCAGCTCGTCGAGCGAGGCGAGGAAGAGCCGCCGCGCTGGCCGAGCGACGACCAGATCGCGCTCGACCGCGGTTGTGGCCCGGGCGAGCGGGAGCGCAGCGAGCGAAAGGCGAGCTACGAGGTCGTCTTCGCGGACGAAGACGCCGATCGCCACCCCTATGTGCCGCGCAGCCTCGACGAGTTCAACGCGCTCTCGCTCGGCACCCGCAAGGTCGTGCGCGTGGGCGGCGACCAGACGCAGATCGTGACCCGACGCTGAACGGGGCCCTGTCGCAGCCCGGCCGCGCGACATTCGAGGCGCACCTGCGCTATGAAACACGTGTGCCATCCCTACGTCGTCGCGTGTCGATTCATTGCTGCTGTCCGCTTGCCGCGTCGCTGGCAATCGGGCTCGGCGCCGCCGGGTGCGACGAGCACGATCGCGTGATCCTCGGCCCGCCCGCTTCGGCGGGTGATTCGGGCACTCCCGGACCCGGGCTCGACGCAGGGCCGCCCATCCCCGGGTTCAGCGCGGTGGCGGCGTGCTCGATGGAGCTGCCGGCGTGCGCCGGCGAATCGAGCGCGCCCTGCACGCTTCGCTGCGGAACGCGAGCCAACGGCTGCGTCAGCTACGCCGAGTACACGCCGCTCGCGGCCAACGCCGACGAGACCCGCTCGCTCCGCTTCGGGCCGATCGACCCCGAAGGGTCGTGGGCCTTCTATCGAGACGAGCGCACTCGGGGGCCGCGAGAGGCGACGCTGTACCGCTGGTCGGCGGAAGGGGGCGACGTGGCGCTCGCCGACGCGCTGGGCTTGCCCGCGGCGAACCCCGAGCTGCCGGAGGCGACGGTGGTGCTGGAGGTGGGCGCCGCGGGAGACGCCATCCTGCTGCTCGGCTACGACGATGAAGTGGCGAACCACGGCTACGTCTGGACGCGGGACGCCGGGCTCGCGCGCCTCGACTTCGTGCCGTGGGACATGTCGGCGGACGGCGGCGTCGTCGTCGGTTCACGGGGAGGGCCCGCGGTCGTCTGGGATCGAGCCGCGGGCGTGCGTCGCCTGGACGGCGCTGCGCTCGACGCGACACCGTTCACGCCGCCCGATGTCGTCCCCGACGAGCTCGCGCGACTCATCAGCGTTCGCTGGATGCAGGTCTCCGACTCGGGCGACCACGTGCTCTCCGTCGAGAACTCGGGGCGTGGCTTCCGCTGGAGCGCCGCGCTCGGTGTGCGCCCGCTCGCGGCGCAACCGGGCTTTCCGGAAGGTGCTTCGGTCGAGCTCGTCGATCTGGAAGCGGGAGTGTTCGTCGCGCGCACGCCGAGGACGGAGCGCCAGCCCGATCGCCTCTGGTGGTGGAGCGAGGCGGTGGGCGCGCGCGAGATCGGCGACCTGTCGGACCAGGGCGCGCCTTTTCGCCGCTCGGTCTCGCTGCTGCGCGCCGCGGGCGACGTCGTGGTCGGCGACGAAGCGGCGACCTACGGCAACGTCGCGGTCGTGCGCTGGTCGGCGGCGCTCGGGGCACAGCGGGTCAGCCCTCCGAGCACGCTCAGCGTGCCGCTGTACGTCAACGCCGCGGGGACGACCATCGTCGGGCAGTCTGCGGTCGGGGTCCCCGCAAACACGTTCCGCTGGACGGCGAGCGGGGGGACGAGCGTCGTTCTGGAGGGTGGCGTGGCGAGCCTCGTCGCTCTCGACGGCGACGTGCTCGTGGCGCCCGGCAGCAGCGACGGGTCGCGCTGGAGCGTGTTGAAGTTCGATCGGGCCCTCGAGGCCGACGCCGCGCTTCCCATCGACCTCATCGCGACGGGCCCGAGCCCAGGGCGCGACGCCGTCGAGTCGAGCATCCAGCTCGTGTCCGAGAACGCGCGCTTGCTCGCCGGAACGACGCGCGACGGGCTCGGCGTCACGCGCGCGTGGGTGATACGGCTGCGCGATACGTGCACTCAGTGATCGACCATGCCGCGGTGCCTTCCGTCGCGGAACCTCGCGAGGATGCTGGCCGCGAGCCCGCTCGCTCGGGTCGCGTCGCCGCGGTGTTGCAGGAAGTCGGAGAAGCCCGGCAGTGCCTGGGCGATGTGCCTCTCGGCGACGAAGCCCATCGCCCAGTCGGCGAACTGTCGTGAGGGCACGGGCTGTCGCAACAGCGCGCTGACGCGGTTGTGGCGCTCGTCGCGACCGATGCGAGCGAAGAGCGCGTCGAGGGCCGCGGCCTCGCCCTCGATCACCTGCAGGAACGAGCGCTGGTGATACAGAAGCATGCCGGTGACCCCCGCGCGCTCGTTGTTGCGCCGCGCCTGGAGCAGGAGGTGCGACAGCTCCAGCTCGCCGAAGTCTTTCACGGCGGTGCTCGTGTAGATGAGCTGCTCGAGCGCCATGGCTCCGCTGGCAACGGCGCATTCTCGGGGGAGCGTTAGGGGGGGCGGCGCGCCCGGGGGAGCGGGGGCAGCGGGCGCGGCGGGGCATCTTGCCGCTGCGAACGGGCGAGGGTAGGCTCGATGCCGTATCGGAACCGTATGACTTTTTCGCTCGTCGCATCACCGTCGGTCCGTCTGCTGCGCGCCTTGCTGCTGGGCGGCGGTTGCCTCCTGTCGCTCGCGTGCGGTGATTCATCCAGCGATGCTCCACCCGATGATGGCACACCGGGTGATGGCATGCCGGTTGATGGCATGCCGGTTGATGGCATGCCGGGCGAGCGCCACCTGGGCGCGATCGGGGTGCAGCTCTACACGGTGCGCGTCGCGATGCAGAGCGACTTCGAGGGCACGCTGCGCCGCCTCGCCGAGATGGGCTACCGCGAGGTGGAGTTCGCTGGGCTGTTCGGGCGCGACCCGGCGCAGGTGCGTAGCCTGCTCGCCGAGCTGAACCTGACCGCCGCCGGCTCGCACGTGGACTGGAGCCGCTTTCGCGACGACCCGACGGGTGCGATCGACGAGACGCTCGCCCTCGGCGCCCAGTACCTCGTTTTTCCGTGGACGCCCGACAGCGAGCGGCAGACGCTCGACCAGTGGCACGGCTGGGCGGCGCGGCTGAACGAGGTGGCGGCCGAGAGCCGCGATCGCGGCTTGCCGGTCGCGTATCACAATCACGACTTCGAGTTTCAGCCGATCGAAGGCACGCTGCCGTATGACGTGCTCGTCGCCGAGCTCGACCCCAACCTGGTCGACTTCGAGCTCGACCTGTACTGGCTGGCGAAGGCCGGGGGTGACGCGAGCGCCCTGTTCGCGAGCCAGCCGGGGCGCTTCCCGCTCACGCACGTGAAAGACCTGCGGCGCAGCGATCAGGCGATCGTCGACGTCGGCCAGGGCGACCTCGACTTCGCCGCCATCTTCGCCCAGAGCGCCCAGAGCGGCATGCGGCATTTCATCGTCGAGCACGACTCGTCGGCGGATCCGATGCAGACCGCGCAGACCAGCATCGAGTACCTCCAGCAGCTCGCGTTCTGAGGTTTCGCGCGCGGCCGGCGCCTCTCGCGACGGGAAGGCGTCGCCGGGAGCGCCGCCTTGACGTCGCCTTGACGCTGCGGTGACTCTTGCGCCAGCGCGGCCCGACCCCGTTGCAGCAGTTCTGCGCGGGAGGCAGAGGTACCGCGTGAACGGTGAACTCGGTTTGAGAGGCGTGCGCGCCCTCGGCGTCCTGTCGCTCGTCGGCGTCGCGTTGCTCGCCACGCACCTCGGCGAGTTCTGGCCCTACAGCATCTATCCCATGTTCTCGGTGGCGGGCCGCCCCTGGCGGCGCGCGATCGCCCGCGAGGTCAGCGACGTGCCTGCCGGCGAGCTCTGGCAGACGCGAACGGTCGAGACGCTCGCGGGGCGCGCGTTCCCGGTCGCCGAGCACGGCATCCCGCAGATCGACTTCACCGAATACGTCAACCACTCGCCCCGGTGGGACGCCGCGCGCGTCGCCGGCCTCCGCGCCCTGTTTGCTACGCCCCTGCGCACCCAGGCGCTGCTCGTCTACGAGGTGCGCGGCGACGTCGACGACGACGGCACGGCGCACACGCGGGCCGAGCCGGTGGTGCTGCTCGAGCCGACCCGCAGCGAGCTGCGCCCCGAACCAGCGGCGACCTCACTCCTGGGAGGCGCATTGCCGGTAGGCGCGTTCCCGGGAGGCGAGGTGCCGGGAGGGCCGCGATGATCGCTCGCCTCAGCCGAGAGCTCTTCGCCTTCGACCGCCCCGAGACGCGCGGCGAGCTCTGGCACTTCAAGCTCTACGAGACGTTCCTCGTCGGCACCATGGTGTTCTGGGCCTGGGACTGGTCGCGCTCCATCCAGCGCACCGCCGCCGTCGTCAAGCCGCTCGGCATCGCGGCGCACGTCGACATCAGCCCGATGTTCTCGAGCGGCCTCTCGCTGCTCAACGCCGGCCTCATCAGCGCGGGCGCCGTGCTCGGCTATCTCCGCGTCGCGCCCCGGCTCGGCTACACCGCAGCCTTCCTCGGCTTCCACCTCCAGTACGTGTCGCGCTACTCGCTCGGCGAGATCTGCCACGCCTCGAACTTCGTCGGGATGGGCGTGCTCGCCCTGGCCGCGGCCATGTGGGTCTACCCCGGCGCCCCCGAGCGCCGCAAATTCGCCATGGGCGCGAGCTTCTTCTTCATCGGGCTCGCGTACGCCTCCGCGGCCCTCTCCAAGCTCGTCGCGTCGGGTCCCCTCTGGATCGACGGGCGCCACCTCTGGCTGTGGATCGGCGAGAAGAGCCTCGACGCCTACTCGAAATACGGCACCCTCGAGCTCAACCCCCTGCAGCGCGCCGCCCTCGGCAGCCGCGCCTTCGCGACGTTGATCCTCGGCACCGGGTTAGCCGTCGAGGCCGCAGGCCTGCTCCTGTGGTTTCGCGGGGCACGCGCCCCTGTCGCGCTGCTCTGCATCGCGATGCATCTGGGCATCCATTTCGCGATGAACATCCTGTTCGACATGTCGATCTACCATCTGATCGTGCTCGGGCTGCCGTGGGCGCCGCTGTTCGAGCGCCTGCTCGGCAGGGTGGCTACGGCCTCGCTGTTGCGCATCTCGCGGCTCGGCGGCTCGGCGCTCAGCGCAGCTTCCGCTCGCGATTCTCGTCCAGACATCGCCCGATGAACTTGAACACGGCCCCGACGCGCGGGCTACGCTTCAGCTCCACGTGGGTGACGAGCCAGAGCGGCGTCTTCGTGACGGGCTGATCGGGCAAGAGCCGCTCGAGCGCCGCGTCGTGATCGGCCACGAACGCCGGCAGCAGGGTCACGCCCCACCCCACGCGCGCTGCGCGCGCGAGCGCATCGACGCTGTTGCTGCGCAAGACCACGCGCTCGAGCAGGCGATGGCGCGCGAGCCAGCGCGCCTGGCGATCGTCTTCCGGTGTCTCGTACAGGAGCACGTCGTGCTGGCGGAGATGGGCGAGCTCGGCGACGCGTGGCCGCGACGCCACGTAGTCGCGCGCCGCGTAGAAGTACCAGCCGAGCGTGCCGCCCGAGCGCACCGTCAAGGATTCCTCCGTGGGGCGCTGGTTACGGATGGCGATGTCGGCCTCGCGCTTGCCCATCTGCACCACGCGGTTCTCGACGGCGAGCTCGACGATCAGACCCGGGTGCAGCGTGCGCAGCGGCAAGAGCAGCGTGGGCAGCCAGTCGGCGACGAGCCCCACGTCGGGCGCCGTCACCCGCACCACGCCGCTCACCGGGTCGTGCCCGGCCTCGACCACGTCGGGCACGGAGCCCGCGGCGCTGCGCATGCGCTCGGCGATCACGAGCAGACGCTCGCCCGCCGCCGTGAGCGTGAGCCCGCGCGGCCCGCGCAAGAACAGCGACACCGAGAGCGCCTCTTCCAGCTCTGCCAGTCGGCGGCTCAACGTGGGCTGGCTCACCCGCAGGGCCCGCGACGCCGCCGACAGGCTACCGTGGGCGCTCACCTCCAGGAAGCTCTGCAGCAGGGACCAGTCCATGGCGAGCTATAAAGATATTGCATGGCTCCCATGCGCACCATTCTCTTTTTGAAGAGCCCGCCGCGTGCCAGGTTTTGCACATGGCCCGAGCGCTGGCAAGCTCTCGGCGACAGACGGAGGGCGCCCATGAGCGAGACGATCCGGCTCTACACGTTGGCAATGTCGCACTTCTGCGAGAAGGCGCGCTGGGCGCTGGATCGCACGGGCGTCGAGTACCGCGAGGTCATCCTCATGCCGGGCTTCCATCGCAAGCCCATGAAGGCGCTCGGCGGGTGCGGGCAGGTGCCGGTGCTGAGGGCGGGCGCGCGGGTGATCGAGGGCTCGGGCGCCATCCTCGACTTCGCCGACTCGCTCGGAGGGGCGCCGCCGCTCTCGCCGAGCGACCCGGCGCTGCGCGCGGAGGCGCTCGAGTGGGAGAGCTACCTCGATCGCGAGGTCGGCGAGACGGTGCGGCGCGTCCTTTACTATCGGCTCTTCGGGCATCCCCGCTTGCTGATCAGGGCCTGGACGCGCGGATTGTCGTTCTGGGCGCCGCCCCTGTACTGGCTGATGCGGGCGCGCGCCGTGCGCGTGGTGAGCCGCAGCCTCGACATCGACGGCGCGAGCGTGGCTCGCGACGAGCAACGCCTGCAAGAGGCGTTCGAGCGCGTGAGCCAGCACCTCGCCGAGCGCCGTTTCCTCGTGGGCGATTCCTTCTCTCGTGCGGACTTGACGCTCGCCGCGCTGAGCTCGCCTCTGCTGCGCCCGGTCGAGCATCCCTGGCCGCTGCCGGAGTTTCGAAGCGAGATCCCTGCCGTCGACGAGCTCGTGCGGCGGCTGAGCGCGACTCGCGCCGGAGAGCACGCGGTGGCGAGTTATGCGCGGCGACGGCCTGACACGGCCATCGGGCGCAGTCTGCGATCCGTGCTCACGGTGTGAGCCGTGTGAGTGGTGTGAGCGGAGCGCCCGCGATCGGGCGGCATGGGGCCTGAGGTTTCGTTCAGGGCCGTGTCGAATTGACTGCTCCCGGGCGATGGGTGACGGTCGGACCCATGAGAATGCTCTGCGGTGTGCTGCTTTGCGCCATGCCTCTGGCCGGCGTGGTGGGGTGCTCGAAGGACGCCCCATCGAGCGCGGCACCAGCCGCCGCGCCGGCAGACCCAGCCAAGACCGCGCCGGGAGGTCAGCGGCCACCGTCGACGGCGCCCGTCACGGCCCCCGCCGCGGTGACCGAGCCGCCGTCTGGTGAGCAGCCCTCTGGTGCGCAGCCCTCTGCCACCCCATCGTCGAACGACTTCGAGCTCTTCTGGCAGCAGTTCCGGACAGCGTTCCTGGCGTCTGATCTCGAAGCGCTCGCGCGCATGACCAAGTTCCCCGTGCGCGGTCTCGGCGAGACGCAGGGCGAGCCCGAGAAGTCGCTCGGGCGCGTCGAGTTCCCGCGCCTGATGCGCAGGCTCCAGACGCAAGACGCCGGCAAGACGCCGACGCGCGAGTCGCACGCGCAGTACCTGCGGCACCTCGACCGCCTCCCACCCGACGCCGTGCAAGGCTCGACCGCCCGCATCGGCGACCTGAAGTTCGCGCTCGAACCGGAAGGGTGGCGCTTCGTGAGCGCGTACCTCTCGGATCCCGCCAGGCGCGAATGATGCAGACGGGGGTCCGAGCCCCGGCAGCATCGCGGCGCCAAGCGCCGTGGCCCCGCAGCTGCCAGCTGGCTCGCCCCTCGGCGAGTGCTACCACTACCGACGGTGCGAGCCATGCGATCGAGACTCGAGCGGTCTCCGTGGTGTGCCGGGATGGGCGCGCTGCTGCTCGCGAACGGGTGCGGCCGCAGCGGCGCCGAGAACCACAGCCCGCTCGAGCTCGGCACCCTGCGTGGCCCGGGATACCTCGCGCGCGACCCCTCGGGTTCCGCAGGTGCCGAGCCAACTCCCACCGACGGGCAGCCGCCCGTGTCGGTGGAAGGAGCGGGGCCCTCCGAGCCGAAAGAGGTCTACCCCGGTGAGCGCGCCGTGCTCGAGGTGGTCGAGCGCGCGTGCGGCGGTTGCCATTCGGCCGATGCCGACGATCCGGCGGGGTTTCTGCTCTCGATCAACGGCCTGCGCGACGCGGGCTGGCTCCTGCCCGGCTACGGTGAAGCCTCGCCCCTCGCGGTGTGGCTGCAGTACGGCTACGGAGGCGCGCGGCCCGGGCACTCGCGCATCGACGTCCAGCCGGGCGACTATCGCGCCGTCGTCGATTTCACCGACGGCATGGAAGTGATCCATTGCTCCGAGCCATCGCCGTTCGGTCGCGACGTCGCAATCGAGGCCATGTTGCGCGACCTCCAGGCGCGCGACCCTGCCGATCGCCCATTCATCCGCTACATCGGCATCCAGCACGCGAGCGTGCGCGCCCGGTGCGGCACCTATTCGGTTCAGGACGCCGCCCTGGTCGAGCTGCTCAACGCCGTCTCGCTCGGGCCGAGCGTCGTGCTCCCGCCCTTGATCGAGACCGCGTACACCCATGCCATCGATCTGCGCGACTACGCCTGGAACCGCCCGATCGATCTCGGCTGGGGCACCGCCGCCGGCACCTTCCCGGATGCCTGGGAGGCGCTGGTGGCGATGGCCAGCCCCTTCGCCCACGAACTCACGGGGCCGGAGGCTGACGCGCTGAAGCTCGCGACGGGCACGTCCGTTCCCTACGTGCCGGCGCACGTGTTCGTGGCCGTCGCATCCACGGGCGACCTCTACCACTCGCTGGTTGGCCTGGGCACCGACATCAGCGCCACCCGCGACACGCTCGGCGTGGTCGACACAGGCCTGCGTCGGGCCGGCATGTTCGGTGCGGCGGGGCCGCCGGGCGATCGCGTGGTCGTCCGTCGCGTGCAAGGTGGCAAGCCCGAGCGCAGCTGGTGGACGCGCGAGTGGGTCGACGTCGAGTCCGACCCGGGTGGCTTGCGGTCTGACCCCATCGGCTACCCACAGAGCGGCAGCGAGCTCATGTTCGAGCTTCCCAACGGCTTCTTCGCCTTCGCCATCGCTGCCTCGGATGGTTCGCGCGTCGCCCAGGAGCCCTCCTGCCTGGGCGGCGTTTGCGATCCGCCCATCGCGGCCGCGAGCTCCGTCACCTGCCGCGCGTGCCACGGCTCGGGCCGCCTGATCTTGCCCGCCGACGAGGTGCGCGCCTTCGCAGAAGCCAACCCCTCCGCCTACGATACGACCACCCTCTCGATCGTGCGCGACCAGTACCGCCCCGACGAGCTCGGTGCTCTGCTCACGCGAGACATGCAGGGCTACGATGCCGCCCTCGAACAGCTCGAGGGGAGCCGTTACTACAACCTCATCGGCATGGTCTATCACGCGTTCTGGCGCCCCCTCGATGCCGGCGAGGCCGCCGGTGAGCTGGGCGTGACCGTCGACGAGCTGCGCGCGGCCATCCCGGTGGTCGAGCCCGTGGGGGCGCGCCTCGCGCCGTGGCTAGGCGAGGGGCGCGTCGAGCGCGAAGTCTTCCAGGCGAGCTTCCGCGAGCTGGCGTGTACGATCGGGGGCTCGCGCAATCTGCCGGCGGGGTGCCCCTGATGCGCGGCCTCTGCGCCCGATCGCGTTAACATTATGTTGAACTGCATAATGCTTTGAAACATAATGTCGCGATGCGATTCATGGGCCGCGACGACGAGCTGCGCAGGCTCGAGCGCGCCGCCCGCGCGGGCGACGGGGCGCTCGTGGTCGTGTGGGGCCGTCGTCGCGTGGGGAAGACGCGGCTGCTCGTGGAGTGGTGCCGAAAGGGCGGGGTGTACTGGGTGGCTGACACCTCGGCGGCGCCGCTCCAGCTGCGTAACTTCGCGGAGACGGTCGCGGGCCAGCTGCCGGGCTTCGCCGATGTCGACTACCGGGACTGGGCGACCCTGCTGCGCCGCCTCGCTCGCGAGGCTCGAGCCGCTGGCTTCCGGGGTCCGCTCGTCATCGACGAGCTGCCCTACCTGCTCGCTTCGACGCCCGAGCTGCCGGCCATGCTGCAGAATTTCGTCGACCACGAGCTCAAACAGGCCCAGCTCGTGCTCGCCCTCGCTGGCTCGAGCCAGCGCATGATGCAAGGCCTGGCGCTCTCGTCCGAGGCGCCGCTCTACGGGCGAGCCACGGAGCTGTTCAAGCTGGCGCCGCTCCCGCCCGGGTGCATCGTAGACGCGCTCGCCGCCGGCGACGCCGTGCAAGGCGTCCGCGCCTACGCGACCTGGGGCGGCATCCCTCGCTACTGGGAGCTCGCCGAGGCGTTCGATGACCACCGCGATGCGGTCGACGCGCTCGTCCTCGATCCCCGCGGGCCCCTCCACGACGAGCCGAATCGATTGCTCCTCGAAGAGCTGCCCTCCGCGATCGCGCTGCGCCCCATCCTCGACGTGATCGGAGCGGGCGGCCACCGCCTTTCCGAGATCGCGAGCCGCGTCGGGCAGCCCGCCACCTCGCTCGCGCGCCCCGTGGCTCGCCTGCAAGAGCTCGACCTCGTCCTGCGGGAGACCCCGTTCGGCGATCCCGAAAGAGGCGCCAAGCGCGCCCTCTACAAGCTCGCCGACCCCTTCCTCGCCCTCTGGTTCTCGCTCGTCGCTCCGAAGCGCTCGTCGCTCGTTCAACTGCCGCGCGCCGGGCGACTGCGCCTCTTCGACGCTGCCTCTCCGCGCCTCGTCTCGAGCGTCTGGGAGAGCCTGTGTCGCCACGCCGTGCCGCGGCTCGGGAACAACCTCGGCATCGAGTACGGTCCGGCCGCGCGCCACTGGTCGGCGGGGGGAAATGAATGGGACCTCGTCGCGGACTCGGCAGACGGCGACGCTCTCCTCCTCGGCGAGGTCAAATGGACGGAGAAGGCGCCCAGCCCGAGCGACATCGAGCGCGCCGCGCAGACGCTGATCGCCAAGGGCGCGCCGCCCATCGCCGGTCGCGACAAACGCGAGCGGCGCTACGCCGTGTTCGTCTCTCAGCGCCCGAGGGGCAGGTCGAAGCTGCCGAGCAACGTCGCGGTGATCGACGCGCGCGACGTGATGGAAGCTCTGCGTTGAGAGCAAATGCACGCGCCCAGGCTTACAGATATCTCGCGTTATCGCGAGCGAGCGACGGCGTTTGAACCACCCGCGGGGCGCGCCCGCTAGCGGGAGCCCGCCTCGATCAGCTGCGTTCGGTCGTCGCTAAGGCGAAGCACGCTGCCGTGATCTTTCCAGACCGCCGTGCCATTCCCCGGAAACGTCAGCACCCGTCGATGCGGATCGACGACGTCGTCGATGAACACGGGGATCAACGTGTCCGCGCGCAGCAGCGCGACTGTGTGCCGGAACACGATGGTGTCGGCGTTGGCGCCGACGAACTCGCGAACGTACACGGCGAGTTCGGGACCATCGAACGAGACGACCTCGAGAAGCAGCTTTTCTTCCTCGGCGACGGCTGAGTGCTCCTCCCGATCGGGGCGCCGCCAGTGCCCTTCGGGCAGCATCTTCGGATCGCGCGGTTCCAGCTCGAGCATTGCCCGACCCACCTGCAGTCGACCGTCGGGGGTGAGCCGCCCCGTGACATCTCCCCGTGAGGCGCTCCGCGCTTCGGGACCGCCGCTTCGAGCCTGGGGCTCGGAGGCCGGTGCAGAGTGAGCCTGCGCCGGCCGTTGCGGCTCCGCTCGAGCCGCTTCGGACGACGGCTTCGTTCGAGCGGTGCCCGTCTGAGCCGCGGGCGCCCGCGCGCAACCGCTGAGCAGCGCTGCGAGGGCAGCCGCGGCGACGCCGCGACTCTTGGCGGTGGCCATCGACGTGGCCCTCATTTGAGCTTCAAGCCAGTGCCACCCTTCCCGGTGTCCCGGGGCCGCTCGGTCGCTGCGGTCTTGAACTGGTCTGCGGCGAACTTCAGCCACTTGTCGGCAGTCTCCCAGACCCCGCCGCGAGAGTTTCGCGCTTCGAACCGCACCAGCCCTGCGTGCTTGCCGGACTCCTCGATGCCCTCCTTGCCCATCGCAGCGCTCAACCCGGCGAGCAGGTCCTCTCCGTTCACGATCCCCTGCAGCCAGCCCGCGACGGTGGGCCCCCGGCGGTGCTCCTTACTGCCGAATCCGTATCTGAAGAAGCGCGTGCTTTTTGTCAGGCCCAGCTTGCGGAGGATCCAGCCGTCCTTCACGATCTTCCTGAATGCGGCGCCCACCTTCTTCTTCTTGCGCAGGTGCCGGTAGATGGCCGCGAAGTTGGTCCGATTCATCAGCACAAAGGCCTGTTTGGCCGGCATGCCTTTCACGTTCGGAAAGGCGCCCTTCGCGACACGTTTGGGTGGGGCGCCCTCCATACCTTGGCCGCGGAGCACATAGTTGACGATGATCTCGAGGAAGTTCTTCAAGTCGACCAAGTCGTCGTCGGCGATGTCCTTCGTGTCGATGCCACTCAAGATGTCGTCTGCCGAAGCGATGACGGGCTCGACGTAGTCTGACCACTCGTGCTGTTTGAGATAGGACTCGTATTGGCTGAGCAGGAAGCTCTCCGACACCTGAATGCCGGCGTTCCAGGTGGGGTCCGTAATCTTTACCAGCAGGCGCTCCTCGGCAGCGAGCGGCTTCTCTCCGGCGGAGTTCTCGTATCGGGGGTCGCGCTTCCACTTCTTGCGCAGGTGGGCGATGTCGTAGGGCGCGCTCTCGAACGACTGCTTGTCGAAAGGAAACTCATTGTAGCCCGGGAATTCTGCCGCCTTCGGGGCAGCGCTCATGCTCTCGGTCATGGTCACCGCCTCGTTCAGCGCCTCCTCCAGCTCGGGCCAGCTCCGGTGCCAGCTGGTCTCGAACTCGACGAAGCCCGCTTCGTCATGCTCAGACTCGAGCCGCACGCCCGAGCTGCCCTGAACGATGAAATCCTGCGGCCCATACTTGCGCCCCAGCGGCTCGACTTGGGTCCCCCGAGCTCGATGCAGCGTGTTCTTGGTCTGGAGCTCGAACTTCATGGCTCGTTGAACGACGGGAGGGTACGCTGCCTGCAGACATCCCGTCGCGCGCGGCATGCCTCGTGCCGCAGTCCCTTCGGGGCCGCTCGATCCATGACATAGGGCGAGCGCTCCCATCGTGTCTGCCTCACGCTCGAGCGTGTTGGCGTTATTGATGGCAACGCCGCCGAGCTGAAATGAAGGTGCCACGCGACCCTGCGCTTGCTGGACGGCGTGCCAGCCTTCGTGCGGCAAGTAACGCTGTTCGCCCGGCCCCAGGTGGATCGCCTTTCCGTAGGTGAATGCGGCTGCGCCGAGGGACGCGGGGGCGTGTGAATCGTGATGAACTTGGACCTCGGAGAGGTCGACACCAGAGAGCTGCTCCAGGCCGCTCCTCAACGCCAGCGGCAGCGGCGACACCCGCTGGCCCGCGTGGGCCAATGCTGGAGCCGCCGGCTTCGCACGCTGCCACCCCGCCGGCTGCCGCGGTTCCGCCCGCTGGCCCGCCACCTTGGCACTCGTACTCTCCGGACTCGGCTTCTTCTGCAGTGGTGCGTACGTCATGGTTCACTCCGGGCCCAGCGCGCGCCGTGGGGCGCCCTCGCCGACACTCGATGCAAACGGAACGGCCGAAGATCGAGAGCCCCACGCAGCATTCATTGTGATGACCTCCCGTGGGGCTGTCCACCGCAGAGGAGCGCCCGGAAGCGGATGGGCTACAGCCATAGTCAGTTTCCCACCACTCCTCTTCCGTGCTCGCTTCAATGGGGCCGCTGCACGACGGCAGTGGATGGGTGACCGTCAACGCGTCGCGCCGCGTGCCTTGGCGCGCTCGAGCCCCCGGGCGCCTGGCAGCTGCACCGCCTCTCGTCCTGATGGCCACGCTCGAACCGATCGCATGTGACCGTTTCCAACCGGCGGGGTTCCCCGAGATCGGTCACGTCATCTACAAGGCGCCCCGGAAGTACGGTAACATCGAGAACGTCTGCATCGTCGACAGTGCCCGCAAGCATGGCCAACCACCTGGAGTCGGTCTGCCAGCGCGGCTCGCACGACCTGGACCTCGAGTCGGCTGCGCCACACCAACTTCTCTCGACAGCGCGCTGGCGGAGATCCTGGCCGCTATCGCGGCATGGTTTTGGCGGCGCCGCACCGCGTGGGCTTCTGACGACAAGCGCGTGCTCTCGTAGCGGCCCGTCGATGCGCTGGCTCAGGGGCTCGACTCGCCGCAAGTGCTCGTGCGTGGCGCTGGCCAGCTCGCATGCGCCAAGCCGGAGCTTCGAGAAGCCGCGCGCGCCGCGGTCGCAGCTTCGCTACCTCGTCGACCAGCTCCCGCGTGGTCATGCGCGGAGCTGGCGTTCGCCGAGCTGCCGCAGGAGGTGAGCGCGGAGCGAGGCCGAAGCGCCAAGCGTGGTGGCGGAGGCGACGCGCGGGGACGCGGTCGGTCGTGCTGAAGGTGAACCAGCAATCGGTGTGCGTGCGGCTGCTCGGGGAGGCGAACCAGCTTCCGTTCCGAGCGACGGATGCGTGCAAGGTCGTGCCTGGGCACGTGGTGACGCTGGGCATCGACAGAGCGCTGGAAGTGGCGCGACAACGAACACGCGAGCGGGCGGATGGAGAACCCGCGCATCGACGTCGGGCGCATCGGCCTCGTTCCGCTGCCGCTCAGCGGATGCGAGCTCGAAGATTTGCGCGTTCGATCAACCGCCGCCCGCTTGCGCCGGAGCGTCGCGGCAGTCATACTGCCAGTATGACCAGTACCGAAAAGATCGCGATCAGCTTGCCGAAGGGCATCGCTGAGCGTACGCGCAACGCCGTGCGCCGGGGGCATGCGGCCAGCGTGAGCGCCTATGTGGTCAAGGCGCTCGAGGAGAAGGTGAAGTTAGATGAGCTTTCCACGCTCCTCGCCGAGATGCTCGAAGAGTCTGGCGGGCCGTTGACGGCGGGCGAGGTGCGCGCGGCGGACCGAGCGCTGGGGATCCCCGCCAAGAAGTCGCGACGAAAGCGCCGCTGATGGCAGGGCTCACGCTGGATGCCGGCGCTCTGATCGGCTTCGAGAGAAATGATCGACGTGTTGTCGCGCTGCTCGTGCGTGCCTTGCACCACGGCCTCTCGCTCGCTGTGCCTGCGGGCGTGGTGGGCCAGGCCTGGCGCGATGGTCGCCGTCAAGCGCGCCTGGCCCGCCTGCTCGGTTCCGAGCAGGTAAAGGTGGAGCCCCTCGACGATCAAGGCGCGCGGGCCGCTGGGCAACTGTGCGGCGTTCGACGTAAGGCCGACGTGATCGATGCCTCCGTCGTGCTCTGCGCTCGGAAGCACGGGCACCGGATCGCGACTTCGGATCCAGATGACATACGATCCCTCGATCCAGATGCGGCGGTTCTGGTCGTGTAGCCACCGCTCTACGGCAGCTCCACATCCCGCGCCAGCGCCCTCTGCAAACGCCATCTCGGCGGGGCTCAGCGGATGGGGTAGCTACCCAAGGGCGCTGCCATCGCCGCGAGCGCCGACCCCTCCCTGCCCACCCCAAACCATGATACGCCCCCGGCCATGACCAGTCTCGACGAAGACCGCCTGCTCGAAAAGCTGCGCGCGATCGAGGCGCTGTTTGCGGGCGCGACCACCGCGGGTGAGCGGGTCGCCGCCGCCGAGGCGAAGAAGCGCATACAGCTCCGGCTCGAGGCGCTCGCGCTGGAAGATCCGCCGATCGAGTACCGCCTGAAGGTAGGGGACGGCTGGTCGGCGAAGCTGTTGCTGGCCCTGTGCCGCCGCTACGACCTGAAGCCGTATCGCTACCGTGGCCAGCGGCGCACGACGGTGATGGTGAAGGTGTCGAGGCGGTTCCTGGACGAGACGCTCTGGCCCGAGTTCGAGCAGCTGTCTACCGTGCTGCGTCGGCACATCACCGAGCTGACCGATCGGGTCATCGCGGCGGCGATCCACCAGGACGTCTCCGATGTCAGCGAGACCGACGCACCGGCGGCGCTGGGCGCGGGCGACGATTGACGTCGAGCGACCGGCGCGCCCCGGGTGTCGCCGGCGCGCCTTCTTGGGCCTTCGGGTCGGCTGCAACGGTGGGTCGCGCAGCTCCGACATTCAGCGTAAACTGACGGGCTGATGGCTCTTCGGGATTCCGCGGTCGTTCGTGACGCTGGCAGCTCCGCGTCCCAAGAGCGTCCGGCATTGGACGATAACGGGGTAGATCTCACCCTGATCCGGGAATACCTGCGACTGACTCCGCTCGAACGGCTGCGTTCGCTCCAGAACGCCGTTTTGGCGTTGGGCAAGTTCCGGCAGGTCGCACGGAAGACGACCGGGTGACGTTCAATCTCGAAGCTCTCTTGGGCGCGCTCGAGGGAGTCGAGTTCATCCTGGTCGGTGGTGTCGCCGCCGCCGTTCAGGGCGCGCCGATCGTCACGCAGGACGTGGATATTCTCTATCGGCTCGATATCGACAACGTCTTGCGTCTAGAGAAGGCCCTGGTGGCGCTAGACGCTGTCGCTCGCGACGATCCGCGCCGGCTCCGATTTGCACTCAGCCATTTGCAGACCAAGGGTCACAAGTTGGCCAGTACGATGCACGGCCCGCTCGACGTGCTCGGCTCAGTCAACGAAGAACAGCTCGTCTACGAAGACTTATTGCCGTACACGGAGCGAATGTCCTTCGGGACCTTCGAAATCGCAGTCTTGCGCTTGCAGAAGCTCATCGAGCTGAAGCGCCGCCTCGGGCGGCCAAAGGATTTGGCGGTCCTGCCGGTGCTCGAAGCCACTCAGAGAGAGCGTGAGCAGTCGGGCTCGGGCTGAACAGGAGCAGCGCGCCCGCTCACTGCACTGAGCCCACCGCCGCCGTCTTCCCGCCCTCCGCTCTGCGCGAGCGGAACGGCAAGCTGCGCACGATCTCGCGCACCATCACCTGCAACCCGCCGCGCGAGCCCGCGACCTTCTGCGTGATGGCGCGCACGGTGGGCTTGTCGTAGGGCTCGAGCCCGCGCCCGAGCGCGTAGGTGAGCATCTTCTCGGTCAAGCAGCGCGTGAAGTCGGGCTGCATGCCCTTGAGCACGCGGCGCAGCTCGGCGGGGTTGGTGAAGGTTTGCCCGCTCGGCAGCACGCCGCTCGCGTCGACCGGGGCGCCGCCGTCGTCGGTGCGCCAGCGACCGATGGCGTCGTAGTTCTCGAGGCCGAAGCCGAGGGGATCCATGCGCGCGTGGCAGGAGGCGCACACGGCGTTGGAGCGGTGCTTCTCCATCTGTTCGCGCAGCGAGGCGCTGCTCGCGACGTCGCCTTCGTCGAGCGAGGGCACGTCGGGCGGCGGGGGCGGGGGCGCGGCGCCGAGCAGGTTCTGCAGCACGTATTTGCCGCGCACCGACACCGACGTGCGCGTGGGGTAGCTCGAGACGGCGAGCACGCTGGCGTGGCCGAGCACGCCGCCGCGCTCTTTGGTGCCGAGCGTGACGCGGCGGAACTCGGCCCCCTTGACGCCGGGGATGCCGTAGTGCTCGGCGAGGGTCTCGTTGAGGAAGGTGTAGCGGGCGTCGAGGAACTCGCCGAGGGGGCGGTCGCCCTGCAGCATGGCGTCGAAGAAGAGCTGGGTCTCTCGCTTCATGGCCTCGCGCAGCTCGGGGCGCCAGCTGGGGAACTTCTCGGGGTCGGGCGTGATGGAGTCGAGGTTGCGGGTCTCGAGCCACTGGCCCGCGAAGTTCTGCCCGAGCGCGCTCGATCTGGGGTCGCGCAGCATGCGGCGCATCTGGGCGTCGAGCACGCCGGGCTGGCCGAGGCGGCCGGCGCTGGCTTCCTTCAGGAGCTCGTCGTCGGGCATCGAGCTCCACAGGAAGTAGCTGAGGCGCGAGGCGAGCTCGAGGTCGGTGATGGGATGCACCGCGCTCGGGTCGGAGGTCTTGTCGCGCTCGACGTGAAACAGGAAGTGGGGCGAGACGAGCATCGCCTGCAGCGCGAGCGCGAGGCCCTGCTCGACGGAGCGCCCGTCACTCATCGCCATCGAGACGAACGCCTTCAGCTGCCCGACCTCCGCGTCGCTCACGGGGCGGCGGTAGGCGCGGCGCGCGACGCTGGCGAGGATGCGCTCGACGCACGCCGCTCGCGCGCCCGGGTCGGCCTGGTTGGGGTCGCACGAGAGCAGTCGCTGGCGGCTCGCCAGCGGACGCGCCGACGCGAACGGGCCGACCGCCGTCACCATGGCGACGTACTTGTTGAGCTTGCGCTCGTAGAGGCTCTCTGCCGGCAGCGTCTTGACGAAGTCGTCGCGGATGAAGCCGGCGCGCAGCGAGTGATCGCCCGCCGTCAGGAACGTGCGGAAGCGCTCTTCCACGTAGGAGTTGAAGGCGACCACCTTCGGGTCTTTCGTCGTCGGCACCTTGGCCTGGTGCACGAGCTCGCCGTCGACCCACACGCCGAGCGTCACGGGCTTCGAGCCCTCGGGGCGCTGACCCGGCATTCCGATCGCGAACTCGTAGTCGGCGTCGTGATCGACGTGGTGCTTGGTCTCGACGTTGCTCGGGTCGACGCGGCGCAGGTTGTTGGTCTCGTAGCGGTATTCGACCTGGATCGGCTTGGGCAGCACGGCCGTGCCCAGCGCGCGCTCGGCGATCTGCTCGGCGGCGGCGAGGTATTTCTCCATCAGCACGGGCGAGACCGTCAGCACGTCGCCGATGTTGTCGAAGCCCTCGCCCGAGTCGTCGGCGGGGAAGCTCTCGTCGGCGCGGAAGCTCACCGAGAGCAGATCGCGGATGGTGTTGGTGTATTCGCTGCGATTGAGGCGCCGCAGCGTCACGCGCCCGGGGTCGGGCTTGGCGTTGCGATCGACGCGCTCGAGCTCGGCGTCGAGGAAGCGGATCAGGGCGTCGATGCGATCCTGGCGGCGCGCCACGCCGGAGGGGGGCATCTCGCCCGAGCGCAGCTTGTCGAGGATGTTGCCCCAGCCCTCGCGCCGCACCGACAGCGACTCGATCGAGGCGTACTCGGCCACGTCGATGCCGCCGTCGGCGTCGGTGGCGTTGTGGCACTCGCTGCAGGTCTCTGCGAACAGCGCCTGCGTCGCGGCGCGAAACTCTTCCGGGCTCGGCGCCACGTCGGGCGAGCGCGCGTGCGCCGTGTTCGCTGCCGTGTTAGCCACGGTGCTCGCCGCCAGCGCGGCCAGCGCCAGCAGCCCGAGGCTCAGGGTTTTCCGCATCATGGTTTGCCTCCCGGTGCGGCAGGGCTCGCCGCGTTCGGCGCGGCGCTGGGCGTCGCCCCCGGCTTCGGCGCGGCCCCGGTCTTCGCGGGCGCGCCGGGTTTGGGCGGCTCCCCCGCGTCCACCATCGACGGCAGCTTCTTCGTGGGGCGCGGCGCCGGCGGAGCCGAAATCAGGCTCACATACGTCGCGAGCAGCCGCTCGCGCTGCGCCGGGTTCACGCTCAGGTACCGATGGCGCCCTCCGGCGCCCGCGACGAACCGCGTGCGCCCGTCGTCGAGCACGCTGATCGTACCGGCGGGAGACAACACGAGATCGGCGTTCTCCGGATGGATGGCGTGCAACATGCCGGCTGCCGCCGTCGTGGGCAGGTCTGCCGCCGACCCGGCGATGGCGCGGCAGGCCGCGGCGATGGGCTGGGCACTCGAGCTGGCGAGCCCTTCCTCGAGCTTGGCGAGCGGGAAGCGCACGGCGTTGCCGACCTCGCTGCCCACCGCGACCAGCGGCGTGGGCCACTCGGCAAACAGCTGCCGCGCCGCCGCCACGTCCATGGCGATCGAGGCGTCGGCCTTGCCCGCTGGATACGCGCCCGCGGCCACCACCAAGAGCTTCACCTTCGCGGCGATCTGCGCTCGCGCTCCATACAGCGACAGCAGGCGCGCGAGCCCCGTCGCCGCGCCCGCCAGGAGCACGATGGCGTTGCCGTCGTGCTGAGCGAGCAGCAGGTTGCGGATCAGCGTGGCGTTGTCGGCGGCGTCGAGCGCGCGCTGCACGCGGCTCTCGTAGACGAGCGCGCCCTCGGGCGTCTTCGTCGCCAGCATGCGGGCGATAGCGGGCGCGTCTTCGCGCGGCGGCGCGCCCTCGAGCATGCCCACCGTGAGGAAGCCCGCGCCGACCGGCAGCGTCGGATAGAACTCCGCGATCACGTCGGCGAGGCGCGCCGCCTGGAGGCTCGGGCGGCTGACGCTCAGCGAGATGCGCCGCGCCTCTTGCTGCGCGGTCAGTCCGTTGAGCAGACCGATCGCGAGCAGCGCGTCGGCGCGCTCGCCGAGGTCGCCATCCAGTGCGACACCCACGGGGGGCCGCGGCTCGGGCTGCTGCTCGGCCACTTTACACGAGGCTCGCGAGGTCGAGCCGGCCCGACGCGTCGCCGAAGTTTTCCACGTGCACGCCCATGCGGTCCATCAGCGTCAGGTGGAAGTTGCTCATCGGCGTCTCCCGCCGATAGGTGATGCGCCGCCCCGTGCGCAGCGACCCGCCGCCGCGCCCGACCATGAGCGTCGGCAGATCGTCGTGCAGGTGGCGGTTGCCGTCGGAGATGCCCGAGCCGTACACGATCATCGAGTGGTCGAGCAGGCTGCCGTTGCCATCGCTCGTCGCCTTCAGGCGCCCCAGCCAGCCCGCCAGCTGCGCCGTGTGATACTCGTTGATCCGGATCACCTTCTCGATCAGCTCCGGGTTGTGCTTGTGGTGCGTGAGCGGATGGTGCCCGTCGGAGATGCCGATCTCCCGGTAGGCTCGCTGCGTGCCCTCGCGCGTGACCAGGAACGTCACCACGCGCGTGATGTCTGCCCGGAAGGCGATGGTGATCATGTCGGTGAGCAGCTTGAAGTGTTCGCCGAAATCCGACGGGGTGCCGTACGGCTTCTCCATGCCGGGGTCGACCGTGCCGCTCGCCGACTCGGCCTTCTCGAGCTGCCGCTCGACCTCGCGGATCGACGACAGATACTCGTCGAGCTTGCGCACGTCGGTGGGCCCGAGCGAGGCCTGCAGGGCCCGCGTGTCGCCCATCACGAAGTCGAGGATGCTGCGCCGGTCGCGCGCGCGCCGCGCGGCTTCTTCCGGGCTGAATGCGCGCCCCGTGCCAAACAGGCGCTCGAACAGCGCGCGCGGGTTCAAGATCGGCGGCAGCGGCTGGTTGGCGCTGCGCCACGCGAGGTTGTTCGTGTAAGCGCAGGAGTAGCCCGAGTCGCAGTCGCCCGCCTGGCGCACGTCATCGATGCCCAGCTCGAGCGAACCGAAGCGCGTGGCCGAGCCGAGGTGCTGCGCGATGAGCTGGTCGCACGACACGCTCGACTGGACGTCGACCGTGCTCTTGCGCACCTGGATGCCCGTCAGATACGAGCCCGAGCAACGCGCGTGATCACCGGGACCATCCAGCAGCGCTCGACCGCTATTGTGCGTCAAGTTGCCGAGCTGGATCATGTCATCTCGGAACGCCGAGAGCGGAGCGAGCACGCGCGGCAGGGCTTGCGGGAGCGGCCCATCCTGCGCGACGTTCCAGTTCTCCGTGTCGATACCGTTCGGCACGTAGAGGAACGCGAGCCGCGTGGGCGCCTTCGCGGTGGCAGCGAGCGCGGGCGACATGGCATCCAGGAACGGAAGGGCCACGGCAGCGCCGACGCCGCGCAGGAACGTACGACGCGGGAGTGATTTGAATGGATTGCTCATGGTTGCCGCGGGGGAGACGCGCCTAACACCTGAATACTACGGCGCTCCACGCCCTTCCAGGGTGTGCGGCTTCCGAAAGTGACGATCGGTGCCGGCCAGCGCGGCTTTAGAACTCCCGATCGGCAGTTTTGCGTCGCCCGCCAGGCTTTGCCCCATTGGAAATCACTCGCGGGCAGAAACCGAGAGAGATGCCCACCCCCGCGTGCTCGGCCGCAACGGCCTCCGCGCGCGGCCCCTCCCACGCGGTCCGTGCTCGGCGCAGCGCCTGCGCGCGGCCGACGGGAGGGGTCGGCGGCCGCGTTTGTCCAGTATCCGCGGGCCGAAGCCTCGCCGGGTGCGACGGCCAGTGCAACAGCGGTGGACTCCGAGCGCGGTAGAGGAAGTCTGCAGCGGTCTGACCCCGGAAGCTCCGAACGTGCGCTGACCGTTGTTTTGCAGATCTGCGGATCGAGGGGGCGCTCGCGAACGACCGCCGCAGGCGGCCGTGGCCTGCAGCGTGCGCAGCGCCAGACGAAGGCCCCTCCCTTGGCGCCCGCAGCGCGCTCTTTCGTGGAGCGTGCGCGCCCCGACGCGCGCTCACCTTCGCGGGGGGGCGGAGCTCCGATGGGCGGCGCGCGAGGACGACGATTGGGAGGGGCAAGCGCCACGCCGCGCGCTCGCGGGCGACTGGGTTTGAATGAGCGGGCGTGGCGCGGGGGTGGGCATCTCGGCTCGGTCGAGTTCGGGGGGTGTGCGTGTGTGGCGTCGGCTAGGGTTCATGGTGGGCGGCGAGCGCCAGGGTCGGCGCGAATTGCGCGCGCCGTCGCGGGCGCGTGCCGTATGCTCGCCACGAATGCGCCGAAGGGTCGATGGTGAGCTCGAGCTGAACCCCCCCTTGCGCCGTCGCGCCTGCCTGGCTGGCGTGCTCGGCGTCGTGAGTTGCATCGGTGGCTGCAAGGGCATCCTGGGCATCGAGGAGCTGAACGAAGGGACGCGCCTCGGCGTGGGACAGGGCGGCGACTCGGGCGCCGCGGGCTCTGCGGGCAGCGGCGCGAATGCGAGCGGCAGCGGCGGCGTGGCCAATGGCATGAGCGGCAGCGGGGGTGGCGGCAGCGGCAGCGGCAGCGGCGGGGCCGCGTCGGGAGGGTCCGACGCGGGCATGGGCGACGCGGGAGTGAGCGCGCCGATCACGGTCGCCGGGCGCGTCATCGACTTCTATCGCCGGCCGGTGCCTGACCTGCTGGTCACTGTCGCGGGGCAAGAGGCGCTGACCGACGAGGGCGGTGAGTTCACGTTCTACGACGTGGCGCCCCCCTACGACGTCTCGCTCGTCGTCTTTGCGCTGGTGAACGACTTCCAGGTACGCAACGAGGCCTTCGTGTATGAGGGCCTGACCCGGCCTGACCCCACGCTGCAGGTTTACTACGGCTTGACCGGGCGCGACAGCACGCTGCTCCTCACGGTTGCGAACACGACCCTGGAGGACGACCGAAACCTGAGCTTGGCGTTCTCCAGCCCCGACGGCCATTACGCCGCCGCCACCATCAGCGGCGACGCGCCGTCGCTGTCGCCTTTCTGGACCGGCCCCGCGTCGACGGCCGGCAACGTCCACGGGCTCGTCGTGCTGCGCTCCGCGACGGGCACGGGAGCCGCCCCGCTCGCGTACGAGGCGTACGAGACGACGCCCCTCGCGCTCGACGACCGGGACACCTCGAGCCTCACGCTCGACATGTCTGCCGACGTGATCCCTCCCGTCATCCTGACGGGCTCGGTGGATGTGGGAACACTCGGTGTAGCGACGAACCTGATCTCGACGCGCTTCGCGGACGGGACGGTGTTGCCCCTGGTCAGCGAGGTGTCGAATCAGGGAGTGTTCTCCTATCTCGTGCCGAGCCTGCCCAGTGCGTCGCTCACGGTCGCGGCGGCCGCGGGCAGCCCCGCCTACAGCGTCGCGCACGTCGATGGAGTGCCGGCGGCGGGCTCGCCCGACGTCGAGCTGGTGCTGCCGCGCCCGGTCGCGCCCACCGCCCCCGCCAACGGCGCCCAGGTCGGCCCGGGGACGACGTTTGCCTGGTCCACGCTGGGGCAGAGCGCTCGGGTGTTCGTGTGGCACCTCCAGTCGCTCGACTCGCTCGAGAGCATCTACGTGATCACCGCGCGCTCGCAGATCGAGTACCCCGAGCTGGAGGGCTTCGACCTCACGCTCCCGACAGACGGCGAGCCCGCCTTCTACTGGACCGTCGAGACACACGGTGACTACGCGAGCGTCGATGCGGCGTCGGAAGCCGATGGCTTCTACGATTCGTTCGCCCTGGAGAAGAACGTGGGCACCGGCCTGCCCCGCGGGAGCCAGGGTTACTACACCAGCTCCGAGCTGCGCTTCGTCGAAGTCGTCGCCGATCCCTGAACTGCCGTAGTGCAGGCACAGTAGTGCAGAGGTTTTGGGGGGGCGAGGCGCTGAGCTGATAGTCGAGGCCTATCTCGGTCATCGAAACGTTGTCTTGGTCCAATCAGTGCCGTGCCTTCATTCTGAACGTCACGTGGGGTCAGCGCCGGCGTCCCGAAAGGCAGGAAAGCAATGTCTACCGAAGCGAAGTGTCCGTTTCATCGAACGAGCGGAAAGCTCAACCAGGATTGGTGGCCCAATCAGCTGAACGTGAAGGTTCTGCACCAGCAGGGTCCGCTCTCGGACCCCATGGGTGAGAGCTTCGACTACGCGAAGGAGTTTGCGAGCCTGGACTACGCGGGCGTGAAGAACGATCTGCGCGCGTTGATGACAGACTCGCAGGATTGGTGGCCCGCCGACTTCGGGCACTACGGGCCGCTGTTCGTCCGCATGGCGTGGCACAGCGCGGGCACGTATCGCATCCACGACGGGCGCGGCGGTGGCGGCGGCGGGCAGCAGCGCTTCGCGCCGCTCAACAGCTGGCCAGACAACGTGAACCTCGACAAGGCGCGCCGCCTGCTGTGGCCGATCAAGGCGAAGTACGGGCGCAAGCTCTCGTGGGCTGACTTGATGATCCTGGCCGGCAACGTCGCGCTCGAGTCGATGGGCTTCCGCACGTTCGGTTTCGGCGGCGGTCGCCCCGATCAGTGGGAGCCCGACGAGTCGGTGTACTGGGGCCCCGAGGGCGAGTGGCTCGCCGACGAGCGCTACAGCGGCGATCGCGATCTTCGAAACCCGCTCGCCGCCGTGCAGATGGGCCTCATCTACGTCAACCCCGAGGGCCCGAACGGGAACCCCGATCCACTCGCCGCCGCGAGAGACATCCGCGCGACGTTCGCGCGCATGGCCATGAACGACGAGGAGACGGTCGCGCTCATCGCGGGCGGCCACACCTTCGGCAAGGCGCACGGCGCCGGCCCCGTCTCCCACGTCGGGCCCGAGCCCGAAGGCGGCACGATCGAGGCGCAGGGCTTCGGCTGGACGAACAGCTACGGCAAGGGCCGCGGCGGTGACACCATCAGCGGCGGCCCCGAGGTGACCTGGACGAAGACCCCCACCCAGTGGAGCAACAACTTCTTCGAGAACCTGTTCGGCTTCGAGTGGGAGCTGACGAAGAGCCCCGCGGGCGCCAAGCAGTGGGTGGCCAAGAACGGCGCGGGCGCCGGCAGCATCCCCGACGCGCACGACCCGCAGAAGAAGCACGCGCCGACCATGCTGACGACGGATCTCTCGCTCCGCTTCGACCCGGCCTACGCCAAGATCTCGAAGCGCTTCCACGAGCACCCCGAAGAGTTCGCCGACGCCTTCGCGCGCGCCTGGTTCAAGCTCACCCACCGCGACATGGGGCCGCGCGCTCGCTACCTCGGCCCCGAGGTGCCGAAGGAAGAGCTGGTCTGGCAAGACCCGATTCCAACAGTGAATCACCCACTGGTCGACGCGAAGGACATCGCCGCGCTGAAGGCCGACGTGCTCGCGGCGGGGCTCTCGGTGTCCGAGCTCGTGTCGACGGCGTGGGCCTCGGCCTCCACCTTCCGCGGCTCCGACAAGCGCGGCGGCGCCAACGGGGCACGCGTCCGCCTCGCGCCCCAGAAAGACTGGGCCGTCAATCAACCCGCTCAGCTCGCCAAGGTGCTCGGCACTCTCGAGGGCATCCAGAAGAAGTTCAACGCGGGCGCCGCGGGCGGCAAGAAGGTCTCGCTGGCGGATCTGATCGTGCTCGCCGGCGCTGCGGGTGTCGAGCAGGCGGCGAAGAGCGCGGGCGTCAGCGTCAGCGTGCCCTTCACGCCGGGGCGCATGGACGCCTCGCCCGACCAGACCGACGTCGACTCCTTCGCCGCGATGGAGCCGCTCTATGATGGGTTCCGCAACTACGTGCAGCGCGACTTCGGCATCCCCGCCGAGTCGCTGCTCATCGACAAGGCGCAGCTGCTCACGCTGACGGCGCCCGAGATGACGGTGCTCGTCGGCGGCCTGCGCGTGCTCGGCGCCAACGCTGGTAACACGGCGCACGGCGTGTTCACGAAGCGGGTGGGCACGCTCAGCAACGACTTCTTCGTCAACCTGCTCGACATGCGCAACGAGTGGAAGCCCGCCGCGGGCTCGAAGGACCTGTTCGAGGCCAAGAACCGCAAGACGGGCGCGCTCGAGTACACCGGCACCCGCGCCGACCTCGTCTTCGGCTCACACTCGCAGCTCAGAGCGCTGGCCGAGGTGTACGCGAGCAAGGATGCGCAGGAGAAATTCGTGAGGGACTTTGTCGCCGCCTGGGACAAGGTGATGAACCTCGATCGCTTCGACGTCTGAGCGCTCGAGCTCGACGCCGGGTGAGCGTCGCGGGGACGTGCGAGTTGGCTCGCGCGTCCTCGCTGTTCTCGCACCGATCCAAACGCGCGCTGCCGCCGGACTCGTCTCACCGAGGACTTGGGCAGCCTCGGTGAGAGTATGCCGCGTCTCACCGCTCGGTCGCCCATACCAGGCCTGGACCTTCCGCCGCAATATGGGCATGACGCGGCGATGAGGCTAATGATGGCTCGGTTCGTCAGTTCGCGTGGCATCGCTCTGCTCGGCTGTGCTGGCGGTGTCGCGTGCAGCCTCGATGCGCGTGCGCCCACCTCGGCCGAAGCGCCCGCCACGCCCGAACCCGAAGAGCTCGAGCCCGCTGACGAAGAGCAAGCTGACGCTGCTGCGCCCGCGACACCCGCGCCGCCGCCGCCTGCCGCTGCAACCGAGGTCGACGACGTCAGCGACGGTGCTGCGCCCGGTGCCATTCTCCCCGCGGATGTCCTGTTGACGATCGAAGCCGCAGGCAGCGGTCGTTTCGGGCGCGTCGTCAGCAACGAGCCGAGCACCGTTGCCTGTGACACGCCACCGTGCACCTTCAGCCTGCCGCGAGGCACCAGCCTGGTGCTCCAGGCGCAGACCGCCAACGTCGGTTCGGGCTTTGCCGGCTGGGTGCACGATCGCTGCATGGGCCAAGCCGATTGCCCTCTCACGCTCAGCGAGGATGAGGTCATCGCGGCGAGTTACGAACCCGCCAACCTCGTCTTCATCACGTCCACCGACGTGACCGGTGATTTTGGCGGCCCGGCGCAGGCCGACGCGATCTGTAACGCCCGGGCCGCCGAACGCGGCCTGGAAGGCCCGTTTCGAGCCTGGGTCTCATCCACGGCATCGAATGCGCTCGACGCCCTGCAGGGGTCACGAGGCTGGGTGCGCGTCGACAATTTTCCCGTGGTCGACAGCGTGGATGAGCTCTTGGAATCGAAGATGTTCTACCCGATCCAGATCGACGAGACGGGGACCGGCCACGGCAATCGGATGGTGTGGACCGCAACCAACGGAAATGCGGGCCAGTTGGCGGCGTTGCATTGCAACGACTGGAGCAGCGCGAGCGCCGAGGTCAGGGGCGCGGTCGGTCGTACGAACCTCGTCGGCAGGAATTTCACTTTCAAAGGGTTCTCCAACTGCGACGCGCTGGGAGGCATCTACTGTTTTGGCACCGGCAAGAACGTGAGCATCGCCCCGATCCCATCGGCGGGTCGCGTGGCCTTCATCACCGACCAGCTCTTCACGGTGGGAGGCGGCATCGCCGGAGCCGACGCTTTCTGTCAGTCCACCGCCGAAGCGGGCGCTCTGACGGGCCGCTACAAGGCCCTGCTCGCCACCTCGACGGAGAGTGCGGCCGCTCGCTTCGACCTCGCTGACACTCGCCGTATCGTGCGCGTCGATGGCACACTCGTCACGCTCACCGCGCGCCTCTTCTTCGAGGGCCCGAACTGGATCACGGGAATCAACGTGGCTCCGAGCGGCGCCTACATCACGAACTACCCCATCTGGTCCGGCGCTAGCTCGTTGCTCGTGGCGGGTGTGAGCGGCGAGACCTGCAACGACTGGACAGCAATCGACGCCCAGGGCCGTGCCGGCTTCAGCACGTTCACGACCACCGCCGAGTTCTTCCAGGACGTCGGCTCGCTCAGCCCCTGCAACACGCCCATGTTCATCTCCTGCCTCGAGGAGTGAGCGCGGCGCGCTCGGAGCAGTCGTTGCGCGCGAGGAAGGAGGCGAACGGCCGAGCGCGTGAGGCTCACTCGACACCTCCGCGTAAGGCCGTGACCGGGTCGAGGCCCGCGGCTATCGAAGCCAGACGTCGAAGGGCAGCAGCTGCTGCATGGCTCGATAGTGCTCTTCCGCGACCGGCAGCTGCAATCGTGTCAACGGATTGTGGCTGTCGGTGATGATGTCGCCCGGTGGGACATCGGTGACCAGCTCTCGATTTTTCAGAGGCGGAAGGATCTTTGCGCAAAGTGTGTCGTTGAACTGCCCGAGCGGATTGACCTCGAAATCGAGGGAGGCGTCCGATGCAAAAAAGACGATGTTGTTCGTCTGATCGGCGCGATGGTCGAGCGGGCTATCGCGGAAGGCTCGGACGAGCGGGAACTCTGCACGAAGCGTTCTTTCCACAGCCCACGTTGCGGCTGCGTGGGGGCCTCGTTGAAAGCCCACCATGTTGAGCGCGAGCACGCCGTCTGGGCGCAAGAGCCGGCGAAGCTCATGCAGCACTTCCACGGAGAGCAAGTGGTCGGGCGTCGCGCCACCGGTGAACGTATCGTGAACGATGAGGTCGTACTGCGAATCGGCGTTACGAATGAAGGTTCGTGCGTCCTCGACGTAGGTCTTCCCGGTCGGTGTGAACCAGAAGTACTTCTCGGCGAAGCGAGCAACCGCCGGGTCGATCTCGACGACGTCGGAACGAATGCCTGATTTCGCCAGGGCTGTTGGAAGAGCGCCCGTGCCCAGTCCGATGACGAGCAGATCCTTGGCGCCTGGCCTCAGGATGGGGAGCACCTCCAGCACGTGGAGGAAGGCGAACGCCGCGGAGTGATCGCTGAGCCAGTGTGCTCCAATGATCGAATGGTCGGCGCGCAAATACCGGATACCGCGCGCCTCGTCCTCCAGCACCTCGACGAGCCCGTACGGACTGTGCTCACGCTCGAGGAGATGGATGTTCGCAGGCAATGCTGGCTTCGCAGAGAGCGCCGATACGAAGGGCACCGCCATGGCTGCGCCAGCCCAGAGCCGTCGCCGACGCGCGAGGATGAGGGCTCCGAGCCCGATGAGGACCGCTGCACCCGCCGCGACGATGACCTCGGTATCAAAAGCAGGAATCAGCCAGAAGCTGGTGGCCAACGTGCCCAGCAAGCTGCCCGCAGTGGATACCGCGTAAATGTTCCCGACCCGTTTTCCGGTGCTGGCCAGGTCCGTGGTCGCCAGCCTGACGGCGATCGGTCCTATCGTCCCCAGGACGGCCAACGCTGGCGCGAACAAGAAGAACGCGGCCAAGAGTGGGCCAACCCGCGGTCCCAATCCCGAAGTCGCCCTCAGAACGGCGGGGGCCACGAGCGGGACGACGCCGAGCGCAACGCCGCCGACCAGCAGAGCCCAGCCGAGCTGAACGGCTCGTGGCGAACGGTCGATGAGGACGCCGCCGACAGAGTATCCAATCGCCAGCGCGCAGAGCGTCACCGAGAGCAGGGCTGCCCAGACGAAGAGGCTCACGCCGAACACGGGTCCCACGATGCGAGTACCGAGAATCTCGATCAGCATCACGACGGCGCCGCTCGACAGCACCGTCGTCATGAGCTCCCAGCGCGCGAGCGCCCCTTCACGCCGATCGGGCGGCGCCGGCTGGTCCGTGTTCATGCGCTCTACTAACGCATTTGCTGACCCGGTCGGAGTTCGAGCTTTCGAGTGCGTCGGCGTTCGGCTGGGCCGTGAGTCGACGAGCGCGCAGCTCCCCGGCGGATGCGCCGATGCGGCCAATTGGTCGGTGAGTTTGCCTCGCGCCACGGACAGCGGGCCCTGCGCGAGTGGCGCGGGCCCGTCCAAGGGCCCCGACTGACGGTCTCGGAGCTTCTAAACGCAAGCGAGGCAGAGGCTACGTCTGGCGTGTCGTTGGATGTGTACGACGTTCGAGGCTCGGCGCGTGCCACGAGAGCGGGCAACGGCAGTTCGCTACCGCCCCCGGCCGTGCTACCCGTTCCCCGCTGTGGAGCGGTGATGGGCTCGGCGGCGTCGGCCTGTTCCAGATCACCGTTCCGCGGCCGACCGACGTTGAGGTCTGGAACTGGCGCGCCAATGTCGTGGCCGGCCGCAATCGGTTGGAACAAGGGCGCCGTGCGGCCCGCAACTATCCCCGGCAGATCCGCGGGTCGCGCGCGTGTCACCCCCCGGTGCCAACCGAGGCGTCGACATTTTCGCGTCGCCCGATGGGCTCGGCCTGCAAGAGCCGCGCATCTTCGTCGAGGTCAAGCATCGGCTCGAGAGTGCCATCGGCGCTCCCGATCGGCGTGCGTTTCTCGGCGGCCGCAAATCGCACGTTCGTTTCGCTTGCCTTCACCGGGCCGTCGGTCTGATTCTACAGAGCGCTTCGCGGAGCAGGTGCTCGACGCTCGCACCGCCGAGTCCGGCGTCTGTGCGCAGCTCGGAGAGCACGGTCTTCACCTCAGACTCCCGAAAGCCGAGGTGGCGCAGGGCGGAGAAGACCTTGGCGTATGCGTCGATGCGCCGAGGGATGAGCGGGTCGCCGTAGGCCGCGCCATCGGCATGGCGGAAGCGGAGAGAGCCATCGAGCTCGAGGTCGATGACCAGCTCGCCGCGATGGGTGGCTCGATGGTGCGCAGAGCACAACACCAGGAGGTTCGACGCTTCATGGCGACCGCCTTCGGAGCGCGGCAGGACATGGTGAACGTCGACGAAGGTCGCGTGGGTGCAGCCCGGCACCGTGCAGCGGTGTCGGTCGCGCGCGAGCACGGCGCGCCGCAGCGCCGGCGTGACGCTTTGTCTGGCGCGGCTCGGACGGCCGTCGGCATCGGCGGCTCGCCGCGGAGTCGCGTCGGGCGCGACGGCTGAGTCGCTCTCTCGCCGGCTCTCCGCGTCCACGTGGGCGAGGTCTGAGCTCTGGCAGGTCGCCCTTCTCTCTTCGCCATTCGGCTCGGCAGGGGCGTCGTGCATTCGTCCGTCGGCACCAGCGGTCGGGGCAGCTTCGAGGCTCGCGTTCTCATTCGCCGCCCGGAGCAAAGGGCGTGGGTTGGGGCGCCCGCGCGAGGAAAGAACATCGCGCGGGTTGGGGCGCCCGCCCGCAGAAAGAACAGCGACGGGCAAGAGCTGACCGAGGTGCTGGCCATCGCACTCCGCCATGTCGACGACCGCGGCGTCGACGGGTACGAGCTCGCCCGCCGCCCTCTGCGCGCCGCTACCGCACGCCCGGCAGACCGTGAGCGAGATCTGGTAGCTGCTCCGCCCCTCCTCGCGTGGCCCGCCGAGCACATGCCGGGCCATCGCGAGCAAGACGGCGTCGTCATCCAGGCTACCTCCCGCCGATCGCCGCAGTCGTTGCATCGCCTCCCGGAACGTCGCGAAGGTGTCGGCTGCCACCTCGAAGCGCAGCACGCGCGAGCGCGGCAGTTCAGCCGGAGGCGCATCAGGCTCGTCTCCGGGGGCTTTGCTCGCCACGAGCGCCTCGAGCTCGCGCAGGGTCTTGCCGCGCGCGGCGTCGAGCCACGCGAGCTCGGTATCGGCCACTGCCACACGCGTGAGCTCGCGCACGGCGCACCAGCTCAGGGCGCCCGTCTCGAGCGCGCGTGCCAGGCGGGGCAGCGTCTCGAGCGACTCGGCGACGCGCAGCTTTTCCTGCGTCGTGCGCGGTCTGTATCCGAAGAGCCGCTCCGTGTACTCGAGGAAGCTGCCGAAGCCGAGGTGAACGTGCGCCGCCGAGCGCAGCGCCCGCAGCAGCCAGCGCCCCTCCTCGGCGTCGAGCGCCGCTCGTTCGCGCGCCAGCCGAGACAGCATGGCATGCGCCTGCTTCCAGTCGCCCGCGTCATTCGCCGAGAGCGCCGCGGCGCCGTTCCGTGTCCCCATGCATCGACGCTATCACGGCGATCTCGACGGCCCCTGGTTGCCCTCAGGAGGCGTCCGCACCCCGGCGAACGAGAGCGAACCCGTCGCACGCGCCATTCCGCGGCCGAGAGGGCCTTCTCGCGTCGCGCTCGGCCTGTTTTCGAAGGAGTGTCGCCCTCGAGCGTCCGAGCCGGTCTGAGCCCGTCTAGCGAAATCGAGAGGAGCGCGAGCAAAACGTCCCGCCGGCATGACATCGCGACTACGATCAATCAGCGCGCATGGCAGCCGATGCGAGCGACGAGCGGTCGAGCAGGATCGGCTCTGCCAGGCCACGTCGCGTGGCGTCCGGGTCGGCGCGAAAGGCAGCTGCCTCCGCGGGTCGATCGAGATGGACGACGGTCTTCGCATACCGAGCCGCCGTGGTCGTCTTGCCGCGGCTGGCCGTCGCCCGCGAGCGAGGGGGTGACGTTGGAGGACGCCATCAGTCCACCTTGGCGGATTCGCCGCGCACCGTATCGCCTCGACCAGCCATTGCTTGTCGACGGTGGCCATGCGCTGGTGTCGCTGGTTCGGGTAAGCCCCACCCGTGTCAGGCCGGAGGCCTCCGCATGCCATCACGGGTCCCCAGGGTGAGCCAGCGACACTGCTCGGATTGAACACGGAACCTGTCTGCTCGATGCTGAGGCGGTTCGCCTTCGGCGGGGCTGCATGCGTACGCCGTTGACCTGGAGCATGACGTAGCCCTCGACCCGGATGCCCGCGCGCGCGCGGTCCGCGCGCTGCTCGACGCGACGGTTCGTCAGCGACCGGAGGGAGCTCCGCTTCTGGTGGCGCGCTTGCGAGAGCTCGACGAGAGCCTTCTTCGAGAGCTGCAGCGA